>SXGS01363937.1_pt1 | contig 18177 bp, 13 predicted proteins | sample 3174681 | NCBI WGS metagenome assembly SXGS01 (sample SAMN11356861, study PRJNA531348) | freshwater metagenome | isolation source: freshwater sample F1-80 | place: China: Fuxian Lake, Yuxi | collected 2017-12-25 | reverse complement strand
GCCCTGCTCGCCTGCTGCCTCACCGTTGCGACGATCGCACAAGAATCGCCTGCGTCCAATCGCTTCGTTCCCGCCGACGCGCTGTTCACGATGCGCGTCGCCGCCCCGGCCACGTGGCGGACCACGTTCGCCGGCACGCGCCTCGGCAAGGTGTTCGCCGCCCCGACGCTGGCGCCGATCGTCGGCAGGATGCAGGAGGGGTTCGAGCAGTTGCTCGAAAAGGGCGACGCCGCGGGCATGCCACGCGACGTGATGCAGGCGTTGCTGCACGACTACAAGGGCGAGCTGATCGTCTCCGCGTGCTTCGACTTCTCCGAGACGTTGGCGAGCGAGGAAGACATCGACCCCAAGCAATGCACGATGCTGGTGCTGACGCCGGACGGCACGCCCGTGCTCGAGAAGCTGCTCGCGGGTTTTCGCGCCGTCGATGCGAAGGGTGACACGCCGCTCGAGGAACTGCAGCTCGGTGAGCATCGCTTCCGCGCCACCAAGCGGCCCTCGCGCATCACGCAGGCGGAGTTGATCGAAGGGCACCTGGTGATGTTCGTCGGCGACGAGATCGAGACCTTCGCGCCGAAGATGCTGGCGACGACGAACCGCGCCGAGACCACGAGCAAGGCACCGTTCTCGGCGCGCTTCGATCTGGGCGGACTGATGAAGGCAGTGACGACCTCGCTGGAGGAGAGTGAAGTGTTGGACGGGGCCGAAGGGTCGGCCTCGAAGGCGATGCAGGCGATGGGTTTGTCGTCGCTGCGCTCGCTCGATGTCACGCTCGACGCCGCCGGCGAACACATGACTGGCGACATCACCTTGAGGACGACCGGCACGGATCTCGGCTTGCTCGGCCTGCTGCTGGTCGACCAGAAGAAGCCGACCTCGATCGCTGCGCTCCCCGCCAATTGCGACTCGTTCCAGGTCGGCGCCTTCGACCCGAACGCGATCGTGCGCACGCTGCGCGCCATCCTGGCCCAGGTCGACATCGAAGGCGCGTCGTGGGATCAGATCGAAGCCGCCTTCGAGGAGAGCATGAACGTGCGGCTGCGCGAGGATGTGCTCGACCATCTCGGCACCGAGATGATGGCGCTCGGCGACATGCGTTCACTGTGCGAAGTGGCGCTGGAGACCCTCGGCGATGGCGACCGGCCCGACCCCAACACGGTGTTCTCGGGCTACTGCATCGGGCTGTCGCTGCGCAACGGCAAGGCCCTGGGGCAATCGATCGACACCATGCTGCGCAAGGCGGGCCTGCATGCCGCGCGCAAGACCGAGGACTATCGCGACCAGAAGATCTCGACGCTGCGAGTCGGCGGCGTGCTGTCGATCGAGTACGCGATCACGGACACGATGCTGTTCCTGGTCGTCGGCACGAAGGGGGCCGGCAACGAGTACCTGCGCGCGGCACTCGATGCGCAGGCCGCCGGTGGCGAGGCCCAGGGCCTTCCGGCGAACGTGCAGAAGCAGGTCGCCGAGTTGCCCGAAGGCTGGAGCGGAGTTGCGACGTATCCGGTCGTCGAACTGATGCGCGCGCTGCTCGAGGTCGGCGCCGCCGGCGCGGAAGCACGCGGCGTCCCCCTGCAGCAGGAGGGGCTCGACATCGTCCGCGGCCTCGCCAAGGACCTCGTCGATGCCGGTCTCGGCGAGATGCTCTCGGTGACCTACACGTCCGCGAGCGCGTGGCGCACCGTGTATCGCTGGTAAGGGGCGCCATGGCGAGGCGAACGCAGCACACCCACGGAATGCGCAGCACAGCGGTGTCTGGTTGGGTTCCTGCGCGCTTCTCACTGGTAGTCGTCGGACTCGTACTCGTCGGCGTGTTCGCGTGGTGGCAGTTCGCGTTCGCGCCAACAGCCTCGCTCGCGCCTCTGACGAATGCAGCGCCCACAACGGACGTTGCTCAGGCAGTCGACTCGACGGCGAAAGCTCCCGACGGAGAGCGCAACTCCATTGCGGGGACGGAGGCCAACAGTGCTGGTGCGCCAACGCGACTTCGAATCGACGTTGCGCTGCCCAATGGTGAACCGGCGGTCGGCGCGAACGTTCGCGTCGCCGACATCGAGCTGGTCACCGACGCACTGGGATCCGCCAGCACGATCGTTGCTGATAAGCAGAAGGTCACGGCGACACTCGGCAACCTGTATGGCGAAGGCGAATGGCCCGAGGAATGGAGCGACGGCACAGCCCGCGTCTGGATTGCACTCGCGCCGGACGTGAACCTCGTCGTCGAGGTCGTGGATACGGCTGGGGCGCCGCAGGACAGAGTGTCGATCGGTGTTTGCGCCATCGTCGCCACCCGCAGAACTGGTGTGACCGAACAGACGTGGTTCATCGAAACCGATGCTCGCGGCCGAGCCGAATTGCAGCACGTGCAGTGCACGGCCGGCTACTCCGACGGGCTTGCCGCAACGGTCCACTTCACGTGCCACGGCAGCGATTCAACGCCGAATGGCCCCCCCATCGTCGAGCGCTCGTTGAACTGGAACCAACTTCTCGCCGAGCCCAAGGTGACGCTCATCGTTCCACCCAACGGAACGATCATGGTGCAGGTGCTCTCGGCAAACGGAACCGCCTTCCACTTCGACACGACCATCGAGAACCAACTCGACGAGATGCTGCGATCCGACTCGGAAGGTGATTTCGAAGTGTTCCGGATGGTCCCGCTCGGCCGCACCTGGTCACTCTGGATCGACGGCGTCACGGAGTCGAAGCGCATCCGCGGCCCGGAGCGGCCTGGTGAAGTTGTCCGGATCGACATCCCGTGGGACCACCACAGCTGGCGATTCCGCGGCTGCATCGTGCGAGCAGACGGAAAGCCGTTTCCCGAAGGCACACTCGCGACGATCACGCTGCGCGATCCGCAGTATGCGAAGGCACCTTTCATTTCGGCACACCTCGCGCTGACAGAGCCTTTCGACCTCGGCACCTGCATTGGCTCGACGGATCTGCACAAGCTTGAGGTGAGCATCGAACCGAACGAAGACCTCTTCGCCCCAGTGACAGTCCACTTCGAGCAGTCGCTCCACGCTGGCGAAGTCGATCTCGGCCAAATTGCGCTTCGGCCGATCGCGGACCTCCTGACCTTGGCATCCGTGGAAGTCGTCAGCGGCGCAAGCACTCGAACACACGAAACCACTTTCAAGCTGCTGGATGGAGAGCAGGCGGTGGCTTTGCTGGTTGAGCGCTGCGGCGACTCGCAACTACTGATCGGGCGAAAGCCGAGGCAACCATTGCGCCTCGAAAGCAGGTGCTTCGGATGCCTGCCGATCCCCTCGACCCAGGTGCGACTCGGCGAGCACCATCGAATCGAAGCGCTACCCGCCGCGATGCTGCGCATCGAGCTTGCTGGCCTCACTGTCCCCATCGACGCGATTGTCGGAGAACTCGTCCCGCGACACGGATCGAACCGAACGCCACTGATCGGCAACACACTCTCGAATGCATTGGCATGGCTCAATTGCGAACCGGGGTCGTACTCGTTGCGCATCCGCTGCGGGGACCAAGTCGTGCTTGAGGAGCAAGATCTGATACTCGCACCCGGCACCCAACGATGGCCCGCGGGGGGTCGCCCCATCGACATGCGCGCCGCGCGATCGTTCTGTGTACTTGCCCGCGGCGCTTGCCCAAGCGGCGAGATTCTGCTCGTGGAAGTCGCCCAAACAGAATCCGGCGCCACGAGTGCCGGCGAAGTCGAATGGCGAACTGGCTGGTTCCTCCCCCGCGTATCGACAACCGACGTTTTGGTGCGCTGCAGCGGCTTCGTTCCCGTGCGGCTCGTGCAGCCGACGGCGAACGTGGACCTGACCATGCAGCCGCTCACGCAGTTACGACTTCGCGCCCGCAACGGCGAGGACTTCGAAGTGCAAGTACGCGTCGTCGCCGATGGCGTCACGGACTCCTTGCTTCGAGCAGTCGATCGCGACCACGAACACCGCACGAGATTCCCGAGCTCATCGGGCGCGTGGCACGACTTCGCGCCCGGCACCGAGCTCGAGATCACTCGGGTCACCGGCGCAGAACCCGCGCCCGTGCATCGAGTGAAGGTCGGCAGCACGAGCCCGCAGGTCGTCGAGCTACACTGACAATCACTGGCGCGGCAGCAGCGCGTAGGACGAATGCGTTTCGTAGCCGAGCAGCGGGCGGATCGCGGCGGGCTCGCGCAGCAGCGGCGTCGGTGAACGCACGTAGGGGTCGTCGGTCGTGCCGGGCTGCTGGTCTGCGCCCAGCAGGCCGAGCGCGAACACGTACGGGAACTGGCCGGTGCCCCCAGTTTCGTCGATGACGACCGCAGCGAACCGGCGTTCGCGCAACGCCGCGAACGCTTGCGAAAACAGCGACCGAACCGCTTCGCCGCCGCGCCCCGGCAGCTGCGCCATGCGCTCCGGATCGTGCAGCACGGTGAGATCCATGCCGATGCCTTCGACCTTGGGCAACTGCTGCAACAGATCGAACACCGCCTGCCCGTGCGCCCCGGCGCCCTTGCCGGCACGCGTCGAAATGTGGCCGTGCGCCGGGATCCACACCGACCCGCCCTGCCGGGCGACGAACGCAGCGAGCTCGTCGTGCGCGTGCCGATGCGCAGCCGACGGCAACCACGTCGCCGTGCCGCGCTCCATCGCGACGACACCGAGCCACACGAACTGCGCGAGCCAAATGCAGCGCAGCACGCGCCCGTTCGCCGCGGCAATCGGCCCGAGCACGCAGGCGCCGGCGAAGCCGTACATCAGCACGTTGTCGAAGCCACCAACGTGCATGCGCAACAACCACGAAGTCACCAACGCCCCACTGCCGAACGCCGCCAGGAACAGCGCTTCGCGAGCCCGTCCCGCGCGCATCTGCGCGACGCAACCCACGAGCCCGAGGGCTACGAGCGGCAGCATCGGCAACACGTCCTGCGTCCAGAACCCGAGCTTGCGGTCACCGACGATGCCGTGTTGCTGCGGCATCTCGAACAGGAAGAACGTCGACCAGCCGTCGCTCGTCCAGTGCATGAGCCCGAAGACCGCTGCGCCGGCGAGCACCGCCGCGATGCCGAACCGCAGCGCATTCCGCCAGTCATGCAGCAGTGCGCCAACGCCGATCGCCGGCAGCCACACCAGCGCCGACTGCTTGGCCAGCACCGCCAGGGTCGCCAGCACCGCCGCCCCCACCCATCGCCGCGGCCCTCCGTGCCGCAGCACGTACGCCGTCGCCAGCACCAGCACCACGAACAACGTGTCGTTGCGCGCGAGGTCGTACCACCACGCGAGCCAGCCGTAGCCGGCGAGGAACGTCCCGCTCGCCGCGAGCCCGACGCCGACGTTCTGCGTCTCGCGCCGCACCCAATGCCCGACCAGCAGGGCGCAACCGAGGGTGCTGGCGATCGCCACGAGGCGCAGTGCGACGATGCCGTCGATCCCCATCGCGATCCCGAGCCCGCCAAGCCAGAACAGCAGCGGCGCGTAGAGGAACGGCACGTGTTCCGGTGACGGCGCGCAGTAGAGCGGCAGCCCGTTCGCCACCCGCCAGGCGTGGTCGGCCAGCGCCCCTTCCATCCACTCGAGTTCGTGCGGATAGCCGCAGCGCTGCACTGCACCGAACAGGAACACCAGCGCAGCCGCGGCAGACGCCGCGAGCAGCAGGCGCAGCAGCCACGGCTCGATGCCGCCTTGGGGTCGCGTCGTGAGGTCGGGCATGCGAGGCGGAAGCAGCATAGTCGGCGGTATGCTCGCGTGCCCGATGCGTCGAACCGGTCTCTTCGTCCTGCTCGTGGTGGTGCTGGGTGCTCTCGCAGCGATGCAATGGCTCGGCATGTTCGCCGGCGACGACATTGCGATCCCCATGGACGGGTCGCCAACCACGGCCACACCGGCGCCAGCACCGGCGGTCCGGCCCGACCCCACCACGGGCGCGACCGCGACGCCACTGGGCGATGGCCTGCAAGCGACACGAACGCAGGTGGCGCTGCCGCCGAACCCGAACCTCGCCGACGCCCCGACCGCCTGGCTGCGCGTGGTCGATCATGCGAGCGACCAGCCGATCGCCGGCGTGCCGCTGCGCACCGTGCAGACGGGCCGGGAGATCGCGTTCACCGACGAACGGGGCCTCGCCGGCATTCCCTTGCGTGAGCCAGAACAGCTCGCCGCCGTCGTCGATGGCTACCTGCTGCGGCTGGTGCCGACCCGCCTGCACTCGACCGAGACCGAGCCCCAGGTCGTGCGGATGGTGCTGGACCAGTGGTCGATCGTGCGCGAGGTCCGCTTCACGACACCGAACGGCGCGCGCGTGACCGAGGCTTTCGTGCGGTTCCGGCCCCTGGGCAACGGGAAGCAGAAGCCGACGCCGGCGCCGATTCCGGCCGAAGATGCGGTGCTGCAACGCGCCTGGGAGGAGCACCTCCTGCTGGCGCAACGACCCGTCTGCGCCGACGTGCCGGTGCAGCTCGGCACCTGGTCCGAGGATCGTGTGCATCGCCTCACTGACGGCGCCGCCGTGCGCTTCCTGGCTCCCGGCGCGTTCACGCTCGAAGCGGCAACCACCAGCGGTCTCGCCGCCAAGGTCGATGTGCGCGTCGACGCCGCGCCACGCACGAACGCACCGGCAGTGCGCGTGGCGATGGCCGCCGGCGCTTTCCTGACCGGCACCGTCGTCGATGCCAGCGGCACGCCGCTGGCCGACACGCGCCTCGTGCAGCAAGGCAGCGACCCGCTCGGCCTGGTCGCGACAACGAGCGCCAACGGCACCTTCCGCTTCGGTCCTCTGCCCGCAGGCCCGCTCACGCTGCACGTGCACCACGGCGAGCACCAACCGCTCGCGTTCGGGCCCATCACGGTTCCGGGCGAAGCCGTGCGCATCGCGCTGCAACCCTTGTCGCGTTCGGCACTGCGCGGCCGCGTGCGCTCGCATCCCAACCACCGCCCGCTCGCGGGGGCCACGGTGGTTTGGACGCCACCGACCGGAACACCCGTGACCGTGAAGACCAATGCCGAAGGCCAGTTCGTGTTGCCGGCAACCGGCAACGTCGATGCGCGGTTGACGATCCTGGCGGTGGGCCACGTCGAGCGCGTCGAAATGGTGACGCCGGGAGCTGCGTTCGCCGACTACGACGTGTGGCCGGCCGCGGCGATGGAACGTGTCGCCGCGGGCCTCAGCACGATCTTCGCTGGCAGTGTGCTCGATGCCGAAGGGCGCCCCGTCGCTGGCGCCTTCGTGCGATGGACTCCGGCGCAACCGACCGCCGCGGCCACCGGGCTCGCCAACGCCGGCGCCGTACCCGGTCGTCGCGTATTGTCCGGCGCCACTCTCGAATTGCCGGCCACGGTCAGCACCGGCAGCGACGGCGGCTTCGTGCTCGAAACGACCCAATTCGGACCGGGGCGCCTGCACCTCTTCGGCAACGACGCCATCGCGGTGACCCTCGTCGCCATCGCTGGCGTCACCAGAAACGACATCCGTCTGAAACCATGACCATCCGCCGTTGGGCCGAACTGAGCAACGAGACGCTCGCGCACTACAAGGTGTTCCACGTGCGCAAATCGCGCCGCCGCTCACCGCGCACCGGAGCCGAGATCGGCTTCTTCCTGATGGACACACCCGACTGGGTGAACGTGCTGCCGCTGACCGACGACGGGCAGGTGGTGATGGTTCGCCAATACCGGCACGGCAGTGAACGCATCTCGCTGGAGATCCCCGGCGGGCTGATCGACGCGCACGAAACCGATCCAGCCGCGGCCGCTGCGCGCGAGCTGCGCGAGGAGACCGGCTTCGAGGCACAGCAGATCACGCCGCTCGGCGTGATGAACCCCAACCCGTCGATGATGACCAACCGCTGCCACGCGTTCCTGGCCACCGGCTGCCGCCGCATCGGCGACCTGCAAATGGACCCCGGTGAGGACATCGAAGTCGTCACCGTTCCCCTGAGCGATCTCGACGGATTGGTGGCGCGCGGCGCCATCGACCACGCGATCGTGCTCGCCACGCTTTCGTTCTGGCGAGCACACATGTCACGTTCCAGCCTATGAACGCACTCGGCGGCAGGTTCTGCTGCCGACCGGCCACAGGCCCGCGTCCACGCTCCGACTCCCGAAAATGCCCATGCAGCGCTCCCTGCTCTTCGGCCTGATCCTGCTGCTGCTCGGCCTCGGCGTCGCAGCGTTCTGGTTCCTGCGTGGCGACGAACTGCACGTCACCCCCGGAACCACGACTCCGACCGTCTTCTCTACAGGCGAGGGTTCGACCGGAACCTTGGCACCTGGCCCGGTGGAGCCGATGCCCGACACGGGCGTGCGCGAGGCCATCGCCAGCAAGGACGGTGATCTTCTCGACGACCCCGAGATTCGCGCCGGCTTGTGCGGCTTCAAGGGTCGCGTGGTCACCCACCGCAAGGTGCCGGTGCCCGACTGCGGCGTGCGCCTGTATCGCGGCGCGCTCGACTCGGTGATCCCGATGCACGTCGACCTGATGGCGCCCGAGTTCGACAACGAACCCCGCTACATCGCCGGCGAAACGCGCACCGCGAGCGACGGCACCTGGCAAGTCACCGGCGTGTGGCCGCGCGCCTTCTATCTGCTGTTCGCCGGCATCGGCACCGATGCGCCGATGCACCAGATCCTCACGCGCACACCGAGTCCGGGGGAAATCGTCGACCTCGGCGACATCGTGCTGCCGGATGCCGGCGTGATCACGGGCACCGTTACCGACGAGGATGGCGAGCCGTTGGCTGGCGCACTGGTGCGCGCCGCCGACATTCCCGGCGCACTCGCTGCGTTCTTCCCGTTCGAACGCATCGACCCCGATGGTGCGCTGCTGGTGCGCGAACGCAACTCGCCGATTCGCGTGGTCGAGTTTCCGAAGTGGGCGAAGGCGGCCTTCGAGCAATTGCCGGTGCCGACGGCGCGCACCGCGAGCGACGGCACCTTCCGTCTCGTCGGCGTGATCCCGGGCAGCAACATGCTCGCGAGCACGGCACCGGAGTTCCTCTCCGACGTGAAGCCCGGCGTGCAGGTGCGAGCCGGCCAGGAGAAGGACGTCGGCACGATCCGGTTGAAGCGCGGCGAAGAACTCACCGGCAAGGTCGTCGACACTGCGGGCAAGCCGGTGGCCGACGCCGAGATCTTCGCGGGCTCGACGTTGACGATCGCGCCAGTAGATGTCGCGCAGCGCCTCGGCAAGACCGACGCCGAGGGGCGCTTCACCGGCCAGGGTTTCAGCAACGGCACGGTCTCGGTCGCGGCGCGCCGCGGTCGGGGCCACGCATGGGTGATCGCCGAACCGCAGTCGATTCTCGGCGACGTCGTCGTCACGCTGCCGGCGACGTGTGCGGCCGATGCGACGGTGACGCTCGCCGACGGCAAGCCAGCCAAGGTCGCGCGCCTCAAACTGCTGCAGGGTCGCGCCGGCAACGGTGCGGCGGAGCTCTACCTGTTCGGCGCCGTGCCGGCGATGGACCTGCGCGAGCGCCAGAAGGAGCAGGGCGAAGGCCGCTGGCGACTCGAGAACCTGCCGGCCGGCAGCTACACGCTGCTCGCCGATGCGCCTGGCCACGCGAGCGGGTTCGCGTCGTTCGAGATCACCGACAAGGACGCCGCCGTGGCGATCGCATTGACGACGCCAACGTTGTTCGCGGTGCGCGTGCTGACGCTCGACGACAAGCCGGTGCGCAACGCTGCGATCTACGTCGAGGCCCGCGGCAATCGCGCCACCCAGATGCCGACGATGTGCGGTCGCACGGGCAGTGACGGGCTCTTGCGCATCGACACCGTGCAAGGCGACACGATGCGAGTCAGCGCCGAGCATCCGCGTTGGGGCGTCGTGCACGGCGAAGCGAAGGCAGGCGAAGAACTGGTGATGCGCATGCAACCGCCGGGCGCCCTGCGCGGCCTCGTGCGCGAGAACGGCAAACCGCCGGAGCCGGGCAAGTTCACCATCTCGCTCGAACGCCGCCGCGGCGAAGGCGAAGTCCGTGGCCCGATGGAAAGCGTGCCGGTGCTGCTGACGCCGGGCCTCGACGGCACCTTCGCCGCCACTGCCCTGCAACCCGGGACCTACTCGGTGGAGGCGATCAAGGCGCTCGACTCGCTGCGCTCGCCCGGCGGCATGATGGCGATGTTCCAGGATCGATTCATGATGCGCGATACGCCGCGCGCCCAGACCCTGGTCGTCGCCGGCGGCACCGCCGAAGTCGTGCTCGAGGCCGGTGAGAAACCGATCGATGGCCCCGTGGCGACGTTGGCGGGCACCTTGACGATCGATGGCCGCATGGGCAACGGCAACATCGTGCAAGCGAATGCCGGCAACCGCCGCTTCACCGCGAAGGTCGATGCGCGCGGCCGTTTCGAAATCGGCAAGGTGCCGGCCGGCGATGTGTTGGTGTCCGTTGCGGCAAGCAGCGGCGAACTCAACTTTGGCCCGAACAACAACCTCTGGTCGTCGCAGATCAAACTCGCCGCCGACGAAGCCCGCGAACTCACCGTCGACATCCTGACGACGTCGCTGCGCGGCAATTGCTACAGCCCCGATGGCACGCCGCTCGCCGGCACGTTCGTGCAGGCTCGCGGCAAATTGAAGATCGACTCCTCCCGCAGCAACGAGGTCTGGTTGCATGCGACCACCGACGCCAACGGCGAGTTCCACTTCGCACAGGTCGCGGAAGGAACCTGGAACCTGACGGTGCGCAGCGGCGGCAGCAACGGTGCGCGCGGCAGCCTGCCTGGCATCACCGCCACCAGCGGCGTGCCAGTGACCGGGTTGCGCATCCAGATGGCTCCAGCGGTCGTGATCGCCGGTCGCATCGACCTCGCCGTGTTCGGCCAGAAGAAGCCGGAACGCGGTTGGCTGCGGTTCGAGCGCCCGCGCGAAAACCGCGCCGAAGGCGACGACGACAATTCGGCCTGGGCAGAGGTCAAGTTCGAGGATGGCAGCTTCCAGTGCGAAGAGCTGACTGCCGGTCGGTACGCCGTCTCGCTGCAGACGCAATTGCCCGACGGGCCCTGGGGTCAGTACTCCTGCGACGTGATCGACGTCAGCAGTGCCGGCGTGCGCGATCTGGTGTTGCGCCCGATTCCACCGCCGCCGCGCCAACCGAACGAACGTCGCCTCAGGTGAGGTCGCCGGCGACCTTCTGTCCGATGGCGAAACGCAGCGAGCCGACCATGCTCGCTGCCGATTCGGTTTCGACCGCGACCAGCATGCCCTTCTTGAGCGGCACCGACTGCCGCGGATGGCCGGTCAACAGCGCGCCCAGCAGATAGCCGAGGTGCGGCTCGTGGCCGATCATCGCCACGGCTCCCGTCTGCGACAGCGACTCCGCTTCCAACAGACTGAGCGCGACGCTCGACGCGCCGTGTGGCAGCAGCGCTTCCTCCACGCGGACTTCGCCACGGAACCCGACTGCCTCCACGAACACTTCGGCGGTCTCGCGTGCGCGCCGCAGCGGACTGACGACCACCAGATCCGGCGGCGGCACCAGTCGGCGCCACGCCGACGCAGCCTTGCGCAACCGCTTCCATCCTTCCTCGGTCAACGCGCGCGCGTGGTCGGCCAGCATGGGACCGCCGTCTTCGGCGATGCCGTGACGAAGCAGGTAGATGTGCACGGCGGCAGCGTCGCGCCGGGTTCGAGTCCGCGCAACGGGACATTGCCCGAACGCGACCGCGCAGCACCGGGGCGCCATCGCTATCGTGCGTCCTCGCGCCGACTCGGCGCCAAGGAACCCGATGCGTGTCACGTCTTTGCTCGCCGGCTTGCTCGCCGGCCTCGTCACGTTGCCGCTGATGCAGGACCCGGTGCCAAAGCCGGCGCCAACCCCTGCTCCCGAAACCGCACCGGCCGTGCCCACCGCGCCCATCGCACAGTCTGCCGAGAAGCCCATTCCCGGACGACCGCCGCGGCACCCGTTCGAAGGTGTCTACGAGCTGCGCCAACGCGTCGTCAGCGGCACTCCGGATCGGTTGCCCAGCCATGGCTATCTCGCGATCACGCAGCGCCACCTGTTTCTCACCGTCGTGGCACCAGGCCCCGATCCGGATCTGCCGCTGGTGCGTTCGAGCGTTCGCACCTGGCAAACGAAGGGCGACCTGACGCAGACGACGATCCGCCTTGGTTGGCTGACCGACAAGGATGGCGGTGTCGTGATCGAACCGGCGGGAACCGAAGAACCGCGCAAGCTCGCACTGGTCCAGGGCGGCATCCGCGTCACGCAGGACGAACGCAACTGGCTCGAATTCGAACGCGTCGAGTGACCGTCAGGCGGCTGGCGCCCCGGAGTCACTGGCGCCGCCGCTGCCACCGCCACCGCGGCGGCGCCGTAGCGCGGCCAACTCCGGCGAGCGCAGCGCCACGTGCGCGAGCCAGTAGACGAAGATGCCGACCACGATCGGCAACGCAACGTCGCCGAACGCTCGCTCCATCGTGCTCGCGTCGGCATCGCCGACCTTGGCGAACGGCAACACCGCGCACATCGCCGCGGTGGCGATCGCGGCACGCAGCCACGCGCCGCCCAGGTCATGCGCCGGTGCCGCATGCCGCCGGAACCGGAACGCGAGGATCGCCGCGTTCAACAGCGCCGACAAACTGCTCGACAACGTGAGGGCGGCGGTGCCGAGCGAAGTCGTCAACACCAGCACCAGATTGAGCGCCGCATTGACGACCACCAACCGCGCCGCCACGCGCGCCGGCGCCCCGGTGTCGCCGAGCGCGTAGAAGGCCCGGGCATAGAGCTGCGCCAACCCGATGAACGGCAAGCCGGCCACGAGGCACGTCGAAGTCAGCACCGTCGGCCCCACGTCGGCCTCGGTGAACTTCTTGCCCAGGAACAACACGCGCACCACGTCGTCGCCGAGCACGATCAGCCCCGCTGCTGCCGGCAACGTGACCAGGATCGTCGCCGCGGCCGCGAGATCGAGCGTCTTGCGCATGCCGGCGCGATCGACGTCGTTCGCTTCGTGCGCGAGCTTCGGAAACACCGCGACCGCCACCGACATCGCGGTCAACGCGTGCGGGAACAGCAGCAACCGGTTGGCGAGGTAGACGTAGGTGACCGCACCCGGCGCGACCAGGTAGTAGGCCATCAGCTGGTCGAGCAGGCTGCTGATCTGGTTCAGCGACATGCCCAGCACGGTCGGCCCCATCGCCACGAACACGCCGAACGCCGCCGTGCCGCGGGCCGGCAACCGGAGGCGCGGCCACAGCAGCTCGCCGCGTCGCCACAGTGGCAGCATCACCAACAGCAGTTGCAGGAACCCGCCGACGGCGAGGCTCCACGCGATGAAGTTCGCGATGTCGACATCGACGGTGATGCCGAGAGGTCCTGCCACCAGCACCGCCGCGATCCAGAACACGTTCAGCACGATCGGCACCGCGGCCGGCAGCGCGAAGTGGCCGAGCGTGTTCAGCGCACCCGAGCAAACCGCCGTCAGGCACACCGGCAGCGAGTAGACGAACAACACCGAGTTGAGCGACAGCAGCAGGCGCATCGCCGGCACGCCGCCCTGGTCCGGCGCGGGCAACCATTCGGCCGGCATCACCTGCGACGCGACCGCCACGAGCAGGCACACCGGCGTCAACAACGCCATCACCGTCCCCGCCACCTGCGCCAGCAGTTCGCGCGCCGCCTCGGGGTCGCTCCGCCGCAGTTTCGCGTAGGCCGGCACGAACGACGCCGACAACGCGCCTTCGCCGAGCAACCGTCGCATCAGGTTGGGCAGCGTCCACGCCAGCAAGAACGTTCCCGCGACCCAATCGGCGCCGAGCGCCTGCGCCATCAGCCGGTCACGCCACAGCCCGAGAATGCGCGACAGCAGCGTGAAGCCGGTGATCGAGCTGACGGCGCGGACGAGTCGGTTCATGAGGCGGCGATCGATCGGCGGATCCATCGTTGTGCGCGCCCGCCGCCGCGGAACAATCCACGCCGCTCGGCCACCCGCAAGCAGGCGCCGGGCAATCTCGCATGGGCCGCAGGATCTTCGTCGGTGACATCCAGGGTTGTCGCGAGCCGCTCGAGCGCCTGCTCGCGGCGGTCGGGTTCGTGCGCGGCCAGGATCGCCTGCTGCCGGTCGGGGACCTCGTCAACAAGGGGCCCGACTCCCCCGGGACGCTGGCGCTGCTGATGCAGCTCGCCGCCGAACCCGTGCTGGGCAACCACGACCTGCATTGGTTGAGCCGCAACAAGACCGCCGATCCTCGCCAAAGCAGCTGGCTTGCCGGCCAACCGATCGTGCGCACGGTCCCCGACGTGCTCATGGTCCACGCTGGTCTGCATCCGCGCTGGGACGAAGACCGCCTCGGCGCCCTGACGCAGGCCGAAGTCGATTACGCGGTGAACGTGCGCTACTGCGACGCCGATGGCACCCAGCCGCCGGACGACTGGCCACCGCCAGGGCCGCCGTTCCGACCGTGGGACGATTTCTATGCGGGCCGCCGCCGTGGCGTGTTCGGGCACTGGGCGCGTCGAGGCCTGGTCGTGCGGCCGCAGTGCGTCGGGCTCGACACCGGCTGCGTCTACGGCGGCAAGCTGTCGGCGTGGATCGCCGAAGAAGACCGCATCGTGCAAGTCGATGGCTGGCACCGCGGCGGCTAGCCGAGGTGGCGCTGCACTTCTTCGCGCACGATCGGGATCAGGTGCGCGGCGAGCTTCTGGTTGGCGTAACACGCGAACGCCACGTTGGTGGTGGTGTCGAGCGGGGCATCGATGGGCTTGCCGAACGGATCGCACACGACGCAGCCGGCCTCCATGGCGATTGACATCGTGACGATGTCGTAGGGACGGCAGCACAACGACGATTGGATGCCGAGCTTGCGATGCACCAGCGGTCGCACATCGAGCACGAAGCGGTCGCGCCCGAACGTCACCTCCGCCATCTGCCCGCCCGAACTGATGTACTGGTCGGTGTAGACCTCGGCCTTGTCGGCGTTCCAACCGCCGAGCGATCGATGCAGGATCGCTTCCTCGAGGCGCGAGATGATCTCCTTGCCGCCTTGGAAGAAGTTGCTCACCGACGCGAACCCGTGGCGGAGCGTGGTCGCCTGGCTCGGCACCAGGGCGAGCGGTCGCAATTGTCCGGTGCCGAGATCACTGCGTTCGGCATGCGCGCCCTTGCCGCGGATCGCCCAGAGCGTGTCGCTCGTAGATTGGCGCGTCGTCGGCAGCTCGGTCATCACCGCGACTTCGACATCGGCGAGGCGCGTGTTTTTGCCGCGATCGGGGGCGACCCCCATCAGGCACCACGCCGAGCGCTTGTCGAACATGAGGCCGCGCGTGCCGTCGATCGGATCCGCCAACAGCCGAAACGGCGGCCCGCCGAGGCCCGGACGGCCGAATTGCATGCCATCCGGTTGAAGGCCTTCGGCGACGAGCACGAAGTGCTGCGTCTTGCCCCATTCCTGGCAATGCTGGATCAGGATCTCCTCGACCTCGGCGTCGATGCCGAAGATCGTGTCGCCGGCGTCGTCGCGCACGGTGCGCGACCAAACGGCTTGTTCCTGGCTGCGCATGTGCGCTCGCAGCGCCGCGCGGATGTCGGCTTGCAGGCCGCGCAGTCTTGCCGCCAGCGCATTGAGGTCGAGGGTCGCCATTCGGATGTTGCGGCGAGATGGTATACCGGTCCGCCGCGTAGGCCCTTAGCTCAATGGTCAGAGCTGGCGGCTCATACCCGCTTGGTTGCAGGTTCGAGTCCTGCAGGGCCTACACTTTCTTGCGCGCCGTCGTGCTGCGGCCCCGCGCGGCCAGCAGCGGCCTGCACCGGCCAGGAACCCCTAGTTTGGCCGACATTCGCCGATTCGACGCTCGCGGTCGAAGGCGCGTCGACCGGCCACGAGCGGCCAGCATCGGCCCCAGTCGGCCCCGACCGTACTGGTATTGGTACTGACGCGGACTCGGCACCAGCGGCCAACCGCAGCGCGTTCGCGACCGGCAGACGCACCAGCTCGCGGCGCAGTTCGTCGTGCTCGACCTTGTCGTATGTGCCGAGGGTGAGGTCGGCGGTCTTGTGGCGCATCAACCGCATGCGCAGCGCCGGGTCGGTCGCGTTCCGGCGCAGAGTCGTGGCGAAGCCGGACCGGATGCCGTGCACGGTCGTGGACCGCCCACGCGCGTCGAACAGGCCCAGGCCCGCCCATTCGGCGTCGAGCTTCAGCCAGCGCAACAGCGAGCTCGACACGCGGAACACCAGGTCGGTGATGCGCACCGGGCCACGACCGGCCCGGAGCCCGGCGGCGCTGCATTCCTTCCGGTGTCGCCGAAGCATCTCGGCGAGCATCGGGTGCAACACCACCACCGCGTCGTCCCGGCCCTTCTGCTTGCGCGCCTCGATCTCGGCGATCTCGTCGCCTTCGGTCAGGTTCAGTTCGCCCCAGGTCAGGGCAGCCAACTCGCCGACGCGCAGGCCCGTGTAGCTGAGCGTCAGGTAGATCCGGCCGCGGACCACCCCAGCCCGCTGCAGGGCCATGAGATGTTCCTCGGTCGCATTCGCGTGGGTCTTGCGCCACTGCTGGACGGGCCGGACCTCGGCAGCCTGGACCAACAGGTCGATCTCTTCGGGCGTGAGCGCGCGGTTCTCGCGAACGCGATCGCCCTTCTGGATCGTCAGCGGCCGGAGTGTTTCGAACGGGTTTCGCGGCCACGTACCGCGCTCGACCAAGTAGCGGCCGAAGGCCTTCAGGGACACCGCATAGCCACGCAACGTCGCGACGCTGGCCGGCGGACGAGGCTTCGGTTTCCCACCCTTGTGCGTCGCCCGACCGGGTCGAACCTCGCCGAGCCGCAGCTTGTTCAGGAACGCCTCGACCTTCGGCATGGTCTCGTTGCCGGTCGAACCGACGATCGTGGCGAAGCTGGTGACCTGCATCTCGGCGAACGCGAGCAGCAGCCGTTCTCGTTCGCCGACGAGGTGGCGCGGGTTCTGGCCTGCGGCGTCGGGCCGAGCGATGTAGGTCTTCACCAGCTCGACGAGCGGTTCACGCTTGCCGGCTTCGAACGGGTCGACCAATCCGACCTCGCCGCGGTCGACGCGACGCTGGTGGTCGCGCATCAGGGTCTGCGTCGCGCCCTTGTCGGTCTTGCCGGCAAACTCGCGCCAGCGGCCGGCGACCTTGATGGTGTAGTAGTAGACGCGGGACTCGTTCGGCCTGCCCTTGCGGTGCTTGTAGACCGAACCCATGGGGTCGCTACTCCTCCACCTGCCGGAGTTCGTCGAGGAGGTCGCGCACTACGAAGCGCACGCGACGTCCGACTCGGAGTACGGCTCGCTTCACGCGGCCAACTGCGACAAGGCGTCGCAGCGTCCGCTCGGGGATCACTCCCAACGCAGCGAGTTCGGCGTAGTCCAGCACGGGACGCACATGCAGGGGCACGTCCGCGAGAACATCCAGTTCGTTCTGGGCTCGCGCAGCGCCTTCGCCAGAGCCGCCCGGAAGTGCCGGTTTCCGCCTTGGCTTCGGTGCGGAACCATGGCTGTTCGTGCCGACGGCGAGATGCCCGCAGCCAGCATCCTGTTCGCGTTGGTCAGCCATCGCGAACCTCCTGCGCGAGGTCCACGCCTACGTGCCCGGCCAGTTCCGCGAAGATCTGTGCCTCGATCCGCCGTCGCACTGTGTCGTCGAGCGGTCGAACCGACGGGTGCTTCTTGCCGTGCTTGTCGGTCCTCGCGGGCCAGCTCAACGTGTACCGTCGATCGAGCGTCCGACGCAGCACGACGTTGTCGATGATCAGATCTCCAACGAAGAGACTGAGGAACCCGACCAAGCCGTCTCGAGCCTGCTCGGCATCGGCCTTGATCCACGACCTGATTCGGAACGATTGTCCAGTCATTCTATCCTCCCAGTTGTTCCACGCGTGGCGACCCCATCGCAGTGCCGTCAGCGTGGCGTGTGTCGCACAGCGCACCGCGGACGCCCACGTAGTTCATGTGCGCGGACGATCTGCTCATCGCGGTGCCCACGGGTTGCGGCCTCGAAGCAACATGAGCAGTGCCCCCTGGACGATCCTGGCACACGCTTCGTTGCCGTCGCGGATCGCCTCGCGTAGGCGCCCCTTCAGGGATTGCCGAACGGAGCTACAGGCATCAACGCACGCGGCACACCAGACCCCGTTGCCGGGCTTCCGTTGCTTCAACAGCGGCGCCGAGCAGCAGGAGCAGGCTGCTACCTGGGTCATTGCTCCTCCGCTTCACGAGCTGCACCGCGAGACTTCGTCGCACGTGCATTTTCCTT
>SXGS01578452.1_pt1 | contig 18192 bp, 10 predicted proteins | sample 3174681 | NCBI WGS metagenome assembly SXGS01 (sample SAMN11356861, study PRJNA531348) | freshwater metagenome | isolation source: freshwater sample F1-80 | place: China: Fuxian Lake, Yuxi | collected 2017-12-25 | reverse complement strand
GGATCGACTGCTTGACCGTGTTGACGCTTACCAGATGGCACTGGCCGTGACACAGAACAATCATCCTCCCAACAACCTCTCAACAACAACAACCCCCACCACGACGGGCTCCGATGAGATGTGACCAAGAGACAGCTGCGCGAGGAGGGGGGACGCTCGTATTACGGCTTCGGGTGGATCGCACTCCACCCCCTGTCCCCCGAGAGGCACTGCCTCCCTCGTGGAACGAGGAGGGGGGACGCTCGTATTACGGCTTCGGGTGGAGCGAGTCCCGCCACGCCGGGATCGCTGGCCGCCTGGGGCGGCCAGCGATCCCGGCGATGGCTCCTGCGGCCCACCCGCCGACGCTCCGGGCGGGTGTGGATCATGGCGTGTGTCGGTGTATCGAAGGCGAGCTGGGTTGGCGCGGTCTGGTCAAGGCCGACGGGCGTGGATATACTGCGCCGAATCCGTGGACGTGGCGAAGTAGCGCGGTCCTGGCGGGGGAGGGCGCGGCGCCTCCCGGCAGGTCGGGGTCGCGAGGAGACAGGGCGTTGGAGGCCGAGATGGTTTTGATGAGGGAGATCGGGGCGAGGAGGGCCGCGAGGGGCCTGGGCGTGGTCGCGGTGGTGCTGGTGGGGTTGCTGGCCGCGGCGTGTGAGCAGCCGGACTGGAAGAACCCGGAGTACCTGTCGAAGCAGGTCGAGACAGGCGACCGGCTCAGGGCGCTGGACGAGATCGCCCGGCTGGACGAGGAGGGCAAGGCCAGGACGGTGCCGGCGTTGATCAACGCCTACAACAACAACACGGACAAGGAGAAGGTCTTCGCGGTGCTGGCCGAGCTGCGCGACAAGCGGGCCAAGAGCGTCTACGTGGACGCGCTCAAGCACGCCAAGAGCAACCGGGATCGCGCCAAGGGGGCCATCGCGCTGGGCGAGATCCAGGCCACCGAGCACATCCCGACGATGGTGGACATCTTCCGCAACGTGCCCAACGAGGATCTGCGGCGATCCATCCTGGAGGGTTTTTCGGCGATGCCGGACGCCCAGGCGATCCCGCTGCTGGTGGAGATCCTGACGACCTACGATCCGGATCGGGAGCCGATCGCGTACCACGCCTATGCGTGCGAGGTTCTGGCGGCCGTCGATCAGCCCACGGACACGGTGGTCAAGGCGGTGGTCTTCGGGATGTACCTGGACAACGCCAAGGGTCAGAACGTGGCCAAGGAGTGCTCGGTGGCGGTGGCCAGCGTCGGGAAGCTGGCCTCCAAGGAGCTGCTGACGGTCGCGGCCGGCAAGCACGAGAAGGTCAACCAGCGCTTCGCCAAGTACTCCAGCTACATCGAGGGGACGGCCGAGGTCAACGCCATCGACGCGCTGGGGATGTTGCACGACAAGGAGACCGTGGCGCAGTTGATGGAGCTGCTGGTGGCCAGGCGGGACGCGCCGCCGACCTACCGCAACGAGCGGCTGCTGGGCTGGGGTCAGAAGCGCAATGAGTTCTTCGTCGCGACGACCGACGCGCTGGGGCGGATCGGCGATCCCGCGGCGCTGGAGGCGCTGTCGAAGTTCGTGATGCCCAGCGACGAGGATCTGGAGTCGTACAAGGCGATCATCGATTACGACAAGCGGATGAAGCTCTTCATGGTCGAGGCGGCGATCAAGTCCGTCAACGCGCTGGGGGATCGCAAGGGCCTGGAGGTGCTGGCCACCGCCGCGCAGAAGGGCGATCTGCCCGATCTCAAGGGTTATGGGGACGACGCGGTCTTCCAGAGCCGGTGGCAGTCGGCGAGGGCCTTCGCGATGCTGGGCACGGGCGACGATCTGGAGACCTGGAACAAGATGGTGGCGGCCGAGAAGGTCGAGGGGATGAAGCAGAAGTTCGACGAGTTCAGGCCTGCGCTGGAGGCCGCCAACACCTGCAAGCAGGACGCGGCCTGCTACGGCAAGCTGCTGGCCGGCGGCGATCCGCTCAAGGCCGAGAAGGCCGCCTGGGAGCTGGGCCGGATGGAGCGCGGCGGCGCCGCCGAGGAGCAGCTCTTCAACGGCATCGAGTCGACCTCGCCGGAGATGCGCTCCATCGTCATCGAGAACCTCTACCGGGTGGCCACGAAGAAGACGGCGGACAAGATCGCCGAGGTGCTCAAGAAGGAGGAGGACCGAGCGACGCCCGAGTTCAAGATCCTGCACGTCAAGATGAAGGGCCTGATGGCCTACATCGCCAACCAGGGCGGCTGAGACGGGGTCCATGTTCAAGATCCACGTCGACTCCGACGCCGGCGAGCGCACCTTCGTCGCGCCCTCGGACCTGAGCGAGGGCATGGTCTTCAGCGTCGGGCGCGACCCGGGCTGCGAGATCGTCCTGGCCCGCGACCACATCTCATCGAACCACGGCGAGTTCGTTTTTCATAACGATCGCCTGTACTTCCGAGATCTTCGGAGCACCAACGGGACGATCCTGCGGCGCGACGGGGCGCTGGTCACGCTCGGCGAGCAGCAGGGCTGGGCGATGCAGCTCCAGCACGGCGACGTCGTGCTGCTCGGCACGCTCAAGGAGGCGATGCCGCTGCGGATCGAGATCGACGACGCGGTGGTCGAGGCGCTCAAGATCGCGGATCGGGACACGACGATCCTGGCCCTGACGCACCTGAACACGGCCCGCGCGCTGGAGGGTCGCCTGTCGCAGGATCCGCGCTGGGGCACCCGGCTCTACCGGGCCAGCAAGATCATGGCCGCGAGCCTCAACCTGCGGGAGGTCTGCGAGTCGTCCTGCGCGGCGATCTTCGATCTGCTGCCCATCGCGACGAACATCTCGGTGCTGCTGGATCGGCACCCGGTGTCGACGGCGGCCCCCTCGGGGCGGTCGGTCGACCCCAACGACTTCGTGCCCTTCTTGACGCTGGACAGGGAGGGGAACCCGGCGGCCGGCGAGCGGCCCAGCCGCCAGGTGGTCGCGGCGATCAACGCCCAGAAGGCCGGCGTGCTGGTGGTCGACACGGCCGACTTCAACCCCTCGCAGTCGATCCTGCGGGCGCAGATCCGGTCGATCGTGGCGGTGCCGCTGGCGATCGGGGAGCGGATCTTCGGCATCATCCAGGTCGACAACCGCTCCAGCCAGGGGGCCTTCATCCAGGACGATCTGGAGGCGCTCGTGGTGCTGGCCCAGCAGATGGCGCTGGGGATCGAGAACGCGCGGCTCTTTCAGCGCGTCTCGGTGGCCGAGGCGAGGCTCAAGGACGAGAACCAGTTCCTCAAGACCAAGGAGACGAGCGGCTTCTCGCACATCATCGGGGAGTCGCCGCTGATGAAGCGGGTCTTCGAGCTGGTCGACAGGGTCGTGGACACGGCCGCCACGGTCTTGATCACGGGGGAGACGGGCACGGGCAAGGAGGTCGTCGCGCGGCTCATCCACGACAAGTCTCGCCGCCGGGACAAGCTCTTCGTGGCCCAGAACTGCTCGGCCTTGCCGGAGAACCTGTTGGAGTCCGAGCTCTTCGGGCACAAGAAGGGGTCCTTTACGGGCGCGGACGTCGACAAGAAGGGGCTCTTCGAGCTGGCCCACAACGGCACGATGTTCCTGGACGAGATCGGCGAGACCTCGGCCGCGATGCAGGCCAAGCTCCTGAGGGTGCTTCAGGAGGGGGAGGTGCGGCCGGTCGGCGCGCCCTACCCGAAGAAGGTCGACGTGCGCGTGATCGCGGCGACGAACCGGGAGCTTGAGCAGGAGGTGGCCGAGGGGCGCTTCCGAGAGGATCTCTATTATCGGCTCAACGTCTTCCCGATCCTCCTGCCGCCGCTGCGCGACAGGCAGGAGGACATCCCGCTGCTGGCCGATCACTACCTCAAGCGCTTCTCTCGGGAGTTCAACCGCCCGGCGCTCTCCTTCAGCCCCGAGACGACGGCGCTGATGCAGAGCTACCGCTGGCCGGGCAACATCCGGGAGCTCCAGAACGAGATCCAGCGGCTGGTCATCCACGGGGTCGTCGGCGACTTCCTGCTGCCCGAGCACCTGGCCTCGCGGATCAGCCGCGCCTCGGGGCTGCTCCAGAAGGTCAACCCGGTCAAGGGCGGGCTCAAGGACATGCTCGACGAGGTCGAGCGCTGGATCCTCATCGAGTCGCTGCGCGAGCACGAGGGCAACAAGACCCGTGCGGCAGTGGCGCTTCAGATCACCCGCGAGGGCCTCCACAAGAAGTTGTCGCGCTTCGGCCTCTGAGCACACCCATGAACGATCCCGTCCGAGTCCTGCTCATCGACGACAACGGCACAGTCCGGCGCTGCATGCGCAAGACGCTGGAGGTGCTCGGGGCACAGGTCGCCGAGCTGGCCGCGCTGCCGGAGGGCTGGAACGCGAGCGCCGACGCCTTCGGCGGCTACCCGCCGGAGCTGGCCATCGTCGATCTGAGCCGCGCCGGGGAGTCGACTTGGCGGCGGCTGCGGGCCTGCCTCGACGCCGCGCGGGGAGGCGTCCCGGTGATCCCCATCTCGACGCGCCACGGGAGCCTGAGCCCGGAGTTCGCCGAGCGCCCCGAGATCGCCCCCGTGCTGCCCAAGCCCTTCACCCCGCGGCAGCTGTGTTTCGCGGCCTTCATGGCCCAGCCCCGGTTGAGGCCGCTGGGCGGCGAGCCCCCTTTCCCGCGCCGAGGCGTCGATCTGGAGGGGCAGGGCGGGCTGACGCCCTTTGACCCGGACGAGGCCCACCTCGATCCGCGCCGGCTGGGTCGGGCCACCACGCCGCACATGGCGGCGCGCGGCGCGTCGTCGATCCGCGACGGGGGCTGGGATGTGTCGCCCGGCGTGGCCGCGCCGGGCGGCTCGATCTTCGACGTGCTCTCCAGGCCCTCGGATCCCTCGCAGGACGCCAACGCGGTCGACTCCGTGGACATCCTGGGGATGGAGGAGTTTGAGGATCTCCAGCTCATCGGCGGCGCCGAGGCGATGTCGAATCGACATGAGGTTTTTGGCGTTGACGCCGTGGAGGAGGGGGTCGCTGGCGAAGAACTCGAGATCATCGAGGTTGTGGAGGCCGAGCCCATCCCGAGCTGGATCCAGATGTTGGTGGGGGTGTGGCCGGTCATCTCACGGGAGGGGTGGGGGGAGGTCCGGGCGAGGCTGGTGACGGCGTCGTTGACGGCCGAGGGGGTGGTGAACGAGGCTTACTGGCAGGGGCCGGAGGTGGCGCAAGGGGCCGCAGATCACATCGAGGTGCTGGGGCAGTCCCGCGGCATCCAGGGCGATCTGGCCTGGATGTCGGCGCCGAAGGTCTTGAGGCTGATCCGGAGCCGGGGCGGTCGCGGGATCCTGGAGGTGGAGGACGCGTCGCGGGCGATGCGCCTGTCGGTCCACGGGGATCGGCTCCTGGGCGTGGAGCCGAGGCAGCGGCGGCATGAGCTGATGATCGGCCAGCTCTTGATCGGGATGGGCATCCTGGACCAGGAGTTCCTCGACGAGGTGCTGGCGCTCCAGGCCCAGGAGGGTACCCGGACGCTGGGGCGGCTCCTGATCGACGAGGAGGTGGTGACCGAGGAGGACATCAACGCCGCGCTCTACCTCCAGGCCGAAGGTTACATGACCGACGTGCTGGGCATGGACTCGGGGCACTTCTCCTTCCGCAGCTTCCCGACCAGCGGCCAGGTCAAGGCCCAGCAGGGCCACGCGCTCAGCCGGCTGACGCTGGACATCCTGGCGCGCTCGCCGTCGATGTCGCCGCTGGAGCTGGGGCAGGGGGCGGCGATCGTGCCGAACATCGCCATGCGCTACCGGGTGGAGGAGCGCTCGCTCAAGGCCGGGGAGCGCGAGGCGATGGAGATCATCGGGCTGGGCGGGCCGGCTCGAGATGTCCTGGGGCGGCTGGGGCGGCTGCGGGCGACGGAGGGGCCGCCGGAGGCGCTGGCCGCGCGGCTGTGTCAGGTCGGGCTGATCGACGTCGTGGTGCCCTGAGCGAGCGGCGCCTCGCCGCGCCCGTCCCCGCGCCGGTCGAGGGCGCCCAGGTCATCGCCCTGCGCCCAGGGAGCGCTCGGCGCCCCGCCGCGCCAGGCCCCGCGCGCTCCCGAGAGCGCGCCAGAGAGGCGAGGAGATGTCGAGAGACTGGCTCAAGTCCACCCCCGAGGGGTTGTTGATCGAGGTGCTGGTCGTCCCGAGGGCGAGCCGGACGCAGATCTGCGGCGAGCACGACGGTCGGCTCAAGATCCAGGTCGCCGCGCCGCCGGTCGAGGGCGAGGCGAACAGGCAGATCTTGAAATTCCTGTGTAAAATTCTAGGTTTGGGCCGAGGCGATGTGTCGGTGGAGTCGGGGGACTCGGGCCGGCGCAAGAGGATCCGCGTCGAGGGGATGGGCGAGCGGGCCTTCCTGGCCGCGCTGGGCCTGGATCCTTGAGGGTCGATCCCCGCACTCCACCCCCTGTCCCCACACTCCACCCCCTGTCCCCCTCCTCGTTCCACGAGGAGGGGGGACGCTTGAAGTACGGCTTCGGGTGGATCGGGTCCCGCCCCGACGACCTCACGATTGTCCCCGACGGGGTCTCGCCCCAGGCGGCCAGTGATCCCGGCAAGGGCTCCTGCGGCCCACCCCCCCAAATCATCGTGCCTTCCCAACGAGCCCACCCCCGTCCCACCGTGTCCGTAATACGAGCGTCCCCCCTCCTCGTGGAACGAGGGCAGTGCCCTTCGGAGGGGGACAGGGGGTGGAGTGTGGGGCTGGAGTGGCAACCCACCCGTGTCCCAACTGCCCGCAAACTTCTTCAGAAGTCGCCGCCGATCCCTACGCCAGCGGCGTCCGGGGCGAGCCATGGGGACAAGGAGATGTGGCTCCGGGTCGGGCTCTGCCGCGCGTCGACGATGAGCAGGGTGACGCCGCCGAGGCCGAGGGCGGCGCCGCCGAGCAGGCCGACGAGCTGGAGGCCCTCGAAGGTGTCCTGCTCGTCGATGAGTTCTTGAATGCGGGCGGTGTTGGCCTCGGGCGTCCCGGCCAGGTCGTCGATCTGGCCATTGAGCTTGTTGATGCGGAAGGTGGAGGCGACGCTGGCCAGCAAGAAGAGCACGCCGCCGCTGACGAGGGTCCAGCCGGCCAGCCGCCGCTCCTCGTTCGGATCGACGATCAGCGGGCGCCGCGGCTCCTCCTCGGGCTCCTCGTCGGCGGCCTCGGCGGCGCAGAAGGAGGGCGGCGCCGCCGAGGCGGGCGCGGCGGTTGAGAGCATGATCGCGACGAGCAGCAGGCGGTGAGCTTTCATGAGGGCCTTGAAGAGGTTGGCGGAGGTGGTCGCCCAGGCCCAAGATCACCACAGATCGGCGACGTCATCAACCCCGCCCCAGGGCGCCCAGGGCGAATCCCTGAGACCAGCCGCGCGCCCTCGGCCTATCTCCGGAGCCGCTGCGACGCGCCGCGCGCCTTGAGGCCCTCGCGGGCCTGCAGGAGGCGCTCTTTGACGCCGGGATAGTTCGGGTTCAGCTCCAGGATCCTCGCGTAGTAGTCCTCGGCGAAGTCAAAGTCGCCTCGCCAGAGCGCCATGTCGGCCTGTTTTTCGAAGAGGTCGATGCTGTTGATGATCATCTGGGCGGGGATGATCTCAAGTCGATAGGTGGCCCGCGACGCGTCGTTGCTCAACAGGGCGTAGGCGCGCTCGACGGCGCGCTGGATGGCGGTGATGCTGTCGCGGATCCTGTCGTGGAGGGCGGCGGGGTAGTTGTCCAGGGTGTAGAGGGATTTTTGCTTGAGGTAGCCCTCGTCGATCGCGTCGCGGTAGGAGGTCCAGTGGGTCATGAGGGTTTCGAAGAGCGTCCCCCGATCCAGGGAGGCCGCCCAGTCGATGACGGCCTGGACGCGATCCATGTCGAAGCGGTTGAAGTCGACGCGCTCCTCGAAGGTCATCAGCCCGAGGTGCTCAAGGCGCAGGGCGAGGCGGGTGGAGTTGGTGCGGTTCATGTTGGAGATCGTCATCGACTCCCAGAAACGCCGGCCGTCGCCCAGGACCTCATCGTAGAAGTGGCGCTCCTTGCTGGTGAAGCCGAAGTCCTCCAGCGGGATGGGGAGCCGGGGGCTCTTGACGGGGTAGAGATCGCTGCGCGCCTCCCGGATCCTGGTCAGCATCTCGTGATCGATGGCCTCGATGGCCTGGGAGGCGATGGCGGCGGCGATGCGGGGCACGTCGACGGGCTTGACGTTGACGTGGTAGGGGAGGATGTCGAGGGTGTGGTAGAAGCAGCCGCCCGATTTGATCTTGAGCATCGCGCCGATCATGAACTTGAGCCTGATCTGCCGCGTGAGCGCCAGCTGAGCGTCGCTGAAGTGCCCCATCTCCATCAGGATCTCGCCCAGATCCCTGGCCTGGGCGCGCTCGCGAGCCTGGGCCGCGTCCAGGTGCGGGGGGTCGACCGCGTGGGTCTGCGCTACGAGCGTGCTCAGGGCGTAGGTGGTCGAGTCGGGCAGGAGCTGGGCGTCGACGGGCTGACCCTTTTGCAGCAGCAGGTGGAAGGTCCCCGTGTTGCTCTGCACCGTGAACACCCCGTTCTCCGAGAAGGCCATCGCGCCCAGCAGGCGCGCGGCCACGGCCTGCTGCTCGACGCGGCCCGATCGGTTGGCCTTCCCCGAGGTCAGCACCCGGAGCATGTCGGCGCGCGTCTGATCGTCCGGCAGCGCGGCGCGGCCGTGCGGCTCGCCTTCGGGGGGGGGTTGAGCGGGGGACGGCACCGCCGCGATCTGGGCTCGGGCGGCCTGGACGGTCGTGGTGGTGAAGGCGACGCCGGTCTTTGCCAGCGGCGGCTGCTCATCCCGAGCGCGGGCGGCCCGAGCGGCGGTGGTCGTGTACGCGATCCCGCTTCGGGCCAGCGGTGGCTCAAGGGGCTCCGGCGCGCTCTGGTTCGCGGGCTCCTGGGGCGTGGCCTGGTCGAGGGGCGGCGTCGATCCCTCGTCCAGAGGCGCCAGAGCGGCAGGGTCCTCGTCTGCAGACGGCGCCGCGCCCTCATCGGACGATGGGGGATCGGGGGTCAAGGCCGCTTCGATCGGCGAGAGGGCTTCGACGCCGTCCTGGGTCGCGGGGTCGGGCGTCGGGCTGGGGTCGGCGCTGGCGTGGAGATCCGAGGAGGGGCCGTCATCGGTCGCCGGATCGGCGGCCGAGGGGTCTGGCGGTGAGGTGACCGGGGGTTCGTCGGCTTGCCTGGGCGCCAGGGCGAGGGAGGGGGGCGTGACCGGCGCGGGTGGGGCGCCCATGCAGCGCTGGAGGGCCTGCTCCCATTGGGCCTTGAGGCCCGGTTGATCGATGTCGGGGACGATGGCGATGGAGGAGCCGGCCTGATAGACCGCGCGGCCAGTCAGGTGTATCGAGGCCTGGCCGGCGATGTGGACGGACATCGCGAGGGACGCGCCGGCGCTCAGCCCCTCCATCGCCTCGACGATGAGGACCTTGAGATCCTGGACCTGGTCGTTGAGGGCGATGAAGTGGGCAGGGGTGGGCAGGTGGATCTCGATCTTGAGTCGGGTGCCCTGGCGAGAGAGCGTCGCGCGCCAAGGGGTGCCTTTTGACATCAAGGACTCGGCGCGAAGGCCGCGTGAGGTGGTCATGTGCTCACCGTCGAAAGTGGAGTTGGTTCAATATGATACGCAGGGGCGGCCAACGCAATTGGCGGTGCACTTTTGAGGGGGGAGGGGCCGAGGTGCTGTGACAAGAAGCGCGATTGGTGTAGAACAGGTCGCGGTCAAGGCTGCGTGCTGAAGATGAAGATGAAGTTGATGGAGGATGTCCGATGAAAAGGACTCAGTGGTTGTTGGCGGCGGCGCTGGCGGCGTGGTCAGCGCCCGCTCTGGCGCAGGAGGCGGCCGAGGGGCCTGAGGGCGCCAGGGCGCCTGAGGGCGCCGAGGGGTCTGAAGGCGCCGAGGTGCCTGAGGTCGGCGTGGAGGGCGAGGCCGCGCAGGATCAGGTGTTGCTGCTGGCGGTCCCGAAGTACGAGCCCTTGCTGGGGTGGTCCCTCGGTGGCGTCGATCTGAGCTTCCCGCTGTCGATCTCGGAGCGGGTCGAGGCGGTGTCGTCCTTCCCTGCGGACGCGGGCGGGGCGATCTTCGAGGCGGATCCGGCCTTCAACACGCAGATCAGGCTCGCGGGCCGGATCAACACCAACCTGGCGCTGGCGCCGATCCGCCTGGTGGCCGATCTGGAGTTGGACGCGCTGACGGGTCAGCACGCGGGCGGCTCGACGCTGGAGGGCGAGTTCGTGCCGGTGTCGGGGGAGGCCGAGACGCAGCTTCGCAAGGCCTCCGTGCAGCTCGACATGGGGCCGATGGTCCACCTCACGGGGGGCTTCATGGTGAGCCACTGGGGCATGGGCTTGCTGGCCAACGACGGGGCGCACGGCTGGGAGCCGGGCTCGGCGAGCTTCAGCGATCCGCGCGGCGGCGACAGGGTCTTGCGGGGCCTGATGGCGCTGGGGCCCTTCTTTGACGAGGGGCTGATCATCGCCGGGGGCGTCGACAAGGTCCAGGGCGACGACGCGCTCTTCCCGGAGGACGAGGCGCTCCAGGTGCTCACCTCGGTGATCTACGGCGTCAAGGGCGGCCCGCTCAAGGTCGGCGCCTACTTCGTGTCGCGCAACCAGGAGAACGCTCTGGACGGCGACACGCTCCAGGTCCAGGCCTTCGACGTGGCGCTGTCCTACACCCGCGAGCGGGGGTCGATGACCTTCAAGTTCGAATCCGAGCTCGCCGTCGTCACCGGCCAGACCACTCTGTCGCCCACGCCGGACTTCCTGATCCACGACGTGGCCCAGATCGGCGCCGCGATGCGGGCCAGCATGGACTTTGGCGGCTCGGGGCTGATCCTGGATCTGCTCTTCGCCTCAGGGGACGACAACTTCGATGACGCGACCCAGAGCGGCTTCAAGGTCGACAACAACTACCCGCTGGGGTTGATCACCCACCGCTTCGTGCTCGGGGCCCAGAGCGCCCGCGCCCCGCTCTCGGCCTCCAACCCCGATCTGGTCGGAAAGCCGGCCGAGGATCTGGAGCGCTTCCCGACCCAGGGCGCGATCACCAACACGGTGGCCATCTTCCCGCGCGGCTGGGTGCGCTTCTTCGACAAGCTGGAGCTCTACGGCGGCCCCCTGCTGGCCTTCAGCGAGCGCTCCCTCTCCGATCCCTTCAACGCGCGCATCGCAGGAGGGGTGCCCCGCAACGCCCTCGACGGCGATCCTGGCCCCTTGCTGGGCGTCGAGCTGGATCTGGGCGCGCGCTATCGGCGCATCATCGCCGGCTCGGAGTTCACGATGGGGATCGAGGGCGGCGTCTTCTTCCCCGGCGACGCCTTCAAGGACGCGCAAGGGCAGAACATGGAGCCCGTCACGGCCGGCCGCGCGACCTTGGATTATCGTTTTTAAGGAGGGTTGAGAGATGACCACCATGAACAACAGCTTCCCTCGCCATGCGCTCCGCGCCCTCGTCACGCCGCTGATGGCCCTGGCGCTGCTGCCGGGCTGCGTGGGCGAGAAGCCCGAGGGCCTCGCGCCCTCCCAGACGGCCTCGGTGACGGTGAAGATGGACTTCTTCCACCGCCCGCTGCCGGACATCCCGCTGCCCAACGACCTCGCCACGAGGGCCGACGAGACCTCGGCGACCGGGCGGCGCCTCAACGCCTCGATGCTCGCGCCGACGCAGCTTGAGGCCAGGGTGCGCGAGCTCATCGACCGGCTCGACGGCTGGGGCGTCTACCAGCACATCTCGATCCCCTTCACCGGGCCGCTGGACATCCAGACCATCATCGACGCCCACCACGGCGACGACTACAACCTGACCAACGACCTGGTCTACCTCGTCAACGTCGATCGTGACTCGAAGAACTTCGGCAAGGCCACGCACCTGGACGTGGGCAACGGCAACTACCCGGTCGTCCTTGAGAACCTCGACGCCTACTGGAAGAACGATCCCCGCGGCAAGACCCTCTCGCTGCTCTACGAGGACACCGACGAGGACGTCAACGGCAACGGCGTGCTCGATCCCGGCGAGGACGCCAACCGCAATGGCCGCCTCGATGCTGGCGAGGATCTGGACGGGGACGGGGCGCTGGATCTGCCGGAGGACACGGACGCCGATGGCGTGCTGGACAAGCCCAACTACCGACCGGGGATGAACCCGGCCGCCGACGATCTGGCGGGCCGGGCCGACGCGCTGATGACCTTCTTCGAGCGCGAGACCAACACGCTGATCGTCAAGCCGATGGTCCCGCTCGACGAGCGCACGACCTACGCCGTGGTCGTCACCCGGCGGCTGCTGGACGAGGACAAGAAGCCCGTCGGATCGCCCTTCCCCTGGATCAACCACGTCGGCCAGACGGCCGCCCTCAAGGCGCTGCCCGAGGTCATGAAGCGCCAGGGCGTCGACCTGGACGAGATCGCCTTCGCCTTCTCCTTCACGACCCAGACGGTGGCCTCCAACTGGGTGCCCGTGCGCGAGGGCCTCTACGGCTACGGCGTCCAGAAGCACCTCGCCGAGGAGTTCCCCGCCAGGCTCGCCAGCCTGGAGCCCGTCCGCGACCTGGACTTCTTCGAGGGCGACAAGAACCCCTACATCATGAGCACGGAGGACTGGATCGACCCCCTCAAGCTCGTCGGCTCCCAGTTCCTGGGGGTCTCGTCCGGCACGCGCGAGTTTGACATCGCCTTCGAGGGCCAGCAGTTCATCGACTACCACGTCATCGGCTCGGTCGACTCGCCCCAGCTCTTCGAGCGCACCGACGCCCAGGGCAACCCGCTGGGCTTCAACGACCAGTCCTGGCCCGAGGATCTGGACCGCGTGCCGGCCCAGGCCCGCTCCGAAAAACTCTACTTCTGGCTGACGGTGCCCCGCAAGGAGATCTCGGCGCGCGGCAAGGGGCTGCCGGCCCCGGTCATCGTCCTGGGCCACGGCTACACCAGCAACCGCTTCGAGGCCCTGGTCTTCAGCGGCTACCTGGCCCGCCACGGCTTCGCGGTGCTGGCCATCGACAACGTCTCGCACGGCCTCGTCCTGAACGAGGACGAGGAGCGGCTGGCGCGGCTGCTCCTGGGCAGCTTCGGCATCGAGCCCTTCTTCGACGCCATGCTCAAGGGCAGAGCGGCGGATCTGAACAACGACGGGGCCTTGGACTCCGGGGCCGACTTCTGGACCTCCTACCTCTTCCATACCCGGGACGTCGTGCGCCAGAGCGTCCTGGACTATGTCCAGCTCATCCGGGTGCTGCGCACCTTCGACGGCGTCCAGCGTTGGGACTTCGACGTCGACGGGGACGGGGTCAAGGAGCTGGCCGGCGACTTCGACGCCGACGGCCAGGTCGACGTCGGCCTCAAGTCGCGCTTCTTCGCCACGGGCGGCTCGCTGGGCGGCTTCATGTCCTCGCTGCTCGGCGCCGTCGAGCCGCACATCGTCGCGGTGGCCCCGATCTCCGGCGGCGGCGGGATCTCGGACCTGGGCATCCGCTCGGTCCAGGGCGGCGTGCGCCAGGCCTTCATCCTGAGCTCCATGGGCCCCCTCTACACCGCGACCCTCGACGCCGCCACCGGCAAGACGCTCATCGAGGCCATCGTGGCCGACCTCAACGACGACGTCACCGAGCCCATCGGCGAGGTCGATGGCCTGAGCCCGGGCGACACCATCGTCGGCGTCAACCTCGCCAACAACGAGCGCGCCTGCGGCTACATCTCCACGGAGGGCCTGAGCCGCATCGGCCTGCCCAGCGACCTGCGCGACCCCCACCGCCTGGAGTTCTACAAGGGCAACGCCCTCGTGACCGGCTCGACCGAGTGCGAGGTCGTCGAGGGCCTGACCCCCTTCCACACCCTGGAGAGCTTCGAGCGGGAGTTCGAGTTCCAGGGCGAGCTCTACACCCCCGGCACGCCGCTGCGCGCGCTGGTCGAGGGCCTGGGGCTTCGCCGGGCCAACCCGGAGCTGCGGCGCTTCCAGCCCATCTCCCAGCTCGTCCTCGATCCGGCCGACCCGGCCGTCTACGCCCGCCACTTCACCCGCGAGCCCCTCGTCTACCCCAACATGAACGAGTCGACCTACACCCACGCGCTGATCGTCACCACGCTCGGCGACATGAACGTCCCGGCCAGCGGCGGCGTCACCATCGGCCGCGCCGCAGGCTTCATCGACTACCTCAACAAGGACCCTCGCCATGGCAAGACGCCCAACCAGGTCATGATCGACAACTACGTCAACGAGGCCGTCCACACCTACAAGCGGCACACCGACAAGTACACCGGGGAGGGCGTCCACATCGACGTCGAGAACTTCTCCCAGGGGACCGACATCTGGGGCGACGCCATCCCGCGCCTCGATCCCCCGCTTCACACCTGGTCCGACAGGGATCTGGCCGGGAACGACCTCGGCGGCATCTCGGGGGCCATCTTCCCCCTGCCCATCCCCACCGGCCAGCACGGCTTCCCATTCCCCGGCCAGCTCCCCGATCAGGCCCGCAAGGACTGCGAGGCCGCCTGCGAGGGCGAATGCAGCTGCGACGAGGTCGTCACCTTCGACACCGGCAACTTCCTCTTCAACATGCTCGGCGAGTACTTCCGCACCAACGGCCGCGTCCTGAGCCCCGACCTGTGCCACTCGCGCGGGGACTGCGCATCCACCCTTCCCGTCCCCGAACTTCGGCGCTGATCCCCGCCCTGGCGCCTCGGCGCCGCGCCCGGCCAGCTCGCCGCTCCCCGCCGCTCTCCGACAACACCCCCACAACACTCCGATGACCGCCACGCGCCTCGACGCGGCCGCGCCGCCGACCAGGGGCCTGCGCCTTGCCTCCCCTCGTCAGCCCTTGATGATGTCGTCGGGGGTTGGGGCCTCGGCGGGGTCGTCTCGCCGGAGTTCGGCCTCGGCGGTCTGGCGGATCCTGGCCATGAAGGCGGGCAGGGCGTCGACCATGTTACGGGTCAGCCACGTCTGGAGGAAGACGAGGTAGGGGCCGAGCAGGAAGCGGTGGGCGGGCGACAGGCTCAGCGCGGGCAGGAGCGAGCGGGGGCGCTCCAGCGCCTCGGAGGCGGCGCTTGAGCCGCGGGAGGGCGCGCCGTCGCTTGGAGCCTGGGGGTGTTCCGAGCCTGGATCGGGGCGGCCTTCGGGCGCCGCGTTCGGGGTCGAGGCGGGCGCCTCCTCGCCGAGCGCCATGAGCGCAAGTGGCTTGAATCGCTCAGGAATCTGGCTGTCTCGGAGGTGGCTGGCCAGGGCGGGCGGGGTGGCGTGTCGAGGGGGAGGGGGTTGGTCGCAGGCGAGGTCGGCCATGGCGCAGAGGGTGCGGAGCATGCCGGCGTGGGCGAGGTTGAGGGTGCGGCCAGGGACGTTGGCGTGGGAGGCGGTGGCGGCGAAGGCGGAGAGGGGGTCGCTGGCGCCGAGCGAGAGGATGGGTGAGGCGAGCTGGTGGAAGCCGCCGTGGGGGGAGAGGGCGTCTTGCATGATGATGAGCATGACGGCCTCGCGGCCTGCGGCGTCGGCGCACCAGTCGGCGAATTCGAAGAGGAGGCGAGCCTGGGGGTCGCGGCGGAAGGTGGCCTCCATGCCGACATTGCCCATGGCGGTCATGCCGGCCTGGAGGAGCTGGGCGGTGCGGGGGTCGGTCAGGGCCATCAGGGCGGCCTCGGCGGCTTGCTGGATGGGGAGGCGGTCTGCGAGCTGGCGGGTCTTGTCTGCGGCGCGCTCAAGGAGCGCGCGGGCGCCGGGGGCGCGATCCAGGAGGCGCGCGGGGCGGGCGGTCAGCCTGGTGAGGCGGCCTCTGGCGCGGGCGAGCGCGCCTGGCTGCGCGTCGGGTGAGGGGGTGACGTCGAGGGTGGGTGGGTCGGGGTCCTTGCTCATGCGCTCCGTCGGATCAGCGGGAGAGGCCCGTGAAGGCGGGGCGGAAGCCGAGCCAGTTGGCGCGTCGGGTGACGGGCGGGGATTGCTCGTGGGCGCAGCTCATGCGGTCGAGGTTGTTGGAGGTCTGCTGGAAGTTGCTGCCCTTGCAGAGGCCGTGGGTGGGCAGGGTGCCCTTGTCGTCGAGGTCGAGCAGGGCGTTGTCCTGGGGAGAGTCGCCCAGCGCGCACCACTCGGAGACATTGCCGAGCATGTCCTGGCAGCCGTAGGCGGTGCGCGTGCGGGGGAAGGAGCCGACAGGGCAGGTGGTGTCTGCGCCGACGTGGGCGAGCTCGGGGCTTGGCTCGGCGCGTCCCCAGGGGTAGGGGGCGCCTCCGACGCCGCGGGCGGCCTTCTCCCACATCGAGGCCGTCGGCAACGCCAGGCCGGCCCAGCGGCAGTAGGCCTGGGCGTCGACCCAGGAGACATTGACGACAGGGTGGTCGAGGAGCTCCTCCGGGCAGGCGCCCGCTGTCCAGTGTGACAAGAAGCCCCCCGAGCTGGGGTGCCAGGAGGGCGGGCTGTAGCCGACGGCGGCGACGAAGCGGGCGAACTGGCGGTTGGTCACGGGGTGAACGGCCAGCGCGAAGCCCGGCAAGGTCAAGGCGCGCTTGAGCCCGCCATGTCCAGCGATGAAGCGCCCAGGCGCGATCCACACGAGCTGCGAGCCGTCGGTGGGGTTGACCCACGGTCGGCGCGTGAGGCGAGCGGCACGCTGGAGTTGGAGGCCCTCGGAGGCCTCCCGAGAGATGATGTGATGGCTGTGGGCGTACTCCAGGGCCGTCGACAGGACATCGAGGTCGTCCAGGCCGCCGAGGTGGTCGATGGCCCTGGCGCGCTGGTCCGGGGATGGGGCCTCGTAGGCCAGATCGCGCAGGAGCGCGAGCGTCTGTTGCATCTTGATGCGTCTCCTGAGCCTCGGCGTCGCCCTTGCGGCCGCTCTCCCTTGGATCGGTCAGCGGCCTCAGGATATCTCCAGCCCCCTCAGAGCACAACCGGACCTGGGCGCCTGAAAAGGGAGGGAACTTCTGGCGACGGTCCTTGTCAGACCTGAGCGAGCGCGCTGTCCCAGGCTTACCCCGATGGACAATGGGGTCCGGATTTTTTTTCATCAGCCCCTCGGCCTTCAAGAGGCAGGGGTCTGTCACCATCAAGGAGCGGGAGATGACCGGGAAGAGGCCATTGTTGATTGCTATTCTATTGTCTTTGCTCGCCTTTTCATGCCAGGGCGGCGAAGAGGAGGGGGGCGAGGCGCCGGATCGCTTCGCCCAGATCGCCGGCGAGGCGCCAGAGCGAGGCCAGCCCGTCGACGGAACCAGGGAGGGTGTCGCGGGCGAGCCGGGCGAGCCGGGCGCGGGTGAGGTCGCCGGTGGAGAGGCGGGCGCGATCGGCGCCAACGCGGCGGAGGTGACTGAGGAAGAGCGCGCTGTCGATGTCGCCGACAAGGTGGCCGAGGCCGCTCCAGAGGTGACCGTGGAGAAGGTCGACAAGTCGGCCATCCTGAAGTCGCTCGGCGACAGCGGCTCTGGCGCCGAGGGTCAGGGGAATCTCCAGGGCATCCTGGGCGAGGGCTCGACGGGGCTCAAGGGGAACTCCGATGGCCTCGGCCATCAGGGCTCGGGGGGGCTCGGGCTCAGGAGCGTGGGGCGCGGCGGCGGCGGCATCGCGACGCGGGGTCTGGGGAGCGGAGGGGGCGGGATCGGCGCGGGCAAGTTCGGGGCCGTCGGGCAAGGCAGCAGGGGCTTCGGCGGGCCCGCTCCCGCCAGGAGGCCCACAGGGTCCAACGGCGCGGCGCAGATCGCGGCCAGCAGGGTCAAGCCCGAGGCCGACTCGGGCGGGGAGGACTACAAGCAGTATGGGGTCAACCCCTTCGTGGACCCGGCCAAGGACAAGCTGTCGACCTTCTCGATCGACGTGGACACGGGGGCCTACACCATCGCGCGGCGCAAGCTCCAGAGCGGCGGGCTGCCGCCGGCCGCCGCCGTGCGGGTCGAGGAGTTCGTCAACTTCTTCCGCTACGACTACAAGCAGCCCGACGGCACCCTGCCCTTCAACGTCGACTTCGAGGCCGCCCCCTCGCCCTTCAAGACCGACACCGTGCTGCTTCGGGTCGGCGTGCAGGGCCGGGCGCTGTCCGAGCAGGAGCGCAAGGCCGCCCACCTGGTCTTCCTGGTCGACACCTCCGGCTCGATGCAGTCGCCCGACAAGCTGCCGCTGGCCCAGCAGGCCCTGCACCTGCTCGTCAACCAGCTCAAGCCCGGCGACACGGTGGCGCTGTGCACCTACGCCGGCTCCGTGACCGAGGTGCTGGCCCCCACCGGCATGGACCAGCGGGCCCGCATCCACCAGGCCATCGAGGATCTGGTCGCTGGC
>SXGS01403856.1_pt1 | contig 18193 bp, 14 predicted proteins | sample 3174681 | NCBI WGS metagenome assembly SXGS01 (sample SAMN11356861, study PRJNA531348) | freshwater metagenome | isolation source: freshwater sample F1-80 | place: China: Fuxian Lake, Yuxi | collected 2017-12-25 | reverse complement strand
CTATCTCGTGACCAACAGTGGCAACGTAACCATCAGTGGACCGATCACGGTGACGGACAACAAGACGACGGCCACCTGTCCGGCGACGGCGAGCTTGGCCCCGAATGCGTCAATCATCTGTACGGCGAGCTACACGATTACCCAGGCCGACCTCAATGCGGGGTCAGTAACGAACATTGCCTCGGCCCAGGGCACCTTTAACGGCAACCCCGTCACGTCTCCGACCGACACCGAGACGGTGACGGCGGTGCAGAGCCCGGCGCTGAGCATTGTGAAGACGGCGACACCGACGACGTACAACGCGGTTAATGCAGTCATCAGCTACAGCTATCTCGTGACCAACAGCGGCAACGTCACGCTGAGCGGGCCGTTTACGGTGACGGATGACAAGACAACGAACGAGAACTGCCCGGGTACGACTAGTCTCGTGCCGGGAGCGTCGATTACCTGCACAACGAGCTACACGATCACCCAGGCCGACCTTAACGCGGGTTCCGTGACCAACATTGCCAGTGCGCATGGGTTCTTTGGCGCGACACCCGTGAATTCCCCGACCGACACCGAGACAGTGACGGCGGTGCAGGGTCCGGCGCTGACGCAGACCAAAGTGGGCGTGCTCGACATGACCGTGGTGACGCCGACAAACCAAGCCGACGTGGGGGACCAGATCAATTACACGATCACGGCGACCAACACTGGCAACGTGCCGTTGACCGGGGTGACGGTGGTCGATCTGCTGCTGGGGACGCTGTCCTGCACCCTCAACCAGCCAGCGACGTTGGCCCCAGGGGCCGCGATCACCTGCACGGGCAGCTACACGCTGGTGCAGGCGGATATCAACGCGGGCACGCGGGCGAACACTGCCACGGCGGATAGTGATCAGACGCCGCCGACGGTGACCCCGAACACGGTGCCGATCCCGCAGGTGGGCACCCAAGGCTTGCAGATCTCCAAAGCGGTGAACCCACTGACGGCGGCCCCGTATGAACCGGCGACCTACTCCTACCGCGTCTGCAACACCGGACAAGTCACCCTGTTCGATGTCCACGTGACGGACGATAACGGCACGCCCACCTTCATCGGCGACGACGTTGTCGTGGGCGACATCGCCTCGTTGGCTTCGGGTGCCTGCCAAGACCTCTCTGCCACGATTATCCCTGTGATTGCTATGGAGGGGATCATCAACGGCGGTACCGCCAACGGGCGAACGGTGCCTGCGGGCGCGGTGATTGTCTCGGTTCTGCCCAACGGCGATATCAAGGCGACTTACCTGCAGGACTTTGCGATCAACGACAACACCTACGGCACGGGTGCGATCGGATGGCCAACTACCGGTAGGCACACGTTTCCCCACCTGACGTACAGTGACAAGCTGGAATTCCGCTTCTTTGACAAGAACGGGACCGTCGTCCTCGACTTCTACGTCGATACCCTCTCTTTAGCGACGAGGGTGACGGTGCCGGGCACGGGGCAGGTGATTAACTATCCGTCAGGCTATGGCACCCTGGGGCCTTTTGGCGGAGATGGCAAAATGGTGTCGGGAGATCCGCAGAACATCGTGAGTTTCTCGACCTCCATCTCAGACAATCTGAACCATCCGTTGAATGTACCGAACAAGGCGGCACTCCTCGTGGATTCGCCGACGAGTCTGGTGAGTGGGAATGTGGTGGTAGATCCGCTCAAGGCTCCTGGGGGCTGGGATGCGATCAACAGCTTCACGGTGGTGGTCAAAGGCTCCACCTTCCCGACGGGTTTTGGCTCGGTGACGATACCCGATCAGCACAACTCGCCTAACAAGTTCCGGGCCGAGAACAGCATCGTCACGGTGCCGGTCGACAGCACGGTGGTAAATACGGCGACGGCCACGGCGCACACCAGCACGGCGGTGACGGTCAGTGCGACCGCGACAGCCTCAGCATCAGTCGTGGTGCCACCGCTGCCGAGTCCATGGCAGACGGCCGACATTGGTCTTGTCCAGGCGAAAGGGAGCGCGAGCTATGCTGGCGGTGTTTTTACGGTGACGGGCTCGGGGCGAGATATTGGTCTAACCGCAGATGAATTCCGCTCGGTCCATCAAGTGGCCAGCGGCGATTGTAGTGTGGTTGCCCGGGTCACGAGTATTGAGAATACCGACCTTGCGGCGAAGGCGGCGGTGATGATTCGTGACAGCCTCACTGCCAATGCCCCCGAGGCAAGCTTAGCGGTGACCCCAGGGCGTGGGTTGGTTTTCTCCTACCGCACAGCCACTGGTAGACAAACCATCAAGTCCGCGAAGCCTGGGTTCAAGGCTCCCTACTGGGTGAAGATGAGCCGTGCAGGGAATACCTTTACGGCGTCCTATTCGCCCGATGGCGTCTCGTGGACCCTGCTGGGGACGAAGTCCATCACGATGGGACCCGCGCCTTACCTTGGCCTAGGGGTGACGAGCTTTGAGGATGGGACGGTGAATACCGCCACCTTCGATAACGTGACGGCGACCCCGTAAGCAATCGCGCGGCGAGCACTGGAGTTTTTTCGCTGCTCGCCGCGCACGATCCATTGGGCCTAGATTCTGCTCACAAGTGCCCAGGGGTGGACCGACCAAGCCAGTGGGGAGGTGCTTTTCAGCGTCACGACAGGCTGGAGTGAGCTGCTTCCCTTAGACGAGCAGGATGCGAACCAATCGGTACGATTCTGGACAACTCTGCCCCTCTTGCCATCTCGGACGGCACCACGTACTCAGTGCCGAGGGCGCAGCCCCGCACTCGGGAGGGTGTATGTCCCACGAGAAGATCCTCGATATTATTCGCCTCAAAGACCAGGTGCCGATTGCCCTCGACCCGCGCACGACGGCGTTGCTGGTCATTGATATGCAGCGCTATTTTGTGCATCCGCACTATCCACTTATGCAGGTATTCGAGCGCTTGGCTCCCGGTGTAACGGCAGGGTACTGCGAACGACTCAACCATACGGTCATCCCCAATATCAACCAGTTGCAGCAGTGTTTTCGTGTACTGCACTTGCCGCTCGTCTACACTGCGATTGGCTGTTGTCTGCCAGACGGTCAGGACCTGAACCAGATGTGGAAAGATCTCGACCGCCTGAGCGTTGATGTCATTGGGCGACGCATGTTTCCCCTGGTGGGCGAGGAAAGTTGGCAGGTGGATGACAGTGTGGCACCGCTGCCGGGAGAGCTTGTGCTGAACAAGACCTCAAGCGGGACGTTGAACTCGACTATGCTCGATCAAACCTTGCGCAACCTCGGCGTGCAGTCGTTGGTGATCTGTGGCGTGACGACGGATGTTTGCGTGGAAACCACCGCACGCGATGCCGCAGATCGCGGGTTTCAGGTCATTATCGCTGAAGATGCGTGTACGGCCTTCAGTCCGGATCTGCACCGCGCAGCGCTCCAGGCGTTTAGTCTCGCCTTTGGGCGCGTCCGTGCAACCGTGGAGATTACGCAACTGCTTACTGCCGCTTCCCCGCTGTGAGGGAGGAATGGAAAGTTATGAAAGCCATTGTCTTTGAGAGTGAGCGTGTCCCTGGACAAAGCGCCCCGGAGATTCTTCCCGGGCTGGCGCATCTGCAACTGACCGAGGTGCCGACTCCCGATCTGCCAGATGAAAGCTGGGTGGTGGTGAGAAGTAAGATTGCTGGCATCTGTGGCAGTGACCTCGGCTTCTTGCAAGGCAAGCCGATGCCAGCAGCAGAGCCTTATTTTCAACTGCCGATCATTCCCGGTCACGAATTATTTGGCGAGGTCGCTGCCGTCGGGAAACGAGTGAAGAACATCCATGTTGGCCAGCGCGTGTCGGTCGATCCTTCGCTCGGCTGTCGTGAACGCGGCTTTCGTCAGCTGTGCCAGCAGTGTCGCACGGGTAATCCTGGCATTTGCGAACACCTGGCTGAAGGGCGGCTCAAGCCTGGGATTCTCATTGGGACGTGTCGCGATACTGGCGGAGGGTGGGGCGAGTATTTTGTCGCGCCGAGTCTACGTCTGCATGCGCTGCCCGACAAGATTGATGACGACGAAGCCTCTCTGCTCGAACCTTTTGCCGTTTGCCTGCGGGCGGTGCTCAACCACCCACCGCTGAAGAAAGAGCTGGTGGTTGTGCTTGGTGCTGGCACGATTGGACTCATGAACATTGCCGCACTCAAAGCGGTTGAGCCGAGCTGCCGAGTGGCGTGCGTTGCCAAATATCCTTTCCAAGCGCAACTGGCGAGAACGTTAGGAGCCGACCATATCATTGACGCGCAAAAAGATGACGTGATGGAAAGTGTTGCTGCGCTAGCGCAAACGAAAGTCCACAAGCTTTCGCATGGTGGCGCATTACTCGCTGGTGGGGCGCGCATTGTCTACGACACCATCACTAGCTCGACGACGATCAATCAAGCCTTGCGCATGACCCGAGGACAAGGGTTTGTCGTCATTCTCGGGCTTGCGGCCTTACCTGAAGAGGTGGACTGGACGCCGATCTGGCTCAAGGAGATCACCGTGGTGGGCAGTCTGACGTACGGTACCGAGGCCTTCCGAGGGAAGCGCGCCGACACCTTTGCGCGTGCGGTCGATTTCTTAGCCCGACGTCGGGCTGACTTGACACCGATCAAGCCGAGAAAATACCCTCTGGAACGCTATCGCCAAGCCTTGACCGAAGCTGCCAGTAAGAAGACTTCTGGCGCGGTCAAGGTGTCGTTTGCCTTGTAGGAAAAGTGCAAGAGTGGGGAGCGGGAAGGCCGCTCCCACAGGATTAGGGGACGAGGACGGTAGGCAGGACTTGTGCTACCGGAGTGGCGGTGCCGGGGATGAGTCCCAGCGGATTCCTGATACACGCATTGGCATCGCAGGTCCCGTCGGTCGGAGAATCGTCAAGGCAGCCACACTGAATGATATTGCCGGTCGTGGAAGAGTTGTCGTTCGAGCGCAGACGGACCCCGGACGATGTGAATGCATTGCGATAACTAAGACGATTCACTCCACCGGTGGTGCCGGTCGAGTCGACCACACCAGTAAGCGAGATTGATTCTGCGCCCACGATAGGGCCAGCATGCGCCGGGTCGGGGTTGGGACATTCGGAAAGATCGTCGCGCGGCGAATCGCCGATCACAATGATACCGCCAGGACCTTTGGCCGAGGTCGTGAGCAAATCGCTGTCGATGGTAATGCTCTTATTGGGTCCTGCCGCAATGCCGATGCAGCCGCCGCTGGCATCTTCGTAAAATGCTCTGGCGCTGACCTTGGCGGTGATGACAACGTTGCCGCCAGCACTCATGAGAATACGTCCGCCGAGAGACTCCTCGATAGATGGGGAACCATCGGCCACAATAGGCGCATACACAAAGAGATCGTTGCCTGCCGCAATCGCGATGTCGCCGCCACTGTCGCCATGATATTTGTCCGACGCATCAATCAGCTTCTTCACTTTGATATCGCCACTCGCAATGAAGCTGAGAGAGCCGGAGCCGCAAGCCACATTTTTCTGGGTGACTTGTCCATTGATGATCAAATCTCCCCCCTGGGCTTCGAGTTCCACTTCGCCACCGCAGCCGACGTTGCCTGAGACGTTGTCGGCGAGGATAGGCTTATTGATCGTCATTGATCCGGCTGTGGTTTTCAGAAAAATACTGGCGTAGACCAAAGCCGAGATGCGCTCTCCCAACAGGAGGCTGGCCCCTGTCATGTCGATAATACCGCTGGGCCGAGAGACAATGCCCACATTGCCTTGCAGGCTAATCGCACCGGCTGCCGTGACGAACACCGTGCCGCCATAACCGACACCTTCGTCCACCGAACCTTCTGATGAAATTGAACCTTTCGCTTGTGGCGGAACCGTAAGATCGCCGCTGAGGATCACGGTAATTCCTCCAGCATCCGTGCCTTTTGTCGGCGATTTGGTCGCGAGGGAGCCGAGGAGAGTGAGATGGTGGGCTTTGATGGTAAATCCTCCGCCTTCCTCCTCGCGTAACAAGGCGGTCTTGGCAATCGTTACGTCTTTATCGCCGAAGTCCAACTCGCATCCCGGACTTAGCACATGCGCCCCAGAGATCGTGCAGGCCGCGCCTCCAGTGCAGATATCGGTGTTGCATTCCTCGGCGGAGCTTGCGCCTGGCCCTACCAACATGACAAGACTGCACGCGACTAGGGCTAACCGGCGGCAGAGCTGTCGACCCCAGAGCGCTGTGTCGTCGCTCGCTGGCGCAAGTGAAAAACCTAAATGCATTGCCGCCTCCTTTTTATTCTTCGCTTCCTATCCGAAACTGTAGCGAAAGGGATCTCGTTCCCTGTTCCCAGGAATAGTTTGTAGCATTGTTTTCGTGGAAGGGAAGCCTAGCAAGGCCGTCTGTGTCAGGAAGCTCAACAAGCAACCGCATGCCGTCGGCACCCGCTTGCAGGAACTGGCGTGTACGGTCTCGCCGTTTTTTGCTAAGACTCGGGCTACAATTCAAACAGGCGTCGAGGCCTTCGCTGGCGCTGAGGGGGAACATGGCAGCGAGAACAGCAGCAAGCAGGGAGAAGATCTTTTACGGCTGGTGGATTGTTCTTGTCGCCGCCATTGGTTTGTCTGTGGGATATGGCCCGATTGTGACCTTCACGTTCGGAGTCTTCTTCAAGCCTTTGAGCCAAGAATTCGGGTGGAATCGCGCACAAGTGTCTTTGGCCTTTTCTCTTTCGTTGTTGGTCCTCAGCTTCGGACTTCCCTTCATTGGACGTTTCGTTGATCGGCTGGGCGCACGCAAGGTGATTGTGCCGTCGGTGCTGCTCTTTGGTCTCAGTGTCATGTCCTTCGCTTTGCTCTCGTCGCAGCTGTGGGTGTTGTATGCCATTTACATAGCGCTCGGGCTGACGGGTGGCGGTACGGCGCCGGTGCCGTACTCGAACGTGATCTCGCACTGGTTCGACAAACGGCGTGGGTTGGCATTGGGAGTAGTGATGGTCGGACTAGGACTCAGTGCCTTCGTGATGCCGTCCTTGGCGCAATGGCTGATTGAGATTGGTGGCTGGCGCTGGGCCTACGTCTGCATCGGTGTCATGGTCATAGTGATCGCCGCGCCGGTGGTGGCACTGTTTCTGACGGAAACCCCACAGATGCTCGGACTCGCCCCAGATGGCGAACCTGTGGCCGCTACGGCTGCTCAGGAGAGTCAGAAAGCAGGCGTGTCTTTCCACGAGGCACGAAGCACGAGCACGTTCTGGGTCATGGTGAGTGCATTCTTTCTGATGTCAGTGGCCATTCACGGCTGTCTCATCCATCTTGCTCCGTTGCTGACCGACCGTGGGATTTCTCCACAAGGGGCGGCGTTCGCAACCTCGCTACTCGGTGGCGCGTTGCTCCTCGGGCGTGTCGGGGCTGGGTATTTGTTGGATCATCTGAGGGCTACCACCGTCGCGGTGGGCTTCTTTAGCGGTGCCACCGTTGGATTTATTTTGCTGTGGAGCGGTGCTTCCGGTACGCTCGCTTTTCTCGCGTCTTTTCTGGTGGGCTTGGGTATGGGTGCCGAGGGCGACATCATTGCCTATCTGGTGAGCCGCTACTTCGGGTTACGCGCTTTCGGGGAAATTTATGGCTATGCTTTCGGCACTTTCACGCTTGGTGGTGTTGTTGGTCCGCTACTGATGGGCATCGGCTTTGAGACGACGGGCTCCTATCATCTCGTCCTTGGTGCCTTTGTTGGCGTTTCCCTGATTGCCGTAGCGCTCATGACGCGGCTCGGACCGTATCGCACGTGGACGGCGATCCCCGCCGCCTCCCCAGCGTTGTGACCTACGTGTCAGGGTAGCAACCCAAGAAGCCGCCAATACGGAATGGCGATTAAGATGGCCAGCACGTAAATCGCCCCGTAGCTCCACGCCAATCGGCGCACTTGCGCGTGTGAAAACGCCTTTTCCTTGGTGCCGAAATATAGTGCTAAGTACGTCGTGCTCTGGTACGGGAGAAACCAGACTGTGACCGACATGCAGATGATGAGGACTAACACGAGGGCGTTGATCCCAGCGTTCGCCGCGATAGGGACGACGGTGATGGTGAGGAGTGAAACGAGGGGGAAACTCGGCAAAACGAACCGTGCAGCGAAGATAGCCAGCGCCATAGCTAGCAAAAAGAGCGACGGGCGCGTTGTCAGCGGTTCAAGCAGTGGGGTGAGCTGCGCGATCAACCACGTGTCGATGCTGAGCTGGCGCACGACACTGGTCAGACTCAACACCGCACCGAGGTAGAATAAAAAATCCCAGTTGATGCCAGCGCGAAACGTCTCCCGATCTAAGAGATTGGTGGCCAGGAGAATCGCCAAGCCGATCATCGCGATCCACGCTGCATCAATCTGGTGATACGGCGCGGTGACCCAGCCACACATCGCGGCAATAACCACGGCTCCGTTAATGATCTCGGCGTATGACGGTGCGCCGAGGGCCTCAATCTGGGTTTCGATCAGCCCGTGTGACAGTGTTGGCTGAAATTCTGGCGGGAAGAAGAACATCGTCAAAGTGAACGCTGTCAGAAACGTGGTCAGGGCGAGGGGCAGCGCTGCCAGCGCCCAGCCGCCCCAGGTGATCTGCAAGCGCGCAGCTTCGGGCAACAACCCCCACGCCAGCAGATTCTCTGCTGCACCAGTGAGAAAGAACGGCCCCATTTGCCCGAACCCCAACAACGCCGCCATCGCCAATCCGGCGGAGCCGCTGCTGCGGCGTGGATAGCCTAGTGAATCCGACAGCGCGAGAATGATTGGCCCGGAAATGGCGGTGGCCGAGGTCGAGTCCGGAATAAATGTGGTGATGGCTGTGCCGCTCAACGACAACCCTGCGGCTTGGCCACGATACGTCAACGGGAAGCAGCGCAGAATGTACAGCGCCAAACGAAAGAGCAGTCCTGAGCTTTGCAGAGAAGCGGTAATGCCGAGGACTCCGATGATGAGGAAAAACGGACTCGTGGTAAACCCTGAGACCGCGATCTCCGGGGGCACGATGGCGAAGAGAATCCATCCGATAATAAGGCCAAGGCCCACCACATAATCCGGCAACACATCCAGCGCCCAGAAAATTACTGCCCAGGCGAGCAGCGCGAACATGTGCATGCTGCTCGCGTTCAACCCAGCAAACGGGACGCTATGCCACACGCTTAAGCCTACACCGAGGCCAGCGGCACAGCCGATCCAGCGTTGAATCTTGCGGGAGATTTGCGGGAAGCGCGTCGAACGCGGCGGTAAAACTGCCGCGAGGTGTTCGCGGTCTTGGGCCTCTTGCGCAATCCGATCTCTGATCCGCGCGAGATCTTGAGCATGATACTCGGCGGGAAAACGCTCAAGCCATTTGCGCAGGAGGTCGATCCGTTCGGTAGCAAAGATGTCTTCCGTGTGCGCGACTAGCAATTGCTCTGCTGCGGCAAACGCTTGGACTTCGAGGTGGTGATCGATAGCGCGATCCCACTGCCCGTTGGCTGTGTAGAGTGTTGCTGCGCGGGCATGGAGTTCGCGGACACCGTCCGTGCCGACCTCCTCAATGAGTCGCGCACAAAGATATTCGCGAATCGCCTCTGGATAGCTGGCAGCTCCGTCGTTGCGCACAAGAAATGCGCGTTGCGCTTCCAGGGAAGCGAGTTCACCGTGCGCGTCGCTGCGGTCAAGCAGCGCATTAACGAGGTGCGGTTCGAGGGTGGCGAGGATGGAGGTCTGCATGAGCAGCGCTCGCCGTTGCGGCGGTTGGGTATGGAAAAGCATGTCGATTTGCAGGTTAAACGCCGCCTGTTTTTTGGACAGCTCCTGATTCGCTTGGGCCAAACGGTCGCTGATGACCTGGGTGAAATGCAGGATCAGTCGGGGGTTCTCTTCGATGAGGGCATCGAACTTTTCTTTCGTCAGCCGCCACAGTTCCACCTCCGTGCGCGCGACGACGGTGGCTGAGCGGGGGCGATCAGAAAAGAGGGCGCGTTCCCCAAACCATTCGTGCGGGCCGCTGACGGCGACGACCTCACGTTGACTCCAAGCCCGAGTGATCAAGACCTCAACCTCGCCAGACTTAATGATATAAAAATCGCGAGCTTCCTCACCCTCGTAACAGATAACTGTACCGGGCGAGTGCTGTTCTTCGCGGAGATCCGCGATGATTTTGGCGAAACTGCCTGGGGGGAGGTCAGCGAACAGGGGGATGCGGCGCAAAACGGTGGCTAAAGAATCCATGGCCCCCGTTGGTATCATAGGTGTATAAAGGCGGGAAATATCCTCGGGCTATCTCGCTTCGTCTTCAATCCGTGCCAACGCTTCTTCCGGCGTGTTGACGACAACATACAAGCTGCGGAACTTGTCGTGGATGAAGGCTTCTTGAAAGCCGCGCTCAAATTGCGCGAGCAGGTGATCGAAGTAGCCGCTGGTGTTCACAAAAACGATGGGCTTGTGATGCAGCCCGAGTTGTTTGAAGGAAATCATCTCGAGAATTTCTTCCAGCGTGCCAAAGCCGCCAGGCAGGGCGAGGTAAGCGTCTCCGAGTTCATCAAGCCCACGCTTGCGCATGCGCATATCGTCAACCGATTGCATCTCGTGCCCTGCCGAGGCGTAGCCGCGCTCGACGAAATCATCCAGAATCACACCGCGAATGTTGCCACCCTGCTCCATCACCGCAGTGGCGAGCGCCCCCATCAAGCCAATGTTGCCGCCGCCATAGATGAGGGTGTGGCCGCGTTGTGCCAGTAAGCGCCCAAGTTGAGTGGCGACATTGAGGTAGAGCGGAGCCACGCGCCGGCTCGACGCGCAGTACACGGTGATGGCAAGAGGTCGGGGAGGTGCGGGAGAAAGCATAGCGTTTACGGTTGTCGCATGGTCAGGTCTAAGCTTTTTGACTCGAACCTATCCCTAAACCTCCACCAGCCTGAAAACTTGGATTCCCGCTTTCGCGAGAAAAACGGACAATCGGGGCCAACAGTGTCATGCCCGCGCAGGCGGGCATCCAGAGGTGGGGTTTTGGGATAATTTGTCCTCATTTTTTACCTTTTGCTTTGGCTTTTGGTTTCGCCTGGAAGGTTTTCACGACATCGTCCATCGCCTTCCAATCGACAATCGGGGTGAGTTTACGTTTGAGCACCAGCCCGCTGGCCATGACCGAAGAGAAAGTCACGAACGTTTTCGCATGATCCTGAATATCGAGCACTAAGATGATTTTGGCCTCTTCGTTAGACGCCCACGGGCCGGCTTTGAGGGTGACGCCCTCGGGAAAGCCGGTAGCACCGCTCAGCACTCCTTGAAACATGGCGTGGATCTTTTTGACGTTATCGGCTGACGTTTCGTTGAGCCAGATTTCATCCAAATACATTGGCATACAAAGCCCTCCTTTAGTGTTGTGCTGCCTTCTCTCGCACGTGGCATAACATAGCGTACAGGACAGAGACAGAGAAGGGCGACCGAGACAGAACCCGGCTTTGCCTTGCTGCGCCCCTGGTCTATAACCAAGCCAGCAAGCGTGCAGGGTGAAGGAGGGCATGTCATGTTCGTGCGGTTTGTGGTCTTTTCCTTATGGTGGACGTTGTGGATATCCGCTGCTCACGTCTGGGGGCAAAGCGGGCACAACGTAACCAAGACGTGGAAAACCGTTGCCGAGCTGTCCTCTCAAGAGAGCGAGCGTCTGGATTTCTCAACCGATACGCCACGCCATGCGCAGTTTTCCTATCTGCCAGCTGAACCTTATCCATTTACCCCGCCTTACACAGCGGAAGAGCTAGGGTTTCGTTCGATGGAGTTTCCTCATCAGCCGCGCTGGTCGTGTGTCTATGCCGACGCTGGTGCCACCATCGACCAATGGGGGCACCTCATCGTACAAAGCCAAACCTCGGGTATTGTTGCCTATCGTGGCAACCAAGGGCTGTTCGAAGAATTGTACAACACCACGCCCGGCCAAACCTTCGTGACCTCGTTGTCGCAAGACACTGGCCCGCCAGAAAAGCGTGGCAATCAATCGCTCTTTTCCCGCTACCGCACGGATCGTTCCTTTACGAAAAAGATCGACATGTTCGTCTACACGCCGGGGCTGCGTCGCGTGCGCCGTCAGCCGCAACCACGACGCAGTGATCGGTTTCCCAATCAAGCCTTTACTTTTGATGACACCTTTGGTCGTGATGCTTGGGAATGGAGCTGGCGCATTCTCGGCACGGATGTCCTCCACAAGACGCTCCGTTTCCCCACGACACGCAAATCTATTACCCTGACCGACACTCACGGTGCGCTGCATACCACCCCGGTCGGCGAGGTGAAACTAATGGGCAAGGATTATCCTGCGTATACAGCTGACGGCGGCGTCCCGTGTTATGTCGTGGAAGCCCGGGTGCGCGACGAATGGTTACCGGGCTACTACGCGCCGCGCATTCTCTATTGGCTGGATCAACACGCGCTCTATCCATTGCGGATCGAGGAATACAATCACGAGGGGAATTTGATCTTTATCGAAACCCGTGTGGCCGAGCATCGCAATCCTGCCTTGAAGGAGCGCGGCTACGGGATGCAGCTCGACCTGTACTGGGACCTGACCACCGACTTGATGACCTACTCCACTCACGATGGCCATCAGCTCCGGCAGTGGAGCGAAGAAGATCTCGGGTCGTACTTCAAGCCCGACTTTTTACGGCGCGAATGGTTCGTCAGCGATGTGAAGAGTCAGGCTGGCATTGCCACCCCAGACGAGTTTTTTCTCCGCCCTGCGCTATTTGAGGAGAAGTTCCCTGAAGAACGCAAGATCGTCCTGCCGCCGGATTTGAAGGCTCGCATCGACGCGCAGGAAAAAGCTGGACGGCTCGTGTTCACCGAGGAGCAGGTAGAGCGCTAAGCCGAGTTGAAGTTCCACATCTCTGCTCTAAGCGGCGATCCGGTGCTACCCGGGTTTGTGTTGCCAGTACGGGAGGTATGGTAGGCACCTTTCAGGTAGGCCGAGCGGCAACCCAGCCTGTGGACTATCTTATGCGGCGATGCGTTTGATATCCCGCACCCGCAGTTGATCGACCCGACTGAGTTCCCAGTTTTTCTGTAAGTTCAGCCAGAACTGCGGACTTGCGCCCAGAGCGCACGACAATTTGACTGCCATCGCCGCGCTCAGGCCTCGCTTGCCTCGGCACAGTTCATTGATCGTCTTACGAGGCACCTGTAGATGTCGTGCAAGCGCCGTCTGCGATACCCCTATTTCTGCTAATTCGTCCTTGAGCACGAAGCCTGGATGTACGGGTGTAATGTGTTCCATGGTGCAGTCCTTTGCCAAGTCAGTGATAATCGACGATTTCCATGTTGTCAGCCCCATTCTTTTCCCAGCGAAAGCAGATTTGGCATCGAATAGAGAACCTGCTGAGAGGTAAGGCTTGCCTCGGCGCTCACCTTACACCAGGAAACTGCGGAGCGGCTAGAGGAGGGTTGGAGAGAATAGACATGGCCTGCCCTTTCCCTAGAGCCTTTCTCGTCGCGGCAACCGGCGAACACGACTATGAGGCTGATCTGTATCGGCTGAAGGGAGAGTTGCTGTTGCAACTCCAAAAGAGGGGCGCGTCGGCAAGGCAGCTGGGGTTGTGCTCCAGCCTACGGACCTTCGGATATCCACATTGCCCAGGCGGGTTGAAGATCACTGCCCTCACCTCCGGGCGCGAGTAATCGTTTCTGCCTGATTTTTCGCCGGTTTTATGGCTTAGAGTTTGTGTGTTCGGAATAGGCTCTAAACATCTTCCACGCCGGCGAGCACGAGCACTCCTTCGCGGATCAACAGATCGAGGCTGTGCTCCGCAACACGGTTAGCGACTCGTTCTCTCTCTTCTTCCGTGAGCGATCCCGGTAGAGAAATCCAGATATGCGCGTCTTCCTCTTCGTAGCGGACGAAGGAGATTTCCAATTGCGCTTCAGGGCAGAGGTCCCGAATAAAGAGACTGAAAGCGGTGACTGCCGCATCCAGTCTGCTGCGATAGTCACTGAGTGTCTGAAGCATTTCCGCCATGAATAGCGCCTCCTGTCAGCATGGCAACAAACTCCTGCGCCCAGCGCACGACCTGAGTGGCTTGCTTATGGCTCACTCCTTTAGGCCGATAATCCGCGTCGAGTCGAAGTTGAAGAGTACGGTTCAAATAAGGGCCGAAGAGAGCGGAATACAATTTCCGCCGGCGAATCAGTTCGTTGACGAACGAGGCTTGAAGAGCCGGATGACTCCACTCCGAGCGGCTGACTCCGACACGCGCTAAAGCGACTTGCGCTGCCCAGAACATGGCATAGTACGCCCGACTTGTCGCAGAATAGGGGAGATTTTTTTCCAGACAGACTTGGGCTGCCGTCAATGCTTCTTGGGCGCGATCAAGAGACATAGCGCAGTTCTAGCTCTTTACGGTAGCGAGGATCAAGCCTCCTCTTTGGCAATTTCCCATCCTATGCTACCGTCTCCGCAACATCGGGCGAGGCAGTCAGAGGCAACCAGGAAGGAGCTATCATGCCGCGTGCAGCCGAGGGCGTCGTGCAGGCGCTGAAAGAGGCCGGAGTCAATACCCTCTTCGGCATCCCCAGTATTCACAACATCAGTCTCTATGACGTGCTGCGCCGCGAGCCGTCGATTCGCCACATCCAATGCCGTCACGAGGCAGGGGCGACGCATATGGCCGATGGCTATGCTCGCGCCAGTGGGAAGCTCGGCGTCATCATTTCTTCGACTGGCCCGGGAGCCGGCTTTACCCTCTCTTCGCTGCAAGAAGCCTGGGGCAGTTGCTCGCCGGTGCTGATGATTACTACGGATATCGACGCTGCCAAAATCGGCAAAGGACTCGGGGTGCTCCACGAGCTGGAAGACCAAGGCTCGGTGTTCCGCACGGTAACGAAAGCGACCTTCTGCGTCCGCCCCGGCGATGATTTCCACGCGACTACGAAGAAAGCCATTGAGCTGGCGTTGAGTGGTCGCCCGGGGCCGGTGTGTATTCAGGCACCGACGGATCTTTTGGCTGGAGAAGTAACAACCTCGGCAACGACGGCAGAGGTCGCACAGTCCTCCGCTCCTGCGTTGCCAGCACGGCTCGACGAGGCGGTCGCTCTGCTGCGGCGAGCGAAACAGCCGCTCATCATTCTTGGCACTGACGCCGCTCGTCAGCAGATCTCGGCGGACCTTACAGCATTGGCCGAGGCGCTCTGTGCGCCGGTGATTGTGAGTACGGCAGCGAAAGGAGTGGTGGCTGAGGATCATCCCCTGACTTTTGGCAACCTCGCTCGTCGCATGGTGGTGAAAGAGATCGTGCCGCAGTGCGATGTTGCACTGGCCATCGGTGCGCGGCTGCGCGAAGTGGATGGTAAGCGACGCGGCTTGGTGTTGCCCGAACAATTGATCCACGTCGATTGGGATGAACGCTGGATTGGGAAAAACTTCCCTACAGCCGTGCCATTGGTCGGCGATGTCCGCGCCATTACCACCGAACTGCGCCGTCAACTCGGAGGCGGCGAGCCGTACTCTGGGTCTCGCCAGCAGCGCGTTGCCGAGTGGCGTACTCAATCGGATAGCGAACGTGCGAGTCTCCAGCATGAATTAACTGAAGTGCGCTATCTCGATGCTATCCGTGCCTGCTTGCCACGCGACAGCACCCTGGTCCTCGATAACGCGCAGTTGGCCTATTGGGCGGAGTATTTTTACCCGTCGTACCAAGCCAACGGTATCATTGGTGCCAAAGGGTCGGGCTTGCTCGGCTTCAGTTTTCCTGGCGCGATCGGTGCGAAAGTCGCCCGGCCAGACAAGCCTGTCGTTGGCATCATCGGCGACGGTGGGTTTCTGTACACTTCCCAGGAGTTAGCCACTTGCGTGCGGCACAAGATTGGATTCCCGATGATCGTGGTGAACGATAACGCCTTTGGCGTGATTGGCTACCTGCAACGCACGGCCTACCAAGAAGAGTACGAGGCGAAGCTCACGAACCCGGACTTTGTGGCCTTTGCCAACTCGTTCGGCGTGCAAGCGACGCGTGTACGCACTCCCGAGGATCTCAGCACCACGCTAGAGAAAGCCTTGGCCTCTGGAGAGATGCACCTTATTGAGTTGCAAACGACCATCGCCGCACCGCCGTTCGGGCGGTATTAAAAAAGTATTGAGGAGACCTACCATGTCAGACCGCCGCCTCTCAATTTGGGGATGGGGATATGAAGATCAACAACCGACGCTTGACCAGCGCAAAGCTACGGCGCAGGCGATTGCTGCGAGCCTCAATCGTTCCGACGTTGAGTTAGATCCCGAGCCGAGAGTTGAAGATTTGAAACTGCGGGCTTCGCGCCTGACTCCGCCAGCATCGTTGGCCGCCATCTGTTCCACCTCGACGTATGATCGCGCTGCGCATTCGTATGGCAAAGCCATGCCGGACTTGATCCGCGCGTATCGTCGCCAATTTCCTAATCCGCCTGATGTGGTTGCCTTTCCGCGCTCGGAGGCTGATGTCGTTGCCTTGCTCGACTGGTGTAGCTCGGCTAACGCTTTCGCTATTCCCTTTGGTGGCGGCTCCAGCGTGACCGGAGGCGTGGAGCCACCATCCGATGGTTCGCAACGCGCGTCGGTCTCGATTGATCTTCGTTACTTGAATAAGGTGCTGGAGATCGACAAAACCTCGCGTGCCGCCCGCATTCAAGCCGGGGTGTATGGTCCGGCGCTCGAAGACCAGTTGCGGCCGCATGGTTACACCCTCCGGCATTATCCCCAGTCGTTTGAGGTCTCGAGTTTGGGCGGATGGATTGCCACCCGCTCCGGCGGACACTTTGCTTCGTTGTACACCCATATTGATGATTTCGTGGAGTCGCTGCGCGTGGTCACCCCGAGCGGCACGCTGGAGAGTCGCCGTCTTCCCGGTTCTGGTGCCGGTCCCAGCCCGGACCGTATGTTTATCGGCTCGGAAGGAATCTTGGGGATCATCACTGAAGCCTGGATGCGCTTACAGGATCGCCCGGTGTATCGTGCGTCGGCTGGCGTACGCTTCGAGAAGTTTGAGGCGGCTGTCACTGCTGTTCGGCTTATGAGCCAATCCGGACTCTATCCCACGAACTGCCGTTTGCTCGACCCGATGGAGGTCAAGCGCAACAAGGTTGGTGACGGCACTGGCACGATGGTGATGCTGGGCTTCGAGTCGGCGGACCATCCGCTGGATGCGTGGATGAATCGCGCTTTGGAATGTTGCCGTGACCACGGTGGGACCACACCGAACGGCGTCATCATTAAAGGTGGCGGCGAAACCGCCGGACGCGAAGGTTCGGTGGGCGATTGGCGCGATGCCTTTATTCGCATGCCCTATCAATTTATCTCTATGGCAGCGATGGGTGCGATCTTCGATACCGTGGAAAGCTCGATTACCTGGGAGCGGTTCGATGCTTTCTACGCTGGGGTGATGGACGCTACACGCAAAGCCTTGGACGAAGTTTGCGGCGGTGGCATCCTGTCGTGTCGCTTCACGCATATTTACCCTGATGGTCCCGCGCCGTATTTCACGTTCCTGGGCCTCGGTAAACGCGGTGGCGAGTTGGAACAGTGGAAAGCTCTCAAGTCCGCAGCCTGCGACGCGGTGATTCGCTTGGGCGGTACCATCACCCATCACCACTCGGTCGGGCGGGTGCATAAGCCGTGGTACGATCAGCAACGGCCCGACCTGTTCGCTGCTGCTCTCCGCGCGGCCAAGGCGGCGTTGGACCCGCAAGGCATGCTCAACCCTGGCGTGCTGATTGATCCGTGAAAAATTGCGAAAGCTGGAGAAGTGAAGGAGAAGAGAGGAGCGCTGTTATGTCCGACGCCATGAAGAATATCCTTGCCGCGATCACCTCGGAACACGCCACGTCTGCCGATTACGCGAACTTGCCGGTGCCGGAGGCCATGCGGGCGATCACGACCCACAAAGATGAAATCCGCATGTTCGACGGGATGGAGTCCGAGCAGAAAGATCCACGTCGCAGTCTGCATGTTGAAGAAGTCGGCGTGCCCGAGCCAGGGCCGAATGAGGCACTGGTGGCGGTGATGGCATCGAGCATCAACTTTAACACGGTCTGGAGTGCGATCTTCGAGCCGATTCCCACCTTCCAGTTTCTCGAACGCGCCGCCAAGCGCAGCCCGTGGGATAAGCGGCATGACTTGCCGTATCACATTATCGGCAGCGACGGCGCTGGCGTGATTCTCAAAGTCGGCCCTGGAGTGACGCTCTTCAAGCCTGGGGATGAGGTCACGATTCATTGCAACTACGTTGATATGCAAGCACCAGACGGGCACGACGATTCG
>SXGS01648254.1_pt1 | contig 18199 bp, 15 predicted proteins | sample 3174681 | NCBI WGS metagenome assembly SXGS01 (sample SAMN11356861, study PRJNA531348) | freshwater metagenome | isolation source: freshwater sample F1-80 | place: China: Fuxian Lake, Yuxi | collected 2017-12-25 | reverse complement strand
GCCGATGTCGATATTCTCAATCGCATCGTCAAAATGGCAATTGGGCTTGGAGATCGTGGCTTCGAAGGGATAGAGATTGACGACAACGACGTCGATCGGACCGATATTGTGCTGCGTCATCTGATCGACATGGGCTGGAAGCGATTGACGCCCCAGCAAGCCGCCGTGAATCTTTGGATGCAGTGTCTTCACCCGGCCGTCCAGAATTTCCGGCGAACCAGTATAGGCCGCCACATCTGTCACCGCGATGCCCGCTTCGCGCAGCGCCTTTGCCGTCCCACCGGTCGACAAAATTTCCGCGCCAAGCGCTTCGAGCTCCTTGGCTATCTCGACGACACCAGTCTTCTCAGAAACGCTGATCAACGCCCGCTTGATGCCGGCCATGGTTCAACTCCTTGGATTAAGCGATATGAAAGGTTGCAATTCAACGTGCGAAAGGCGGGCAAAGAATAACAAATGGGTTGGGGAAGTTCAAGGCAAGGGACACGGCAAGAGGCCGCTATGCAGTCAGCCTGTAGCTCATTCGGCAGTCCGTCTAGTCGAAGACTTTTCTCAGAACGCCCGCATCGACGCAAGCAGTTCCTGGTCACGAATTTTGATGAGCCACCGTCAAGAAGCCGAATGGACTTAGTCCGAATTGACTGCGACTCCCTTCATTGACTTCGTCTTCTCCGGCCTCCTAGAATCCCACATGGCATCGTCCTTCGTACATCTCCATCTACACACTCAGTTTAGCCTGCTCGACGGCGCCAATCAGATTGATCCCCTCGTACAACAGATCAAAGCATTCGGCCAGCCGGCTGTGGCTATGACGGACCATGGCAATATGTTCGGCGCTATTGAATTTTACCGGAAAGCCAAAGATTCCGGGGTCAAACCCATTATCGGGTGCGAAGCCTATATGGCGCTGGGAAGCCGCCATGCGAAGAAGGACAGCGGGCTTGCGCACAACGACTACTATCATCTGATTTTGCTGGCGAGAAATCTGACTGGGTATCAAAATCTGATCAAAATAGTCAGTAAAGGATACCTTGAAGGATTTTACTATAAACCTCGAATAGATAAAGAACTTCTCAAGGAACATCATGGTGGAATCATTGCCCTCTCAGGCTGCCTGAGCGGCGAGATTCCCTACTTGATCGGCCAGAAAGATATGGCCGGCGCAATGGCTGTCGCCGGCGAGTTTCAGGAAATTTTCGGCAAGGATCAGTTTTACCTGGAAGTGCAGGCGAATGGCCTCGACCACCAACGGGTTGCCAATGCCGGATTGATGGAGATCCATAAGAAGCTCGGCATCCCGCTCGCCGGGACGAATGATTGTCACTATCTTAAGAAGGAAGATGCCCGCCCCCACGAGTTGATGCTCTGTCTCCAGACTGGTAAGACGTTAAACGACCCCAACCGGATGAAGTTCGACACCGATCAGCTCTATGTGAAATCAACCGAAGAAATCTCGGCAGCATTCGCGGAATTTCCAGGCGCCGTCAGCAACACCGTCCGTATTGCCGGCCACTGCGATCTGGAACTGGCGCTCAATAAGACGCACCTTCCCCAATACACCGTGCCGCAGAGTTTTACGAACCGGGAGGCGTATCTGGAGCACCTCGCAATCGCGGGATTGAAAGACCGGCTCAAGGAGCGTCCGAGCAACAGGCCTGCCGCCCTCTATGAACAGCGCCTGCGGGAAGAACTGATGGTCATCTGCTCTATGGGATTCGCCGGCTACTTTTTGATTGTGTGGGATATCATCCGGTTTGCGCGCTCGCAACAGATCCCGGTCGGCCCCGGACGTGGGTCTGCAGCCGGCAGCCTCGTTGCCTATGCCTTACGGATCACCGATCTCGATCCACTCGAATACACACTCTTGTTCGAGCGATTTCTGAACCCTGAACGGGTCTCCTTGCCGGATATCGATATGGACTTCTGCATGGACCGGCGCGGCGAAGTCATCAACTACGTTGTGGACAAATATGGCTCCGACCATGTCGCGCAGATCATTACCTTCGGCACACTGGGCGCCAAGGCCGCCATCCGCGATGTGGGGCGCGTACTGGAACTCCCCTATGCCGAAGCGGACAAGGTCGCCAAACTGGTGCCGAACCAGCTGAACATTACTCTGCAACAAGCGCTCGACCAAGAGCCTCGCTTGCGTGAATTGACACAGACTGACGCCAGGGTCAAAGAGTTGATGGATGTGGCGCAGTCCCTGGAGGGCCTTGCCCGCCACGCGTCGACCCATGCCGCCGGCGTCGTGATTTCCGAAGGCCCGCTGACAGACCATGTCCCGCTCTATAAGGGGGCCAACGACGAAATCGTCACGCAATATTCGATGGGAGATGTCGAGAAGATTGGATTGGTCAAATTCGACTTTCTTGGTCTCAAGACGCTCACCATGATCCGGCGCGCGGAAACCTTGATCAATGAAGCCCGGCCTCACCAGCCTTCGCTGATCGTTGATCAACTGCCCTTCAGCGACCAGAAGACCTTTGCGCTGCTCTCCTCCGGCAAGACGACCGGCGTCTTCCAGTTGGAAAGCTCCGGCATGCGTGACTTGCTCACTGGGTTCAAGCCTGATCGGTTCGAGGACATCATTGCTATCATCGCCCTCTATCGGCCCGGTCCGATGGATCTGATTCCAGACTTTATCAAGCGCAAACAGGGCAAGGTGCCTATCGTCTACGAAACACCTGAATTGGAGCCGATCCTCAAGGACACCTACGGTGTCATTGTGTACCAAGAACAGGTCATGGCGATCGCCAACAAGGTGGCGGGATTTTCGCTGGGGCAAGCAGACATCCTCCGGCGCGCCATGGGCAAGAAGAAGCCGGAGGAGATGGAAAAACTCCGCGTGCAGTTTCTAGCGGGCGCGAGGAAGAACGCGATTCCCGAAAAAAAAGCCGAAAAACTCTACGAGCTGATTCAGAAATTCGCCGGCTACGGCTTCAATAAGTCACACGCCGCCGCCTATGCCGTCGTCTGCTACCAGACCGCCTATTTGAAATCCCACTACCCGACCGAATTCATGGCGGCTCTCATGACGACGGACATGGGCAATACCGATAAGATTATGGGATACTTTACTGAGTGCCGTGATCTCGGCATCAAGGTACTGGGCCCGGATGTGAATGCCAGCCAGAAAAACTTCGCCGTGGCCGACGGCGTGATTCGCTTTGGCCTGGCAGCGATCAAAAACGTGGGTGAAGGTGCCGTTGAGTCCATCGTGGCGATTCGCAATGAGAGTGGTCCGTTTGTCTCGTTCTTTGAGTTCTGCAGACGAATTGACCTCCGCAAAGCGAATAAGCGAATGTTGGAGGGATTGATCAAGACCGGCGCCTTCGATTCGACCGGCGCCAAGCGTGCGCTGCTGATGGCGGTCCTCGATCAAGCGATCGAAGAGGGCGCCGCGGCACAGCGGGAACGGGAACTTGGACAGACCAGCATCTTCAGCGATGAATTCTCCGGCCAAGAGACAGCGACAATAGCCATGCCGCTCCTGCCCTCTATCCCGGAATGGGATCAAGCCCAGCGGCTCACATACGAGCGTGAATTGACAGGGTTCTATATCTCTGCCCATCCATTAAGCCGTTACGAAACGACGATCGGAGCATTATCGACCGCCACAACGACCGGCCTCATGGAATTATCGGACGGGAAAGAGGTCAAGCTCTGCGGCATCGTTGCTTCGGTCAAAACGACGCTGACCAAGAAGGGCGACCGAATGGCCTATCTGACGCTGGAAGATCTCCAGGGCACGGTGGAAGTCATCGTGTTTCCTGATCTCTTTAAAGCGGCAGGCGATCTGATCGCGCCTGAACGGTTAGTCCGCCTCAGTGGAACGATCGATCGTAGCGACAAGGGCACAAAACTCCGTGTCAGTAAAATCGAGCCACTGGCCGAGGTTCAAAAGCAGGCAGTGAAGCGAGTGCATATCCGGCTCACGGACGGTCCTGAAGTCCCGGATCAACTCCTGCGTCTGCGCGACGTGCTCCAGCGACACCCCGGTGGGACTACGGTCTCACTTTCGTTTCAGATAGATACGGCATTGGAGGCCGAGACCGCCCCCCTTCCCAACCTCAGGGTGTCGGCCAGCGAACATTTCGTATCCGATGTTGAAGAAGTGCTAGGCAAAGGCGCTATGTTTTTGGTATCGTAGTCGGACTCTTTTCAACGATGGGGAAGGCGGCCTGGTTCTATGCGTGATTATCTAGAATTTGAACAGCCGCTGCGCGAGATCGAAGAAAAGATCGAGAAACTTTCAGCGGCAGCAGTCGGCGGAAAAATCTCTGCGCAAAACGACATCCGCAAATTACGCGCCAAGTTTGCGCAGGTCGAGTATGAACTCTATCAGAACCTCACTCCCTGGCAACGAACCCAATTAGCACGTCACTCACAACGTCCCAGCACACTCGACTATATCAATGAGTTGAGCCGTGACTTCTTGGAGCTTCATGGAGACCGTGCATTCGGAGACGACCGAGCGATCGTGGGCGGATTCGCGCGGTTCAATGATCGAACGGTGATGATGATTGGACATCAAAAAGGAAAAACGCTCAAAGAACGAATGCAGCGGAACTTCGGGATGCCCAACCCGGAAGGCTATCGAAAAGCGCTTCGCCTCATGAGGATGGCGGAAAAGTTCAATCGGCCGATTATTACCTTCATCGACACACCGGGAGCCTATCCCGGCATTGGGGCCGAAGAGCGGGGACAAGCGGAAGCGATCGCTCGCAACCTGCTTGTCATGTCGCGGTTGACGGTCCCAATTATTTCCATCGTCATCGGTGAAGGCGGAAGCGGCGGCGCACTGGCGCTGGGAGTATCGGACTGTGTCTTAATGTTGGAGCATTCGGTCTATTCGGTGATTTCACCGGAAGGTTGCGCAGCGATTCTCTGGGACAATCCTGCAAAGGTGCTCGACGCCGCGTCTGCGCTAAAAATAACAGCCCAGGACCTTCTTGATCTCGGGATCATCGACGGCATTGTGCCGGAACCGTTGGGCGGCGCGCATCGAGACCCCAAAGCAATCTGCACGTTGGTCGGCAAAGCCCTCACCAATCAGCTTTTCGATCTGACCGACCTCTCCGCCGAACAGCTTCTTGCCCGCCGTGAGCAGAAGTACCGCAAAATCGGCGCCGTGGACGGACTATCCCCGGCAGAGCCTCACGAGAGCCCCACAAGCTAACTCACACATTCGCAACAGTTCCTAACAAAACGCCAAAGACTAGGAAAATCTACCTGCCGTAAAAAACGTGCAAGTATGCTTGTCGCGATTGTGTATCCACGGCCCTCATGAATGAGGCAGCTGTTGCCGTAACAGTCCGGCTCCGATCAGCCGGCATTCGAGCGCGGAGAGTATCGTACGTGCGAGCTCCTGACGATAGGGCTCAAGTGCGGAATGTTCCAGATATTGATCAAGCGTTCGCGGCAGCTTTCGCCACCAGGCGCGCGCAGACGTTCTCGCCTGTTCAGCATCAGCCTGCTCGCCGGCGAGAATCTTTCTGATCTCGCGCTCAAAAAATCCAACATGCGTCAGTTCATCCTCAAGAATTGAGGACAGATCGGGACGGACATCGGCCAATAGGAGCGCAAACTCCAACCCGAGAGCTTCATATCCGAACAGTTGCACGGCAAGCGCCGGCCATTGCCGGGGCACGGACGGAAGCTGTCCGCGCTCATGCGCCTGATGACCCAGTATCGTCTCAAACTGCTCAAGATGCCGCTGTTCGTCTTCTTCATGCCGCTGCAGAAATAGCCGGACATTCGGCGGGACCTGTTGCAACTGTGATGATCGCACAGCCCAGAGCGCCATTGCCTCGGCCTTGAGAAACCGTTCCAGCAAAGCCGGCTCACACGACGACGGCAACCGAAACGGCTCGCTCAATGAATCTTTTTGTGTCGCGCCTGTCATCACTGATACATTATTTCGATGTTTGTTGGCGCTCTGTCAACCACTTGAGAGCGCCTGCGCCGGCCATGTGGCCCGTTGCCAGACATGCCGTCAACAGATAGCCTCCGGTTGGGGCCTCCCAATCCAACATCTCCCCCGCACCGAATACGCCGGGCAGCCGGCGAAACATGAGCTGTTCATCCAATCCCTCGAACTTCACTCCTCCCGCAGTACTAATCGCTTCCTCTATGGGACGTGTGGCGACCAATCGTAACGGCAGCGATTTGATTGCCGCCGCTAACCGGACGGAGTCTGCAAACTCTTCCTTGGAGAGGACTTCACGAAGCAATCCTGCCTTCACTCCGGCAATGCCGGCGCGGCGTTCAAGATGCGTGGCCATTGTGCGCTTGCCGCGAGGCTGCGACAGATCCTTCATCAACCGCTGCACCTCGCGATCCGGAGCGAGATCAAGACGAAGTGTGGCCACGCCATTCGTAGCGATCACGTCGCGCAAGCCGGCCGACACCGAGTAAATGACCCCACCCTCTACCCCTGATTCGGTGATGATGAATTCACCCTGCCGTCGAATGACAACATCGTCCACCGTCTTCACAACGACGCCCACGGTTTTGACAGGATGTCCGGCAAATTTTGTTCGGAAGTGGTCTGTCCACTTCACATCGAACCCGCCATTGGCAGGTTGCAGCGGCTTAACCGGCACCCGTCGTTCTTCGAGAATCGGTATCCATGCAGCATCTGAACCGAGTTTCGGCCCACTTCTGCCCCCCAAGGCCAGCACCACGGCATCAGCGAGAATCGACTCTGTGCCCTGTGGGGTGGAAAACTGAAGTTGGCTCTGCCCGTCCCATCCGCACCACCGGTGCCGAACATGGAACTGCACACCAGCCTTTCGCAACCGGCGCAGCCATGCACGCAAAAGCGGCGCCGCCTTGAGATCAGTCGGGAAAATACGGCCGGAGGTTCCGATGAAGGTCGAGATACCGAGTCGCTGCGCCCACGCACGAACTTCGTCTGGCCCGAATGATCGAATGGTCGGCGCAAGTTGCGCCCGGCGTACACCATAGCGCGAGAGAAAGGCCTCCAGCGGTTCGGAATGCGTGAGGTTCAGCCCGCCCTTTCCGGCCAGCAAAAACTTTCGGCCGACAGACGCCATTGCATCAAAGAGCTCGACCTGTGCGCCTCCCTCGACGGCTGTTTCCGCCGCCATGAGGCCTGCAGGTCCACCACCGATAATTGCAATCTTCACCGGCAACTCCTGGCTGATATGACCATGACCTTCATATAGACCGCTATTGTCCGATGGTCTCGATCACGGCCAGTTCATCCGGCGAGAGGGTGAACCGCTCGCACTGGAGGTCTTCCTTCATATGTTGCGGGTTCGTTGTGCCGGTTAGGGGCAGCATGCCGATCTGCTGCGAAAAGCGGAAGACGAGCTGAGCCAAGCCGGCTTGATACTTGGTCGCGAGCGCGCGCATGTCCGGCTCAGCGAAGATCCCCGAATTGGCCGTGAGGAGAGAGAACCCCTGATAGATGATCCCCTGCGTCCGGCAGATCTCCCGCACGTCTGTATCCCAGCCAAAGGCCGCGTAGCAGCGGTTCTGCACCACCATCGGCTTATGGTTCGCTTTGGCACAGAGCAGAGTCAGCTGGTCAGCCGAGACGTTGCTCACCCCGATCATCTTCGTCTTACCGGCATCGTAAAGCGATTCGATCGCGGCCCAGACTTCCCAATCTTCCGCCCCTAGCCCACGCCTGGAATAGGGCCCATGCAGCACATAGGAGTCGAGATGGTCTGTGTGCAGATGGGCAAGTGAGCTCTCAAAGGACTGCTGTACCTGCGTGGTGATACTCGCCCGCGCGTCGTAAGGCAGCCGATGGTCCTGGCCATTGACAGGCGTGAATTTTGTTTGCAGAAATAACTTGTCGCGGGTGATGCCTTGCGTTGCCAATTGCAACAACGCCTCCCCGACCCTCGCTTCATCGTAGTGAACCAGTTGATTGGCCGTATCGATTGCGGTGAAACCGGCTTCCACGGCTTGCACCACTAGCCTGGTCGTGGCCTCTTTCTTCCAGGCTGTGCCGTATATGAAAGAAGGGATCGTCACACTGTTATATGTCATCATCGTCATCAGCCTGCTCCCTAAGAGGTGTCACACCATACACAGATCGTTGTCGCAGTCTCAACCCAAGAATTGATACAGTGTGGTCCATGGATGCTGAACAAGACGGCCAGCTGGTCGAACTCCGGCTCAGTTACCGCTATGTGAAGGCACAGCCCTGGGTTGTGATGGCTATCAACGGATTTCTGTCGGCCTATTTTATGGAACAGCCGAGCTTTCGGGTTCAGCGGCATTTTGACGAGTTGGAATCGGGCATGCACGTGTGGATCTGCGAGGTGCCCGGCACGATGAAAATGGAACGTCTTCTGAGGCGTCTGAAAGCCGACATTCCGGCGTTTCAACTGACGACAACTCCATCAACCGCCGACACCTGCCCACAGTATCTGATCGACTGTCCTGACCCAAACTGACACCCTACAGACATTCACCCGCACAACTTTCCAAACACCGTGTTGGAACGTCAGCAGTGGCGTATAATGCGCCGTCATGAAGCGTGTATTGGTGCTCGGTGCTGGGAAAATCGGTTCACTCGTTGCCTGTTTGCTGGCGCAACGCGGGACCTATGAGGTGCATCTGGGCGACATCACGCTGGACAGCCCGAAACATCTCGTCGAAGAACTTCGATTGGAAGGCGTCACGCCCTGTATCCTGGATGTGCGGCACCCCGACATAGTGAGCGCCTATCTCTCGGCCCATCCCGTGGACGCGATCCTGTCGAGTCTCCCCTATTTTTGTAATCCCGCCGTCGCAGGGCTGGCCTTAACCCATGGCCTGCACTATTTTGATCTGACGGAAGATGTCGAAGTGACGAACCAGATCAAGATTTTGAGCGCCGGATCTGCTCATGCCTTTATGCCGCAATGCGGACTCGCGCCGAGCTTCATCAGCATCGTGGCTCACGATCTGATGACACACTTTGAAACAGTCGATACGGTCAAAATGCGGGTGGGCGCTCTGCCGGTCCATCCCAGCAATGCGCTCAAGTACTCACTCACCTGGTCGACCGATGGGCTGATCAACGAGTACGGCAATCTCTGTTATGGCATCGAAGCCGGTAAAAAAGTCCCGCTCCAGCCGCTGGAGGGCTATGAAACCATCGAGCTGGATGGACTATTGTACGAAGCCTTCAACACGTCAGGAGGGTTGGGTACGCTTGCCGATAGTTATGCTGGGACTGTCCGGACGATGAACTATAAGACACTTCGCTACCCAGGCCATTGTGAAAAAACCACTTACTGATGAAGGATCTTAAACTCAACGAAGACCGCGAGACGCTCAAGCATGTCCTCGAATGGGCGATTCCACAAACCCTCCAAGATGTCGTGCTGATCTATGCATCAGTGACCGGGACGAAAGACAGCAGCCTCTTCGAAGAAAATTACGTGAAGAAGATCTATCCTCAATGTATCAAAGGCAAGCTCTGGTCTGCCATTCAAGTGACGACCGCTTCCAGCGTCTGCTGTGTCATGGATCTTGTGTTGAACCGTCCGTCTCAGTACCATGGGTTCATCACCCAGGAATCGGTCTCCTTGCAAGAATTCCTGGGCAATGATTTTGGAGCATGCTTCCGATGAACAGCATTCAGACCGCCCTCAGAGACCTCGGTATTCAAGCTGTTAATTCAGGTGGGAGCACCGGTAGCGGCTGGTGGTCCGTCCGAAATGACGGATCGCTCCTACAGTCGTTCAACCCTTCAAGCGGCGAGCAAATAGCCGGCCTATATCCTTGTTCATCAGATGATTATCAACGAATACTGAAAGAATCAGTTGAGACTTTTCGCGCGTGGCGTCTCGTCCCGGCGCCAAAACGGGGTGAGCTCGTTCGGCTCATCGGCCAAGCACTCAGGGAGAGGAAAGATCAGCTTGCTACGCTGGTGTCGCTGGAAGTCGGGAAGATTAAGGCGGAGGGTGATGGCGAGGTGCAGGAAATGATCGACATGGCCGATTTTGCCGTCGGCCAAGCGCGCATGCTGTATGGCGCAACCATGCAATCCGAGCGGCCGGCCCACCGCATGTCCGAACAATGGCATCCGTTGGGACCGATCGGCGTGATCACCGCGTTCAATTTTCCCGTAGCTGTCTGGGCCTGGAATGCCTTTATTGCCGCGATTGCCGGGGATACCGTCATCTGGAAACCCTCGCCGAAGGCGCCCCTCTGTGCCATTGCCGTACAGAACATTTGCAACCGTGTTATGCAGCAACAGGGCTATGCGGGTATTTTTTCGCTCTTTATTACTGACCAGACGAACGTGGCCGAGCTGATGGTGCAAGATACCAGGCTGCCGTTGATTTCATTCACTGGATCGGTACCGGTCGGACGCCGTATAGCCTCAACTGTAGGCCAGCGTTTGGGGCGTACACTGCTGGAACTGAGCGGTAATAATGCCGTGATTGTCGATGACACTGCCGATTTGGATATGGCCGTGCGGGCCGTCCTGTTCGGCGCCGTCGGAACGGCCGGCCAGCGTTGCACGACCACGAGGCGTCTCTTTGTCCATGAGTCGCGCTACGAACAATTGCTGGGCAAGCTGGTCCAGGCCTATGCCCAAGTTCGCATCGGGAATCCCCTTGAGCAGGATGTGCTTTTGGGGCCGCTCATCGACCAGGCGGCAGTTGAAGCCTATCGTGCCGCTCTCGACGAGGCACAAAAAGAAGGTGGCGAGGTCCTCTGCGGCGGCCATGTACTGAATTGTCCGGGACATTTTGTGGAACCAACGATCGTGCGCGCACAAAACCACTGGCCCATCGTCCAGCGTGAAACCTTCGGCCCGATTTTATATATCATGACTTTTCGAACAATCGAAGAAGCCATCGCCAGGCAGAACGATGTCCCTCAAGGGCTTTCGTCCGCCATGTTCTCCAATGATATTCGGCGCGCCGGGCAATTCCTGTCAGCTGCCGGCAGCGACTGTGGCATCGCCAACATCAATATCGGCACGTCCGGGGCCGAAATCGGCGGAGCATTCGGCGGTGAAAAAGAAACGGGCGGCGGGCGAGAAGCAGGATCAGATGCCTGGAAAGCCTACATGCGCCGCCAGACGAATACGGTCAACTGGGGAACCGATTTGCCGCTGGCCCAAGGCATCAAGTTTGGAGAATGAGGACGTCATGCGTCAATCGTCATTCGCAAGAAAGCACCAGTTTCTTCCCACGATTGACGAATAACGGTTGACGATTAACGATCTCCTTCGGAAGGAGCTGCATGCTAGATCACGTCGCAACGTTGGACTCACTCATCGAACGAATGGTTGCAGACTATGTCGCGCATAACCGGGCTGCCGGAATGCTGAAGACCATGCTCGACGATGCCGCGGTCGGGCTCTCCCCCGTAATCGACCATCTGACAATTCGGACATTTGATATCGACCGTGGAGCGGAACCATTTGTTGCCCTAGGCTATACCTACGATGAAACGATCGAGTACGACGACTGGTATGCCAAAGTCTATCGCAAGGCCGGGTATCCAGCCCTCTTTGTCGATCAGGCCTATATCGACGATCGAGGGAAAACCAGTATCATCCCCGGCTGGGTCAAGAAATTCGGCGACCAGACCTTTCACCATATTGCGGTACGGGTCGAAGATATTGAGAAGGCAGTAGAGCGGCTCAAACAAAACGGCGTCGTATTTGCCGGGAATATTGTCGGAAACTGCGGAGACCGCCTCCGGCAAATCTTTTCTGCCCCTGAGACAGTCGACGGCCAGCCGTTCTCCGTCTTAGAACTGGCGGAACGGCATCGCGGCTATCTCGGCTTCCTGCCGCCGCAAGCCGACAGTCTCATGAGGTCAACCGCACCGCGCTGATTTCGCGCCGGGCGTGGCATACTCACACCCTCGCGAGTGCGTCAGGGGGTACCGGTTGAGCACCACCTCACCACAGGGCTACACTTTCGCTCCCTGTCCGGCTCACTTGTTCGCCATCGGCGTAAACCCCTCGAACGACTGGAGATACGTTTCGACCATGACTCGCGCCAACTGATCCCCGCCCAGCGGACAGGTTCTCTCTTCGGTCTTGCGAACTAACCCCGTCGGAACAGCGTCGCTCGTCCAGAGTTTAATGACGAGGCGGCAATTTTTGAAGGTCGGCCATACCGACGTGTCATACTCATATGTAGCGGATTCCCAATGCGCCGCAATCCGCGCGCCATTGACCTCGATCCTGTCTTCGCCGGTTTCAATCGGTCCTGGGTATGGTTGGACACCCATCGCAAGATTGCCGGCTTGATGGAAGATAGTCAGCAGTTGGGCAGACCGGGATTGATTCGCCGACGGGCTGACATTGGAATCGTACTGAGCAGCGATCGTTTCTTCCCATTCATTCGGAGGCATGGGCCTCCCATACCGATCAGTGGGAGCTTGGCTGAACCACAGCCTGATGCTATCAGCGTTGATGACCAACAACTGATAGGCCTTGAGAGAGGTGATCGGACCGGCCACGAAGTTGTTCGGGCTGGCCAGATTCCAGTACCGAGCGGCGTACACAACCTTCGCGCCAGGTCTGAAGTTCTTCCAGGACAGATATTCAGGATAGTCGACGAGCGCTACGGCGGCCTTCGCCGCGATCTTGGCTGTCGCCTCCGGCCTGCAGCAGTCGCCGGCTGCCAAAGCCCTGTGCGAAGGGACAGACATAAGAAGCACTGAGAGAACGCATCCACCCAGCAAAGCGATACCTGTCTGACGCATGCTATACCACATCGTAAAACGCCTACTTAGGGGCGCTATTGTGTCAGATCAGCCCATGTCTCGGAGGGTATGTCCGGGGTTCCGATCCCGTGCGATCGTTTTCATGAGCTGATCGCCGAAGAGCACGACGACGCGGTCACGCAGATCTTTGACGATCATGGACGCCGACGGGGCCTTGAATGTCGCGGGATCGCCATCCAGCCAAGCGCTGCAGGTAAACGGCAAGGCATCCAGCACCGTCTCAACACGGTATTCTTCCCGAAGGCGGTATTGGAGCACATCGAATTGGAGCCGCCCGACCGCGGCAATTAACGGATCTTGGTCGTGCAGGCTTCGCATGAGCTGCACGGTCCCTTCTTGCGTCATCTGCCACATGCCTTTATCGAACGGTTTGCGTTTACCAACGTCGCTTGGGCGGATGCGCGCGAAAATCTCCGGTTGGAACTGCGGCAAGGGTTTGAAGTTGAATCCTCCGGTCGTCGAAATGGTATCGCCAATGGCAAACAGTCCCGGATTGATGATCCCGATGATGTCGCCGGGAAAGGCTTCCTCTACCATGCTCCGTTCCTGCGCCACTAAGCTGTGCGGCCGGGAGAGCCGGACCTCCTTGCCAAACCGATGATGCGTCACCACCATGTCCCGCTCAAACCGCCCGGAACAGACCCGCAGAAATGCCGTGCTGTCCCGGTGTTTGGGGTTCATGTTGGCCTGGAGCTTGAAGACATAGGCGCTGAACGGTCGTTCGATCGGGTCGATAGACAGTTCAGTTCCATTCTCGGCATCGGCCGGCCTTGCGCCGGGGGATGGCGCTAGTTTCACAAAGGCATCCAAGAAACTCTCGATGCCGAAATTTGTCAGAGCCGACGCGAAAAACACCGGCGTGACTTCCCCCTGGAGAAATGATTCGCGATTGAATGGATTTCCAGCGATCTCCAATAACTCCAAATCGTGCCGAACCTGTTCCAGAGCCTCCTGCGAAACCCTGTCGCTCTGTGCAAGGTTTGCCAATGCCATGGCAGCAACATCCACTTTTGTCGCTCCGCCATGAGCGGTCCGGCTGAACAACTCCACATGACTGTTCTCCCGGTTCACAATCCCGACGAACTCGCTCCCCGATCCGATCGGCCAATTGACCGCGCTGGCATGAATGTTCAAAGCCTGCTCTACTTCAGTCATCAAATCGAGCGGGGGACGGCCGGGCAAATCCATCTTGTTGATCAGGGTAAGAACCGGAATGCGCCGCAGACGGCAGACGGCAAAGAGCTTGCGTGTTTGCGCCTCCACTCCCTTGGCGGCATCGATAACCATGATGGCGCTGTCGGCAGCTGTCAGCGTCCGATAGGTATCTTCAGAAAAATCCTGGTGGCCGGGGGTATCGAGAAGATTAATCACCGCATGCTTATAGGGAAATTGCATGGCCGAAGCGGTAATTGAGATGCCGCGCTCCTGCTCCATGCCCATCCAATCAGATGCCGTTGCCTTGCCGCCTTTGCGTCCACGCACCATGCCGGCTGTCCGGATCAGTCCGGAGTACAGCAACAACTTTTCCGTCAATGTGGTTTTGCCGGCATCGGGATGGCTGATGATCGCAAACGTTCGCCGCCGTGCAGTCGCCGCGGACAGCTCAGCGAGAAGAGATGTATCGGTAGTCATAGCGTCGTGCAGCATATCATACTGAAGCGGACGCGTATAATCATGCCGACGACGGCCGGCGGCCGATCACATAAATGATGCCAAAAAATAGAACCGCCGTGCCGGGAAATACCATCCGATAGCCCCACCATGGCAATTCAAGCTTTAAAAACCCCAACCCAAACGTCAGCAACATCGACGCCACGACTCCATAGGCTGGAGGAGGAATCAACGAGTCGGAACCAAGTTGGCGTCGATGAAGCGCAGCAGTAACCCCCTTGACCAACACATAGACCGCAAGAATCAAACACACGATTGCCCAATAGAGCCCGTACTCTTGCATAGACCTCCTTCAATTCGATCGACGGATCTTCGTTATCAAATTGCGCAGACTGTTGCCTGCCAAAGCGCTCGTCCATGTTGCTATGGATGACGGCTGCCAGCCACACTCACGTTGCAAGCCTTGCAGGGTACCCATATCAGAACGAAGGCGTCAACGGAAAATTCGTCTGAACCTGCTTGTTTCGGTAGGTTGTGCCGCTGAGCGATCTTCATTGCTTCGAGGCCGAACATTGACAGCACTACGGGGCAATGCAGTATGCTCCCCGCGCCCACGAGGCCTGTCGCATGACCAGCAACGCGCTTCAATCCGTGCCTATCTCTGGCCCGCCGGTATCTCGCTGGTTCGGGTTCTTTTCTGAGTTTCGCCGGGACAGCCTCGGCTTTCTGCTGCGCTGCCATGCCTATGGCGATGTCGTTAAGATCCCGATGGGCCGAATCGCCGGACTGCTCTTACGCGAACCAGACCCGGCAATGTATCTGCTGAACCATCCAGCTGACGTCAGGCACGTACTGGTCGCCAATCAAGACAACTATACAAAAGCGCCTGTCCCTCCAGTCGAATCCCGTATCTTCGGACAGGGGGTGCTGCATGCAGAAGGCGCAGCCCATCACCGTCAGCGCCGATTGTTTCTCCCCTTCTTCCATGGGGACTATGTCAATTCGTATACCGGACTCATCGTTGAAAAGGCCGCTGCCCTGGCCGATGGCTGGCAGAAATGGTGCACGATCGACATCGGCCAGGAAATGACTCAACTCACTCTTTCAATTATCTGGCGACTTCTGTTTGGACAGGATATCGGGTCCGAGGCAGTGGAGATTACACAGACCATCACGACCGGCCAGCATCTCATTAAAAAGCAATATGACTCGCTGTCCGCCAGGATGCTGCCGCTCTGGATTCCAACGGCAGACCATCGTGAGTTTTCTCACGGGCATTGCCGCATGAACGCCATGATCCGGCAGTTCATTCAAGGCCGGCGCGCAAACCCACAGCACAGGCACGATGTGTTGTCACTGCTGCTTGCTGCAATAGACGTAGAGGGACAGCCACTGAGTGATGACTATATCCGGGACGAACTCACAACCTTTCTGTTAGCCGGGCACGAAACGACCGCAAGCGCGCTGACTTGGACTTGGCTGCTTCTTTCTCAATCACCCACGGTTCGCGCGCGTCTGGCTGATGAATTAGCCACTGTCGTGGGCGATCGGCTGCCGACCGCGGCAGATATTCCACGCCTGCGCTATACAAAAATGATTTGGGATGAAACGCTTCGCCTCTATCCACCCGCCTGGCTCCTCCATACCCGCGTGAGCCGCTCGGAAGACAGGCTGCCGTCCGGCGCAAGGCTGCCGCCCGGCACCAGACTGTTTCTGAGTCCGTGGAGTCTGCATCGAGATCCACGATGGTTTCCGGATCCGAACCGATTCGATCCGGACCGATTCTCAGAGGACGCTACACGGCACCGCCCGGCGTTCTGCTATATTCCATTCGGCGGAGGCGCGCGACGTTGTCTCGGCGAGTCCTTTGCTGAAATGGAAGGTCTCTTGATCATGGCAACAGTGGCATCGCGAGTCGGCCTGTGCATAATTGATGCGCAGCCGATCCTCCCGAATCCGCTGATGACCCTACGACCCAGCAAGGCCATACATATGCTGGTGGAACCGGTTGCTTCGCCGGAGAATCATCCAACAGCCGGATAAATCTTCCATCATGCGCATAGCTCATGAACCCGTGACGTTTTTTTCAACGCCCTGCAGATGGAGGACATCATGTTAGGCCCTATCACAGTCCCCTTTGGCGCTAAAATGCTCTTCAATACGGTCAGTCTCAAACCCGGCGTACGCTTCGAGGATGTGGAGATGGTTGTGGGTGAAATGTGCATGGTCGTGAAAGAAACCTATGGCGGTGATAAGGGCGGTTTCCTCGGAGGCCAAGTCTTTAAATTCTCTGGTTTTCTGTCCGACCAAGGGTCGCTCACGAAATCCACAACAACCGATACTCACTATGCCATCGTCACCTACTGGGACTCGTTTGACGCACATGAACGGTCGCATGCGGACCGGCTCTTCATGGAAAAGTTCTCCGCCTTGGCACAGATGTGTTCTGACACGAAGGAACTCGGTTACGACATGCTTTGGCAGGGCGCGCCACAAGTGAAGATTGTCTCTTGAACCATAGTTACGGCCCGTCAGTCCGCTCTCTTACCATTGCGCCATCCAAGCCGTTAGTCGGTGAAGATACGCACTGGGACCTTCCGTCCTTTGATACGGGATCGGCTGAGCGATTCCAGAATTCTCTTGGCCATCTCGGACGGAACATCCACAATCGAAAACCGCTCTTCGATTTCAATGGCGCCGATCACGCCGGCGCTGACCTTGGCTTCATTTGCAATGGCGCCGACCAGATCGCCAGGCCTGATGCCGGACTCTCGTCCCGCTCCCACATACAAGCGCACCATCCCCGGTTCGCCGGCACTCTGCGCTGTTCTCCCGGCAGGTGGCCTCGTCCCTGGCCGCATGATGAGACGTCCTGGACGATCTCCGGGCGGATGGCGTTCTGCCGGATAGGGCGTAGAACGAGGCTGAGGCCGATAGGGCTCAGGAGCACGGCTGAGCGAGCTAGGAATCTCTTGCTCTGATCGTTCGCCACCGTGCGCGCGATGGATCAATTTCATCGCGGCAGCCGCCACCTCGATCGGGCGTCCGGCAGCTGCCAGCGCCTCAGCGACAGCCAGAAAAGGTTCTAATTCTCCTGCGTCCATGATCTCCTTGACGGCCGTCTTCGTCCGTTCCAGCCTGGTAGCGCGAAGATCTGCGACGGTCGGAACCTGCGCAACAATCACCTTGGATTTCGTATGGATTTCGATGCTCCGCAAGAGGCGTTGTTCGCGCGGATCGAGGATGGTGATGGCGGCGCCTTCACGACCGGCCCGGCCGGTTCGGCCGATTCGATGCACATAGACCTCGGCGGAAGAGGGCAAGTCGAAGTTAATCACATGTGAGACGTGCGGAATATCGAGACCGCGCGCTGCGACATCGGTGGCCACCAGCAGTTCAGTTTGGCCTGATCGGAAGGCACTCATCACGCGATCCCGCTGCTGCTGGCTCATCCCTCCATGAATGGCCTCGGCTCGCCTGCCTCGTCCGTTCAACATCGCGGTGACTTCGTCTACCTCCACGCGAGTCCTGCAGAACACCAGCGCGGACTTTGGGCCAGCCACATCCAATACACGAGCCAGGGCTGCGCCACGATGTTGTCTGGGTACAACATAGGCCGTTTGTTGAACTTTTGGCGCGGTCCCGGCCTTTACCGGTTCTTTCGCAATCGTGATCTCAACGGGATGTTTGAGATGACGGTGCGCAATCGACTTGATGCGCGGAGGCATCGTCGCCGAAAACAGCGCCGTCTGTTTGGTTGCCGGCGTTTGGAGCAGAATCGCATCGAGATCGTCGGCAAAGCCCATGTCGAGCATCTCATCCGCTTCGTCCAGGACTACGGTCTGCACATGCGCGAGCT
>SXGS01766373.1_pt1 | contig 18204 bp, 16 predicted proteins | sample 3174681 | NCBI WGS metagenome assembly SXGS01 (sample SAMN11356861, study PRJNA531348) | freshwater metagenome | isolation source: freshwater sample F1-80 | place: China: Fuxian Lake, Yuxi | collected 2017-12-25 | reverse complement strand
GCCGCCGGGCGCGGGGGGGCTGCCCCCTCGCGTTTTTCCAAAGGCCGGCCCGGGGCGCGGCCCACAGGGACCTCGGGCGCGGCGCGGCCCAGCAGAACGCCCGGTGCACGGCCCCAGGCCGAGAGGGGCAATGCTGCCAAGCCGGGCAAAAAAACCTTCGCCAACAAGACCAAGAGGCGCTGAGATGGCCCATCATCGGTACACCCCCACCCACTACCACGTCGCCATCGGCCCCCATCAGCCGGTGCTGCGCGTGGCGCCGGGAGACACCATTTCCACCACCACGGTCGACGCCCGGGGCGGCGATGCCAGCGGCCAGCAGGTGACCGAACGAGGCAACCCGCAGACCGGGCCCTTCTATGTCGAGGGCGCTGAGCCGGGTGATACCCTGGTGGTGCATTTTGACCGGATCTGGCCCAACCGGAAACAGGGCTGGACCGGCACTGCGGTGGCCGCCAACGTACTCGATCCGGGGTTCAAGCCGGGGTTCACCGACGAGGTGGACCTGGCCGAATGGGAGGTGGACCTGGCCCAAGGCACGGCCCGCCTGACCAGCCCGCCCTCGCCGCTGGGCAAGCTGGATCTGCCCCTGGCGCCGATGCTGGGCTGCTTCGGAGTGGCGCCGCCTCGGGGTCAGGCCATCTCCACTGCCACCTCCTCGACCCACGGCGGCAATATGGACTACCGGGGCTTCGTCCAGGGCGCAACGGTGTACTTTCCGGTCTTTGTGCCCGGAGCCCTCTTGCATGTGGGGGATTGCCATGCGGTGCAGGGGGACGGCGAGATCGTCGGCACCGGCATCGAGATCTCGGCCGAGGTCACCATGACCGTCGAACTGATCAAGAACCACCCCATCAACTGGCCCCGTGCCGAGAATGCCGAGTTCATCATGACGGTAGGCAACGCCCGGCCCCTGGATCAGTGTGTGCAGCACGCCACTACCGAGATGGTGCGCTGGCTGACCAGCGATTTCGGGCTGGATGCACGCACGGCCCACCTGCTGCTGGGCCAGTGTGTGCAGTACGACCTGGGCAATATCTTCGACCCGGCCTACACCATGGTATGCAAGGTGAGCAAGAGGGTGCTGGACGGGATCGGGGCGGTGCGCAAATAGGGGGAGTGGCAGGTTCACATAGGCCTGGAGGCACCCGCCTCCAGGCCATTTTTTTAGTCCCCCGGCAGCGGGGAAAGCGAGTCCAGACCTTCGGGCTGGGGGCGCACGTAGCGGATGGGCTGAATGGAACCGTCGCGGCGGCGCACCTGAACCAGGTGTTTGCACTTGATCACCGACTGCTCGATCAACAGGCCATCGTCTACCAGGCAGCCGTAGAGATAGGTGGTTCCCTTGATGGTCACCCCCCGGCCGATGCGCAGGGGGTGTTCATCGCTGCCGGTGAGGATGACCCCGGATTCGATACGGGAGTCGCGGCCCACGCGCAGATTGCCCTTGAGTATATCGCCGCTGAGCACCTCCACGCCGTCCTCGAGCAGCATGGTCTGGCCGGCATAGGTGCTCAACTGCACGCCGGGGCCGATATGCACGCCTTCCCCCAGCGCGATATTCCCGTTCAGCAGGCAGTTGTCGCCCAGGTGGACCTTGCGGTTCAGGCGCACCTGCGGCCCCACCTGCACCCCCTTGCCCACGACGATGTCCAGGGGTCCGCGTTCCTGGTCGAGGGCGAGGATCTGGGTGATCACTTCGTCGGCGATAAAGAAGTCTTCCTCGTCGACGATGGTAATCAGATCCATAAGCCGATGGTAGGCCCAGCGCCGGGCGATAGCCTCCATCTGCCGCCACACACTTTTGTTGTTGAAGGCGAGGATCTCCTCCTCGCTGGCCGCCTGCACGGCGCGCACCACTAGGCCGCGCTGGTTGAGGAGCTGGACCATATCGGTGAGCAGCAGCTCGCCCTGGACATTGTCGGTCCCCAACTGGCCGATATGGGCCCGCAGCGGTTCCTCGCGGAAGGCGACCACGCCGGTGTTGATCTCGCGTACGCCCAGCAGTTCGTCGCGGCTGAAGGTATAGACGCGGCCCTGGTATCTGGCTTCGTAGGGGCGGTCGGTGGGCAGGCCGAGGATATCCTTGTGTTCCCTGATCTCGATCACCTTGCCCTGGTCCGCTCCCGAGGAGCGGCCATCCTGGTCGGCGGCGGGCACCCGCACGATGCGGCCGTAGTAATTCTGCTCGACCGGCCCCCGGTACAGACCGGTGAGCACCATCATATCGCAGGGATTGGCTTCGAACTCCCGGCGGAACTGGGCCACCCCCTGGCCGGTGAGCAGGCCCATATCGCCCAGGAGGATGTAGATATCGCGCGGGCCCGCCGCGGGGGCGAAGGCGTCGAGGGCCACCCGTACCGCGTCGCCGGTGCCGGCGGGCAAGCCGAGGACTGGATTCTCCTGGTAGGCGAAAAGGCGGCCGGGTTTGGCGCCCAGCTGGCGGGCCACCTCGGCACCTTTGATGCCCACCACCACCACCTGGTCCGGGCTCTCGAGGCCGGCCACCACCGAGTCGGCCACCCGCGCCACCGAGGGTTTGCCCCAGATCTGGTGCAGCATCTTGGAGGTCTCGGAGCGGATGCGTTTGCCGTGGCCGGCGGCCAGCACGATGCCTAGCCGGGCGGAGCCGGTGAGGGGGCGGTTGAGCTGTTCTAGCACGGTGCGGGCCTGGAGAATCTCTGGCGACATAGGGCCTATTTCTTCTTTCGGGTTGGGGGTCTCCTGGCCCTGGCTCCTGGCCGGGAGGCCGGCGGGGCGAGCGGCGGCAGCACCACCTTATTGCCCAGGGCGAGGTCCATGAGAATATCCTGCATGCTGAGCGCGGGTGCTTCGGGGATGGGCTGCAGACGGGTGTAGGTGCCGTCGGCGTGCAGGGCCCTCGCTTTCACCCGGTCGCGCAGGCACAACTCGAGTAATTCGCGGAAGACCCGTTCCTTGAGCCTGGGGTCCTCGATGGGGAAGATCACCTCCACCCGGCCGCGCAGGTTGCGGTTCATCCAGTCGGCGCTGCCGGCCCACACCTCGCTTTCGCCGTTGTTGGCAAAGTAGTAGGCGCGGCTGTGCTCCAAGTAGCGGCCGATGATGCTGACGACGCGGATATTTTCGCTGATGCCGGGCAGGCCGGGGCGCAGGCAGCAGATGCCGGGAACAATCAGGTCGATCTGAACCCCCGCCTGGGAGGCCCGGTACCGGGCGCGCATCACCTCGGGGTCCATCAGGCCTTTCATCTTGGCGATGATGGCGGCGGGCCGACCCGCCAGGGCGTGCTGGCACTCGCGCTCGATCAGCCGCAACAGGCCGGCCATTAGGGTGGAGGGGGCGACCAGCAGTTTCTGGAATTCCCTTGCCTTCGAACGGGCGGTGAGCAGGTTGAACACCTGCGCCACGTCCGAGGTGACGTCCTCGCGGGCGGTGAGCAGACCCAGGTCGGTATAGAAACGGGCGGTGCTCTGGTTGTAATTGCCGGTGCCCAGATGGGCATAGCGGCGTAGGCAGTCGCGGTCGCGGCGCACCAGCAGCGAGAGTTTGCAGTGGGTCTTGAGGCCCATCAGGCCGTAGACCACATGTACGCCGCTCTCCTCCAGTTGTTTGGCCCAGGCGATGTTGAAGGCCTCGTCGAAGCGGGCTTTTAATTCGACCAGCACCGTCACTTCCTTGTTGTTCTCCGCAGCCCTGATCAGGGCCTGGACCACCTGGGAGTCGTCGCCGGTGCGGTAGAGGGTCTGTTTGATGGCCAGCACCTTGGGGTCCGCCGAGGCCATGTCGATGAAGTCGATTACGGTTGCGAAGGACTCATAGGGGTGATGGAGCAACACATCGCCACTGCGCAGGGCCTTGAAAAAGGCCTCGGGGTTCTTGGGCAGGTGGCGTTCTACCGGCGTGAAGGTGGGGTACTTGAGGTCCGGGCGTTTGACCTCGCCGTAGATGGTCATCACCCGGTGGAGGTTCACCGGACCTTCGGCGAGGTACACGTCCTCGGGATCGAGCTCGAAGTCCTCGCGCAGCAGGGCGATCACCTGGTCGGGCGCCGTGCCCTCGATCTCCAGGCGCACCACGTCGCCCTTGCGCCGGTTCTCCAACTGCTGCGCGATCTCCTCCAGCAGGTTGTCGGCTTCCTCCTCGTTGACGTACAGCTCGCTGTTGCGGGTGACCCGGAAGGGCGCCGAGCCCAGCACCTGATAGCCGTTGAAAAGCTGGCCAAGGTGGAAATTGATGATGCCCACCAGGGTGACAAAGTGGCAGCTGTCCTGACCGGTGGCGGGCAGGCTCAGGATCCGGGGCAGCACGCGGGGCACCGTGACCACCCCCAGCACTGGCTGGCCCCGGCCTGGCTGCAGGAGCGCGGCGATACACACGGCTTTGTTGAGCATGCGCGGGAAGGGATGGGCCGGGTCGATGACGATGGGTGTGAGGACCGGCTCCAGCTCCTCGCGCCAGTACTTTTTGATGAAGGCGAGGTGTTCACCTTTGAGCCGGCGCGCCTCCCACAGGTGGATGCGCTCGCGGGCGAGGGCCGGCAGCAACTCCTCGTTCCAGCAGCGGTACTGGGCGTGGACGAGGGCATGGGCCTTGTCGGCGATCTGGCGCAGCTGCTGGGCCGGGGTGAGACCGTCTGGCCCGGTGGCAGGGCTGTTGTCGGCGTGTAACTGCTGGAGGCCGGCCACGCGCACCTCGAAAAACTCGTCTAGGTTGTTGGCGACGATGGCCAGGAACTTGACCCGTTCCAGCAGGGGGTTGCCGGTATCGTGGGCCTCCTCGAGTACCCGGCGGTTAAAGTCGAGCCAGGAGAGTTCGCGGTTGATGTAGAATTCGGGCTTCGAAAGGTCCACGGAGGGCTCGCCGGTTGGGGATAGATGAGGGCGAGGGCCGGCGGAGTACGGCCCGCCGGCCCTCGGTAGAAATGTGCCTCCAGGCAGTGGAGAAGTCAAATCGAATCTGGGGCGCTCAACTGAGGGTGGCGATAATCCCGCGGACGAATTCCACCGACTTGCGCAGGGCCTCGCGCCGCTCGCCCTGGATGCCGCACTCGTAGGCCAGGTAGCCCTTGAAGCCGATATCCTTCAGCGCCTGTAGGCCGGCTTTCCAGTCGATGTCGCCGGTGCCGGGCTGCATACGGGTGTTGTCGGCCATGTGTACATGGGCCACGTATTCGTCGCACTCGCGCAGGGTGGCAGGGGTGCTGGTTTCCTCGATGTGCATGTGGAAGAAATCGCTGATCAGGGCCACCCCCGGCGGGTCGCCGGCCCGCTGGATGATCTCGACCCCGTCGGCCTGGCGGCGCAACAGGTGTTGTTCGTAGCGGTTGAGCGGCTCCAGGAGCACCAAGGTGCCGCGCTGGTGGGCATAGGCGGCAAGTTCCTTGGTGATCTCGACCAGCAGGTCCTTCTCGAGGCCGATGGCGTCCTTGATGGGGGACAGGTCCGGCAGGCGGGGCGGCCCGAAGATGGGCGGCATGACGTGGCCCACGGCCTTGAGGTGCCCGCAGCCGTCTAGTACCCGTTTGCTCTCCTCGATGCTGGCCCGCCGTTTGTTCAGGTCTGGGTCGAGCCAGTCGAAGGCGCTCTGGCCGCAGACGGTGGTCAGGCGGATCTTGCGGCCCTGCAGGGCCTTCTCGTACTGGGCGACCTTTTCGGCGTCGAAACCGCGGCCCCCTACCTCCAGTCCCTCGACGGCGATACTCTCGGCGAAGTCCAGTTTTTCAGCCAAGCTGTCGCCGGGCAACAGGCTTTCCTGCAACGCGATCTTCATGGTGGTATCCTCTCGTGGCAAAGGTTAGAAACACACTCCCAATTTGGTGTTCTCCCCTGGGTGGGTGGCGATCTTGGGGTATGCGGCGAGCAGGTCGTCGAAAGCCACCACTGGATGGACGATGGCCTCGCAGTTCAGCCGGCCCTCGCGCAGGAGGCGCCAGGCTACCTCGAAGAGCCGGCCCTCGTCCCAGTTGGGGTACTCGGGGTTGGGCTCGCTGCAGGCGCGCGAGAAGACGATGCTGGGCCGGTTGAAATGGGCCTCGGCACCCAGATCCAAACCCGCCGGGTACACCCCGGGCCAGGCCCCGGCCACCACGGTGCCCTTGTACGCCACCCCGCGCAGGGCGCCCTGGAGGCCCAGGTAGTGGCCGCTGTACTCGATGCAGACATCGGCCCCGCGCTTGGCGGTGGCCTTCTTGATCTCCAGGCCGGCATCACAACTGGAGGGGTCGAGCACCAGGTCGGCCCCGCAGGTCTGGGCGGCCTGGCGGCGCAGGGGCAGGGGGTCAACGGCGATCACCGGATGGGCGCCGGCCAGTTTGGCCAGCTGCAGGGCAATCAGGCCGATGGCCCCCATGCCGAAGACGGCCACTGCGTCTCCCAGCCGCACGTGGCCGTCGCGCACCGCCCCCAGGGCAAAGTCGGCCGGGTCGAGGCAGACCGCCGCCTGCCAGGGCACACCATGCGGCAGGAGGCGCACGGTTTCCGGCCAGATGTGTTCCTGGCGCAGCGGGCCGTAGGAGAACACCTGGTCGCCGGCTTTGAGCCGGCTCACCTCGGGCCCCAACTCCACCACCTCGCCCACACACATATTGCCCAGGGGCACGGGGTAGCGGACCATCTCCCGCTCTGGGGTGAAGATGCGGTACTCGCTGTCGTAGCCGCCGCGCGCCGCGGCGTAGCCCTTGTACATGGCCATCTCAGTGCCGTGTTTGGCCGCGCCGAAAAGGCTGCTGACGCGGACCTGGCCGGCCTGGAGCGGGGGGGAGGGGTAGTCGCGGAAGGCCACCTGTTCACGGGCAGGGGCAATCAGTTCTCTGGGCATGGGGGGTACTCTGCGTTGAGGACCAGGATCGCTAGGCTTATATTGTGCTGTTCCAAAGGGTGAATATAGGCAAGCCATATTTTCCCATCAATCACCGCCGTGAGGACCATGACAGACAAGGTGAAGATCCTGGTGCCCGGGGACGACCCGGTGCAGATCGCCGGCTCCCCGCAGCTGGCGAGGCTAAAATCGTGGGGTGAGGTGATCATCCACCCGACCCGGCCGGCAGACAGTGCCGAGAAGATCACCCGCGCCACCGGGTGCGACATCATCATCAATTCGCGCGGCATGGTCAGCTGGCGCGAGGCCGAGTTGCGGGCCCTGCCCCAGCTCAAGCTGATCGCCACCTGCTCCATCGGCACCGACATGATCGACCTGAAGGTGGCCAAGGAGATGGGTATCGTGGTCTCAAATCTGCCTGGCCGCACCGCCCCCGTAGTGGCCGAGCACATGTTTGGCCTGATGTTCGCGCTGGCCAAAAACGCGGCCTTCCAGACCGCCGAGATCAAAGCAGGACGCTGGACCCGGCGGACCAATCTGCTGCTGCAGGGCAAGGTGCTGGGTATCGCCGGGCTGGGCCATATCGGCGCCGAGATGGCCCGCCTGGGCAACGCGCTGGGTATGGAGGTGATCGCCTGGACCTTTAACCCGAGCGCTGGCCGGGCCCGCCAGGGCGGGGTGCAATTCGTCGAATTCGAGGAATTGCTGCACCGCTCGGACGTGCTCAGTTTACACGTCAAACTGACCGACCAGACCCGCAACCTGATCGGGGCCCGCCAACTGGAGCTGATGAAACCCGGGGCGCTGCTGCTCAATGGGGCACGGGGTGCGGTGGTGGACCTCGATGCCCTGGCGGCGGCCCTCGAGAGCGGCCACCTGGGCGGCGCGGCGCTGGACGTGTTTCCCCAGGAGCCCATGCTCGAGCCCCACGCGATCCTCAAGTGCGAGCGGGTGGTGTTCACCCCGCATGCTGCAGACCAGACCCCCGAGGGGGTGGAACTGCTCAACGAAGGGGCGGTGGACAATGTTGTTGCCTTTTTAGAGGGCAGACCACAGCACAACGTGGCCATTTAAACGAGGAGAGCAGCCATGTTCAGATCACTTTCACCCGGCGCCATCGGGGTCAAGGTAAACAGCCTTTCAGAGGGCCTGGCCCTGGCGGCACGGCACGGCTTTGCGGGGTACCACTTCGGTATCGGCGAGGCGGCGCAGTTGGGCGCCGCGCGGGCCGCCGACCTGGCCGCCGCGGCCAAGGTGCGGCTTTCGGCCTGGGGCTTGCCGGTCGATTTCCGCGGGGCGGAGGCCAACTGGCGGCGCGACTTGGAGGCGCTGCCGGCCCTGGCCAAGGTGGCCGGGCAGCTGGGGGTACGGCGCACGGCCACCTGGATCATGCCCTGCTCAGACGAGTTGACCTACGAGGAGAACCTCAAGTTCCACGCTAGCCGGCTGAAACCCGCAGCTGCGATTCTGGCCGAGGAGGGCATTCACCTAGGTTTGGAGTACATCGGCCCCAAGACCCTGTGGGCGAGCAAAAAACATCCCTTTGCCCACACCATGGAGCAGATGGGGGAGTTGTGTCGGGCCGCCGGCCCCAATGTGGGTTACCTGCTCGATGCCTGGCACTGGTACACGGCCGGCGAGACCACTGCCGACCTGGAGCGGTTGTCGCCGCAGCAGGCGGTGGACGTCCATGTCAACGATGCGCCTGATCTGCCCCGAGACCAGCAGATCGACAATGTGCGCACCCTGCCGGGGGAGACCGGGGTGATCGATATCGCCGGCTTCCTGGGCGCGCTCAAGAAGATCGGCTACGATGGCCCGGTGATGGTGGAGCCCTTCAGCGAAAGGGTGCGGCAGCTGCCGGCGGAGGAGGCCTGCGCGGCGACAGCGGCGGCGCTGCAAAAGGTGTGGCGGCAGGCGGGCCTGTGAGGGGGCGGGTTGCCCACCTTTCGCCCAGCGACCGCATCGTCCAGCTGCTTTTGCGCCCGGGCCTGCTGCGCCAGCAGGAGGCCGGCTTCGAGGTGACGGTGATCTGCGGCAAGGTGGCTATGGGCGAGGAATTGGCCCGGACCGGGTTGCGGGTGATCTACATCCCCTTTGCCCGCGAACTGGAGCCGCGCACGGACTGGGCCTGCGCCCGGACCCTGTACGAGGTGCTGAGGCGAGAGCGCTTCGACATCATCCACTCCCATAATCCCAAAGGGACCCTGCTGGGGCCGGTAGTGGGGCAACTGGCCCGGGTGCCGGTGGTAACCCACACGGTACACGGTTTTCTGTTCAATGAGAACACCACCGGGTTGGTGCGCGGTCTGGCCGTGGGTGCCGAACTGTGGTGCGCCGGCTGGTGCGATCACCTGCTTTTCCAGAGCGAGGAGGATTACCACTTCGCCCGGCGCCATCGCTACCGCGAGCCGGACCGGCTGCACCTGGTGGGCAACGGCATCGACGAGCGCCGTTTCGATCCGGATCGCCATCCCGGGGCGAGGGTCCAGAAAAGGCGGGAGTTGGGGCTGGAGGCGGATCACCTGGTGGTGGGCATGGTGGCCCGGCTGGTGCGGGAGAAGGGGTACGAAGAGTTCTTTGCCATGGCCGGGCGCCTGGCCGGGGAATTCCCGCAGCTGCGTTTGCTGGTGGTAGGCATCACCGAGCCGGACCAATCGGATGCGGTTGACCCGCAGGCGCTGATCGCGGCCCACGGCCTGGGTGGGCGGTGTCTAGTGCTGGAGCAGCGCCAGGACATGCCCGAGCTGTACGCCTGTATGGACCTGGCGTTACTGCCCTCTCACCGCGAAGGCATCCCCCGGGCGCTGATGGAAGCGGCGGCCATGGGGGTGCCCATTGCCGCTACCGACATCCGCGGCTGCCGCGAGGTGATCATCCACGGGGAAAGCGGGCTGCTCTTTCCCCTCAAGGATGTGGAGGGGTTCACCGTTGCGGTGCGCCGGCTCTTAGTTGACGAGGCCTTGCGCCGGCGGCTGGGAGCGGCGGGCCGGCAGCGGGTGCTGGAACACTACACTGAGGCCAGAACGGCCGAACGTATCATCGGCTGTTACCAACGGTTTCTCGAGGCGCGGCCCAGCCGGGTCTGAGGTGCCCGCTGGCACTGCGGGCGGTTATTTTCGTCCCCTCCTGATTACCCCCTCCGCCACCGTCTTTTCAAAGGCCCGCATCTCCTTCGCCCCGTCCAGTACCCCGATCTCCAGATGGAAATTGCGCACCTCGCCCGGTTCGATGTGCTGGAGATAGCCGTGTTTGCGGTTCCAGGTGCGGCCCAGCATCGAACAATTGCCCGGCTCGATGCCCATCACGTAGGTGCCGCGGTGGAAGTGCTGCCAGTGGTTGAGGAGGGGGATCTCCCGGCGCGGAAACTTCCAGTACAGGCCCAGCCCCAGGCGGTCGTTGAGCAAGCCGACATGGGTGTTGCCCTCGCGGTCGGCAAGGGGGCGGTGGACGAAGACATTGTCGTGGGCCTTTTTCTGTGGGGCGCCCACGGTGCTGTAGGCCTCGGGTCCCACCTCCTCGTCCTTGAGCCACTCGGTGGTGCGGGCGCTGTGTACGATCACCCGGGCGCCACGGTCGAGCAGCGGGAAGCCAGGGTTGCAGTGGTACACGAACATCAGCGGCGAGCGGTCGACGCCGTGGTTTTCGATCCGGTCGTGGATGGTGAAGCGCCGCTCGCCCAGGTTCATGCGGATCTCGCGGGTGAGTTCGAGGAAGGTGCCGAAGACCACCGCCTCGCGCATCTTGCCCCGGATGCGCAACACGTAGTCCTCACCTTCCCAGTTGGCGTCGGCCACCACGTTTTTTGCGGGGATGAAGGAGAGCCGGCCATGTAGGCCCAGCTCCTGGTTTTCCTCCTCGGGGTCGGTCTCGGGATGGCCGGTGAAGGTCATGCCACAACTGAGCACCAGGCCGGCGTAAAAACCGCGCATCCAGCCGTACCCCTGGGGTTCGTAGAAGGCGGGGCCCACGTCCCCGGTGTTGCCGCGGAAACACAGGGACATGCCCTTGTAGTGGGCCGAGGCGATGTCGAGGGCGCGGCCGGGCAATATGGAGAGGTTCAGGCCCGAGGCGTTGAACACCTCGATCAGGTCGGCGCCGCGCTCGTTGCCTTCGACCAGCTCGGCGCGGCGGACGCCGGCCACCTGGCTCATGTCGCCCACCAGGTCGCGCACCTGCTGGGGGGTGTAGGTCCTGCCGAATAGGCTGGGCATGGAGGGTCCTCCTGCTGGGGGTAGGGGGCAAAGGCCGGAAATATGGGGAAAATAAAGCGGATGCGGCTGGCTGCACAAGCCGCCGATTGACCTGGGAGGGTGTATTGTGTAGCATATTCTGTCGCCGCTGCCCTGGCCGGCCCAAGCTGGCCGGGGTCAGGGGGTTTATTCCGGAGCCAAAATTCCCTAAATTGTCGTATCTGGCATTGGGAAGACTGCAGCCCGTATTATGACAAGAGACCCATGAAAAAACTGATCGACATCAAACACCTAGACGTGGGCATGTTCCTCGAAGCCGAAGTGGTCCGCGAGGAGCGGGACGGCGAGGAGCAGCGTTTCCTGGTGCCGCGCAACGCCATCCAGGCCAGCAAGAGCAGCAAAAGGGCACGGCTGACCGGGAGTATGCACGAACGCATCGAGCGGGATGGCGGGCTGACGCTGTCCTCGCCGGCCTACATAGACCGGTTTCGCGAGCTGGGTTATACCACCGTCGCCATCGATACCGACAAGGGCAAGGATCTGCCCGAGACGGTCAAACCGCTCACCGATCCCAGCCGTCCGGCGCCGCCGCCTGGCCGTCTGGTCCATTTCGACGAGGAAATCGAGCGGGCCACGGAGGCGCGCGAGCAGACCACCGACACCCTCAAGACCGCCCTAGAGGATGTGGCCTCGGGCCGCGGGGTGGATGCTACGGCGCTGGCAGGGGCCAGCGAGGTGATCACCGAGAGTATCCTGCGCAACATGGACGCTATGGTCAGCCTCACGCGCATCAAGCAGCACGATCCGTACACGGCCATCCACTGCATGAACGTGTGTACCCTGGTGGTGGCCATGGCCCACGGCCAGGGCCTGAACCGCAGCATCCTCAACATGATCACCACCGCCGCGCTATTACACGACGTGGGCAAACCCCGGGTGCCGCTGGAGATCCTCAACAAACCCGGCCGTTTTGAGCCGCACGAATTGCAGGAGATGCGCAAACACGTCACCTACAGCGGCGACATCATGCGCGAGGAGGGCGGTTTTCCCGACGAGGCCATCGCCATCGCCACTCAGCACCACGAGATGATGAACGGCAGCGGCTATCCGCTCGGGCTCAAGGGCGACCAAATCCATCCCTATGCCCGTATGACCGCGGTGGCCGACGTGTACGACGCCCTCACGGCCAAACGCGTGTACAAACCGGGTATGCCCATGTACCAGGCCTTGCTGCGCATCATCAAGAATCGGGGCACCGAGTTCGACGATGAGACAGTGGAGGGTTTTATCAAGGTACTGGGGCTCTATCCGGTGGGCAGCCTGGTGGAGATGAACACCAAGGAGCAGGCCATTGTGGTAGAGCCCAATCCGCTGAACTCCCGCAAGCCCAAGGTGGCCCTGCTGACCATGCCCAACCAGAAACCCCGGCCCGTGCCGCTGGTGGCCAGCCTGATCAAACGCTCCGAGGCCGAGGGGCGCGAGATCGTCAAGGTGCTGGACCCGGAGACGTTCGAAGTGGACGTCGAGGAGATCATGAAAGAGGTGAAGGAGCGGGGCGAATCCACCGAGAGAAGGCGGCGGTGAACCCCGAGGTCCTGCTGCTGAGCGCTACGGGCTTCGAGCAGGATCATCTGGCAGCGCAGTTGGTCGGGAAAATCGAGCAGGAGGTGGCTGGCCGCCGCTGGCGGACAGGCCAATTGGCAGGGCGCCAGGCCCTGCTGGTGGAAGGGGGCCTGGGCGCGGTGAACACCGCCCACGCCCTCACCTGTGCTCTGCAGGCCCTGCACCCGGCCCTGGTTTTGCAGCTCGGGGTCGGAGGAGCGTACCTCGATGCCGGCCTTGGCCTCGGCGACCTGGCCCTGGCCAGCGAGGAAAACTATGGGGACTTGGGCGTGCGCACCCCCAGCGGCTGGCATCCAGCCGAGTTGATCGGTATTCCAGTGCTGCAACAGGAAACCCCCTACTACAATCACTTCCCCCTAGATCCACACCTGGTCACCCGCGCCGAGCAGCGCCTGCGCCAGCTGTGGGCCAATGGGCAGCCTCGCCTGCGCTGCGGCCCCTTTGTCACCGTGCAGGAATGCAGCGGCACGGCCAGCCTGGGTGAGGAGCGGGCCGCCCGCTTCGGCGGTCTGTGCGAAAACATGGAGGGGGCCGCTGCGGCGCATCTGTGCCGCCTCTACCAGGTTCCCTTTCTCGAGGTGCGCGGCATCAGCAACCTGGTGGAGGATCGCCGCCGGGAGGGTTGGGACCTGCCCCTGGCTTGCCGCCGCGCCCAGCGCGCCGCCCAGCACCTGATCGAGGAGTGGCCCTTTTGACTAAACTCAGCCTCGGCTATTCGCCCTGCCCCAACGACACCTTTGTTTTTGGCGCCCTGGTGCAGGGTCTCATCCCGGGAGCGCCCCAGTTCGCCGAGCGGCTCGAGGACATCGAGACCCTCAATCAGCTGGCTCTCGACGGGCAGTTAGACGTGGCCAAGGTGTCCTTCCACGCGCTGGGGCACCTGCGGCAGCAGTACTGTCTTTTGCATGCGGGCGGGGCGCTGGGGCGGGGGTGTGGCCCTTTGGTGGTGGCCCGCCAGGCAGTGGAACCAGAGGCGCTGCACACCCTGAGGATTGCGGTGCCCGGAAGGCTGACCACCGCGCTGCTGTTGTTGCGCCTTTTTGATCCGCGCATCGGGGCCGGCCCCGTGGAACTGGTGCCGATGCCCTTCCACCGGATCATGGAGGCGACCCAGAAAGGCGAAGTGGACGCCGGTTTGATCATACACGAAAGCCGTTTCACCTACCTGCAGTACGGGCTGTGCCAGGTCATGGACCTGGGGGCCTGGTGGGAAGAGGAGACCGGGCATGCCATCCCCTTGGGGGGGATCGTCGCCCGCCGCAGCCTGGGGCCGGAGCTGATCGGCGCAGTGGACCGCAGCCTGCGGGCCAGTGTCGAATTCGCCCAGGCTCATCCAGAAAAGGTGCAGGCCTATGTGGCGGCCCACGCCCAGGAGCTGGACCCGGCGGTGACGCGGGCCCACATCGAGCTGTACGTCAACGAACACACCCTCGACTATGGCCCGGCGGGTGAGGTGGCCATCGGCGAGTTGTTGTCCCGGGCGGCGTGGGCCGGGGTGGTGCCGCAGGCCGAGGCGTCTTTGTTCAACTAAGGAGGAGTTGGAGCGATGAAACTACTGCAGTTTGCCGATCCGCAGAGCGGGGCTCACGTGGGCCTGATTGCCGAGGGGCAGGTCCTGGATCTCAGCCAGGGGCCAGGGGCCCCGCGCACCCTCTTCGAGATTTACTACGACTGTGGCGGGGACGAGTTGGGGCTAGAGGAGGCGGTGCGCCGCCTGGAACGCGCCGCCTCCGGGGCGCGCCGGCTGGAGCTGGAGGCACTGCTGGCCAACCGCGATCCGGGCAAACCCCATCTGGTGAAACCGGTGAGCGGCCCACCCGGGGAGCCGCACGCCCTGCGGGTCTGGCTGGCCGGGGTGACCCACGGCGACAGTGCCCGGCTACGCGAGATCGAGGCCAAACAGGCCACTGGGGACGCGGTGAACGTGTACGAACAGAAGTACCGCGAGTGTGCGGCCGGCGGGCGGCCAGAGCTGTTCTCCAAAGGCGACCCCGACACGGTGGTGGGCCACGGCCAGGTGTTGACCCGGCCGGCGGACACCCAACGCCTGGTGCCCGAAACCGAGCTGGTCTCGGTGTACGGCCTGAACAAAAAAGGGCTGCTTGAGAAGCTCGGCTATACCGGCGGCAACGACGCCACCGACAACGGCATCGAGGCTGCCAACCCGCTCAACCTGCCCCAGGCCAAGAACTGGTCCGGGGCCTGCGCCAGTTTCGGGCCGCTGCTGGTGACGGCCTCTGCATTCGACGACACCTCGGTGACCGTCTCCTGCGAGATCCTGCGCCAGGGCAAACGGGCGGGTTTTAAGGAGGGCAAGACCGGGCAGGGGCACCTGAACATGCCCGACAAACTCTTTCACCTGGAGCGCTCGCTCTTCAGCCGCCTGCCCCTGCCGACCAGACACCTGCTGGTGTTCTACTGGGGCACTCCCATCGTTTTCGGGGAGCGGGACCTGGAAGGCGGCCTCTTGGCGGGGGACGTGGTGCGGATGGGTTTCTCGGGCGGGATCGGGGTGCTCGAAAACACGGTGGCGGCGCTGCCGGGCACCGGGCAGTTGGCGGGCCTGAACAGCTAACTATCCCCTCAGAGAAGGAGCAGGTGGGTTATGCAGGTCGCGGTGATCGGGGCGGGAAACATGGGCTGCCTGTACGGGGCCAACCTCGCCAGGGCCGGGGTGCAGGTGACGCTGGTCGATCCCTGGGAGGAACACGTGCGCCAGGTCCAGCGGCACGGCCTGCAGATGGACGGCCTGCACGGCGAATTCACCGCTCCCGTGGGGGCGACCACCGACGCGGCGACCATCGCCGGCCAGGTCGATCTGGCCCTGATCCTGGTGGGCGCCTATGCCACGGCGGCGGCGGCCGAGTCGGCGCGGGTGGTCCTGAAGGAGGAGGGGTACGCGCTGACCTTACAAAACGGCCTGGGCAACGTCGAGGTCCTCCAGGAGGCCCTGGGTGCGGCGCGGGTGATGGCGGGGCTCACCTTCCACAGCGCCGACCTGCGCGGACCCGGCCAGGTCTCGCACACCAATGAGGGCCACACCTATCTGGGTGAATTCGACCGCTCTCAGAGCCCGCGCCTGGCGGCACTGGCCGCACTGATGGAAAAGGCCGGCATGGGTCCGGTGCTGGAGGCCGACATCACCGCGACCATCTGGGGCAAGCTGGTGCTCAACTGCAGCATCAACGCCTTGTGCGCCATCACCGATTTGCGGCCCGGGCACATACGCGAGGTACCCGAGCTGGACGAGTTCCAGACGAATATCGTCCGGGAGGTGGTGGCCCTGGCCAGGGCCAAGGGGATCAGGCTGGCCAACCCGGAACCCTTGCAGGAGATCAAGGAATACAGCGCCCGGAAGTTCCACCGGGTGTCCATGCTCCAGCACCTGGCGCGGGGCCGGCAGACCGAGATCGACGCGCTCAACGGCTACGTGGCCCGCGAGAGCAAAAGACTGGGGCTGCCCTGCCCGTACAACGAGTCCTTGACCAGCCTGATCAAGGGGCTGCAGTACCGGCCTGTCGGGGAGCGGCAGCACGATCCCAACTGAGGCGCGGGGTCAGCCCCGCCAGGCTGCCCAGGCCAGACAGAGCCAGCCGGCCATAAAGGCCAGGCCGCCCAGCGGGGTGACGGCGCCAAGGATACGGGTGCCGGTGAGGCTGAGCAGGTAGAGGCTGCCGCTGAAAAGCAGGGTGCCGCCGACGAAACACCAGCCGGCGGCGCTGGTAAGAGCCCCGGGCCAGCGGGTGCAGGCCCAGGCGGTGGCCAGCAGGGCCAGGGCGTGGTACATGTGGTAACGTGCGCCCACCTCGAAGATGGCCAGTAGCTCCGGTTCGAGGCGTTCCTTGAGGGCGTGGCCGCCAAAGGCGCCGGCGGCTACGGCCAGGAAACCCGAAATCCCTCCGGCTAGCAGAAACACCTTCTCCATCAGTGCAATCCCTTCTCCCGCAGATAGGCCACGGAGCTTTCGAGCTGGGCGATTTCGTACTCGGCCCGGACCTGGGCGCTCTCGCCCCGCTCATGGGGGGTGCGCCAGTCCTCCTCGGCAGGACTGGCTGCCTGGTGCAGGGTGCGGAGGGCGTTGACGGCCTCGGCCAGGGGACGGGGCGGGAAGGTGGCCCAGTAGTCCTCTTCGAGGATGCGGATGTGGCGGGCCACCGAGGCGCCCAGCTCAATACACCCCTGTACCTGGGGGGCGCCGGCGTCGAAGGCCCCGATCAGCGCCGGCCAATCCACCACCCCAGCGCCCATGGCGCAGCGTTTGAGCCGGTACCCCGAGGGTGTGGGGTGCACGGTGTAGTCCTTGAGGTGTACGTGTTTGAGGAAGGGCATGACCCGGGCAGCAAAGGCCAGGGGGGTTTCGCCCACCGAGAGGGCATTGCCACAATCCATGGTCACCCCCAGGTGAGTGCTGTCCACCTGCTCGCAGAGCCAGCGCAACTCCCAGGAACACAGGTCCTGATGGTTCTCGATGCCGACCCAGATCCCGTGGTCGGCGGCCAGCATCATCTGCTGGCGAAAGGGGCCGATCAGGCGTTCCAGATAGGCCTTCCAGCCTTCTAGCCCAAAGGAGCGGCGGTCGCCCTCGACCACGTTGCTGATGGTGGTGCGCACCACCCGCACCCCCAGCCGGGCTGCCAGTTCGAGGGTCTGGCGCAGGGGGGAGATGTCGCGGCTGTAGTCGTGGCCCCCGGTATCGAGGACGAGGCCCAGGCCCTGGTCGGCCAGCGAGGCGGAGAAATCCTTCAACTGGGCGGGGGACTGGCCGGCGAAGAATTGGGGCGAACACTCGATGCTGTGCAGGCCCCACCGGAGGGCCAACTGGGCCAGGCCCTCGGCGCTGTGTGGATCTGGGCTGAGGCCGGCCTCGCGGTGGGAATCGGTGAAACTCCAGGCACAGAGGCCGATCCTCATAATTCCTCCACGTTCAGGTCGCGCTCCACGCCGGTCTTGAGATCCTTGACCCGCACCTTGCCGGCAGCCCATTCGTCGGGGGCCAGCAGGACCAGGCGGGAGGCGCCGCGGCTGTCGGCGTGTTTGAAGGCCCATTTGAGCTTGCGGTCCTCCAGGATCAGGTCTGTGGAACGGCCCTGTTGGCGCAGGCGTGCGGCCACTTGCATGGCCGGGCCGCGCAGCCCGGGATCGAAGGCAAAAACCACGTCGTCGAGGTGCTCGGGCAATGCGGGCAGGAGGCCCTTGTCCTTGAGCAGCTCGACAATCACCGCATCCCCAAAACCCAGGCCACAGGCGGGGAGGTCCTCGCCGCCAAAGGTGGAGAGCAGGCGGTCGTAGCGCCCACCCCCGCAGATGGCCCGCAGCGAGGCCCCCCGGTCGAAGGCCTCGAAGACAGTCCCAGTATAATAGGCCAGACCCCGCACCAGGCTGGGGTCGAAACGCAACCACTCCCCGTACCCGTACTGCTCGGCCAGGGTCCAGAGCTGCCGCAGTTGGACCACCCCCTCGTGGTCCGCACCCACCACCTGGGCCACGGCATCGAGATCGCCGAGGGAGAAGAGCTCGGTGACGCGGTCCATCAGCGCCGGATCCAGGCCCAGGGCCTTCACTTCCTCTTTGACCGCTTCGGGCGGCACCT
>SXGS01725228.1_pt1 | contig 18207 bp, 11 predicted proteins | sample 3174681 | NCBI WGS metagenome assembly SXGS01 (sample SAMN11356861, study PRJNA531348) | freshwater metagenome | isolation source: freshwater sample F1-80 | place: China: Fuxian Lake, Yuxi | collected 2017-12-25 | reverse complement strand
TCGCCCGAATTCTCAAACCAGGCGACTCGGTCTCCCTTAGACCAACTGGTCGCGGCGACGTCGAGGTCGCCATCACCGTCGAGATCGACGGCGATTGCTTCAAAGGCACACGGAAAGTCTGCGATAACGTGCCGTTGCCATTTTCGCGACTCGCCAAGCGAACTGAGGTTCTCATACCAGACGACTTGATGTTGCATTTCCGGAATATGTTCCGCGCGCATGCCGAACGCCATAACCACATCCAAATCACCGTCTCGATCTAGATCGACCGGATGCCCGTGAATCGCGCCGCGAGATGCATTATCGATCACATGTCTGGGCCAGGGTTGTTTCGGATCCTTGGCGTTCTCGAGCCAAGCAACCACCGCGCCATGACCTTCAGGTTTCCCCTCCGGACCGACAACGGCATAGGACGCTCCGACGGAGGCGACCAGCAAGTCCGGTTTTCCGTCACCATTGAAGTCTCCCACGCGCATGGTCCGGTTCTCCGTGAGTTTATCCGCCAGCACGTGCCGGGGCCAGTTGCGTTCCCAGCTTGCCTTGCCTGGATTCTCAAACCAATACGCCGTGTGGCTGACGTAACCCGCGGTCGCTGCATCGAGATCACCATCGCCGTCAAGATCGGCCATCACTACGTCATAGGCATGCTTGCATTCGTTAGAGATCACGCGGCGCTTCCACTTCACAGTGAGATCGCGCCCCGGGTGTTCAAACCACAACAACAGTCCGTCACGATTACTGACGACCGCCACATCAGGCAGCTTGTCTCCCGACAAATCTCCGATGGCATGCCGTTCCAACCACCCGTCTTCTCCGTCGTGAATCACATGACGCTGAAGGTTGCCGCTTCCGTCATTTCGAAACCAGAACAGCGAAGCGGCACTGGGCGACTTGCCGACGATGTCGACATTCGTGAGATCCAGATCGCCGTCCCCATCTAGATCGGCGGCCGCACTCCCAAACGTGTATCCGTATTTGTCAGCGATCAGCAATTCAGTGAACCGCACCGGATCGGCCGCTTTCATTGTTTTGCCGGTGCTGGCGAACAGTATCAAACAAGCGGTGAGCACAAGCCTGAACATCAGTTACATCTCCTGCAGTGTTTACATCGGGCGAAAAATGAGTGTCGCCTTTCGCTCCGCGAAAGTAGCGTTACATAGTTCTTTCGCGGAGCGAAAGTCGACAATAAAAAACCGGTCGACGCTTAGTCGTCGAATTGATTTTTTTTGGGAGCCTTTCAAACAGTATCACGATCACACTCTGCTCGAAAGTCCGGCTATTCGGTTTACGGCTATTCGGTTTTGTTGCGGGGCTGCTGAAATACGTGATCCAAAGCCTTGACCAAATCTAGTCGGCGAAATGTCAGACCCGATCCTGCATCGCGCACTTCGACGCCAGTTTGTTGCATGACTTTGAGTATAGCTTCCGGCAGCGTCTGACCGTCGCGAGTCCAATCGTATTGGTTGACCTCGATCGCCTCGCGCAGCAGCATCGCTGCCCCGCAGACGATAGCGTTTGACGACGACGTCGCCGCAGCAGGGACGACGAGTTCGATCTTGGCACTACGGTCGAGATAGACTTTGTCTTTACCGGTAGTCACGGCACCGACTGCGACGCAGTTTGGCTGGCAACTAGGCCACGAGATGCCTTTTGTGAAAGCATGATTGCCGGCCGGGGCGCTGACCCAGATGCCCAGTTTGCGCAGCTCTTTCAGAGGCGCATCGATGTTGGTTGGGATCGGATGGCCGTGCTCTAAATCGTCGACCGGGGCGAGATTTACCGTTGTGATGCCGAACTTCTCATGATTCGCAGCGACCCATGCAAGTCCCTTCGCCAGAGATTCGTGATCCTTGACGTTGCAGTGGCAGCATTCGAGCGCGCGGATCACGGCGACCTGGTTGTTGTAGGCCACGCCCCATTTGCCGTTGTAATTCAGCGATGACGGAATGCCGATCGTCGAACCGTGATAGCCGCGGCCCTCGTGCTTTGGATCGTCGTCTCCGTCGACGCTGTCGTACGCGACGCGGACTTTCGGAACACCGGCAACCACGGCGGTCCATTCGGGCATCGACATTTTGCAGCCGTCATCGACGAGGGCTATAGTCTGGCCGCGGCCGAACGTGAGCTTGCCGGCGTATTTCTGCCACGAGGCAACTACACCGGCATGGTGGAAAGACGGTGGATCAGTCGGTTCGCCGACGGTCGTCCCCTCAGTCGCACACGCGGCGAGATTCACAAGTCCGCTTGTTACCCCGGCCAATCCACAACTCGACGCGACTAGAAACGTGCGCCGCCTTAGCATAACTGCCCCCATGGAAATTCGAAGCACCAAATCCGAAGCACCAAATCCGAAATCCGAAATTCGAAACAAATTCAAAATTCAAAGTTCAAAATTCAAAACAAGTGCAAAATCGCCAAGCCTCACGAGTGTTATTGATATTCGAGCTTTGGACTTGTTTCGGATTTCGGATTTCGTGCTTCGGATTTCGCATTTTGGATGATGTCAAATCGGTAACTTATTGATGAGCGCGCCCATAGCATCGAGTGTCGCCTTTCGCTCCGCGAAAGTAGCGTTAAATCGTTCTTTCGCTGAGATACTATATCATTAGTGCCGAGTTTGATGTTGCACCGGCGTGATTGGTGAACAGCTCATCCCGAATGTTCGTGCGTTTGCGACACATTGGAGTAAAGCGTCGGGTGCCAACTCGTGTCCCGCTTTTCGGCCCATGAGCACTTGAGGACAAGATGCTCTACAATCGTTGCGGCTTGACCACGATATGATTAGTCCGCTACACACCAATCGAATGTCATTCAAGTCGTAACGCTCATCAATCAACTTACCGAAAGTGCCCCATGGAAACCCGAAGCACCAAATCCGAAATCCGAAACAAATTCCAAATTCAAAACCCAAAACATGTGCAAAATCGCCATGCCTCAGGAGTGTTTTTGATATTCGACCTTTGGATTTGTTTCGGATTTCGGATTTCGGATTTCGCAATTTGGATGATGTCAAATCGGTATGCGGTCGCGATGGCTGTTATTCCATTCACAACTATGCCATTCACAACCGCCGCAGCGCAGTCAGATGCGCCGATCAATCTTGGATCGCGGCGCGAGTTGTTCGTCGACAAAGTGCTGGTCGATCGCCTGTCGGGACGAGCCGAACAGCGGCTGCACGCTCCTCAACCGCAAGAGATCTCGATAACGCACGATGCTCCGTGGGAAGGTTCAGGCTGTGGTTATCACAGTATATTTCAAGACGGCGATCTGTACCGAATGTATTACAAAGCTTGGCATCTGGACGTATCCGGTGGCAAACTCAAGTCGGATTCACATCCACTGTTTCTGTGTTATGCCGAAAGCCGCGATGGCATTCGCTGGACGAAACCCGAATTGGGCTTGGTCGAATTCAACGGATCCAAGTTGAATAACATCGTCATGGCGCCTGGCATGTTCGCGGAAGTCAACGCCGATCCGGGACATACGGCAGTGTTCCGCGACGAAAACCCCGCCGCTGGCGCAAATGCTCGCTACAAGGCGATCGTCCATTCCAGCAAACCGCGCGGCCTGCTGGCGTTTCAGTCCGCGGACGGATTGCGGTGGTCACCGATCAGCGACAAACCGGTCATTACCGACGGTGCTTTCGATTCACAAAACTTAGCATTTTGGGACGCCGCGCGTGGAGAGTATCGAGCCTACTGGCGATACTTCACCGCGGGAATCATCGACGATAAGAATTGGAAACCTTCGGGTCATCGCGCGATTCGCACGGCCAGGTCAAAAGATTTTCTAAACTGGGTCGATCAACGGGATCTGTCGTATCCGGACGTTCCGAGCGAACAACTGTACACCAATCAAATCAAACCCTATCATCGCGCGCCGCATATCCTCGTCGGCTTTCCCACGCGCTATGTCGACCGCGGTTGGTCCGAATCGATGCGCTCTCTGCCCGAATTGGAACATCGCCAGGCACGTTCCTCCGCCAACCAGAGATACGGTACAGCCATCACCGAGGGCCTGTTCATGTCCAGTCGCGATGGCGTCAACTTCAATCGCTGGCACGAAGCGTTTCTGCGTCCGGGAATCGAGCGAGTCGGCAAGTGGCACTATGGCGACCAGTACATCGGTTGGCATTTGGTCGAAACGAAATCACCGTTGGACGGTGCTCCCAGCGAACTTTCGCTGTATTCGACAGAAAGCTACTGGACCGGAAACAGCAGTTTATTGCGCCGATACAGTCTGCGCATGGATGGGTTCGTTTCGATCCACGCACCCATGTCAGGCGGCGAACTGTTAACGAAACCATTCACGTTCACTGGAAAACAACTGAGCCTCAATTTCTCGTCCTCAGCCGCCGGAACGCTTCGCGTCGAGCTGCAAACCGCCGCTGGCCAGCCTGTTGCGGGTTTCACGCTGGACGAATGCGACGAGATCTTTGGAGATTCGCTGGACCGCAAAGTTTCGTGGAAGTCGAACGTCGACGTAAGTTCGTTTCAGGGTAAGCCAGTACGGATGCGCATCGAACTGCGCGACGCGGATCTATTCGCATTTCAGTTCTCGCATTGATCATCTTAGCATCGAGCGAAAAATGAGTGTCGCCTTTCGCTCCGCGAAAGTAGCGTTATATCATTCTTTCGCGGAGCGAAAGACGACAATAAAAAACCGGTCGATGCTACTCCCGCGTGTACGGCTGCCGCATCCTTCGCCTAGAACAGGCACCTTGGGCTTGCCGTGGAGCGGAACGAGAATGCCCGTCCCAGGCTTGAGTGGCGCTTGTCCGGAGAGCATATTCATATTGAGGTATGCAGCTACATTGCTGCGTAGTGCCGCACGATGCGGAGATCTCAGGCCCAGGAGTTTAGCTTGCTGAGGCTGGACAAACCGACGGGAGTAATACTCGATGCCTAGGCTTTGTGACCCCGCACACTTGAGCGGTCAATCTGACAGCAACACGAATTCCTAAGACACACGTTGCTGGAGATCATACGACGATCTAGTCGCCTTTGGGATTAGTCCAGTCTTCGAAAGCCAAATTCGGTACACGCTCGAAATCGACCGTGTTGCGAGTCAGCAAAGTCATCTGATTGGCGATCACGATGGCAGCGATTCGAAGATCCATCGCTCCCACTCGGACCCGCCGTTTTCTGAGGTCATCATAAACCTCCGCCGAGGCTGTACTGAACGGCAGTACTTGTGCTTTCGCAAACCCCTCGATCACCCGTTCGAGCTCGGTGTAGCCACGCATCAATGAGCGAGAATCCTTCGCTCGCGCGATAAATTTCGTCCAACCATTGAATTGCTCGTGGAAGGAAACGATCGTCAGGAAAAAATCTGTCGGATTCAGCGCGGAACATCTCTTGGCGAGATTCTCGAATTCCGTACCGGACTGGCGCTGCAGAACGCTGAAGTGGTCTCAGTCCAGTACGTACATTTAGCTAATCCTCTTCGGGCTGTTCTGCATCGCGCATTTCCTTTCCCAAACGCACAATTTCATCAAAATCCGGATCATCTTTGAACATACCAGAGATATCGGCTATCCAGTTCGACCGGTCAGTGGGTATTTTGGTCTTCAGAATCGCCAAATCTCGCTCGACTTTCGCGAGTCTTTTTTCGACTGTATCGGACATTCTGACTCCTCTACTGAGTGGCTAGCGTTGCGACATTATATCCAAAAGTGAGATCCGCATCATTGGCATCGCTCGCAGATGAATTTTCGAACGCATTGCCTAGTCGTAGAGCGGTTAGCATGCAGCGAATGTCAACGCTGCTCTCTCGCAAGTGGTGTAATCAGTGGAAGGTGGGAATCGGGTTGACGTTGATTGGTACGTTGACCATCCAGGTACGATTCGCAAGGGCCACTAGCAGTCAATTAATGATGACGGGAACTACTAGCCAGCGCGCACAGGAGGGCGTGTCCCGACGCACCAGGACGGTTCGTCCTGAGGCACGAACATCGACCGCAGTCGGGCCGGAATACGGCAAGACGCTTGACTTGCCATCAGAGTCGGAATGCATCGCGAGCAGATGCTTATTTGGAAATTGTGCTTGTTCTTTCTTTTTGCGTGACTTTTTCTGCGACTAGTTCGCGGTCCAGACGTTGACATCATCGTTGATTCGCGATTTGCCAGTTTCTGAAATGAGCCGTTTTGATTGAAGCAGGCTCTCGATACTGCCTCGAATCTCTGTACGATGGAACTCGCAAAAATTCCCCTTTATCACCTGTGCAATCAACAGCTTTCGTTTGATTTGGTTCTTAGCCAGTTCAAGAATAATTGCTGGAAGCCTGTCGACATCCGGCACCAACTCTTCCGAACGGGTTTCAAATAAAGTTGGTTGTTTTAGGTCCCTTGCAATATCCGCGAGTTTGCGCCGACTCTTCACCATTTCATCGTTCATCAAGGTCAGCCCGTCGAGGTGTCTGGTGCCAAATACCAAGTGATACTTCGGAACTTGATGGTGAGGTTTAGCCTTTACAGCGTGGCTTACTACCTCACTGAATCGTGAGGACAGTCGCTTGCAATACTCATGTACAAATTCTTGGACCATCGCAGGATAATTGATGCTGGAAGTGAGTAATTCTTGCCACCACCTACCTCCCGCGACTGCATCTAACGCATCAAATGTTGCGTCTACTTGGTTGTCGGCATCTACCGGAGTCTCGTCGTCATCGATGGCAGTAACCTTTGACTTTAAGAGCGCTAGTCCTCTACGTACGAAACTTGGCGAATTCAAGTTGAGCAGGATTTCCACGCTGTTGCCTTCACCCAGACCAGCGAAGATCCGATTGAGTTCAGACCATACCAATCCTTCTACAGTAAAAGGGTCGACGTATAGAAAGACACTTGAGGTCCGGGTTTGAGCAGCAATCTCCGAGGCAAAATCACCGAATGCGCCATTTCGAGCATGGGCAAATTCGAACTCTTCGATATTAGAAACAAGCTGACTGTGTAAGGTCGTGATCCTCTCAATGCACCATACAGATACAGGCTGAGGAGCGGTCAGGTTCTTGTCCTGGGTTTCCCGAACGCAACGGCAGATAATGCGCGGCGATCCGGCCTCGCCATCTCTGAATCGACCGGGCCCTGCAAAAGCATCTACGATGAGTACCGGTTTTCGCAGCATCATTATCTTGGGCAGGTACGCAGCAAGGTAACAACCCAGGATCTCGTCTTTTCGCAACGACCAGAGTCGTTTATGTTCGAAGAATTCATCGCCTGCTCTGTGCGTCATTTTTCCACTTAGACCATTTCAGGCATGTCGCAGGCATTCGTAAACGAGTCGGAAATCCCAGTGACTAGAGTTTTCCGTTCAGCATCTGTGTATGAATTTTTGTTCTGAACGTAGGTGGGAAATTCATCATGTGTCTGCCCATCCAAGACTCGACCAGTCTGGTTCTTTCTAACGCCGCCCCACTGCTTGAAGAAGAAAGGCACCGAAGCGGCAATACATTGATCACGCAACGAACGCACCCAGGATTCATTTAGTTTGCGTGCTCCAGGACCGCTTTCACCACCGACAATTACCCAGTTGATTCCAGCCAATTTGACTCTTCCTAAGTCCTCAAGTAACGGTTCGACTGATAGGAACTTCATTGCCGCACCCGATTTCCGTAGCAGTTCGCTCCTTGGAATTCCAAACTTCTGATCCTCGACACTCACACCCCACCAGATGTGTTGCTGGTCCGCGACAAACTTCAGTTTGGAATTCAGCAACCGCACCATTCGGTCCGACCGCTTTGTCAGTACTTGGTAGGTATGCCAGTTGGCTAGCTGCATGGTTTTCGCAACGGCGACAATAAAAGTGTCTGGCACATCGGGGTGGAACAAGTCGCTCATTGAGTTCACAAAGATGAATCGCGCCGTTCGCCATTTGAGTGGCTCGGCCAATTTCTCTGGCACAAGACGCAAGTCAAATCCCTGCTCGTATGGATGTCCCGGAACACCACGAAACCGCTCTGCAAAGGTTTCAGCATAGCAGTGCTTGCAACCGGGGCTAATCTTCGTGCAGCCACGAACCGGATTCCAAGTAGCATCTGTCCATTCAATCGTTGATTTTTGAGCCATGTTTATACTCCTCGTCAAAGTATCAAACGGTGTTTGACACCTTAGGTCATCAGTGTAACGACTAGGCCACACAATTAGAATTGACGTACCGCTCTTTCTGCTTGAATAGACAGTTCCAGGCCGAAAATGGTGAATTCCTGTCTCCACGGACATTTAGCCACGTGAATGTTCGTTAAAAACTTGAAAACTGACTCAGTGTATACCGTAGCATCACTACGCCTCGATCAAGATCTAGTTGACTTAGGAGGGCGTGTCCTGTGCGCGCACGAAATCACTCCTAAATCTGCATCGGTCCGACACACGTCGCTCAATCGTCGACTGGCCAAGTGTTAATCACTGATGCTCTGGCAAGGAGACTTCGCGACTTCGAATCTCTCGAAACTGACGGCTTTGCACGATGGCCAGTACTGCGGTGGAGGTGCGATAGCCGTTCTCGGCCAGGTCCCGCTGAATCGCGGCCAGCAACGGCCGATCCGAAAGTTGTGTCTCGCGGCCAAGAGCGTAACCCAACAGCTTGCGGCAAAACTGATTTACGATTGCGTCGCGACGCTTTTCTAATAAGTAACTCCGTAGTCCCGGCAGCCCGTCAATCTGGTGACCGTCAGGCAGCTTGGTCTGCGTATCGATCGCGATTCCCGCTAGATTGCGATCACGGCGGCGACCGATGGTGTCAAAGCCTTCCAATGCGAATCCGAAGGGATCGACTCGTTGATGGCATTTGGCGCACGCGGGATCACTGCTATGTTGTTCAATCATTTGTCGTTCGGTCAAACCGTCTGGAACGCTACTGGCAAGTTGCGGTACATTTTGCGGTGGCCGCGGGAGTTTTTCACCGAGCAAAACTTCGCTGACCCAGTTGCCGCGCAGAATCGGGCTGGTGCGTGAAACGCCCGATTGTTTAGCAAGAGTCGTCGCCAGTCCAAGAATCCCGCCGCGCCCATGCCGCTGAACGTCGTCGACCCGACGCCACGCTTCGCCTTCGATTCCCGGTAGGCCGTAAAATTTGGCCAATCGCTCGTTGACGAACGTGTGGTTGGCGCTGAGGAGACTGAGCAGCGAGGCGTCGCTTCGAAAAAGATCGGTGAGAAACAGAACCGATTCCTCGTACATGTCGTCGCGCAGCGCATTAAACTCGGGGTAGAGTTGCTCGTTCTTGGTCTCCGTTAACGGAAAGTCGTGGATGTGCAGCCACTGGCAGCCGAACTCCACTCCAAGTCGGCGCACGCGATGATCCTGAAGCATGCGCTGCGTTTGTTTCTGTAACCCTTCAGGTCGAGCAAGCGACCCATCCGCCGCGCTCGACCGCAATTCCTCATCGGGCATCGACGACCAGAGAAAGTAGCTCAAGCGGCTCGCCAGCTCCCAGTTGGAGACCGGGGCCGACTGCTGATGATTGTCGCCTTTCGCTCCGCGAAAGGGAGCTCGTTCGCGGAGCGAACGGCGACTATCCGGGTCCAAATTCTTTCCGTCAGGAACGGACTCGAAGCGATACAAAAATGGAGCCGCAACAAACACCTTCGCAAGCGTCTTTCGGAACGAGTCCTCGTGTGACAACTGTTCCGATCGCAATTGACGATACAGCCCGCGATACTCGTCAACTTCGCGCTCGTTGAGTGGACGGCGATAAGCCCGCGCAACAAATTCGATCAGTGCGTCAAGCTGCTTCGGTTCGCACTCGATCAATCGTTGCTTGAAGGCATCGGCCCGTTGATGAAATGGCTTGACTGCATCGTTAAAGCCGCCGTCCTGAGGGTGACCTTTGGTTGTCTCAACCAGAGAATCGAGAACTGCCGCCAGCTTCAACGGATCCTGGCTGACAAACCGCAAGTCTTCCCACAATCGGTCGATTTCGCGTTTCTCATCTTCGTCCAAAAGCAGTCGCTCCAGGTGCTGGTCTTCCCGGTGAAACTGAGTCAGCGTTAGCACTTCGTCCGTCGGCACAATCTGAGGGTAGCACAGCGATTTGGGAAACAATTGACGATGAGCCTCCATCGATGCGGTAAATTTTTTGCGGAGTGCGCTTTCGTCCGCGATCAAGATCGGATGCTGGAACGAAATTGTGCGAGTATCGGGATAGAGCGCGGTGACGGTCGACAGCGTTGCGGTTGTTGTTGCGGCAACGAACCCAGACTTTGCTTCCGCTACGCCAAATACGACACTGGGTTGCGCGGTGGCGTCGATCCCGGAGCCAGGCGCCAACATCGCTGTCGTTACAAATGTTTTCCCCGAAGCTATTTTTCCCGGTAGCGTTAGTGTGATGACCGCCGGAGCATGCATACACAATGACCCGGCATCGATCGTCGTACCATTGGGGTGCTTGCCAAATTGCGATGGATCGATCCCCTTTAACTCCGGGATGTCTTGTAAGAGAAGGTCCGGTTGTTTTTCCATCACTAGCCGTAATTGGTGCCAAACGACAAAATCCTCTTGGTTTCCATCACCGCAATCAGTTGCTGCTAGCGAGATCACGATGTCTTTTTCTTCACCTTCCTTAACCGCAGGAATCGAGAGGCGAAATTCGTGCTTCGATGCGATCGGATCGACCGGCTCTTGCCATTGCGTTCCGCTTCCTTTGCGTCCCATTAGGCCAACGACGTCAAACGCCCACAAACCTCTCTGCCATGCGCTGACTTCTTCGACGAGTGGTGCCGCATCCTCGACCTTACTCTCGCGCCAATGCGCACGCAGTCCATCGAGCAGCAATGATGGTTCTGTCGAGCTCAAACTCTCCCACAACAATTTCAGGTATTTGGCATTCAATCCATGTTCAGCGGCCACGGACGCAACGGTTTTGTCGCCCGATCGGATCGCAGCTTGTTCCTTAAGTGTTACCATGAAGTACTTCTCGAGACGCAACTCTCCTGCTTGGCCAATGCGGCCGCTACCATGGAGATTCTGAAGACCGACCGACGTTCCAACTCCCAAATCGACCACTTCGACTCGCTGGCTATAGAACTGGCGAACCTTTGCAAGTGTCTCGTTTGTCCAGTCCCGCGGCGTATTGAACATTGAGAAACGAAAACCATCCGGCAGCAACACGGCATGACTGGCGATCTCTTGGCCGGCCGCGAGATACTTTGCTAGCAGCGCCGGCGACATCGAGAGAGCATTGCCCGTATTGGTAAAGCCTTCGCCCGCGGCGCTGTCGGTTGGGAATTCGCGCATCGGATCGAGTTCCACGCCTGTTAGATCACGCATCGTGTAAGTGTACTCGGCATTATTTAGCCGTCTCAACACGACGGGGCCAGGGTCACCTGCGCTTGCTTCGGCTTCTGTACGCAGGTATCGATCGACCCACTGTCGCAATTGCATCCTCTGTTCGACCGAAGGCTGTTTCGAATCCGCGGGAGGCATCTCGCCATTGTCCAACATCTCCACAACCTTCAGCCACGCCTTCGTCCCACGTCGCACATCTCGAAGATTCGCGAAACGCTCGAGGTCCAAATCGCCTTCTTGTTTTTCCGTTGAATGACACGACAAGCAGAATTGTTGCAATAGCGGTCGAGTCTGGGCTGCATACTCATCCGACAACTTGGCAAACAGATCGGAAACCGGTTCCGCCGCAAGTGCGAGGCTTGACGAAACAGTTATGGCAAGAAGGAACGTGGCGAGTCGGAGGGCAGCGGTAAAAACTGGTCTGTTATCGCGAGGCATAGGAGCTTCAAGGTGTGCAAAAAAGATCGGCGTGGAAATAACTCCCGATTAGTACGACGGGCACTCTTGCTCGTCGCAGGAATACTGACGGGCAATTCTGCTAGTCGCATTAACATTGACAGGCATGAGTGCTCATCCGACGACACGTAACATGATGGGCTATTCGTTGTTCGCGCCCTCAGCGCGGAGTACAACAGTGTACACTACTATTTTCATTTCTTCACAGGCCCTTCACTGCGCCGCCAGCGAATTTCGTTGTCGTTGCTTGTGGTTAGGATCAATCGATAAATAACTGTCGCATTTGAAATGTAGCCATTGCGCTCCGTCGCGATGATCGGCGAAAAACAGGACAGTTATTGATCGTTTGATCCTTAGCGACGAGACCCGCACGTTGGCTGCTGCACCGGGAGTCTATAGATCTATCTCATGAGTTACACGACCGTCGGAGTCACCGGACATATCGACCACGGCAAAACATCGCTAGTTGCTGCGCTAACGAGTGTCGACACGGACACGGACCCAGAGGAGAAACGTCGTGGGATCACGATTGATTTAGGCTTTGCCTCGATGGAGGACGGCGTTCGACGTTTCGCGTTCATCGATGCTCCAGGGCATCAGAAATACGTTGGCAATCTCCTTTCAGGCGTTTCCGGAATCGATCTAGGTTTGTTGGTCGTTGCTTGCGATCAAGGAATTCAGGCTCAGACGTTTGAGCATGCGTCAATTTTGAAGATTCTTGGAGTGCGCAGGTTGATCGCGATCATCTCCAGAGTCGATCTTGCTGGCGAAGCAATGTGTTTGGATCTCGAAGACGAACTGAAGATGTTGTTGGACGATTTGGGATACTCGGAAATGCCCATCTTGTCGACATCAATCGCGACCGGTGTTGGATTGGCGGAGCTTAAGACCGAGCTTTCTCGACAAGCCGACCTTGTCCAACGAGGTGCCGCGTCGCGACATTTTCGAATGCCCATTGATCGCGCATTCAACATGCCCGGCCGCGGTTGCGTAATTGCTGGTACGATCTGGAGTGGTTCGATCGAACTTGGCGACTCTCTGGTTATCGCTCATTCGAATCGTCGGGTACGCGTGCGGCAGATCGAAGTACACGGCCAACAGGTTGAGCGCTCGACGCGAGGTTTCAGGACAGCTCTCAACGTTACACCGCTATCCCTCGATGAAGTTCACCGCGGCGACGAATTAGTGGATCCCGATGTGTTTCATCTGGGCGCGACACTGCTGGTCGAAATTGATGTACTTAGTGGTTCACCTACTCTGCGCTGTCCGGCAACCCTTCAACTACACACGGCGACGACCAGTTGTTCGGCTCGCGTGACCGGAATTCGGAAGTTGGTTCCCGGCCAGACACAGGTCGCAGTCATTGAAACTGACAAAGCCATTGTCGCCACTTTCGATCAAAAATGCCTACTTCGCCTTCCCTATCCCGTGGGCACGTACGCGGGAGGTCGTATCCTGGCGGTGATGGAAGATGGCCGAACAAAGAAACGCAACTTGTTGGAGTTGGGGCGTAGATTGGTTTCTTGCGATGTTGTGGAACGCCTGGCAGCTTGGGCCGATTTCGCGGGCGAGATCGAACCGAATGATAGGCTTGCGCATCAACTGGGAATCGAAAGCGATGCGACGACTCTCGACAGCATTATCGCTGAAGCTGTGGGGAAGGGATCTATCGCGACCATACCGCGAACGGCCAGCGTAGGTACCATCAAATTCGCTTCAAAGGAGCGAATCGCAGGTGTCAAAAAATATGCGACGCGGTTGCTTGGAGAGCCATTGCAGAAGACTCAGTCGTCCTGGCACAACGAAGAGTCAGTAATCAGGCAGTTGAACTCACATGGCTCGATCGAACTGTGCCAGTGGGTGATCAACGAACTAGTCGACAGCGGCCAGGTTGTTCGCCTCAAGGGGATGCTCGCCCACTCGACCGCTCAAGACGGCTTCTCGAAGAAAACGCGAGTCAGGATGGATCAATTTCTAAAGTTGTATCACGACAATCGAGCACCGCCGACGCTGAAAGAAGCTGCGGAACATATGAACATGCCCCAAGAGTCGCTTGCGTCTTTGGCTCGATTTGCCATCCAAGCTGGAGTTCTGACAGAAGTTGGCAATGGATTCCTATTCGCGTCCGACGTTTTCGAGAGGTTCTGTGAGGAATTAAGCGAGCTTTTCCAAGAGTCTGCGGAACGATCCGCAGCGGATATCAAGAATCGTTGGCAGGTTACAAGAAAACACGCGATTCCGTTGTTGGAGTATTGCGATCGAATACAGCTCACTGTCCGCGTGCGAGACGTTCGATCAGCGGGCAAAAAACTGAGTTCGTTGCACGCATCAACTGCCAGAACCCAGACGGGAATCTCGCAAGCATGATGGCCGATTCACAACTTCGAAATCTGCCGTCGGTTGACAAAGTGATGCGCGATCATCGGCTCGATGAAATATTAAGATCCACGCCACGTGCGATTGTCGTCGATTGGGTGCGCAGGTCGATCGATTTACTTCGCAATAAGATCTTAGCGGGCGACGATCGAAATGAAGACTTGGTATGCAATGAAATTCTCCAAGAGGTCTTGTCGCTGAGCGCGGCCGACGTCGGTACGCGCATGCGCTCGGTCATCAACGCGACTGGAATAATCCTGCATACGAACCTCGGTCGGGCTCCATTGGCCCAAGCCGCCATCGAACGCATGGTCGAAGCGGCGAGATATTGTAACGTCGAAATGAATTTAGAAACGGGTCAGAGAAATCGTCGCGCGACTCGCGTGTGTGAGCTTCTTTCGCGACTAACGGGTGCTGAAGCATCTTTAGTCGTTAACAACTGCGCAGCGGCCACTTTGCTCGTCTTGCAGGCCGTCGCCAGTGGTCGGGAAGTAATCGTGTCGCGCGGCCAACTCGTTGAGATCGGAGGCGGTTACCGGCTGCCGGAAGTATTCGCAAGCTCCGGAGCCAAACTGCGCGAAGTGGGAACGACCAATCGAACATACATCCACGACTATGAACGCGAGATTGGCGAGAAGACGGCTGCGATCATTCGCGTCCACCGCAGCAATTTCAGCCAACAGGGCTTCGTCCACGAACCTGAATTGCACGAGTTGGTGACGCTGGGAAATAGCCGTGGAATTCCCGTGATCGATGATATCGGAAGCGGCTGTTTGCACGATCTTTCCACGTTGGGCCTACGCGAGCCAGTCGTATTCGAAAGCGTTCGGGCGGGTGCGGCGCTAGTTTTGTTTAGCGGCGACAAATTGTTTGGCGGGCCGCAATCTGGATTGATCGTCGGACAACGGACATGGATAAACGTCCTCGAGAAGAACCCGATGATGCGCGCCTTGAGAGCCGACAAACTGATCCTTGCAGCCCTTGAGGCAACCGTTGAATGCCACTTGTCAGGCGGTGCTTTTGCAGAGTTGCCTGTACTCGTGTCGGTGGCGCGCAAACCTGCGGAGATCCAAGCCCAATGCGAAAACGTTTGTGCTCGGCTACAGCCCGACCAACGCCTATCGATCACCGTCGTTCCTTGTGTATCGGAAGTTGGCGGCGGGGCAATTCCTGACGCTCGATTGGAGAGTTTCGCGATTCGAATTGTTGGTCAGTCTGTGGATCGCTTGGCCCTCCACTTGCGACGAGGAACTCCTTCGGTCCTAACAAAAATCCAGGGAGGGGCCATCCTCCTGGACTTGCGAACGGTGGCCGTTGACCAAATTGACGCGTTGGTATCGTGTTTGAACTCTCGGAAGTGTTTGCATGTCTGGTGACTGCCGCGGTCTTCAAAACCGTCGAGCGGCGTTTAGTCGTCGCTGGTGGGTTCGATTCCCATCCACTTCCGCTTTTTTGGAAACTCTGCCCAGTGTCAGCAGCAGAAACTGTGAACAACAAATTGAAACCAGGAACTGAATTGCAATGCTTCTCAAGACTGAGCCAGTGCGACTTACTCAGTTTAGTCACGGTGCAGGTTGTGGCTGTAAAATTGCCCCATCTGTGCTTGACCGTATCTTGCGACACACAGGGGCTGTACACGCCTTCCCCGATCTACTCGTGGGCCACGAAGAACGAGACGACGCGGCCGTGTTCGACTTGGGCGACGGAACAGCAGTCGTAAGTACAACCGACTTCTTCATGCCCATCGTTGACGATCCGGAGGACTTTGGACGCATCGCATCGGTAAACGCGATCAGCGACGTTTACGCCATGGGAGGAACGCCATTGTTGGCCGTCGCCATTCTCGGATGGCCTGTGAACTCGCTGCCGCCGGAAGTCGCCAATGCCGTGGTTGCGGGAGCGCGCTCAGCTTGCGCCGACGCGGGAATTCCGCTCGCCGGCGGGCACAGCATAGACAGTCCTGAGCCAATATTTGGTTTGGCGGTGACAGGCCGAGTACGGCTGGAACATTTAAAAAGAAACGGCGGTGCCACGCCCGGCTGTGTGTTGTATCTGACAAAACCTCTGGGAGTAGGCATTCTCACGACGGCGCAGAAAAAGGGAAAACTGCAACCGGAACACGCCGCATTGGCTCGCGAAAGTATGTTGCGTCTGAACTCAGCCGGTATCGCTTTCGGCAAACTCGCCTGTGTAAAAGCCATGACCGATGTGACAGGTTTCGGGCTGCTAGGACATTTGATCGAAATGTGTGAAGCATCACTCACCAGCGCCAAACTAACACCGAATAACATACCTCTGCTCGATGCGGACGCGATTGAGTATTACCTAAAACAGAAGTGCGTTCCTGGTGGCACTGCCCGCAATTGGGACAGTTACGGTGACAAGGTGGGAGCATTGCCTGAACATTTGCGATTGATCTTTGCAGATCCTCAAACAAGCGGCGGTTTGCTCGTGGCCGTCGAACCTACCGGTAACGCTGAGTTCTTGAGAGTTGCCAGACTAGAGGGTTTGGAATTGCAGCCGATTGGAAGTATTACCAATCGGCACGAAACTGTGATCGATGTCTAATAATGTGTATCAACTGTTTACATTGGTCGCTTCTAACCTCATTTCTCTCCGCTGCGACGTGCAAGTTGCGCCAAGAGTCGAATCAACGACTTTTCATTTCTTCACAGGCCCTTCATTGCGCCACCAGCGGATTTCGTTGTCGGTTCGCTCGGCGGCGGCTGCGATGTCCAGCCGGCCGTCCTTATTGAAATCGCCGACCACCACGGTCACGGCATTCGTCCATGGCTTTTTCAAGGTGTGCATTTTCCAGCCAGTTTTTGGATCACCGGTGTTCTCGATCCAGACGATTTGCCCGCTCGCCGTCCAACCGGTGGCAGCCAGATCAAGGTCCTTGTCGCCATCGAAATCGCCCGCCACGACTTCGAAACCGGACGGAAATTGATCGACGATTTTGTGCTTCTTCCAGGTTATCGCGGATCCGGGGCGTCCGACGTTTTCGTACCAAGCGATTTGATGCGACTCGGGCTGGCCGGTAAAGGCGATTCCATACGCCATGATTACGTCGAGATCGCCGTCGGCATCAAGGTCGACCGGATGACCATGCGCTGGACCACCTGATTTGTCGTCGATGATATGCTTCTTCCACTTCTCCGTGCTCGGTCGTCCCGAGTTCTCGTACCACATCACGGTATTGCCGGTGCGGGATGTACCCAGCAGGTCTGGTTTGCCATCTCGGCTGAAATCGGCCACGACAATGGTTCGCGTTTCTCCGATCTCGGCGTCGATTTCGTGCCGCTGAAACCGCGCCCCTTTCCCTAAGTTTTCAAACCAGTCGAACCGGTTGCCAAACCGCCAACTCGAAGCGGCGACATCGAGATCGCCGTCAGCATCGAGGTCGGACAAGGCGACATCGTACGACCCGGGAACTTCCTTCGGAGCAGCGACACGGTGCAACTTCCATTCCTGCGTTATCTTGTCCTTGCCTGGATGTTCAAACCAGCGAATATCCCATTTCAGGTTGTCGACGATCACCACGTCCGGCAGTCCGTCGCCGTTCATGTCGCCGTGAGCATGCCGTTCCAACCGAATCGGCTGATCGTCTTCATTTCTGTATTTTTGGATGAATGAATGCTTGAAATTTCCCTGGCCGTCATTGAGCAGCAGGTACAACTGACTGTTCGGCTCGGCATCGGCGCTGGTGAGGTCGAGATCGCCATCACCGTCCAAATCGCTCGCAACGACCGCATAGGAATAGGTGTATTTGAACAAGAGCCGAGTTTCCGTGAACCGCAGCGGACCAGCGTCGATGACCTTGGTTGGTTGTGGTTCCGCCGAAGGTTCACCGGACAATAAAGTTTGAGCGATACCTGGGGCAAACAATCCTACCAACAACAGACTCAACGTACGGAGCCCGCGCTGCGAGTAAAGCATAAGATCTCTCCAACAATTAGGATGATTCGCTGATTGGAAGTTGTGGAGTGGTTCAACGTGGGATAAGCTTCCAGCTTGTCAATTAAGTCAATATATTGTGCAACCAAAGGGTAGTATTCAACTACCCCTTGACAAGCTGGAAGCTTATCCCACGTTG
>SXGS01341390.1_pt1 | contig 18211 bp, 13 predicted proteins | sample 3174681 | NCBI WGS metagenome assembly SXGS01 (sample SAMN11356861, study PRJNA531348) | freshwater metagenome | isolation source: freshwater sample F1-80 | place: China: Fuxian Lake, Yuxi | collected 2017-12-25 | reverse complement strand
CCGTCAACGCCTTTTGGCCGCGGCCCTTCGAGACCGACACGATCGTGCCGCGGTCCAAATCATAGACCAACGTGAGAAACCGATGGAGCTTGCCGACAGGCACTTCATCAATCGCCAGCCGCTTCAAGTTCTGAAGCTCCGACTTGCCGAGCCGCTTCAGCCGTCGCTGGTCCATCTCGGCCACCGCAACGATTCACGCGGCGGTTCGACCAACACCTCGATCTCGCCGCCGCGAGACTTCCACACATCGACCACCCAGTAGCCCGGCAAACCCATCGCTCGATAAAACACTTCCGCGGACATGCTGCTCACTCCTTTCGGGATTCGAGTGGAATTACACAACTCGATTGGAATTCAGCATGTCCGCTTTTTTCAAACATCAGCCCCCAAAACTCCCGATGAACCACAATTGCCACAGAACGGCAAACTGGTCAGGGCTGCGATCAAAGACTCGTAGGGTTGACACCCTGCGCACACCTGAATGAGCCGCGCGAGGGATCACGCTTCGCGTGAGTCAGCCTGCGGGTCGCCACAGGAAAAAGAAAAACACCGCCACACCGCTGGCGATCACTCCCAGAACCATCCACAGCAAATCGACTCGCGTGCCCAAGACGAACAACCAGCCTCCCAGAGCCAACAAGCTCGGCAGCGGATACAGCCACATTCGAAACGGCATCACGACGTCTGGCCGAGTCTTCCTCAGAAAATGTAGCCCGATGATCTGAGCCACGAATTGCACGAGAATCCGCACCGTCACGGCCGCCTCGATCACCAATTGCAGCGGCAGAAAGCAAAACACCGCCGTCAACCCGCCGAGCGTCCAGAGCGACACCACCGGATACCGCTTCGTCGCGTGAACCTGACCGAACGCCGGAAAGAAATCACCGTTGAGCGCCGCCGCATACGGAATCCGCGAGTACCCCAACGTGATCGCGAACATACAGGCCAGCACCGTCCACAGAATCAGAATTGTGAACGCCGCCGCGACCGGCCGGCCGAACAGCGTCTCCATGAACAGAGCGGCGATTTGGTCGGACTTCATCGCCCGCTCCCACGGCACGACGGCGATGATCGACAGGTTCATCGTCAAATACACCGCCGCAACCACGAGCACCGACGTGATGACCGCTCGCGGAATCGTCCGCCCCGGATCGCGCACCTCCTCGCCCAGATGACAGATGTTGTAGTAGCCCAGGTAGTCGTAGATCGCGATCAACATCGCCGCCCCCAGCCCGCGAGTCCAAGCAGCATCCATCTCGAACGCTCCTTTCGGAAACGTCAGCAGCGACGCATCGAAGTGCGTCAGTCCAGCAACAATGACCGTCAGCACCGTGATCGCCGTCCCCGCACAGAGTGCGAGGCTCAGCCAACCGATGACCTGAATCCGCCGACTCAAAAGCAGCGTCACCAGCAGCGCGGCCGATGCGGCAGCGACTCCCTCTTCGCCTCGGAAGAACCAGACGTGCCGCTGTCCCGCTGCCGTGAGCGGCTGATCGAGCCAATACGACACGACGTAATCGACGTACGGCACCGCGCCGATGTAACCCGATGCGATCTCCATTGTGCCGCTGACCAGAAACTGCCAGACGAACAGAAACGGCAACAGCCGTCCCCAACCGGTCTCACGCTTCCCGAAGATCTCGCGCAGAAAGTGATACGTTCCGCCACTGCCGGGCAACGCCGCTCCGAGTTCGCTCCAGACCAGCCCATCGCAGATCACCAGCACAGCCGCGATCACCCACGCGATCAACGCCTGCGGACCGTGCATCGCCGCGATGAAACCGGGAATCGTGATGAACGGCCCAATGCCGACCATGTTCGCGACGTTCAACGCGATCGCCTGCGGCAGGCCGAGTCCTCGGACGAGTCGTGCATCAGCGGTCGGAGTGGGTTCGGTCATGGCAATAATTTACGAACGTAGGTCAGCCTTTCCAGGCTGACCCGATCAACCATTGACGTCGTATTGCCAATTCGGGTCAGGCTGGAAAGCCTGACCTACTGTGACCGCCAACATCGTCGAATCACCAAGGCTGCGATCAGCGGCAAGGCTCCGGACGCGACGATGGCGATTGGGAACGCGTTGGAACCTTGGAAGTACGCGCCGCACCCGGCGTACGTCAGCGACAGCAACAAATTGCTGACCAGCATCGGAATCAGAAACTGACGCCAACTCAGCCGACCGGCACCGAGCATCAGCACGCACGCCTCGGCGAGAATCGGCAATGCTCGCGTCAGCACGATCGCCGTCGCGCCGTGCCGCTGCGTGAGTCGGCTCATCCGCTCGATGTCTTCGGATTCCGAAAAACGACGCGCAATCGTCTCGCCGAACGCACGAGCGAGTCCGAATCCGCCGAGTGCTCCGACCGACAACCCCACCCACGAGACCATAGTCCCGGCCAGCACACCGAGCATTCCGCCGGCATAAGTGATGACCGCGCTCAACGGCACCGGCAGAAACATATCCGCTGCCAGCAACCCGATCACCCAGCCGGAAACAACTCCAGGCGAAGAGGGTTCACGCAGCGACTTCAACAGCCCCGCCTCGAATGATTCTCCCAGCCACAGGAACGGAACGATCGGAATCGCGAACAACACGGCCAGAAACAACGCGGCTCGGATCGCGGGCTTCATCGTGTGTCCGCCAGTTGCAAGAACCGCTCAACCCGCTGTTCGACGACGTCGAGGCTGCGGTTCCAGAAATCGGGCTTGGTCAGATCATCGCCCAGCGTGCTCTGCACCGCCTCTTCCGCCTCGCAACAACCGGTGGCGATCAGCAGTTCGCGGTATCGCGTCGGGAAGTCGCCGGCAAAACTCTTGGCCGTCGCGAACGTCCCCAGCGAGAGCAAGTACCCAAACGTGTACGGGAAGTTGTAGAACGGCAAACCGGAGATGTAGAAGTGGAGCTTGCTGACCCAGAAGCGCGGGTTCCAACCGTCGTCCGCCAGTCCGTTGAGATAGGCCTCCTGTTGCGCCGCGAGCATCAACTCGGAGAGCCGTTCGGGCGAGACCTCACCCTCGCGGCGTTCGCGGTGGAAGCGGTCCTCGAAAATGAAACGCGCGTGGATGTTCATCAAAAACGCGACCGCGTCGCCAAGCATGTTGTCGAGCAGTTGCAGTTCATCGCTCGCGGACTTCGCGGATCGGAGTTGTTGTTCTCCTAGCACCGCTTCGGCGAACGTCGATGCGGTCTCGGCGAGGTTCATCGGATAGTCCTGCAAGAAGAACGGTCGGTCCCACAGGACGTGCGAGTGGTAGGCGTGGCCCAACTCGTGAGCCAACGTGCTCATGCTGTCCGCCGAGTTCGTGTAGGTCATGAAGATTCGCGACTGCCGTTTCGTCGGCAGGCCGGTGCAGAAGCCCCCCTGCCGTTTGCCAGGACGGTTCTCGACTTCGATCCAGCGGTTCTTGATCGCGTCCTCGGCGAAGTTGCCGAAGTCGGGACTGAACTCACGAAACGTGCGGATCACAGTGTTGCAGGCGGAGTCGTAGCTCAGCTCTTCGGCCTCGCCCGATGAACTCGGCAGCGGGGCCGACAGGTCGAACCACGCGAGCCGCTTCACGCCGAGCAGTTCCGCTTTCTTCGCGAGATACTTCAACAGGACCGGTTTGCGAGCCGTCACCGCCGACCACATCGCATCGAGCGTCTCGCGACGCATGCGGTTGTAGCGCAGCGGAGCCGCGAGATGCGCGTCGTCACCGGTCAAGCCGAGATGCCGATACTTGGTCAGCCGAAACCCGGCGATGTGATTGAGCGCCTCGGCACACGAGTCTTGCAGCGTCGTCCAGGCTTTGTCGGCGGCGAAGAAATTGTTCTCCCGAACCGCCCGCTGCGGCGAATCGAACATGACTTGGCCGGGGGACTTTTCGACGACCTCTCCTTTTTCCATGACCTTGATTTTCAGTTCGCCCGACAGCCGATCGTACAGCCGGCCCCAAGCGTGAATCGCATCGACCGCCAGATCGTTCGCAAGCTGCTCGCGTTCCTTCGGCAGACGCAGCGCCGCGTTCCGTCGTCGTTCGTCGAAAAAGAATCGCAACTCGGACAACTCCGAGTCCAACGACAGCATTCGCGCGAGCGCATCGGCATCTGCCTCCTTCACCGCAAACTCCACACTGGTCGCGATCTTCGATCGCAGCGGGTCGAGCGCCGACAATTCTCCTTCGAGCTGTTGAAACAATTTATTGGCAGCATCGGCCGCAGCATGACATCCGGCAAACGACGACAAATCGCTGGCGAGTCGCTCGACCGCCGCGTACTCGGTCAGCAATCGCTTCCAACCGGAGACATTGGCAAGTTCCGCATCGAGCGGCGGCAGTCTCTCGGACTCGTCGGCCAGTTGCGTGAGCCGAGTCCGGTAATCGGTCAGGACCGCTCGAAAATCGGAAGACTCCGGGTGCGGCAGGATCGAATCGAGTTCCCAGGTCACCGGGTACTTCGGCGAGTCAGTGAGAGGCATTGCGTGTCCTTCGTTGTGTCTTCGTAGCCGCGCGGTTGGAGCAACACGGTTCACGCGGCGAGTGTTTGAGGTTAGGTTGTCGCACCGAGTCCGTGAAGCGACACACGATCCTCTCAGAAAGTCACCTCATGAAACCTCTGTTGTTCCTCCGCCTGTGGATCATGGTCTTCCTGCACTATTTCGTCTGGGGCGCGTGGTACGCGGCGATGGGCACCTATCTCGACAAGACGCTGCACTTCAAGGGGGGGCAGATTGGATTGGCTTACGGCACGACCGCTATCGGTGCTCTGGTGTCGCCGTTCATCGTGGGGATCCTGGCCGATCGCTTCTTCGCCACGCAGCGAATTTTGGGATGCCTGCATCTCGTGGGAGCGGGGTTGCTGTATTGGGTCTCGACGCTGACGGACTTCGGACAGTTTTATCCCGCGCTGTTGGCCTACACGGTGACGTACATGGCGGGACACGGACTGACCAACGCACTGACCCTGCATCACTCGAAGAACCCGGCGAAAGAGTTTCCTCTGGTGATGGTCATGGCCAGTGTTGGCTGGATCGTGGCGGGGTTGCTGGTGAGTTGGCTCAAGCTGGAGCAGTCGGCTGGCATGTTTCAACTCGCGGCCGGAGCGGCGTTGCTGATGGGGGTGTACTCGCTGACGTTGCCGCACACGCCGCCAAAAGGGGCGAACGCTCCGGTGTCGCTGGGAACGATGCTGGGCTTCGACGCACTGAAGCTGATGCGCGAGCGTTCGTTCGCAACGTTCATGGTCTGCTCGTTCTTGATCTGCGTGCCGCTGAGTTTTTACTTCAGTTGGATGAGCGTCTTTCTGGACGAGCTAAAAGTCGCGAATGCGGCGGCCAAGATGACGCTGGGCCAAGTCTCGGACGTCGTGTTCCTGATGCTGCTGCCGCTACTGCTGCCACGGATCGGAGTGAAGGGGGTTCTGCTGGTCGGCATCGCCGCCTGGGCCGTCCGTTTTGCACTCTTCGCGGCGTTTGCCAGTCATCCCGATCTGCTGCCGCTGATGTTTGTCGGCATCTGCGTTCACGGAATGTGCTACGACTTCATCTTCGTGATGGGCCGGATGTACGTCGATAAGCACGCCAGCGAAGACATCCGCGCCGCCGCTCAGGGACTGCACGGAGTCGTCACGCTCGGCGCGGGACTGTTCATCGGCACCTGGCTCTCCGGCGTCGTCGGCGAGCACTACAAACGGGGCGACATACACTCGTGGCAGGAAATCTGGATGATCCCCGCCGCGATGTCGGCGGTGCTGATCGTGGTCTTCGCGCTACTGTTCAAAGAGAAGCGAGAAGGTTCGGAAAAAGTTTAGGACTCCACAAATCAGCCGCAGGGCGCCAGCCCCGGTTCATCTCGCGGAAACCGTGGGCTAGCGCCCAGCGGCTGATCAGACCAGAATCTGTGAAATCACCTCACCCTCGACATCGGTCAAGCGATAGTCGCGGCCGGCGTGACGGTACGTCAAACGTTCGTGGTCGAGGCCGAGCAGGTGCAGGATCGTGGCGTGGAAGTCGGGCATCGTGACTTTGTTCTCGGCGACATAGTAGCCGTAGTCGTCGGTCTGGCCGTGGGCCATTCCGCCCCGAACTCCGCCGCCGGCGAGCCAGACGCTGAAGGCATGCGGGTGATGATCGCGACCGTTGGTTCCTTGGGCCGCCGGAGTGCGGCCGAACTCGGTCCCGAAGATGACCAGCGTGTCGTCGAGCATTCCGCGTGACTTCAGATCGGTGAGGAACGCGGCGATCGGTTGATCGACTTTCTTGGCGTTGGTCGTGTGGTTGTTCCGCAGGTCGCCGTGAGCGTCCCAATAGTTGCGCGGGTAGCTGAAGTTGACCTGCACGAAACGGACTCCCGCTTCGAGCAACCGCCGAGCCTGCAAGCATTGCCGAGCGTACTCGTCGGTCGGTTCGATGCCGACTCCGTACAACGCCTGCGTCGCGGCGGATTCACGGCTCAGATCCATGACCTGCGGGGCTTGAGCCTGCATGCGGTAGCTCATCTCAAACGCGGCGATGCGAGCCTCAAGCTGCGGCGCGTCGCCGACTCGTTCGAGATGCGTCCGGTTGCGACGAGCCAGCAGGTCGAGTTGCAATCGCTGCAGCGCGGGATCATCGCCCGGAGTCAGGTTCGACAGCTTGGCCTCTTTGTAGTTCGTGCCGCCGTCGCCGATGCGGGTTCCCTGAAAGCTCGCGGGGAGAAACGCCGAGCCGTAGTTCTGTGCTCCACCGTGATACAGCGACGGGCTGAGGCTGATGAACCCCGGCAGGTTCTGGTTCTCGGTGCCAAGCCCGTACAGCGTCCACGCGCCGAGACTCGGCCGAGCAAAGACGCCGCTCCCCGTGTTGATGTTGAGCAGCGCCGGCCCGTGCGAGACCTGATCGCCGCCGTTCATCGAGCGGATCACGCAGATGTCGTCGATGCACGATCCAATCTGCGGAAACAGGTCGCTGACCTCGATGCCGCTCTCGCCGTATTTCTGAAACTGCCACGGTGACGCCAGCAGGTTGCCGGTCGGAGCAAACTCAAACTTTGGCTTCGCGAAAGGCAGCGGCCGGCCGTTGTGTTCGGTGAGCTTCGGTTTGTGATCGAACGAGTCGACATGCGAAACCCCTCCGTGCATGAAGAGAAACGCGACCCGTTTGGCTCGCGCCGGGTGATGCGGCAGTCGTGGGGACAGCGGATTGGTGTCAGGCGTCATATCGGCGCGCGTGTCGTCCGCGAGCAAGCTCAACAGCGCGAGATTTCCGAATCCACAGGCGGATCGCTGGAGCCAATCACGGCGAGTGAGGTGCGTTGTCATGGTTTTTCACTTTCGGAAGACTGGCTCACACAAAGCCACGAAGACACGAAGGGAATCTGGATCTCCAGTTGTCGATTTCCTGATCCTCATCTTCGTGCCTTTGAGCCTTCGTGTGAGCCACACTTCATTCGGAAGGCAGGCTCACACAAAGGCACGAAGGCACAAAGGGGATAAGTACCTCGCTTCGTCGATTTCCGGATTCTCCTCTTCGTGCCTTTGTGCCTTCGTGTGAGCCACTCTTCATTCAATTCACCACTCGTTTGATTCCATCCTTGAGCAACTCTTCGCCGAAATTGATTAGCAGGCCGAGGCGGTGGCCAGTCAACTTCAGATAGGTGAGGAGTTGCTTTCCATGCACCGGAGCCAGCTTCTCCACCGACTTCAATTCCACAATGAAGCACCCGTTGATGACCAGGTCGGCGCGAAAGCCGATCTCGAAGTGGACACCCTCGAAGTCGATCGCGATTTCCTTCTCTCGCTCAACCCGGTAGCCACGTTCGACGAGCTTGTGTTCCAAGAGCACACAATAGACCGACTCCAACAGACCGGGACCAAGGGCTTTGTGCAGCTTGATGGAGGCATCCACAACGTCGGTCGCAATTCGTTCGAGTTCGTCGTTCATGGCCGGATTCCTGTGATGGAGGAGGAGATTTGGTCTCACACAAAGGCACGAAGGCACAAAGAGTTTGAACAATACGAAAGTCGATACTTGCAGGTCACACTCAACAGGAATGTCGGTTATCGGAAAGTTCATGCTTCATGACAGATTCCCAGACTTCTCTTCGTGCCTCTGTGCCTTCGTGTGAGCCTGCATTCAATCCACATACAGAAACTCGTTCGAGCACAGCAGCGACTGGCAGTAGCTTTGCCAAGCCGCGAGTCGATTCGTGGCGAGGAGTCGATTTTGAATCGACGGGGAATTCATGTAGCTGGCGAGGAAGTCGCTCGCTTGCGCTTGCTCGTCGGGGGTTGCCGCCCGACCGAATGCCAGGCGATGGGCTTGTTCGATTCGCTGCGAGTCCGACTGCGAGTTGTCGGACAGCAGCCGTTCGGCGAAGGCTCGCGACTGGTCGCGGACGAACGGGCTGTTGAGCAGGAACAATGACTGCGAGGCAACGGTCGTTTCGTTGCGCTGCGTGGTGACGCCGTTCGGATCGGCCGCGTCGAACAGGGCCAGCACGTCGGGCAGCATGTTGCGAACGATCGGCAGATAGATGCTCCGCTTGGCGAACGTCGTGTAGTACGGATCGTCAGCGGCGACTCGGTTGGGAAGGATCATCGCGCCGATGTTTTCCGCCTTGCTGACGAGGAACTCTCCGGATTCGTTCGAGCCGGGAGTTCGATCGAGCTTGCCGCTGACGGCCAACATCGCGTCGCGAAGTTCCTCAGCGGAGAGGCGGCGGCGGATAAGACGTGATTCAAAGGACGAAAGGGACCGAAGGGACGAAAGGGACTTCTCCGCTAACCCTTCTTTGGTCCCTTTCGTCCTTTCTGTCCCTTCAACACCACTCTGTTGATACACCGCACTCAGCACCATCAGTCGGTGCAATTCTTTGATGCGCCAGCCCGATGCCACAAACCGCGCGGCCAGCCAATCGAGCAGTTCGGGGTTCGACGGTCGTTCGCCGCGAGTGCCGAAGTTGTCGCTCGTCGCCACGAGACCTTGGCCGAAATGGTGCTGCCAGATCCGATTGACCATCACGCGCGCCGTCATTGGGTTTGTGGGACTAGCGATCCACTTCGCGAGTTCCAATCGGCCGCTCGAAGTCACTGCGTTGGCTAGCCGGGTGGCGTCAGCCCCCGGGTCAATTTCATACGGACCTTGATCGGCGGAGTGACTCGACCGGGGGGCTGACGCCGCCCCGCTAGCCAGTATCGCAAGAAAGCCGCGAGGCACGGTCGCTCCCAGCGTGAAGCGGTTGCCGCGCAGGTGGACTCGCAGGTTGCGCGGGACCGAATCCTTGGGAGCCATCACTGTGATCGGCTCCTTCCCCTCACCTTGCGGGACCGGGAATTCCCACCACATCGTCGCGTTGCGGACTTCGTTCTGAAACGGCTCGGTGCTGCGGAAGATGCCGGCGAGGGCGTAGTAGTCCGTCGTGCGGATCGCGTCGAACTTGTGATCGTGACAGCGGGCACACGCGATCGTCAGGCCGAGCATCGCTCGTCCGGTCACGTCGATCTGGTCATCAACGATGTCGAGCCGCGATTGCTCCTTGTCCGTTTCCGCGAGTGCCTTCGGGCCGATCATCAGATAGCCGGTCGCGATGATTCGCCGCGTGTTGGTCTCGACCGAGTCGGTCGGCGGAAGCAGGTCGCCGGCGAGTTGCTCGATGAGGAACTGATCGTACGGCAGGTCGCGATTGAAGGCGTCGATGACGTAGTTGCGATACCGCCAGGCGAACCGCATCACGGCGTTGGCATCGTTGGCGGTCGACTCGGCGTAGCGGACGACATCGAGCCAGTGCCTCGCCCAACGTTCGCCGTAGTGCGGCGAATCGAGCAGCCGGTTCACGACTTTTTCAAAGGCTTGCGGTGAATCGTCGGCGAGGAACGCATCGACCTCTTCGGGTGTCGGCGGGAGGCCGGTCAGATCGAAGGTGACTCGGCGAAGCAGCGTCCGTTTGTCGGCCGTGGGATAGGCTTCCAGCCTGTCGGTTCTCAAGCTCTATTTGACTGGCTGGAAGCCTATCCCACGGGCCGCTTTCGTTTCATCCTCAAGTGCCCGTATGACGAACCGGTCAATCGGGGTCTTCACCCAAGCCTCATTCTTCACGCTCGGCGGAGCGACGTCCTTCACCGGTTGATAGGCCCAAAAGTTTTTTTCGTCCTCCGTGAAGACCGCTCGCGGGGTCGCGTCTTGCAACGGCTTGAACGGCAGACCGAACTTGTCCGCCAGATGACACTCCACGTTGAGCCGCTCCGCATCAGACAACGCTCGGTTGTAGACGAGCACCTCGCCGAGATCCCCCTGGATCGAACCGCACCAGCTCAACGCCTTGCCGAGGTACGCGCCGATGTCCGTCCGATGCTGGATGTCGGGAACGCCGTCGCGGCCTTCGTAGGCTGGGGCTCCGTCCCGACCCGCCAACACGCCATTCAAAAACATTCGCGTCGTCGAGCGCATCGCTCCCGGCTGCTTCGTGATCGTCAGCAGGATTGGCTTGCCATAGTGCGATTTGAACGAACCGCTGCCGAGCGAGGCGTCGTGATTCCAACCTCCCGCGAAATGCAGAGCGTGATCCTCGCCTCGGTTGATCTGCACCAGCGCCGCGAGCGGCCGCCCCGGATCGCTCGGCCACGCCGGATTGCCGATCCCGATGACACCGTCGTACGGCGGCTGAGCCTCATGCGGTTGCAGGTTCATCACCAGCATGATGGTCAGCGCCGCATCGCCCCGAACATCAATCGGCCGATCGGGTGACGAGGCCAATCCGGTGTTCACGTCGAACCGCACGCCCGACCGCTTGAGCAACGAACTCTCGCGGACGAACTTCGCCGGCAGCCCGACACCGCCGACACGCACTCCCTTCGTCGCCGAGACATCGCGACCGTGCCCGCTCTGATCCGGCCAGACAGGCACAGGCTCACCGTCGCCCAGCGTGAGCGAATCGGCTCGCAGCCAAAGCTGTAACGACTTCGCCAACTCACCGTCATTGGGCGAGGTCGCCACGATCGAACTCAACGGCGGAGCGGCGACTGCGGCAACGGTTGTCATCGATCCCGGCCAAACCGCTCCGGCCTTGATCCACTCTGCCAGCGAGGTGATCTGAGCCTCGCTCAACTTTCCGTTCGGCGGCATCGCCAGTCCGTCTTGATGGCGCACCGCCTTCATCAGCCGACTCTCGTCCGGCTTGCCCGCGACGATGGCCGGCCCTGTCTCGCCACCCTTCAGTAGTCCCTCGCGCGAATCGAGCCGCAGCCCACCCTTGCTCATCGTCCCCGTGTGGCACTTGTGGCAACGTTCAACCAGCAGCGGGCGGACTTTCGATTCGAAGAACTTCTCCGCCTCGCCCGACTTCTCTTGAGCACGGACTTCGAGCGACATCACGAGCGTGATCAAAACGAGCGTCGCGATTGGCCTGGAGATCATCGTTCACACCTTTCGTCTGGCAGCAATGTACCGCGAAGACATTCGACTTTGTCCTGCACAACGTAGGTCAGGTCTTTCTAGCCTGACCCGATCGTGCGAAACAGCGTCGATCGACCATCGGGTCAGCCTGGAAAGGCTGACCTACGTTTTGCGAAACAGAGCCTAGCCAGGCAACATGACTCGTCCGCCGCTGACGACCAGCGACTGGCCGGTGATGAAACTGGATTCGTCGCTGAGCAGGAAGCGGATCGCCGAAGCAATCTCTTCGGGCGTTCCGAGCCGTTTCATCGGCGTGTTGTCGATGACGTACTGCTTCGCCGCGCCGGAGATGAGTTGGCCCATGTCGGTTTCGATCAGGCCGGGGCTGATCGTGTTGATGCGGATGTTGTGCTCGGCCCAAGCTTCGGCCAGGCAGCGGGACATCGCGATGACTCCCGCCTTGGCCGCCGAGTAGTGGACCTGGTTCTTCCGCTCACGGAGTGCCGCGATCGACGACAGCAGCACCATCCGGCCGAACTTGCGAGCGATCATTTCGTCCTTCAAGGCATAGATGACGTGAAACGTGCCGTCGAGATTCACGCTCATGATTTGCCGCCACGTTTCCCAAGTGACGCTTGCCGCCGGCTCGACAATGCTCAACCCGGCCGAATGGACCAGCATATCGATTGGCCCAAACGCCGCGCGCGTTTCCTCGACCATGCGATTCACGTCCTCGGCCGAGGTCACGTCCCCTTGCACCGCGACTGCCGAGCCGCCTGCGGCTGCAATCTCACGCACGACCTCGTCGGCCTTGTCCCGGCGAGTGACGAAGTTGACTCCGACACGAGCACCCTCGCTTCCCAGTCGGAGAGCCGCCGCTCGGCCGATACCGCGCGAACCGCCTGTGACCAAAACAGTCTTTCCTGAAAACTCATTCGTCGGCATGTCGGACTCTCCTGCGCGTGGACCACTTCGTTGGCTGTTGTCGTCGTGTTCGATGCAGTTTCAAAACTGGTCGGATCGATAAAGTAACCCGAAGCGTCAGCGAGGGCGAACGTCCCACGCGGATTGAACTCAGGAGTACGACGAATTGAGGGAGACGACGAATACGAATCGGAACGCATTCGTCGTCTCCCTCAATTCGTCGTACCCTTTCCCACCGCACTGCGTCAAATCACACCTTGCCATTTCATTCGTCTGGTCCTGCCCACTGGCAGTGGTGCAAGGCAACCTTCAAGAAACCAGCCGCCAGGAGGAGAAGGTCTCGAGTAGGACGGACAATTCTGTTCGTCCTACGATCCTCAGGCTTCGGCACCGCTGAAGAGCGGCTCGATCACGTCGCCGCGATTGAGACGAACCGGGCGACCGAGGCGATCGCGAACCTCGACTTCGGGCGGGATGCCGAGCAGGTGGTAGACCGTCGCGCCGACGTCGTTGGGCGAGTACGCCCGCGTGACCGGATAGGCTCCGGTGTCATCCGAGCGGCCGATGACTTGGCCGCCGCGCACTCCCGCTCCGGCGAAGAGGCCGAAGAAGCACGGACCCCAATGGTCGCGGCCTCGCGTGTTGTTGATCTTCGGAGTCCGGCCGAACTCGCCGAGCATCATCACCAGAGTGTTTTCCAACAGCCCACGCGATTCGAGATCGTCCAGCAGCGCGGCGACTCCCTGATCGAGCGGCGGCAGCAGTCGGTTCTTCAGTGTTGGGAAGATATCGCCGTGGCTGTCCCAATTTTGAACGCGACCGATGTTCGCCTGCACGATCGGCACACCCGACTCGATCAATCGCCGAGCCAGCAGCAACGACTGCCCGGTCGTGTTCTCGCCGTACCGTTTGCGGATGCCTTCTGGCTCACGATGCAGTTCAAACGCCTGAGCCAAGCGGCTGGAGGTCAGCATCGAGATCGCCAACTGCTGATCCTTCTGCAATCGCAACGACTGCGCGACTTCGCCGAGTTGCGTCTGCTGACGATTGACCTCGTCGAGCAACACTTGCCGACGGCCAAGCTGATTCACGTCGATCCCCTGCGCAAGCGTGAGGGCATCGACTCGGAAATCCGCCTTGCTGGGGTCGCCGGTGATTTGCCAAGGATCGTAGTTCGGCCCCAACAACCCCGCGTGCTGTCCCGGCCACGTCAGCGGACCTTCACGCAAGAACGTCGGCAAGTTCACGCCGCTCGGCAAGCCGTCGCCGCGCGGTCTCAGGAACGCCAGTCCGGCCGAGTAGCAGGGCCAGTCGTCTCGTGAGGCGACCTTGTCGAAGAATCCGCCCGGCTGCATCTCGCCAGTCAGGACGTGATGCGTGGACATCAAATGATTGTTGTCATTGTGCGACAGCGAACGGACGACCGCGTACTTTTGGGCTCGCGCGGCGAGCTGCGGCAGATGCTCACAGATTTGATAACCAGGGATCGACGTCGCGATCGGCTGGAACTCACCCCGAATCTCCGCAGGCGCATCGAGCTTCATGTCGAACGTGTCGTGATGACTGGGCGCTCCGGTCAGAAAGACGATCACCACTGACTTCGGCGTCCGCTTCGTCTCAGCCGCTTGGCTGCGTCCCGTCAGCAGCGAAGGCAACCCAAGTCCCAGCAGACCAGAGGAACCGACCTGAAGCAGCTCGCGGCGAGAGCAGCCTGTCTGATGTTGATGCGGTTTCAAGATGGTTCGGCCCCCCGTCGGCAAGTCGTTCACGATTCTCAATCGGATCATACACCACGAATGCCTGAGCGAAAGGTGTTCTCGTAGGTCAGCCTTTCCAGGCTGACCCGAACGTCGTTCGGCGCCGATTGCCAATTCGGGTCAGGCTAGAAAGCCTGACCTACTTTGCCAGACTCGCGATCGGAATGCGCAGGAAGAACAGGCCGGGGCCGCCCTCTTGCTGTTCGCTGACGTCGTAGAACACGACTCCGATCGTCTTCGCGTCGAGTTCCACGGTGCGCGGGCAAGCTCGGCCGCCGATCGGACGGCCGGGGTTGTGGTACTCGAAGGTGTCATTCCAGGTGAGGCCATCGTCGCGCGAGATGACGTAGCGAATCCGCTCGCCACCGACGCCGGGGCCGAGAATCTCTGACGCCAGCAGCCAGCCGTTCGTCAAGCAAACCATCTCGTGTCGCCAGCCTTGTTCCTTGAGGTTCGGAAACTTCTCGATCTCCTTCCAAGTCTTGCCTGCATCGGTCGAGCGCAAACCCGCGCCGCTGATGAACGTCCCCTTCGGAGTGCGGACGATCGGCACCAAATCGTGCAAACGGCCATCGCCGAACGGCTCGCTCTTGTCGGCAGCCGGATCGAAAAGGAATGTCCGATCGCTCAGCGGTACCAACCAGCGGTTGGTTTCGAGTTCGACAATCGGGTGCCGAATCACGCTCATCACCTTTTCGGTGCGTGGCATCGGTTTCGGTGCCGACCACGTCACGCCGTCGTCTTCGGACAGCGAATACAGCACCGAGCGCGGTTCGGCTTCATTGGTCTCGCCGCTCCAGCGATTCCAGGCGTGCATCATTCGGCCGTCCCGGAGAGTCGTCAGCGAGCCGGGGTAGTACGTCCTCTTGATCGTGTGCTCGAACGGAGTCGGCTCGGTCCAGGTTCGCCCGCCGTCAGTGGATCGCGAGATTCTCAGGTCGCGATGATTGATCTGGCCGTAGGTGACCACGATCGTCCCCTTCGGACTGACGCACGCCGCAGGATGAATGTGTCCGCCGACCGGCTTCGCGATCCGCACGGGACGAAGTTCATCGGCCGTTACGAACGAGGATACGAAAGTCAGAGATGCCACGCACACGCAGAGCCGGATTTGTCGCATCATTCACACTCGCTTAAAGTGGTTCGTCAGATCGCTCGAAAAAAACATTTCTCACACAAAGGCACAAAGCCACAAGGTTCTAACGAACGACACTCCCGTCTCTCCAACCGTCCGCTCCGATTTATCTTCTTCGTGCCTTTCTGCCTTCGTGTGAAACACTACCCCATTCAATAACTCGGCACGCCGCGACTGGTTCGGCAGACATGATTCTTTGGACTCGATCTGACAGAATCATGCAGGCAGAACGATGGGGCTGCAAATCAACGCTCGAAACTTTTCAAACCAAAGGGGCTCGCAATGCTGCTGCAAGAACTGAGCTGGCCAGAAGTCGGAAACCTCTCGCGTGATCTACCGGTGCTCGTGCCGGTCGCGGCGATCGAGCAACACGGGCATCACTTGCCGATCTTCGTGGACAGCATGTTGCTCGGCGAGGTCGTGCGGCGTGTCAACGAGACGATGGGCCAGCGAACGCTCGTCGCTCCGCTGATGTGGCTGGGGAACTCGCATCACCACATGGACTTTCAAGGGACGATGTCCGCCAGCCCGCGTGTGTATCTCGATCTGCTCAACGACATGGCCGAGAACCTGCTGATGCACGGGTTCCGCCGGATCGTGTTTCTCAACGGACACGGCGGCAACACGATCCCCGGCCGACAAGCGACGTTCGAGCTTCGTCAGCGGCATCGCGATCGCCACGACTTGCTGCTGCTGTTCGCGACCTACTGGGACAGCGCCAAGCCCAATGAAGGCCGCTCCGATTTGGTGCAGACGCAGATGGGCCACGCCTGCGAATTCGAGACGTCGATGATGATGCGAATCGCTCCGCATCTGGTGAAGAAGGACGTCACGCAGCTCGAAGAGGTCCGCCCCGGCTTCGCCTTCGAGCCGGCCTATCGCGGCTGGACGACGAAGGACCGCACCGTCCCCGGCCACATCGGCAACCCGCGCCACGCGACGGCCGACAAAGGGGAATACCTGTTTCAATCGTTCTCGGCGGGCGTCGTCAAGTTGCTCGAACAGGTCATCGCATGGGATGGAAAAAGTTGGGAAATGGCTTGATCGATCATTTCGACGGCGGTGTCGTATTGTTTGGGCCAAGAAGACTTTGCCCTTGAGTCGAAGTCGCCGCGATGAGAAGGTCAGGAATTCACAATGAGTGATTCATCGTTTTTGTACTCTTCAGTTTCTCGCCGTCGCGCTTTGCAAACGGTCGCCTGTGGTTTCGTGCAGCTCGCATTGACCGGGCTCGCTCAACAGGCCACCGCCGCAGCGGAATCCTCCAGGAATCCGCTGGCGGCGCGAGGCACGCATCATCCAGCGCGAGCGAAGCGGATGATTTTTCTGTTCATGGCGGGCGGGGTCAGCCATGTCGATTCGTTCGATCACAAGCCGCTGCTGGATCAGCACGACGGCGAGATGCGCGAGTTCGATGATGCTCGCACGCTGGCCAAAACCGGCAAGATCGTGCCGCACCGAGTCATGAAGCCGCTGTGGAAGTTCCGGCAGCACGGCGAGTCCGGCCGATGGGCGTCGGAACTCTTCCCCCACATGGCCGAGCACGTCGATGACCTGTGCGTGATCCGCAGCATGCACACCGAGGGTGTCGCTCATGGGCCAGCGACCTTGTTCCTGCACACTGGCTCGACGAATTTGATTCGCCCTTCGGTCGGAGCGTGGGTCAGCTACGGACTCGGGACCGAGAGCCAGAACCTGCCGGCGTTCGTGTCGATCTGCCCGGCGATTGCGAACGGCGGTCCGCGCAACTTCGGCAGCGCGTTCCTGCCGCCGGTCTATCAGGGGACGGCGATCGGCCGAGCGGGTATCCCGACGAAAGAGGCTCAGGTCCGCAACCTCAGCAACGCTCGGCTTTCGCTGGCCGAACAGCGAGAACGATTCGAGGTGATCCGCTCGCTGAATGCCGAGCAGATTGCTCAGAACTCCGGCGACAGCGAACTGCAAGCAGTGCTCGATTCGTTCGAGTTGGGTTTTCGAATGCAGAACCACGCACCGGAAGTCTTCGATCTCAATCAGGAATCGAAAGAGACGCTGGCGATGTACGGCATCGACCAAAAGCCGACCGACGACTTTGGCCGGCAGTGTTTGATGGCTCGACGATTGGCCGAGTCAGGAGTGCGGTACATCCAAGTCAACTACGCGGACAACTCGGCGAATCCCGCTTGGGATCAGCACAGCAACATGCCCAAGCACGCCGATCACGCCAAGGCGGTCGATCAGCCGGTCGCCGCGCTACTGTCCGATCTCAAGCAACGCGGCTTGCTGGAAGACACGCTGGTCTGGTGGGGGGGCGAGTTCGGCCGCACTCCGTACGCCGAGAAGAACGGCACCGGTCGCGACCACAATCCCGGCGGCTTCACGATCTGGCTGGCGGGTGGCGGAGTGAAACCTGGATTCGCTTACGGGGAGACTGACGAGTGGGGGCATCACGCGGTCCAAGACAAAGTCCACATGCATGATCTGCACGCAACCGCGCTGCATCTGCTCGGCATGGATCACGAACGGCTGACACACAACTACGCCGGCCGCAATTTCCGCCTGACGGACGTCGCGGGCCGAGTCGTTCACGACATTTTGGCATGAACGATCGAATGCGAGTCATCGGATGACTCGCCGACATCGCTCAGTCGCTCCCGCGACGGAGATTTCATTCTGTGAGTACCTCGATCATGCGCATCCCGCTGTTGCTCATCATGGCTAATCGTAGTCGTCTTTGCGGTGACGCACGCCATTGACGTCCACAATTCTTTGCATGTCGTCGATGGAGTAGATCACTCGATAGTCACCGATGCAGATGCGCTACAGGTTGTCAGCCCCGGCAAGCTTTCGGCACCCGCTCGGTCGAGGCGTCGTCGCCAGTTTCTCAACACGCGACAGTATGGGGCCGAGGAAAAATGACTCCGTGTTTTTTCTGCGCGCTCCCCTCCGAGCTTGTCTCGGTGGAAGCCATGATTGATCACTAGAACGAAGACGAAAACCGGTGCTGGCCCCCGCCGAGCTTGACTCATTGGTATCTACACAACTCTGCGAACCCCATGAAAACGTGT
>SXGS01123291.1_pt1 | contig 18219 bp, 15 predicted proteins | sample 3174681 | NCBI WGS metagenome assembly SXGS01 (sample SAMN11356861, study PRJNA531348) | freshwater metagenome | isolation source: freshwater sample F1-80 | place: China: Fuxian Lake, Yuxi | collected 2017-12-25 | reverse complement strand
GTGGCGCCGCCAGCAGCGCGAGCAGCGGCTTGCGGGTCGCCCGACCGACCGCGTCCGTCGGCAGGCGGCCACGCACGCGCTCGGCGAGCAGCGCGCCGAGCGGACCCGAGCTCGAGCCGCGCTCCCATGCCGTCAGCAACGCCCCCTCGCAGCCGAGCTCGCGGTCAGCGCGCCGGGCCACGGACGCCGCATCCGGCGCATGCTCCACCCACCAGCTCCCGCCACAGGCCAGCGCCGCGAGGGCCTGCACAGCCAGCGCGTCGGCTCGCAGTGCGTCGGCCTGCGACAGCTCGCACGCCAGCGCGGTCGTGAGCGCCGCCGAAGTTCCGAGCAGCGCCGACTCGAGAGCGCGCGCTCCACGCGTGCGCCACAGGGCCGCGCGCACGAGCGCGTCGATCGGATCGCGCTCGGTCATCGTCCCCCAGCGGACGCCGCGCCGCCGTCGACCTCGGGCAGCCGCGCCGCGAGCTCCGCGTCGAGCAACTCGATGCGCCCGCGCGAGAAGACCAGTGCCACGCGCGTGCCGCGCTCGGGCAAGAGCCACGCATTGAGGGCCCAGATGCCCTGCTCGACGCAGTCCGACTGCGCGCCCGACAGCAGTGTGTAGCCCTCGCTGAAGAACGCGATGTTGATCAGATTCTGGTACACGTCCGCCGCGAACACCTCGGCGGCGTCAGCGCCGCTGCGTCCGTTGGGCACCATGCGCGAACCGAGGTAGGCCCACTCGTGGCGCTTCATGGCGAGGCCGCTCGAGAGGTTCCGCACGAGGTCTTCGACGCGATAGAAGTAGGTTTCCTGCCCCTGACGCCAGCCCACGTACAGGCAGAAGCCCGTACCGGTCGGCAGCGTGACCTCATAGGGGTTCGCGCCGGCCTTCACCTCGGCCTCACTCGGCGCGGGGTCCTTGCGGCGCCAGGTCGCGTTGGTGCCGGGCGTTGCGCCGAGCGCGAGCAGCGCGACGTTGAGCACGCTGGGCGCCGCGGGCGTCATGAAGGCCGACTCGTGCGCGGCGCCGGCCGGGCCGACGAGCAGGTACTCGAGCAGGTCGTCGCGCACGAGCACGTCGGCGGGCACGACGCACAGGCCGCGGGCGGGATCGAGCGCGATGTCCTGCTGCGCGAGCGTCTCGATGAGCTTGCGCTCCGCCTCCGTGAGCGGGCGGCGCGGGCCGGCGTCCTGGGGACGGGCGACGAGGGCGAGCAGGGCTGCGACGGCGAAGGTTCGGAGCATGGCGAGCAAGCAGCTTAGCCAACCCAACGCATGCTGCGCCGCCGCGGTTCACGCGCTCGCCGCCACGCGCCCTCGCGGTCCTTCCCGCCATGCGCCTCGCCCGCTCCGGCCTACCCCGCGTGCTCGCGCTCTCGGCCTGCTCCTCGACTCTTGGGCCCGCGCCGCTGCCCCCGCCCGGCAAGGCCATGGTCGGCACGTCCCGGCAGGTGCGCCGCGACGGCAAGTGCGCCTTCGTCGAAGTCTCGCAGGTCTCCGTCGAGGAGAGCGGACGGGTGCTGCGCCTGCGCCACCTGCACGGCCAGCTCGAGGTGCTCGACAACCACAAGGAAATCTCCGTGTTCGCGCTGCACGCCCTCGCGCCGCAGCGCGTCGAGCTCGCCGGCACCCGCTCCGCCGAGGGCGCGACGGCCGTGAGCTACGCGCGCGTCGACGCCGACACGCTGCGCCAGACGATCGAGTTCGAACTGGTGAAGACGAAGAAAGAGCTTTTCACGTCCATCGACGTGCGCGAGCGCTAGAAGAGCGTCTCGCGCGTGATGCCGACGCGCGCGAGATCGTCCTTGACGAGCTCGAACACGGCCTCGGCGTAGCGCCGGATCTCGTACTGGGCGTCGGGCTCGATGCGCTGCGTCAGAAAGTGGATCACGCCCTGCAGCGACACGGTCCAGTAGGCCTGGCTGTAGAGGTTCTGCGGCAGCAGCATGCGCGCGATTTCCTTCGCGACTCCGCGGCGGATGCGCTCCTCGTAAAGGTCGAAGGTGCGGCGGCACTCGGCCAGCATGCGCTCGCGCTCGCCGGCGTGGTCAAAGTCTGCGGGTAGGTCGAAGGAGGCCTGCTTGTTGCCGTGCGGCGGGTTCGCGCGCATCACCTGCGGCACGTAGAACTCCTGCGCCCACTGCACGTAGCGGCCCGAGATCTCGTTCCACGAGCAGCCCTTGTCGGTGTCGAACAGCACGTCGAACACCTCGAGCGAGACGCTCTCGCCGTTGACCTCGTACTCGCGCCAACCGCTGCCGACTTGGTACTTGAAGGCTTGGCGGAACACGAACAGCGGAGCCTTCCAGTGGAAGGTGTAGAAGCTGTGGCGATACGGCGAGGTGTGGCCGTGCTTCCACAGGAAGCCCGCGAGCTTGCGGTCGCCGTCGTCGAAGGCCGCCTTCTGCTTCTGATAGCTGATGCGCGCGGCGTTGACGACCTTGAGCGCGGGGTCCTGCTGCATGCGGTCGACGCAGGCGACGAAGCCGATGCCATCGTCGAGCGTCGGAACCGCGCCATCGGGAATGGGGAGCGTGCTGGAAGCGGCCATGGACCGAAGTCTAGAGAGCCGGAGGCCCCTTTAGCGACGGAGCAGCGGCTCGAGTTCCGCAAGGGTCGCCCGCGCAGCGCTCGAGTGACCGGCGAGAGCGGCAGCCTCCGCGGCTGCCTGCCGGGCGGCGTCGAGTTCGCCACGGGAGGCGAGGACCCGCGCCCGCAGCGCGGGCGCGCTGCTCACGAGCCGCGCCAGCCCGTCGATGCCGCGCGTGGGGTCGAAGGATCCGAAGACGCGCTCGAACGCGCGGTGCGGGCCCCGGCCGAGCCGTTCCTCTCGCTCGATGCGACGCACGAGCGTCTCATGCACCGCGAAGGCCCCGAGCGCGTCGCACACGGCGAGCAAGGAACAGCGCACCTCGAAAAGTCGCAGCTCGCGCTCCTCCCCCTCCGCCTCGCCGCACAGGCCAACGGCGGCGGCCGTGAGCAGTCGACGGGCCGAAGCCAGGTCCCCGCGGGCCAGAGCGCGCTCGCCGAGCGCCGCGAGCAGCCGCGCATCGCAATTCCACCACGCTCCGGCGCGATCGAGAGCCTCGGGGAGCGCACCAGAGCGAGCCAGCTCTTCCCCCACCGCGAGCTCCGCGCGCCACGAGAACTCCGTGCCACCTTGGGCGCGCCCCAAGAAGCGCGCGCGCAGCTGCTCGTCCGCGGCATCGAGCGGAGCCGCGAGCCACGCGTCGACGAGTCGCGCGTCGAGCGCCTGCGCCGCGGCGAGGGACATCCAGATCGCCTCCCGCTCCAGTTCCCGGATCGTGCGCAGCTCGGGCGTGCCGAGCTCGCCGTCGTGGGCAGCGAGCCGCGAGCGCAGCCATGCGCTCGCGCTCGCATCGCCGCAGGAACCAAGCGCCAGCAGCGCGTGGCGCCGCAAGTCGAGGTTGCGGTCGAGAGCCACGGCCGCCAGCGTGTCGACCTCGGCCGGCTTGCGCGCTGCGAGCAGGTCGAGGGCGAGCTCGCGATGCAGGTCGTCCTCGGAGCTCTCGAGCGCCACACGTCTCAGCAAGGCAAGTCCCGCCTCGGTCCCGCCCGCATCCACCGCGCGCAAGGCGCGCGTGCGCAGATCGAAGTCGCAAGCCCGCCAGTCGTCTCGCAGCGCGGCGACGGCACGCAGGTCGCCCCACGGAGCTCGCGCCAGCGCGGCCTCGATCCGCAGCCGTCGCGGCACATCCGGCGCGATCCACTTGGCCAGACGCTCTCGCCCGGCAGCGTCCTGCCCGAGCGCCCACGCCGCGACCTTGGAGACCTCGGCGCGCTCTCGGGTGCGCTGCATCAAGCGCTCCAGTTCCGCATGGGCGGACGGCCCCGCCTGCTCGTGCAGCGCCCGAACGAGCGCCGCTGCGCGCAACTCGGTGGCACGCAGTCCCAGCCGCTCGAGCGCCGAAAGTTCCTCATCGAGCCGCTCGCGCGCGATCGCCGCGATGCCAGCGTCGGGCGCCAGCGGAGCGAGCAGCTCGAGCGCCGCGGCGCCGGACGCCCCCCCGAGGCTCGCGATCGCGCACAGCTCCGCGTGGAATGGCTCGAGTCGCACGCCGCGCGGCAACTCCGCGAGCAGCGACTCTGCTCGCCGCGCATCGACCGTGCGCCAGCGGCGATACAACGGCTCGATCCACGGCTCGACGGGCCGCGCCTCGCACAACGCGACGAATGCGTCGTCGACGACTTCCCGATGGGCGTCCTCCAGCGCCTTGACAAGCAACATGCCGAACTCCGCACGGCGCTCGTCGACGAGCAGCGTGCGCAAGAGCGCGACGACAGCGCGCCGTTCATCTAGCGGCGTTCGCGGCTCGAGCCAAGGAGCCAAGTGCTCGGGCTCGAGCTCGCCGGCGTGCAGGGCGAGCGCCTCGAAGAGATAGCCACCGAGCCGCGCTGCGGTCTCGGGGCGCTCCCGCATCCAAGCGACGACCTCTCCAGCGGGCAAAGCCTCGAGCGAGCCGCGCAGCAGCGCAAGGCAGCGCAGCTCGTCCGCGCTGGCTTCCAGCGCCTCGAGCAACGCAGCGCCGAGGGCGCTCCCCGGTGCCCGCGAGACGCGCGCTGCCGCGGTGAAGAGTTCTTCGTGGCGCTCCGGGCCCGGCCATGCGGCCGAGATGCGCGCAAACTCGCTCGGCGCGCTCGCGCTCGCGTCCGACCAACGCAGCCGCAAGGTCGCGACGATCGAACGCTGGGCCTCGTCCGCGGCCGCCTGTTCGAGCGCCTCGATCCAGCCCCCGCTCGGCGGCGTGCGCTCGAAACGTCGCGCCAGTCCAAACCAGATGCGCGCATCGCGGGGCTCGAGCATCCGGCGACCAAACTCCTGCGCGGCCTCGCTCTCGAGCGCCAGAGTCACGGCGTGATCCAGCGCGGCTTCTGCCACGCGCTCGTCGGCATCGCGCGCGAGCTCCGCGAGCAGCTGGGCCTCGAAGGGGGCCACGGTCTCGGACTGCAGCGCCGCGAGGCGCACCGTCGGAAGGGGGTGCCGCGCCGCCGCGCTTCGATCCTCGGGTCGCTGTACGAGTCCGAGCCGCAGCGCCGCACACAAGAGATCCGGAGCCGAGCCCGCGCCGATGGGTTCCCATGTCCCGGCGCGCGCCCAAGGCGCATCGAACGTCGCAAACTCGGCGGCGCGCTCGTGCGCACGCAGCAGGGAGACCCGCACATCGAGCGCTGTAGCGCCTGCAGCGGAAGCGTCCTCGAGGCCGAGGCCCTGCGCCCAACGCCGAATCGCGAACTCGCGCTCGACGGAGTCGGCGAAGCCTTGCCCCGAATCCTGCGCGAGTGCGCGCAGGCTGAAGCTCAGGACGAGAGCCGCCGCTGCGCCTGCGCGAGCCATTGGATCAGGTCCGCGGCGATCAACGCGCGCTTGCCGAGGTGAGCCGCGGCGAAGTCCCCCGCGAGCCCGTGAGCGCGGACAGCGGCGCAGGCGGCATCGAAGGGAGTCCATTGAGGGAACGCGCCCGTCGCGCACAGCGCCGCATACGCTGCGACGATCCCGGCGAGCACGTCGCCGGAGCCCGCGGTCGCCATCCCGGCGTTCCCCGTGTCGTTGACGTACACGAGCCGACCGTTGGTCACGACCGTGCCACGGCCCTTGAGGCAGGTGATCGCGCCGCTGCGCTCCGCGAGCTCGCGCGCGGCCGCCTCGCGGCCCGCGGCATCGCGCGGAACCTCGCGCCCGAGCAGCCGCGCCGCCTCGCCGGGATGGGGCGTGATCACCGTGGCTCCCGCGCGGCCCTTCAGCTTCTCGGGGACCACGCCGAGCACGTTCAGCGCATCGGCGTCGAGCACGAGCGGGATCGCCGGAGCGCGGCCGAGAAGCGCCTGCACGAGCTGCTGGGCGTCCTCGCCCTGCCCGAGGCCGCAACCGGCGACGATGGAATGGAAGCCACGCTGCGAGACTTCGAACGGTACGTTCGCAACGCTGGCGACACGCAGCAACACCGCTTCCGGCGCCGCGATCGGCAGCGCTTGTGCGACGGCTTCGCTGGTCGCGAGCACGGTCACGAGCCCTGCGCCGGCCCGCTGCGCCGCTCGCGCGACGAGCAGCGCCGCGCCCGGCATGTTCGCGCTGCCGCAGGCAACGAGCACGCGGCCTGCGTCGCCCTTGTGAGCATCCTCGGGCAATTCGGGCGGCGCGAGTGAGCGTTCCTGCGTGCTCACGCGACGACCTCCATGCGGCCGACCTCGAGTCCCGCCCAGTTGCGCAAGCTGCCCTGCCTCCACTCGGAGAGCGAGAGCGCCACATCGCGCGAGAGGAACCCGAAGCGCTCGCACAGCTCGATGACGAGCGGATGCATCGCGCGATAGTTGCCGTCGTCGATCTTCACGGCCAGCCCGAGCCCGCGTTCGCGCATGCCGAGCACATACACGGCCTCGGCGCCGAGCTTGGGAAACAGCCGGCCTTCGCTCGCGCGCAGCAGATCCGTGCACATGCTGTGGCGCGTGCCGCCGATGAGCTCGGGGTGCGCTGCGGCGACTCGGGCGAAGCGCTCGCATGCGCGCCGTCGCGGCTCGGCAAGCGCCTCCGGGTTCGCGACGCGCGCCATCGCCGTCGCGAGCCGCACCAGCGGCAAGTGGAACGTCGGCGCGCTGCAGCCGTCGATGGCCACATCGAGCTCTCCGGGCAGCACGCCGCTCATCTCCTCGACTGCGCGGCGCACCAGCGACTGCGCAGCGTTGTCACGCTCGAGCTAGCGCGCGGGGTCGACGCCGAGGTGCAAAGCGAGCGCAAGGAAGCACGCGTGCTTGCCAGAGCAGTTGTTGTGCGCGCGCGTGCCCTTCTCGCCCGCGAGCGTCATCGCACGCCGCGCCTCGTTGTCCGTCGGAAGCTGCGCCCCGCACTGCAGGTGCTCCGGTCCGAGCCCGAGACGCGCGAGCAGCTCGCGCACGCGCCTCACGTGGATGTCCTCAGCGTGGTGCGAAGCGAGCGCGAGGGCGAGCTCGTCGTCGCGGATCGCGAAGCGCTCGGCCGCACCGCTCTCCACGAACGGCAGCGCCTGCAGCGACTTGGTGGAGCTGCGCGCGAACACCGGGTGGTGCCACTCGCCCGCTCCATCGACGACCGCGCCGGCAGCGTCCACGAGTACCCAAGCCCCGCGGTGCACGCTCTCGAGGTGACTCCCCCGCCATGTGCGAGCGACGATCGGGTTCTCGGGCCAGCGCTCACCGGCGAAGTCAGGGGCGGATTCGGCCGTTCCTAGGGGTTGCTGGGTGCGCGGTGCGGGCATGGCGGTGTCGGGATCGTACCCGCCGGGCGCGCCCCGGAGCCGTGGAGGCCGTCGCGATGGACTACAATCCCGACCGATGTTGCCCTTCGATCGAAACCGTGGCTCTCGCGGCGAGCCCTTTCGGCGCTCCCGGGGGGAGTCGTCGCCGCTGGGTCGTCCCGCGATCGACCCCGCCCTGCGCGTTCAGAAGGAAGCCGTGCTGCCCCCGATGCCCACATCTCCGCGCGCCTCGCGCCTGCGCGCGCTCTCCGGCTGGTTCGTCGCCCCGCTCGCGCTGGTCTCGATCGCGGCCGGCATGCTGCTCGTGTTCCGCGGTCCCGAGGGGCTGTTTGGGATCCTCTTCGGCACCGTGCTCGCGCTCGGACTCGGCTGGATCCTCGTCTGCTCGCTGTTCCCGGCCAAGGCCGACCGCACGTGCCCCGAGTGCAAGCGTCCCGGGCTCGTGCGCCTCGACCGTCGCACCACGCGTGGCGTGCGCTGCACGCGCTGCGGATTCCGCGACGCCACCGCGAGCTCGTTCCTGCTCGCCGAGGACGAGGGTGTTCCGCTCGAGGGCACCGTGCTCCACGAGCGGGATCGCCGGCGCGAGTGATCGCGCTTGAACTGCAGGCCCTTTCGGGCCACGCTCCTCTCCATGGCCTCCGAACCCGCCGTGCGCATGATCGAGTTGGTGCTCGCGCATATCGTGCTGCGCGACCAAGAGCGCTCGCAGCACATCCTGCTGAAGGAGCGCGACGGCCAACGCGCCTTCGCCATGACGATCGGGCGTGGCGAAGCCGACGAGTTGCACCGCATCGTCCACGGCAAGTCACCCCAGCGTCCGCTGACCCACCAGCTCGCCCTGCACATGGTCGAGGCCCTCGGCTCGCGCATTCTGCGTGCCGACATCATCGACCTGCAGGAGAACACGTATTTCGCCCAGCTCGCGCTGGCGACCGCGCCAGGCGAGCCGCCGACCATGGTCGACGCCCGGCCGTCGGACGCGATCGCGCTGGCCCTGCGGGCGCGCGCCCCGGTGCGCATCGCCGAGCCGATCCTCGAGCAGGTCCGCAGCGACTCCGCGGGCCCCGACCCGCTTCCGCCCGCCCCCTGAGCGAGCGAGATCGTGTGCGCGTGGCCTAGACTGGGGCGCGTGCCTGCGGCGTGAATGCCCCGCAGCGCCAGCGGAGCGTCCCCTGACCAAGCCTCTCGAATTCGTCGCGCGGGAACGCGAGTGCGCAGAGCTCGTCTCGGCCTTCGAGCGCGTCGCGAGCGGTGCGGGCCCGCTCGCCATCGAGCTCCGCGGGCCCAGCGGCAGCGGGAAGTCGCGGCTCGTCTCCGAGCTCTACGCGCGACTCTCGGCTAGCTCGGACCGCAACCCGCCGGAGAGCGCCTACTGGCCGCCCGAGATACCGATGGGGCCGACGGCTCGCCCGGTGAACCCGGAGCTGCGCAAGGCACCCGCCGCACGTGACGTGGCGCGCTTCTTGTGGCTCGGAGTGCGCGCCTGCGAGCGCCTCGGCACGTTGCAGACCGAGCGCGGCACGCAGCTGGACGAGCTCGTGCGCGAGCTCGAACTTCACGCCCGTCGCGGCCAGCGCTTCGGAGGACTCGGCGCGGAGCTCGCGCTCGCTCTCGCCCGCGAAGGGGAGATGGAGTCAGGGCCGCGCGAGCGCGCGCTCGCAGGCCTGCGCGCCGCACTCGCGCGCGAGTCGGGTGCGACGGCCACCGTGCTGTGGATCGACGATGCCCAATGGGCCAGCGACGATCTACTCGCCCTGCTCGCGACCCTGTGGAGCGAGGCTCGCGCGAGTCACGCGTCTCTGCTGTTGCTCCTGTGCGACGACGAGTTCGAGCCGGTGCGACCGGCGCGCGCGGAGCTCGCGCGAGCACTCGAGGCAAGCCGCATCGACCTCGCCCCCGCGGGTAGCGCCGAGCTCGCGACGCTCGTCGGGAGCCTGCTGCCCGGACTGCTCCCCCACCAGCGCGAGACGCTGCTCGCCGGCGTAGCCGGCAACGTCCTCGAACTCGAGGAACGTGTCGCGTGGCTCAAGCTGACGCGGGGCAACTTCTTTCATGGGAATCGCGAGCGGCCGCTGTCGGCTGCCGGCGAGGCCGAGCTGGCTCACTGGGTCGAGGGGCGACGCTTGCGCATCGAGCTGCGCGTGAGCCAGCTCGCCACCGCGGTCGAGCGCCTGCTCGGCTGGAGCAGCGCGACAGCGCTCGACTTTCTCGGCGCCGTCGCGCTCGAATACGGTCGGCGTATGGCGTTGTTCGGGCTCGCCGAGCGCGAGCTCGTGGCCCGTGCCGCGCCGCTCGAACGCCTGCCATCCGACGCGCGCGTCGAGCATGGCCGCAGCGAGCTCGCCTTCCACCTCGAGGCCCAGAAGCTGTGGCGTCGCTTCGGCGAGCGCGAGGCCGAGGTCCTGTCGCAGGTGCTCCGCGACGAGCTAGCGCGCTGGATCAACGCCAGTTTCGGCGAGGACGGTCACTGGCGCCCCCACGACACTGCCGACCCCGAGACCTTGCCGCCGAACAGCGTGCTCGCGCTGCTCGCCCTCGAGCGCACGGCGGAGTTGCGCGACCTGCTCGACATGGCCATGGCCGAGCTGAGGATCGAGCGGGACGCGGACTGGAACGACCCGCTGCAGGCAGCGGCGCTGCGGGCCATTCGCATCGCCGTGCAGAACGATGCCGAGGAGCAGCTGTGGTCGCGCACGCGTCGCTGTGCGGCGCGGCTCGAGCATGTGAATTGGGCGCGCGTGCCCGAGTCCGTGATCGGCAGCGCAGGGCGGGAGGCACTCGCGCGCCGCATCAGCTCCGCGGGCCTGCCGCGCCTTGCGCTCGCGATCCGCACGAGCCGCGTCGACCTGCTGCGCGAGCGCGGGGAATCGCTCAAGGACTCCGAGACCGGCATCGACGAGCTCGCCGACGCGCTCAGCGATCTCGGCCAGAGCCTGTGGGAGCTCGGGGATAATCCCGGAGCCGAGCTCGCCTTCGGCGAGCAGCTCGCGCTGATGCGCGCACGCGTCGCAGGCGACACGGCTCCCCTGCGGCGACGCAACCTGTCGATCGCGCTCGACAATGTGGCGGGTCTCGCGGCCACTCGCGGCCAACTCGACTTCGCTCGCGACGTCTACGTCGAGAGCCTCGCCATCGCCCGCGAGCTCGCCAGCGACGACGACTCGCCCGGAGCGCGCCGGGACTTGTTCCTCTCGCTCTCGAACCTCGCCACGATCGACTACCGCCGTGGTCGCTTCGAGGATGCGCAGCGGATGCACGAGGAGAGTCTCGCGATCCGCCGCGAGCTCGCCGAGCAGCTCGACAGCGACGACGCGCGCCACGACCTCGAGAACGGCCTGGAGTGCGTCGCGGATATCGAGCACGAGCTCGGCCGCTTCGAGGCCGCGGCGCAGAAGTACGAGGAGTGCCTGACGATCGAGCGCGAGCTCGCCGAGCGGCTCGGCACGAGCGCCCACCGCTGGTCGGTGGCGCAGCTGCTGCGCAGCATCGCGGACATCGAGCGCAACAGCGGTCGACGTGGCGCCGCGCTGCGTCGGCTCGAGGAGGCCATCGGCATCGCGCGCGGGCTCGTCGCCGAACTCGGCACGCCGGCCAGCCGCCGCGAGCTCGCGGCTTCGCTGCGCGCGCTCGGTACGCTGCAGGAAGAGCGCAACGAGCTCGACCGGGCGCGCGTCACGTACAGCGAGGCACTCGAGCTCGCGCGCGACAGCCGCGGGGAGTCCGAGGACAGCACTGCCGGCCTCACCAGCCATGCGCACCTCCTGTGTGATGTCGCCGACATCGACCTCGCGCGCGACGACCTCGAGGGCGCGCGCCGCGGCTACGAGCAGGCGCTCGCGATCCACCGCCAGCTCGCCGCCGACGTCGGCACGCCCGACTGCCGCCGCGACCTGCTCGTGGTGCTCGATCACCTCGCCAACCTCGACGAGCGCCAAGGCCTGACCGACTCCGCCCTCGCGCGCTTCCGCGAGATCGCCGACGGCATGCGCGCGATCTCCGACGAGCTGGGCACTCCGGCCGCGCGCCGCGATCTGTCGGTGGCCATCCTCCGCGTCGCCGACGCACTGCGTGCTCGCGGGCGTCCGCAGGCTTCGCTCGAGCTCTACGAGCAGTGCCTCGCGCTGCGCCTCGTGTCGCTAGAGCGGCTCGAGGACTCCGCCGACGCGAACCTGTCGTTCGTCACTGACTGGCACGCGACGCTGCGCATCGTGCGCGACCTCGCGCGCGAGTGCGGCGAGCTCGAGCGCGCCCGCGAGCTGGCGCTCGAGCTCGTGGAGATGGCCTGGCCAGATGACGGCGAGGAGGAGGACGGCGAGTTCGGCCCCGCGCAGCACGAGGAGCTGCTCGCCGAGCTCGTCGCGCTCGCCGGCATCGAGCTCGACCGCGAGGCCCCCGAGGCCGACGAGGTGGTCGAGCGAGCCTGCGAGGTCGCCACCCTCGTCGAGACCGCTTTCGACGACCCCGCAGTCGACCACAACGCCGAGGCCCTCGACGCCGACACTCTCGAGCGCTGCGCCGCCGCCTGGGACGCCCGCGAGCGCCTCGCCACCACCCGCTCCCAGCCCGCCGAAGCCGCCTCGGCCCACGCCCGCGCCGCCGCCCTGCGCGAACGCGCCCGCAACCTCCCCACCTGAGCGCCGCCGCGCGCTACCATCCCTGCCACGGAGGCGTGGCAGAGCGGCCGATTGCAGCGGTTTTGAAAACCGCCAGGGGGCAACTCCTCGAGGGTTCGAATCCTTCCGCCTCCGCCATCTGGCTTGGGCCGCGCCCCAGAGGCGGCGAGGCGGGCTGGGTTGGTCGTGCAGGGTGGCCTTGCCGAATCGTGGCCGGTAGGCGTGCTCGCTACGCGCTGCGACGGCGGCGGGGAGGATTGCGCGGTGGCTTTGGAGTCCCGAGGCTGGCCCGACGGTCTGGCGGCAGGTGCGGGGGTTGGCACGGGGATCGCTGCGGAGGAGGGCGGGGGGGCGGCTTTTGAACGTTCCGTAAAGGTCAGTTGGGATGGGGTAGGATAGGCGTCGATAGGGAGGGTCTCGGTTTCAGCCATACGCCCCCTGCATCGAAGCACCCAAGAGAAGCACCGTGGTCCAGAGCGTCGCCCAGCGTCGGATGAAAGTCCTGTTCCTCGACGAGTACCTCCCGCAGGAGATGCTCGGGATCATGTGGCTCAGCCGAGCCATCAAGGATGCGGGGCACGAGACCAAGGCACTGTTCGTGCCGGACAAGGACTGGGTCGCGAAGGTCAAGGAGTACAACCCCGACGTGGTGTGCTACTCGGTCACGACCGGGATGCACGTGTACCTCGCGGAGCTCAACCAGCGCGTCAAGGCCGAACTCCCCTACGTGGTGTCGGTGTTCGGCGGCCCGCACACGACCTTCACGCCGGAGTACATCGAGACGCCGGGCATCGACGTCATCTGCCGCGGCGAGGGCGAGCAGGCGATCGTCGAGCTGCTCGACCGCATGGCCGCCGGCGCGGACTACAGCGATGTCCAGAACCTGTGGGTCAAGGACCGCAAGACCGGCGAGATCGCGCGCAACCCGGTGCGCCCGCTGGTGCAGAACCTCGACGAACTCGGTCACCCCGACCGCGACGTGATCTACGAGGCCGCGCCGATCTACCGCGACAGCGACCGCAAGGTGTTCGTGACCCAGCGTGGCTGCCCGATGAACTGCTCGTTCTGCTTCCACCACGCGTGGAAGAAGAAGGTCTACAACTCGAACAACAAGGAGTACACGCGCAAGCGCTCGGTCGACCACATCATCGCCGAGATCAACGCGGTGCGCGCCAAGTACAGCCTGAAGTTCGTGCACTTCGTCGACGACATCTTCAACCTGAAGAACAGCTGGCTCGAGGAGTTCTGTGAGCGCTTCCCGAAGGAAGTCGGGCTGCCGTTCGACGTGATCCTGATGGCTAACCTGACGACGGAGCGCCACATCGAGCTCCTGCGCAAGGCGGGCTGCGTGTACGCGCGCATCGCGATCGAGGCCGCCAATGACCACGTGCGCAACGCGATCTTCCGCAAGAACACGACGCGCCAGCAGCTCATCAACGCCTCGCAGTGGATCACGAAGCACGGCATTCGCCTCGGATCGCTCAACATCCTCGGCGCGCCGGGCGCGACGATCGAGGACGAGCTCGACACCGTACGCCTCAACGTCGAGTGCGGCGTCGACCACCCGATGGTCAGCCTGATGCAGCCCTACCCGATGTTCGACATCACCGACACGACCCAGCAGATGGGCTACGCGGTGTCGAGCCTCGACCAGTTCCCGGTCAACTTCCGGCGCTCGCTGCCGGTCGAGAGCGACCAGAAGCACCAGATCGAGAACCTGCACAAGCTGTTCCCGCTCGCCGTGCGCAACCCGTGGATGGTCAAGTACCTGCCGAAGCTCATCAAGCCGAAGTTGATGTACCGGCCGTACCTGATCCTGTTCATGCTGCACGCCGAGTACCTCGTCGCCGAGCAATCGGGCATCTACTCGCGCGCGCAGGGGCTCTCAGGCCCGCGCTACTGGACGTGGGTGGACTTCCTGTACCGCCTGTCGACGAAGGGCGTCCTGCGCGTCTACCAAGTGCTCTTCAAGAAGTTCCAGAGCCGCTTCGCCGCGCGCGCCCGCAACATCGAGGTCGCCCTGCAGATGGGCGACGAGCGCGTCGTCGCGCACATGGACTGAGAGAGCGGCGACAGCGCTCGCGAGTTAACGTGGCGCGCAGCGATGCGCGCCACGTTCGTCTTCACGCTGCTCTCGCTCGCGGCCTGTTCTGAGGCTCCGCAGCCCGAGGCACGTTCGACAGCGACGAGCGGCTCGGCGGCTCGCCCCTACATCGCGGTCCCGGGCACGCGCGTCGCGCTCGCCCCGCCGGAAGGATTCGAACCCTCGGCCAAGGTGCAGGGCTTCGAGCGCGCGGATGGCGCGGCGAAGCTGGGCGTCTTCGAGCTGCCCATGAGCTTCGCGGACGCGCTTGCGGATGCGCGCGAGAGCTGGTCGCAGGGTGGCTTCACGCTCCGGCGTGAGGAGCCGACCGAGGTCTGCGAGCATGCGGGACGACTGTTCGAGTACGAGCGCGAGGCCAACGGAGTCGCGCGCCACGGCTGGATGGCGCTGGTCGGCGACGAGAGCGGAGCGTTGCTGCTCGTCGCGGAGTGCGACGCGCGGGCGCGGGCTGCGCTCGAGCGGCTGCTGCGCGAGTGCCTGCTCGGTGCGCGCTGGGAGCGCGCAACGGACTCCGCACTGGCCTTCGAGCTGCGCCCCGCCGAAGGGCTCGTGCTCGTCTCCGACGAGGGCTCGAGCAAGGCCTACGTCGCCGTCGGGGCGCCCTCGCCCGTGCCGCTGGGCACTTCCTTCCTGCTCGCGAGTTCCAGCACCGAGCCCCTCGACGACTCACGACTCGAGCAAGCCTGCACGGAGAGCCTCGCGGCCGCGCTGGCGACCGTCGGGGCGACGATCGCGCGCGTCGAACGCTCGGGGCGCGCCGAGCTCAGCGGCCTGCGGGGCTGGGAGCTCGTGGCTCGCGTCCGCGATCCACGCCTTGAGGGCGAGTGGCTTGGCTACGCGGCGCTCGTGCCGCGGCCCCAAGGTCAGCTGCGTTTCCTCGGCCACGCATCCCCCACCGGAGCCGCCCGCGCGCTGGCGCAGTTCGAGCTCACGGTGCGCAGCCTGCGCCTGAGGTGAGTACGCGGTGCCGCGAGGGGCCGCTACGCAGTGCGTGCGCGCGAGGTCCCGACTCGGGACGAGTCGAGCTCGACGCAACGCGGGGCTTGGATGCGAATGGCCGGCGGCCCGGCGTGGGCGTGAAGCGCCCGACCTCGCGAACTGCGCTTGGACCCGCGCCAGCCAGCCGACGGCTCACTCCACAAGGAAGTGGAGCCGTGAAGTGCGCATCCCTCAGCGTCCCGCTGGCGCTCGCCCTCGCATCTGTGGCCGCGGCGCAGATCCAGTTGGAGTCCTTCGACCCGGTCCACACCGGCGACGACCCCAAGAACGTGGCCGCTGCCGACCTCGACGGTGACGGCCATCTGGACGTCGCGGTCCTCGGCCCCGACACCAACGACCTGTGGGTCTTCCACACCCTCGGGAACGCGCACCTCGTGCAGATCGCGTGCATCCAGCTCGGCGCCGGTCCCAAGCAGCTCGAGACCAACGGGCCCGACGGTGACGGTGGCCTCGACTTCGTGGCCATCAACGAGCTCTCGAGCTCGCTGTCGATCGTGATCAACGACGGCTCGGGCTTCTTCAGTGCCCGCCCGGAGAGCCCGATCGACATCACGCCCAAGGGGCGGTCGGCGGCTTCTCCTTCACCCGCGGCCTGCTGCGCCTCGGCGACCTCGCCATTGCGGAGTACGACAGCCACTCGATCCAGGTGGTGCACAACTTCGGCAAAGCGACTTCGTCGCCAAGGCGGCGCTCTCCATGCCGGGCAGCTCGCACCTCGAGGGGCTCGTCGTGCGCGACTTCGACAACGACGGGCTCGAGGACGTGGCGGCGTGCCACAGCGGCGCCACGAACCGTCGCGTCGCGCTCTTCTATCGTGAAGGCACGAGCTTCAGCACACCGGTGCTCCACAGCATCGGCAGCGAGCACCCGACCCACGTGGTGGCCGACGACTTCGAGCGCGACGGTCGCCTCGACCTCGCGTTCGTGAGCCCGACTTCGCTGTGCGTCATGCTCATGCGCCAGCGCGACCTGCGCGAGTTCGAATGGAGCAGCATGTGGAGCATCGCGGGCACCGGCTCCGACCGCCTCGTGTCGGGTGACTTCGATACCTCGGAATACCCGGACGTCGTCGCGACGAACGACCTCGGGAATACGCTGACCGGGCTCTACAACACGCTCTCCAACCCGCTGCCGTACTGCTTCGACGCGCCGAACTCGGTGAGACTCGACGCGACGCTGGAGACCTCGGATACCGCGAGCGTCTCGGGCAACTTCGTGCCGTCCGTGCAAGGTGCGCCGCCTGCCAAGCTCGGCACGTTTCTGTACGGCCCGATCGCGGAGATCAGGCCGTACCGCGCGGGCTACCTGTGCATCGCGCCGCCGATCGCGCGACTCGGCAGGCCGATCGCGACCTTCGATGGCGGCACGACGAAGCACGCGCTCGACTTCGGCTGTGCGCCGGTGGACTGCGGCGAGGCCGCGATCACCGCGGGCTCGGCCTTCAAGTTCCAGCTCTGGTATCGCGACTCGCTGCCCAAGGGCGGCGCGACGAGCAACTTCACCAACGGCGTGCGCGCGATCTTCCTGCCGCAGCGCAAGCCAACGGGCGTTCCCACCCCGCGCGGGAATGCTGCCCTGACGCTTTTGGAAGCTGCGAGGTTCCGAGGGCGCCGGGGTTCTTGCTTGCCTCGGACGTCGAGGCTTCCACGCCCTAGGGGCGCGCGCCGGCGTCGATCCAGCGTTCGAGGGCCGCGCGCTCCTCGACAGAGTGCTGAGGCTTCTTCGCGGGCGGCATGTGGTCCTCGTCGTCGAGCGGGAGACGCATGCGGCGCACGAGCTCGCTCTCCGCGGCTCGACCCGCGACCACGACCGTGCCGAACTCGCCGGGCTCGAACCAGCGCGCGTCGAACGCGTCGAGGCGCAGGTCGCCCTTCTGCTTAAGCGGGCCGTGGCACTCGACGCAGCGCGCCTGCAGGATCGGCTGCACGTCGCCGAACGCGAGCGGCGCATCGGTCGAAACCGGCTCGACGCGCTCGCCCGCGCGCGGAGCGCGGAACGGCTCGGTCAGGTAGCCCTCGCCGTGCACCAGCTCCCCACCGAGGTGCCCCGCGCCGAACGCGAGCAGCGCCGAGGCCGCGAGTACGGGCAAGTGCAGGCGGCCGCGCAGGAGCGCTCCCGCGACGGCGAGCAGCGCGCAGGCCATCCCGAGCCAGCGGTGCAGGTCGAGTGCTTCCTGCGCCGTGCGCCCGAGCGGCTCCACATCGGCATGGATCCAGCCGGTGAGCACGGCGAACACCGCGCTCGCAGCTCCGACGCGCGCGAGCAGTCGCACGATCCGGGCGCGCATCTCGTTGGGCGTGCGGGCGTCGAGCAGCGCGAGCCCTGCGGCGAGTGGGAGCAACGCCACCGGGAAGTGCAGCACCGCGAGGTGCATGCGGCCGAGGAACACGAGGAGGGCATCGCTCTGCACGATGCCCTCCAAGTTCCAGACGCGGACCGCCGGCGTCAAGCTGCAGGTGCCCCCATCCCTGAAAGTGCACTCTCGCAGGCCCGCGATCGCGCGCGGACGCACCTAACGCCGGGCCTCGATCTTGATGCGCGTCGCTGGCTTGGGCTCGAGCTTGGGGATGCGCACCGCGAGCACGCCGATCTGCAGCTTGGCCACCATCGCCTTGGGCTCGACGTTCAGGCCCTCCGGCAGCGTGATCGAGCGCTGGATGAGGCCGTACTGGGACTCGGAACGGAAGCACTCCTGATCCTCCGTCTCGTTCTCCCACTTGCGCTCGCCCTCGAGCACGAGCTGCGCCCCCCTCACCCGCACCTCGAGGTCGTTCCCCTCCATGCCCGGGACTTCGAAGGTGGCGACGAACTCGTTGCCGTCGTCCGACAGGTTGAACGCCGGGTAGCCCCGGCGCCGAAAGACCTCCGGCAGCTACAGCGGCGAGCTCTTCCAGAAATCCTCCAGCCACTCGTCGCCCTCCTTCCGCAGCGAGATCGAGGTGCGCGGCTTCCACAGCGCGGTCTTCATGTGTCGTCTCCTCGAGCAGGATCGTTTGGGGTTGCACCGACCATGCGGCGGAACCGTCCTCGCCGGCGCCGGGCGCGCGCTCGGTCCCGCCAACGGGGTAGCGAGGGGAGGACGCTCGACATAGCAGCGCGGGGACGCGCCACCCATTCGTCTGGGAGCGCGCCCCCGCATGGGAGCGATTGCGAGTGGCGAGAGCGCCCTCAGTTCTGCATTAGGCCTTCGCGGATGGCGAGGCGCGCGAGCTCGGCGGTCGAGTGGCAGTCGAGCTTGCGCTGCAGGTTCTCGCGGTGCTTCTTG
>SXGS01029969.1_pt1 | contig 18221 bp, 15 predicted proteins | sample 3174681 | NCBI WGS metagenome assembly SXGS01 (sample SAMN11356861, study PRJNA531348) | freshwater metagenome | isolation source: freshwater sample F1-80 | place: China: Fuxian Lake, Yuxi | collected 2017-12-25 | reverse complement strand
TGCGTGGACCAGCCCGGGTTCTCGAGGATGTTGCGCAGGATCACCGGCGGCGTGAAGCAGTCGTGGTAGCCGAGGCCGAGGAACGAGCGCCAGACCTCGTTTTCGCCGGCGATCTGGGCGATTTCCGTCAGCGCATCGCGCTCGCTCAGGCCCGGGCCGACGGACAGCGGGTGGCGCGTTCGCAGCGCGGCGGGCACGCCCGTCTGGATCAGTTCCTCCAGCGTAGAGAAGCCCAGCGTGGCCAGCATGGCCTGGATCTCGCTGGCACGGGGACCGATGTGGCGATCAGCAAAGGCGTCTTGGGTGAACATCGTCGTGGTCTTCCCTTGAACTTGCGGCTCTCTGGCGGTGGTCGTGGAACTGCTCATGGTGCGTGCCTCGGCTTGAGGGGTGCTCAGTGCGGCTGCGAGATGTGCTTCTCGTACTGCTCGGCGCTCATCAGATGGTCAAGGTTCTTCGAGTTGGGCTTGATGCGGATCATCCAACCCGCGTTCCAGGGATCCTTGCTGAGCACCTCAAGGTGATCTTCGATGGCGGTGTTGGTCTCGATGACCTCGCCTGCGACGGGGGAGTTGAGATCGGAGACGGCCTTGACGGATTCGATCTCGCCGAAGGTCTCGCCCGCTTCGACCATGCGGCTGGCCTCGGGCAGGTCGCAGTAGACGAGGTCATCGGCGTTGCCGTTGGAGAGCTCGTTGACGGCGAAGTCCGTGATGCCGATCAGCATCGTGTCGCCGTCGATCTTGACCCATTCGTGCGTTTCGGTGTACTTGCGGTCGTTGGGACGCATGGTTTCTTGCTCCTGCTTTGCTTGGTTGGGATCGTGGTTTTTGGGGTCTTGGAGTCACTTGCGCGTGCGCGAGAAGAACGGCAGCGCGCAGAAACGGGCCGGCTGACGCTTGCCCTTGAGGTCGATCTCGCAGGCCTCACCCGGCTTGCCGCAGGCGAGCTCGGTGTAGGCCGTGCCGATGTTCGTGTCGAGCGTGGGCGAGACGCTGCCGGAGACGACGTAGCCGATCTCCCGCTCGCCCTGGAACAGCTTGTAACCCTGACGCGGAACGCGCGGTCCGGGTGTCTGGATGCCGACGAGGTGGCGGCGCGGTGCGGCCGCGACGGCCTGCAGCGCGCTCTTGCCGATCCACTCGCCCTTCTCGGGCGCGAAGGACACGCCGAAGTTGAGGCCGGCCTCGACCGGGTTGTGCGTGGCGTCGATCTCGTGGCCGTAGAGCGGCATGCCGTCCTCCAGGCGCAGCGTGTCGCGCGCGCCCAGTCCGATCGGCAGCACGCCCGCACCCTTGCCGGCTTCCATCACGGCGCTCCAGCAGCGCGCGGCGCTGTCGGCCGGGATGTAGATCTCGAAGCCCTGCTCGCCGGTGTAGCCCGTGCGCGAGACGCGGATGTTGGGCATGCCGAGGAAGGTGCCGAAGCCGAACTTGTAATAGCCGAGCTTGGCGAGCTCGATGCCTTCCCAAAGGGGCTGCAGCACGCTCTCGGCGACCTGGCCCTGCAGTGCGATCATCGCGAATGCATCGGTCTGATCGTCGATGTGCACATCGAAGCCGCGCGAGTGCTCGCGCATCCACGCGAGATCGACGGCCGTGTTGGAGGCGTTGACGACCAGATAGACCTCATCCGGCCCGCGGTAGACGAGCAGGTCGTCGATCGGGTTGCCGTCGGCACGGCAGAACAGCGAGTAGCGGATCGAGCCCAGCGGGATCTTGGCCACATGGTTCGTCGCGATCGAGTCGACGAAGCGCACGGCGTCCTTGCCGGTGATGCGCACGCGACCCATGTGCGAAAGATCGAACAGACCGGCCTTGGAGCGCACCGTCTTGACCTCGTCGAGGATCGGTCCGTACTGGACCGGCATGTGCCAGCCTCCAAACTCGACCATCTTGGCGCCCAGTTGCGTGTGGATACCGTAGAGCGGGGTCTGCTTCATGCGTGGGGGAGGACAGGGAGGGGCTGAATCCGCGCGGGGCTGGAACGGTCGCCTTCGCGCGTGCTCCCTGTCGTGCCTCCGCGCGACCCTGCCAAGGGTGCGCCGAGCGCTTCAGGTGATGCTCCGGCCTCGAGTCCGCTTGCCTGAGAGTTTCGCGCTGGGCTCCCAGCGCTTGCACCTTCGGCGTCCGTCCCGGGGAGGGGCGGATCTCTCCCCGAGGCCGGGGATATACAGGTTGAGAACTGCGCAGAAGAGAATACGAAGCGGGAGCGCGTTCGCCAAGCTGCAGGGGTACAGTTCAGCGTGCAGAACCTCTTCCGTACCGCACGGGGAGTATTTTTCCTGATCGCTGCGCTGCTCTCACCTGCGCAGGCCTTCCAGGCCCCGGATCCGTTCCTGCCCGGCCCGCGCTGGTTCCGCGCGGCCAGCGCGCAGGATCCGTGGATTCCAGGTCCGGTCGCCTTCGGGGCGGACGGCGAGACGGCCGTGCTGCTGGCTGCGCAGGGCCAGCGCCACGCCGAGGTTCTGAGCACCGATGGGGAGGGCGCGACCGCGCCGATCTGGCGCCATGACGCCCTCCAGGGCAGTCAGGGGGCCTTGGGTGTGCTGGCACCGGACCCCTGGGGGCGCTTTGTGAGCCTGACGCAGTGGCCCGCGCCCGGATCGAGTCATCGCAGCACGCGCGTGGAGTTGCTCGACCCGCGCGCCGCGCTGCTCCTGCAACCGGCACAGGTCTGGTCGCACACGGCGTCCCTGGTCGCCAACGGGCCGGCGCGCATGGCCATCGACGCAGCGGGGACGCGCGTGGTGCTGGCGGTCTGCGATCCCAACAGCCAACGCGTCGACCTGGACTGCCTGCGTCTCAGCGACGGTGTGCTGCTCGCGCGAAGCAGCGTCAGCGCACCCAACCTGCAGGGTCTGGCGTTCTCGGGCGACGGTTCCACGGTGGCGCTGACGCTGGCGGGCACGCTGCTGGTGATGCCTGTGCTCGGGGCCCGCTCATGGCAGACGCCGATCCCGGCGGCGGCACAGGCCGTCGCCTTGTCCTACGACGGAGGCACGCTGGCGCTCGGCGGACCGGATGTGCGCGTGTATGCGCGTCAGGGCACGCAGTACGGACTGCTCGCCACGCGCGCCCACGCTGCGCCGGAGCTGTGCGTGCGCCTTGCGCTGTCGCCCGATGCGCAGACGCTCGCGCTCGGCTGGTGGCACTCTGTGCAGACCGGCGTGCGGTTGGAACTGCTGGACTTGCCGAGCGGAAACGCGCTGTGGAGCCGCCACCAGCCGCATCCCGGCGGAGCGCTGCAGAACTATCCAGAAGCCGTCTGCGTCAGCGCCGATGGACAGCGCGCGGCCTATGCGCTGTGGGGCGATGGATCCGCACAGCCGGAATTCCTGCTGGTCGATCGCCAGCAGGGCCTGGTGCTCGCGCATGATCTTCCCGGCAGCGCCCGCGGGCTGGCGCTGGATGCCCGCGGGCGACGCGCGCTGCTCGCCTCCAAGGATCTGCACGCCAACCAGTTCGGCAGCACGGGCCGCGTCGAATTGCTCGACACGGCCGAGCGGGCGCTGGTGCAGCGCTCGCGCGCGGAGCCGGGCCAGGTGCTGAAACTCGCGGCGCGTCGCACAGGAGCGAGCATCGTTTTCTTCCTGCAGGGACCGCCCAGCCCGCAGCCGCAAGTCTTCCCGGGCGCACTGGGGCAGTTGCTGCTCGTGCGCAGCCAGCTGACCGTGCATCCGCGGCCAGCGGACGATCAAGGGAGGGCCGATCTGGACCTGCCCATACCGGCGGATCCGCTGCTGATCGGGACGGAGCGGCACTTCCAGGCCGCGTTCCGCCGCAACGGGCAGCTGGAATTTGATTCCATGCTCGAGCGCGTGCTCGTGTTGTGAGCGCGCTTTTTTTTCCGGACTCGCCGACGGCGCGGAAGAAGTTCGCGACTCGTCTCAAGAGCGGATTCACGGGTCTCCGATAGCACCAAGGACCGTTCGTGCGCATCGCACGCGCGGTATCCCCGCTACACCCCCGGCCGTCACGGCCACACGCATCGATAGGACCCACTCCATGAGTCTTGGCAAACACTCCTGCTACCACCTCATGCTGCTCGCCGCGCTGGCTGTTGCCGGCTGCTCGGGCGGCGGATCTTCGTCCGGAACGGGCGGCACGAACGACCTCACGGCCGCGCTGCAGGATCTGGATCTCAACGCACAAGGCACCGTCACCGTGCTGACCTTCGAGTCGGCCTCCGGACTCTCCGGCGCGGGTGCGGGCAATTTCACGGCCTCCGGCGGCCAGACGCCCACGGGCGTCACGGTCGACGGCAACACCGTCACGATCACCTGGGACGGGCGCGTCAGCCCCGCCGACACGGTCAGTGTCACCGGTCTCAGCGGCGTGGATGGCACGGGGCTCAGCGTCAGCACCAGCGACTCGAGCGCCCCGACCTTCACGGTCAGCGGTGATCAGAACGTCGGCTGGGGCAATGATGTCGTCACCGTCGACTTCAGCGGCGTGAACGTCGCCGAGGAAACCGCGGAAGACACCGACAACTGGGTGCTGACCGTCAACGGCACCTCGATGTCCATGACGGGCACGGTCTGCGACTTTGATGCGATGACGCAGACCATGACCATGGAACTGGGCAGCTCGGCTGCACTGTGGTCGAGCTTCACCCTGAGCGCTTCGGGTGTGCGCGGCGTGAACCATGCCGCTGTGTCGACCACGAATATCTCGGGCACGGCCACGGGTGACAGCGCCGCCCCGACGCTTGTCGCAGCGGAGCAGGACCTGGATGCCGACCCGCTCGGCCGCGTGGTCCGCTTCCAGTTCAGCGAGCCGATGAGCCCCAACTTCTCGGCGCAGCTCTCGCACTACGGCGCGAGCAGCCCGGATGTGGCGGTCTCGGTCAGCCAGTCCAACTCCTTCCACATCGACGTCACGTTCAACAACCCGATGGTGCCCGGCGTCAACACGGTGGAGCTGACCGGTCTGTACGACATGCACGGCAACGCCTTCCCGGATGTCACGACGGCGATCACGCAGCCTGCGCCGGTGGCCAACGCCATCGAGGGCACGCCCAGCGCGAACACGGTCTCGAACGAAGGCGGCGACAACATCGTCTTCACGACGACTCAGGCCTTCGATCCGGAGTCCGCGCTCGACGCGTCCAACTGGACGCTGACGATCGAGGGCAACCCGGTCGATCTGTCGACGCAGACCTTCGACTACGACATCGAGACCCGTACGACTTCGATCACCCTCGACTTCGATCTCAGCAACGGCGATGACTTCGTGCTCACCGCCGCGAGCGTGGTCGACGTCGACGGCCAGCAGAGCGTCCTGAGCACGGGCACGCTGCAGGTGGCTGGCGATGCCACCGAGCCGGGCGTCGAGGCCGTGACCCAGAACCGCACCATCGATTCGACCGGCATGACGGTGGACGTGCGCTTCGACGAGGACGTCGACGAGGCGAGCGCGGAAACGACCGCGAACTACACCCGCACTGGCACCGGCACCGCGACCCCCGACAGCGCCACGCTGCTGGCGGACAAGAACACCGTGCGCCTGGTGTTCGACGCAGCCGTTGTGCCCGGCTTCCACACGGTCACGGCCAATGGTGTCATCGACCTCGCCGGCAACGCGATGAGCGCTTCCGGCACGGCGACGATGGGCTCTACCGACACCACAGCGCCGGTGATGACCTCCTCGAGCGCCACGGCGACCGCAGGCATCGAGAACGACACCCTCGTGGTGGTGTTCTCCGACGACATGTACGAGTCGAGCATCGAGAACTCGGCCAACTGGGAACTGGAATCCCCGATCGGCTCGGGGCAGACGCTGGGTGTCTGCTCGGTGACGTACGTTGATGTCGCGCGTCGCGCGACGCTGACGCTGGACGGCAGCGCCGTCAACCTGCAGCAGGGTGCCGACTACCAGATCCGTTTCATCGGTGGCGTCGACCTCGGCGGCAACACGATAAGCACCACGCCCTCGACGGGCGATGTCACGGCGGAGTCCGAACTGCCCGAGCTGACGAAGGCCTGGCTCAGCGGCGGCCCGACCACCAGCGTCACGGTGGTCTTCAACGAGCCCTGCGGCAACCTGACCGATCTGTACGACGCGGTCAGCAACCCCAACGGCGTCCGCTACACGCTCAACAACGGCAACACTGTCAGCGCGACCGGCGCCTCGGTTTCGAGTGATCGTCTCAGCGCGACCGTCACGTTCGCCAGCGCGGCCAGCGCGGGCGACACGCTCGACGTCTTCGGCGTGCGAGACATGGCGGGCAACCCCATGTTCCCGATCAGCGGCCAATCGATCGTCGATGCCACGGGCGGCGATCTGGTCTCGCCGAGCTTCTCCGGCGTGACGGCCACGGCCGTTGCCGGCGAGGAGAACGACGTGATCGTGATCACCTTCGATCGCGCCATGAACCCCTTCGGCATGGAGGACATGAACAACTACTCCATCGACGTGGGCAACGGCGCGACGACGCTCGGTCTCTTCCGCACGAACTTCGTGTTCAACGGCACCAACGAGGTGACGCTGACCCTGGAAGACGACATGGCGAACTACAACCTCCAGAACGGTGACCTGATCAGCGTCACCACGGAGAACCTCGTCAGCTCCTTCGGCACGGCGCAGGTCGGCGTACTGGCTCAGTCCGGCATCATGGTGGGCGGCGATGTCGCCAACCTGGCGATCGCCGGCAACACGACCGTGCGCTTCGACCCCAGCTCCTCGCTGGCGCTGCTGGTCACCTTCCCGGAGGCGATGGAAGGCTCCGCGGGCAGCTATCTGCTCAACGGCACGCTGGCCGCCAGCTCCGTGAGCCAGCTCTCACCCCGCGTGGTTCGCGTCAGCTTCGCCACGGACCCGATCGTGGGCGATCAGCTCGAGATTGTGGTCGACGACCTCGCCGGCAACGCCTGCGCATCGATGAGCTGCGCACTCGTCGCGGCCGACTCGAGCGCTCCGGGCGCATCGATCAGCGCGTCGGAGGCGACGGGCTTCGGCGGCGATACCCTGACCATCACCTACAACGAGCCGGTGACGGTGTCCAACTCCATGCTGCCGGGCAGCTACACGGTCACGGCCAACGGCACGCCGATCTCGCTCGCGGGTTCGACGGTTCGCTACAGCTCGATCGACAACTCCGTGCGGTTCACGCTGGCCAGCGGCCAGGAGTTCCCGCACGGCGCGACGGTCAGCGTCACCATCAGCGGCGTTACCGACCACTCCGGCAATACCCTGAACGGCAACCTCGGCGGCACCTCGGGCGGCGACAACACCGCACCGTCGCTGAGCAGCGCGTTCGCTAACTACTCGGCGGATCCCTCCGGCGCGGTGATTGATGTGCTCTTCAGCGAGGACGTCAACATCGCCCGTGCTGAAGACGTCAACAACTGGTCGACCGACGGCTCCACGCTGGTGGTCTTCTCCGAGCGCGTGTCGGGCAAGCACTACCGCCTGACGATGTCGGCGGCCATGGCCGCCGGCGAGCTCCTGCGCGCGAACAACATGCGCGATGCCGCCGGCAACATGGCGGGCTTGATCTCGACCAACCCGGTCGAGTGATCGCGTACGGTTCGGAAGGGAATTCCGACTCACGAGGCTCGGCCCCGCATGCGCGGGGCCGAGCCGTTTTGTCGCTGTAGCTACAGGCGCGCCGCGTGAGCCTCCGATAGGGCTGCTGGAGGAGCAACGGCCTTGGCCCGCAGGATGGAAGCACGCACTGAGTTCGTGGATGAAGTGGTCTGCGCCCTGACCGGCGGTCTGGGCGCCGTTCCGCCTCGTTCGTTGCGGGAGTCGCTCGCTCGCGCAGCAGCGGATTTCGACGAGCGCACGGCGGAAGCCTTCGCGCATGCGCTGTTCGCTGCTCTGGAGGCGCAGCCCGGCGATCTGCGGCAGCGTGAAGCCCTGTTGCTGCTGGGGCTGGCCCATCCGGCCGTCTTCGAGCGCCACTCGATCTCGCTGGCGGGCGAAGCCGAGCGCCATGCGCAGCTCCTGCGCCTGCACGGTGAGCACGAGCGGGCAGAGGAGGTGCTGAGCCTCGTGCCGTGCTCCCATCCCCAGCCGGAACGCGCGCCCGGCGTCTCCGGCGAGCAGCAGGTGCTGATCCAGCGCCTGCTCGCGCGTGCGGAGGAGTGCACTCAGCGCGGCTATCCGCGCCAGGCCGAGGAAGCCCTGCGCGACGTGCTCGCGATCGATCCTGCGCGCGGCGATGTGACCCGCATGCTGCGCGAGCTGCGCTCGCAATCGGCGCGGCGCGCGCGCACGCACAGGCGCGTGGCCCTGTGGGGCGGATCGTTGGCCTGCGTGCTGCTCGCCGTCGCCGGCGTCGTGCGCCATGAATGGCGGCTGGAGGCTGCCTACGCCAAGCTCCCCGCGGCGGGACTCAAGGATTCCGAAAGCCTGCAGCAGCGTCTCGATGCGCTTGAGATCCTGCTGCAGTCGCACATGCCCTGGACGGGTACTTTTAGCGCCTGGACGGAGCGCGATCGTCTGCGTTTGGCGATCGAAGCGGAGCAGGGACGCGCTGCCGAGCGCGCGCGGACGGAGGCGCAGGAGCGTCAGCAGCGGCTCGTCGAGGCCGCGGATCTGCGCAGTAGCGCTCGCGTGCTGCTGGAGCGCGGCGAGGGGCGACGGGCCGTCGAGCAACTGTCCCGCAGCCTGACCTTGGGCGGAGAGCAGTGGGATCAGCGTCAGGCCGTGCTGGCGGACATCGCCGCGATCGAGGCCTGGAACAAGGAAAGGCAGACGCCATGAAGTTCATCCAGAGACTGCTGGCCCGCGGCAAGCTGCGCGATGCGGCGCGCCGCGTGGCCGAAGAACCCAGTGCCCGCCACTACAGCGAGCTCGTCCAGCTTCACGCCGCTCAGGATCAGCTGGACGCCGCGCTGCAGACGGCCGCCGAAGGACTCAGCCTGCATCCGCGCGACCCCGAACTGCGTCGCCTGCACGAGCGTTCCCTGCGCATCAAGCGCGACGGCCGCACCCGCGAACTGCTGGTGGCGCTGCGCGAGACGCCGCGTCCCGCGTTGTACCGCGAGCTCGTGGAACTGATGCTCGAGGACGGCCGCGCGGCTCAGGCCGAGGAGCTGTGCGGCGAGTGGATCGCGAAGCAGGATGGAGCCCAAGCGCGCTACTGGCGTGCCCGGGCCCGCTGCACGCGCTATTTCGCCGACCGTCTGCGCGAAGACGGCCGCATGGCCCTGGAGTTGCTGGTCGAAGCGGAACGCGCCGCGCCCGGCGATGAAGGCGTGCTGCGCCTGTCGCTCGATCTGCACGCGCGTCTGGGCGCCTGGACGCAGGCCCGTCGCGCGCTGGCTCGCCTGCTGGAACTGCACCCGGGCGATCTCGCGCTCGAAGCGCGCTTCCGCTCGATCAGCGCACTCGCGACGCAGCCGAGCGATCCGCAGGCCTGCCTGCGCGAGATCGAGAAGAGCGGCCGGTTCGCAGACGAGGATCAGGAAAGCGGCGGCGCCAGCACGGCGATTCGCCCGGTGCTGCAGGCGCTCGCGCGCGAGCGCGGAGTCCAGGCCGCCTTCTTCGTGCGCGGTTCCACGGCGCTGGTGCAGGGTCCGCGCGGCTACACGGCGGAGCGCACAGCCCGCGGCGTCTCCGAGATCCTGCAGGCTTCGCGCTCCGCCGCGCGCCGACTGGGTCTGGGGCAGCCGCTGGAAGTGCGCCTGGAAGGCGATTACGGCGCGCTGGCGGCCTTGCCGAGCGAGCAGGGCTCCGGCGTCGTATGGCTCGACACGCCCGCGCTCACCAAGCGCATGGAAGACGGCCTGCGCGAGCTCTCGGGCCTCGCGAGTGCGAGCGGCGAACGGAGCATCCGATGAAGCACTATCTCGACAGCCTGTTGCACACACCGGGCGTGCGCGCCGCCGGTTTCGTCGCCGCGGACGGACTGGGCATCGCCTGGAGCGAACGCGCCGCCCGAAGCGGTGAAGAGCCGCTGGACACAGAGGGCCTTGCCGCGCTCGCCGGCAGCTGGCTGGCGGAGCTGACGCGCTGCGGCGCGCCGCTCGGCTGGTTCGCACCGCAGCGCTGCGTGCTGCGCGCCACGCGCGGAACGCTGATTCTCGCGCAGGGGCCGCAGGTTGTGCTGGTCGTGCTGCTCGACGGCGGCATGAGCCACGAAGACCTGCGCCTGCCGATGGAGTCCGCGCTGGCGCGATTGCAACGCCACCTGCGCAACCTCGGCAGCGGCGAAGCGCGCGAACAGGGCGCGCCGCTTCCGCACCGAACGAACACTCCGCTTTCCCCGGCGCTGCGTGCGCCCACGAACGCGGAGCTTGCCAGTGAAGAGAGAAAGGCCGGTCAAACCGCCCCGAGCGGAGAGTGAAGCATGGTTCAGATCAACTTTGCCCAGAAGCAGGTCAACGCCAAGATCGTGTTCTACGGGCCGGGCATGTCCGGCAAGACCACGAACCTCGAGATCATCCACCAGCGCGCGCCGACGCCCAACAAGGGCGAGCTGACGAGCATCTCCACCGATGGGGACCGTACGCTGTTCTTTGACTTCATGCCCCTGGATCTGGGCACGGTCGCCGGCATGCGCACCTGCTTCCAGATCTACACGGTGCCCGGTCAGGTCTACTACAACTCGACGCGCAAGCTCGTGCTGCAGGGCGTCGACGGTGTCGTGTTCGTCGCAGACTCCTCGGCGGCGATGGTGGAGGAAAACCTCGAGTCGATGAAGAACCTCGAGCAGAACCTCGCCGAGTACGGCAAGAGCCTCGCCTCGCTGCCGATCGTGATCCAGTACAACAAGCGCGACCTGCCCGATGCGCTCTCGATCGAAGAGCTCAACGCGCTGCTCAATCCGCACGGCTTCCCGTTCTTCGAAGCGATCGCAGCCAACGGCCAGGGCGTCTTCCCGACGCTCAAGGGCCTTGCAGCCAAGGTGCTCGAGTCGATCCACGGCGGCTCGCGTCAGGCCAGCTCCCAACCGGCGCCTGCCGTTCCCGCGCCGACTCCGTCGGCCATGCAGCCCGCAGCACAGCAGGCAGCGCAACCTGCGGCGGCGCTCTCGCAGACCGGCTTCCGCCCGCGAGCGATGCCGACCGCGGCGACGACCAGCATGTCGACAGCCAGCATGCCCACTGCCAGCATGCCGACAGCAGAGCCTCAACCCGCGCTTGCGCAGGCAGGCATGCCGGCGGCGCTGCCGCCGATGCCGAGCTTGAGCGTTCCGGCACCCCAGACGGTGGCGGCCCAGACGCAGCACGCTCCGTCCGCGGCGGCTCCCGCTCCGTCGGCACCCGCGCTGCCGACCATGACCATGCCCGCCGTCACCGCATCCGTCGCGACGGCCGCGCCTGTCGCTGCGCGTCCGGCTGCCGCGGCCAGTCCGCTCTCCATGCTGAAGCCTGATGCGGCCGCGACCGCGGTGCGCGCACCGGCACCTCAGAAGGTCGCTCGCGCGCAGCCCGCCCCTGCGCCGGCCCCCAAGGTTTCGGTCCATGCGCGTCTGGCGGCCCCGGCGGCAACCTCGCTGCAAAAGCCGCTGCCCGCCTCGCGCGGTCAGCGCCTGCTGGTCGCGGGCGCTTTCGTCGGCGCCGCGCTGGTCGTGGGCGCCGTCCTCGCCAAGTTCGTCTTCCCGCTGCTGTGAGGCCTGCCATGAACCAGCCCAACCACATTCCGGATGCTGATCTGCGCGCCCAACGCCTCGTTTTCTACGCGCAGGATGTCCTGCGCATGGACAGTGAGCTGGACGGCTTTCTCGAGCTCTCCGGCGCGCGCTGCGCGCTGGTGATCGACAAGGACGGACACCTCGTGACCCGCCGCGGCGATGCCGTGAACGGTTCGCTGGAGTCGATCGCCGCCCTCGTGGCGGGGAGTTTCGCCGCCACGCGCGAGCTGGCGCGCCAGTTCGGCGAGCCTGAGTTCACCAGCATGTGCCACTCCGGCGCGCGGGAGTCGATCCAGGTCTCGCTGGTGGGGGACCGGGCACTGTTCGCGATGGTCTTTGACCAGCGCACGAACCTCGGTCTCGTGCGCTTCTACGGCAGTCAGGCTCAGGCCCGGCTCGAACAGATCTTCCGCGAGCTTGCGGCGCGCCCGGGCGGGGCCTCCGCCGGGGCAGAGGGTGCAGAGTCCGTCGAGAGTCTCTCGCCGGAGTTCGGGACAAGCGCGCGTGAAGCGCTCGACCGACTTTTCTAGCCCACGAACACGCAAAAAAAATGTCGCGTCCCACTTTTGGGATCGCGTGTCCGGCTTGGCCCGTGATTTGTGCTGAAGCGTGCGCAAGGCGCAGGCTCGGGCTGTTCTAGGAACTTGCGTTCGGTGTGCTGTTTAATCCGAAAGCACGCTCGAACATTTGTTGTGAATTAAGCGATTAAGAGGCCACTCGCTTCGCAGTTGCAATCGTTTTTCGGAATGCGCTGCACGCGCTGCTGCGTTGCGCAGTCCCGGTTGCCGAACGTGTTCGCGCCTGCGCTGTTTGGAAGCTCCTAACGACTTGCATCCGCACCCGTCGGAGTGCTTCGAGATCGTGTTCGCACGACAACTCGTCACAAGAGTGGCAAGGTCATGAAGTTCGCTGCCGATGGTGGTACTGATGTCGTGGCGGTGCGGTCCTCGCGGTCCGCGCACCACATGTAGCGAACCCAAACCGTCCAAGGAGACAACCTCTCATGGCCAAGAAGAAGACGACGAAGAAGAAGGCGACCAAGAAGGCTGCGCGCAAGACCGCGAAGAAGGGCCGCAAGGCCGCCAAGAAGAAGTGATTTGAGGCGGGAGGCGCATTCTTGAACAAGAGTCACCTCATCGCCCATGTCGCCGAGGAGCTGAAAACATCCAAGCTCCAGGCCGCGCTTCTCGTCGAGACCGTTCTCGGCGGGATCCGCAAAGGGCTCGAAGCCGACGAGAGCGTCACGCTCACCGGCTTTGGGACCTTTGAGCTCAAGCCGCGCAAGGCGCGGACTGTGCGCAATCCGCACACGGGCGAGCCGATTCAGATCGCTGCCGGAAAGCGGATCGGATTCCGGGTAGGTAAGTCGCTGCGCGACTCCTTCTAGCGAGAACCCCTGCTAACCAAACGACCGGCTCCTGAGCTTGCTCAGGGGCCGGTCGGTCATTTGGGAGCCAGCTTGGCGAGCTCTTCGGCGACCGTTTCCTTCTCGATCTTCGCGAACAGAGGCCCGACGGCGCCGAGCTTGCGGCCGGCGGGCAGCGTGCGCCAGGCGCCTGCGACGGGCAGCTTGGGCCAGCCGGCCTCTTCGACGCGCCCTGCATTGCCCAGCATCTCCCAGACGCTACCTGCCTTGGCGGGCATGAACGGCGCCATCCAGCGCGCCAGCAGCGCGATCCACTGACAGCAGGTCGCCAGCACGGCGCCTGCGCGCACCGGATCGGTCTTGCGCAGCGTCCAGGGGGCCAGGCGGTCGACGAAGACGTTCGCGAGCACGGCGTTCTGGATCAGCTGCTCGCAGGCGCGGCGAAACTGAAAGCGCCGCGTGAACTCCGCCGGGTCGCCGAAGGTGCCGCACTCCTCGAACAGCACACGGTCCAGTTCGGCCGCGGTTGCGTCGTCGCAGGGGGGGATCACGCCCTCGTAGTTCTTCTCGAGGAAGCGCAGCACTCGCGTGACGAGGTTGCCGATCTTGTCGGCGAGCTGCGCGTTGACCGTCGCCTGGAAGTCCTCCCAGCGCCAGTCGCTGTCGGCGGACTCGGGGCTGCTTGCCAGCAGGTAGAAGCGCGCCGCCTCCGTGTCGTAGCGCGCGCAGAACTCCTCGATCGGGATCGTGCGCTTCTCGCTCGTCGAGAACTTGCCGCCCTGCAGGTTGTAGAACTCGTTGGCCGGCACGGCCCAGGGCAGCTGGTAGCCCTGCTTCACCCCGTAGAGCATCGAGGGGAAGATCAGGCAGTGGAAGGAGATGTTGTCCTTGCCGAGGAAGTGCACGATGCGTGAGTCGGGATCCTGCCACCAGCGCTTCCAATCGTCCGGCTTGCCGGCCATGCGCGCCCACTCCTGCGTGAACGAGATGTAGCCGATCGGCGCGTCGACCCAGACGTACAGCACCTTGCCCGTCTCGCTGCCCGCGCAGTCGGCCGGCACCGGGATGCCCCAGCTCATGTCGCGCGTGATCGGGCGCAGGCCGATCTCCTTGAGCTGCCCGCCGATGAAGCCGGTGACATTGGGCTTCCACTCGTGCTGCTGGAACCACTGGCCGATGTGCTCATCGCGCAGCTTCGCGAGATCGAGGTACCAGTGACGGGTCTTGCGCTTCTCCGGGCGCGTTCCGCAGATCCTGCAGGCAGCCACCGCCATCCTGAGCGGGTCGAGCTCCTGTCCGCAGGCGGGACACTCGTTGCCGCGGGCCTTGTCGTGACCGCACAGGTAGCAGGTGCCGACGATGTAGCGGTCGGCCAGGAACATGCGGTCATGGGGGCAGTAGAGCTGCTCGCTCTCCTGCTGCTCGAGGAAGCCGTTGCCTTCGAGTCGGCGGAAGAACTCCTGACTCTGCGCGGGGTGCTCGGGGCAGATGCTGGTGCCTGACCAGACATCGAAGCGGATGCCGAAGCGATCGAAGGTGTCCTTGATCACACCGCGCCAGCGGGCGACGTACTCGGAGTAGGGGATGCCCTCGGCTTCCGCGTTGACGGTGATCGCCGTGCCGTGCTCATCCGCGCCGCAGATGTACAGCACCTCCTCACCCTGCATGCGCAGCGTGCGCACATACACATCCGCGGGCAGATATGCGCCCGCGATGTGTCCGAAGTGGATCGGGCCGTTGGCGTAGGGAAGTGCGCTGGTGACGAGGTAGCGGCTCACGCGGTTCTGGGATTGCGGTAGATGAGGATCAGGTTGCGCGCGTAGACGAACACGCCGGTCGACTGTCCGACGATGCCGACGATGTCCTTGCGCCAGATGAAGTACACGAACAGCATCACTCCGCCGAACAGGCTGCCCCACCAGAAGGCGATGGGCACGACCGAGCGCTTGTGCTTCTCGGAGGCCCACCACTGCAGCAGCATGCGAAAGGTGAACAGCGCCTGACCGAGGAAGCCCAGGCCCACCCACAGGATGCCCCAGGGGGTGGTGATGTTGAAGAGCTTGTAGACGAGCCCGGAGTGCTCCAGGTGATCCTGCGCGCGCCGCAGCACCTCGGCGAAAGCCTCGGGCGTGTAGGCCACATCACCCTCCGGCCCGCGCACGATCAGGCGGCGTTCGGCGCCCTCGCCCTCGACGCGCACATCGTGCAGACGGGACTGCACGTCGATTTCGCCGTTCCAGTCGGGCAGCGGTCCGGGGCCGGCCGCGTGGACCGTGCCCTGCGCGCGCAACGGCAGCAGGCAGACGAGCCAGCACAGGCACAGCAGCAGCACGCGCTCAAGGCGCATCGAGAACCTCGACGATCGGCAGCCGGAGCAGGCGCGAGCGCATCCAGCGCACCGCAATCAGATCGCGCAGCGCGCGGAAAGCGCGGTTCCACACGCCGTACTTGGAGACTCCCGCCGTGCGCGGATGGTGCGAGACCGGATGCTCGAGCACGGAGAAGCCGTGGTAGCGCAGCAGCGTCGGCAGGAAGCGGTGCATGCCCTCGAACAGCGGCATCGCCTGGATCGCCTCGGCGCGGAACAGCTTCAGCGAGCAGCCCGTGTCGCGGATCTGGTCCTTGGAGAGCCAGTTGCGGATGCGATTGGCGATTTTCGAGCTGGCGCGGCGCACGAAGTTGTCGTTGCGCTTGGTGCGGTAACCGACAACGGCCGCATGACCGCCCAAGAGCTCGATCATCGCCGGCAGGTCCGCCGGGTCGTTCTGCATGTCGGCGTCCAGCGTGGCGATCAGCTCCCCGCGCGCGAGCTGCAGACCCGCAGCCGTGGCCGCGGTCTGACCGCGGTTGCGCCCGAAGAACACGCCGACCACGCGCGGATTGCGGCGGCACAGCTCGCGGATCTTGTCGGCCGAGCCGTCGCGGCTGCCGTCGTCCACTAGGATCAGCTCCCAGTCGCTCCTCGCAGCGAAGATCTCCACCACGCGCGCGTGCAGGCGATCGAGGTTCTCCACCTCGTTGTAGACCGGCGCCACGAGGCTCAAAGTCCGATCGCGGCGCGCGCGGCCGGGATGGCGGGCGCGCACGTTCTGGAGCAGGCAATCGGAGTCGGATGAATCGCTCACGCTGCCGGACATTGTGGCGAATGCGGGTCGGCCCTCGCAATCGGGAAGCGCCTAAGTGCATCCTACTCCGCGATGGATCAGCCCAATCGACCGCGAGCGGCGCTGCTGGCCGCGCTGTGCTTCCTGCTGCCGCTGCTGGCGTGGGCCTGGACTCAGGAGTGGTGGGCACCCGATGAGCCGCGCTACGCGCAGATCGCGCGCGAGGCCTACGAGAGCGGATCTCTGGTCGTATTGCATCTCAACGGCGAGCTCTATCCCGACAAGCCGCCGCTGGTGTACTGGATCGCGGGCTGGTTCGGCAGCTGGACGAACTGGAACGAGTTCGCGATGCGCGCGCCCTCGCTGCTGTCGCTGGCGGGCTGCGCCTGGCTGTGCTGGCGCATGGCGCGGCGATTCGGCTGGAGCGAAGCGCAGCTGTGGGCGCCGCTGGTCTTCCTGACGCTCGCCGGCACCTTTGCGTACGGACCGCGGCTGCAGCTCGATCCCGCCCTGAGCTTCCTGATCCTCGCGGCGGTCGAGCGACTGAGCCTGGGCGTGGCACGCGTGCGCATCGGCGGCGTCGATCTCGCCATCGCAGGCCTTGCGCTGGGCGCCGCGGCACTGGTCAAGGGCCCGGTGGCCTGGCTGCATGGTCTGCTGGCGTGTCTGTCCCTGTTGTTCGTGGCGCGCGGCTGGCGTGGGCTCAGCTGGCGGCCCGTGTGGGGCTGGCTGGTGCTGCTGGCACTGATGATCGCGCCCGTGGCGATCTGGGCCTTCTCCGCGATCGCGATCGATGAACGTCTGCGCGCGCCGCTGCTGTTCGGTCAGCATCTGGGACGCGTCGCCGAGGGCACCGTACACCGGGGACCGCCCTGGGATCATCTCGTGGATCTTTCCTACCTGATGTTGCCTTGGACGCCGTTGCTGGTCGCCGCGCTGGTGCGAGCCGTGCGCGATTGGCGCCAAGGCCGGCGCGATCACGAACACGCGGCGCGCATCTGGCTCTCGGCCTGGTTCCTGCTGACTCTGCTCGTGTTCTCGATCATGCCGGTCAAGCGCGCGCTGTACCTGATGCCGATCTACCCGACGGCGGCGCTATTGATCGGCGCGGAAATCGCGCTGCTGGCGGACCGCGGGCCGCTCTCGCGCTGGATCCGCTGGCCTGCGACCCTGCTCCTGGGTCTCGCGGGGGCGGCGGCGCTGGCGCTGGCGCCCTTTCACGCCGAGCTGGAGGGCCTGCGTCTCGGCGCGGCGCTGGTGGGCGCGGTGCTTGTCGGCGGAGCGCTGCTGGCGTGGCGCGCGCAGCACGATCTGCGCGCTCAGTCGCTGCGACTGGCTCTGACCCTGGCGCTCGCCGTCGCCGTGGCGGCGCTGTCGCTGGTGCCCTCGATCAACCGCTTCAAATCCGCGCGCCTGCTGGCCGAAGCGGTTGCCGCGCGCCCGGAGCAGCCCACCCGCATCCCCTGCATCGGAATACAGCCTGAGGGCTACCGCTTCTACGGCCGAATTCCCGCCGTGCGCGAGCCGCTGGAAGTGGCGCTGGAGCGCGAGGGCCGGCAGTTCCTGGCGCTGGTGCGGGAGCCGGACTTCGACAAGCTGGCCCCCGCCTTGCGTGAGCGCCTCGTGGTGCTGGAGCGCGCTCAGGTGGGCTCACGAGACATTCTCCTGCTGGGCGCGAAAGAACCCTAGGGCTGAAATCTCCCCGTGGTGGGGGAAAATCGCCTCTTGCCTGATACGATTCGGAGTCAGATTCTCCCCCTATGAAGCCCTTCCAGCAGCTTGATTACGTGCTCCTCGAGGAGCAGTTCTCCGAAGACGAACGCATGGTCCGCGACGCGGTGCGCGGCTGGGTCACGGAGCGCTACATCCCGATCGTAATGGAGCACTTCGAGAACGGCACGTTCCCGATGCACCTCGTCAAGGAACTGGCCGAGCTGGGCGTGTTCGGGCCGACGATTCCGGCCGAGTACGGCGGCGCGGGTCTCAACAACGTCGCGGCCGGCCTGATCTATCAGGAGCTCGAGCGCGGCGACTCCGGCCTGCGCTCCTTCGTCTCCGTCCAGGGCGGTCTGGTGATGTATCCGATCCACGCCTTCGGCTCGGAAGCCCAGAAGCGCAAGTGGCTGCCCAGGCTCGCCAGCGGCGAAGCGATCGGCTGCTTCGGC
>SXGS01132649.1_pt1 | contig 18229 bp, 15 predicted proteins | sample 3174681 | NCBI WGS metagenome assembly SXGS01 (sample SAMN11356861, study PRJNA531348) | freshwater metagenome | isolation source: freshwater sample F1-80 | place: China: Fuxian Lake, Yuxi | collected 2017-12-25 | reverse complement strand
TTCTGACCAGGAATCGAGACCAACGACGGCAACAATCTCGTTGCCAAAATCCAACACGAACTGGACCAAAAAACCCCGCAGCAAAAAACCGCTGCCGGGAAAAATGATCCGAATCCACTTTCAGAAAAAACTCACAGCCTCGACGGGTTACTAACTCCGCAACTTCACGAATTGACCTGTCCGGACTGGGTGCTTCGCCCGACTTGCTCTGCCACGCTGAACGTGTCTTGTTCGCGAACCGTGTTCGACACGATCAACTCGGCCAGCAAGCCCAGCGACAAGCTCTGTCCCCCCAGCAACGCCGCCGCGACCGAGTACGCCAGCAGCGGCCGCGATCCGATCGGTGTTGCTTCGAACAACTTGCCGCCCCACAACGGCGGCACGTTCATCAGCAGCCACAACGCCGCCAGATAACCCAAGCCCAGAAATCCAAGACCGAGAAATAACAGCCCGATCGCACCGAGCATGTGTTGCGGTCGCTGACCGAAGCCGGTCAAAAACTTCACGGTCAACAAATCGAGGAACCCGCGCAGAAAACGTCGCACGCCGTACTTCGACTGCCCGAACTGACGCTCGCGATGATGCACCGAAATCTCGGTCACGCGGAAGCCCCGCGCGTGAGCCAGCACCGGAATGAACCGGTGCAGTTCTCCATAGATTGTGATCTCGCGAGCAACCTCTGCCCGGAACAGCTTCAGACCGCAGTTGTGATCGTGCAGCTTCAGACCGGTCAGCCGGCCGATCATCCAGTTGAAGACTCGGCTGGGATACACCTTGTGCCAGGGGTCGAGCCGCCGCTGCTTCCAGCCGTTGACCACATCGAAGCCCTCATCGAGCTTGGCGAGGAAGTTCGGAATCTCCGCCGGATCATCCTGCAAGTCGGCATCCATCATCATCACGAGATCGCCGCGCGCCGCACGCATCCCCGCCGTGAGTGCCGCCGCCTTCCCGAAGTTGCGTCGGAATCGAATTCCCGACACCGACATGTTCTGCGACGCCAATTCGCGAACCGTCTCCCAACTGCCATCGCGCGATCCGTCATCGACGAAGACCACTTCATGCTCAATGCCGTGCCGTTCGCCGACACGAACAATCTCCGCCAACAACTGCGGCAAGCTCTCACGCTCATTCAGCACCGGCACGATGATTGACAACATGGGGATTTCAAATTTCAGATTTGAGATTTCAGATTTGAGACGCGCCGCGTGACACAGCCCAACGCCAACGTCATCAAGATTTCAGCCGCCATCCACGTTCCCCGCAACAGCACCGACGCCGCGACCGCCTGCGACGGGCTGATTCTCGGCTGCGATTTCAACAACTCGATCAACGCCGCTTCGCGAACCCCTAAGCCTCCGGGAGCGAAGACCGCGATAAATCCCACGAACGACGCCGACCAGATGTCTCCGGTCCAAACCAGCCATTCCGACAGCGACGCTTCGACCCCAACCGCTCGAAGAGTACAGCCCAAGCTCAGCCCATGAATCAGCCAGGTCGCCACAAACGCGAAGCTCCAGCCGAGCAGGAAGCTCGCGGGAATCTCGATCTCCGACACCGTAGGTTGGGACTCCGTCCCGATCCTCGCCGCATCCATTTCGACTTCGCCAATAGAAACAATCGGCGGCGTCAATCGGCGCGCGATCAACCCCAGAATCTTGGCAACACCAGGCACCAACACAACACAGACCACGACGACAACAGCACCGAAGACCAACGGCCGCTCAAAAACCGGACGGATCACAGCCGGTAACTCCACCACGATCTGCCGCCAGACCACGGGAGCCAACGCCAATCCCACTGCCAAGCCGACTCCCATGTAAGTCAGTGTTTCATACGTCGAGGTCAACGCCGCCGTTCCCGGCCGACAGCCACGCTCCGCCAGCATCCCCGCGCGAATCAACAACACCGAAGCCTTGCCCGGAATGTATTTCCCCAGATGCCCCGCGAAGTACGCATGCGCGACATCCCAGCGTCCCGAAGTCCCGCCGAACCGGTGAATCAACTGATGCCAATACAAAACCGACGGCAACCAACCAATCCCATACAGACCAAACGCCGCCAGCAACCACGGCCATTGAACCGTCACCGAACCGACATCCCCCTCACGCCACAACAACCACGCGCGTCGCCCAACGAATGCGATCACCAGCGCGAACATCAACCACTTCAACACCGGCCATAGCCGGCGGAAGGGATGCGAAGAAGGTCGCTGTCTCGATTGATCCGCGTTCGTCATGCCGATTCGTTTGAGTCTCCCATTGTTCGAGGCGTCCTACGGAAACTGACAGAAAGATGGGGGCAGAAAAAAGAACGAGCCTTCGTTCGTCTCGGCTCAAATACAAAGGTGACGAAACCTTCTTTTTTCTGCCCCCATTTTTCTGTCAGACATCAACCATTTCAAAGCTCTGACCAATCAATTGCCATTTGACGGACAGACACTCGCCACCGCTCACCGGCATTTCAAGACCTCGATCCCCACATCGCGCAGGGTCGTCAGGAGTTCGTCGAGATCATTCGCTGTCGTCAGTGGATTGATGATCGTGACACGCAACGCACCCGCTCCGCCATGATTGGTCTGCACGATGTAGAACTTGCCCGATTCGATGAGTCGCCTCCGCAGTTCTCGCTGAAACGCGCCGAGGCTTTCGGGCGGAGCCGACTTCATCGCGGCCGGGACGTGGCGAAACGCAACGATGTTGCACTCCGGTTCGTGCAGCGGGACGAAGTCTTCGGCAGCCAGCAGCTTCTCGTAAAAGACGCGGCCCAGGTCGAACGTCACATCGACCAAGTCCTCAAACAATGTTGGGCCGAAGAGCGACCAAGTCCCCCAGAGTCCGAAGGTCGCCGCGCGTTTCGTGCATTCCAGCGTCAGCATCCCACTGTCGTACTCGGCCATGCCCGGAGCCGACGGATCGAACAAATACGGAGCTTCCTGCCGAAACGTTTCAAAGCGATGCCGCTTGTCGCGGTACAACACGAACGCGCACAAAGCCGGCATGAACATCATCTTGTGAGCGTCCCACACAAGGCTGTCAGCTTGATCGACCCCATCCAGCAGATGCCGATAGCGGCGGCTCATCAACGCGGTTCCACCGTGAGCCGCATCGACGTGCATCCAAACCCCGTGCTTGCGGCAGACGGATGCGATGTCACGCAGCGGATCGAAAGCCCCAATCGGCGTCGCGCACGCACATGCCGAGACCGCGACCACTCGATGGCCTTGCGAGATCAACTCCGCCAACTGCTCGTCGAGCTTTTGCGGGTCGAGCTTGCGCCGCTCATCGAGCGCCGCACGCCGCACGTTTCGCGTCCCCAGCCCGACGATCCCGGCTGCTCGAGCGACCGAGTAATGCGCATCACCTTGCACCACGATCACCGCACGAGCGGCGTTGTTCGCCAGCCCCTCTTCCCACGCATCACCCAGCGCGACGTTGCGAGCGGTCAGCAATCCCGTGAGGTTGCCCAGCGAACCGCCATGCGTCACCACTCCGGCGAACGAATCGCGTTGCCAGCCGACTTGCTCACCCAGCCGATTGACCAGCGAGCGTTCGACCGCCGTGGCCCACGGTCCCATTTCATAGATCGCCATCACTTGGTTGGTGACCGCTCCCACCGCATCGAACAGTCCCGCAATCGGCACCGGAGCCGGCACCTGATGACCGATGTATCGCGGATGATGCAGATTGTGCCCGCGATCCAGCATCTGCTTCACGATCTCGCCGAATCCAGAGTCCGAGCGATCCAGCCAGCGTTCGGCCTCGGCGATGTTCGCCTCCGGTTCCACCCAGTTGAGCACTCGCGGCTCACGACCGATGACTTTTGCCATGTGCGCCGAGAGCAGCTCGGTCCATTCCCGAGCGGCGGCCTGAAACCGTTGCGGATCATAAATCGCCTGCAAGCGAGCCTGAGCGATCGTCAAAGCGGCAACATCCACCATCAAGCAAACCTGTTTTGGAAGATCCAGAGAACTGATTTCAAACACATAACCACGTTCGCCAGAGTGAGGCCGAATGAACGCAGCAAGGTCTTGACCCGATGATACTCCCCTCCGCAAGGCACAACGAGCGTTCCTCGAAGTTGCTCGTGCGATCCGAGGACTGGAACCGCCAATGAAAAAGGACGGGCAAGAGCGCCCGTCCTACTCCAGACTTTCGATACGAATGAACTACTTTTTCGCAGCAGCAACAGGTTCCTCTGCGACGGGCGCAACGGGGAGTTCCGGCCATTCCATCAGCAGCTCGTCGGGAGCTGCCAGAGTCACCGTGTTGTCTTTGCCGTTCTTGAGATCCACGGAAGCTTCGGCGAGCTTCTTGGCCTGATCGGAATCCTTATCCACAACCAGCGTGTCGTTGACCGCTCGCCACCATTGCAGGTGCGGCCAGTCGCGGCGCACGGTCTTCATCGCCGTCTCAAACGCCTTGCCATTGGCACCCGCGCTGAAGCCGGCTCGCTTCGCGATCACGCTGTACTTGGCGAGCTTGGAGGCTCGCTTCAATTCCCACAACAGTTCCGCCACTTCTTCTGCACGAGTCGAAGCCATGTTTTGCTCCCTTTCGCAATGAGCCAACAAAAGAAGCCCTACCGAGTCGCCGCGACGATCAGGATCATTGGCCTGTCGTTTCTCCGGGATCGAGGGCCTTGAGTTTGATGTGCGTTCGCCATCCAATTCCAACCCAACGCGACCGACCTTAATCGAACCCCCACGAGGGATCAAGACCCACGGAATGCTCATGGACCGCGTCTTTGAAGGCCACGGAATTCGCTTTGAATATCCCGAAGATTGGATTCTGCACGAGCAATCCTCGCCAGAAGAAATCACGCTCACGGTGCAGAGTCCGGAGTCGTCGTTCTGGTCAGTCACGCTGATCTTGGACCGGCCCGATCCTCGGCGAGTCATCGAGACGATCCTCGAAACCTTCCGCGAGGAATACTCCGAGGTCGACGTCTATCCCAGCGACGTCCGCCTGGGGGATCAGCCGACCGAGTCCTGCGAACTCGACTTTGTCTGCCACGATCTGATCGGTAGCGCGTTCCTGCGAGCCACTGTGGCTCCCGACTTCACGATGCTGGTGCTGTATCAAGGAGCGGATTTGGAACTCGATGACACGCAGCCGCTCTTGGAAAAGATCAACAACAGCCTGACGTGGGACGCCGACGACCTGCCCGATGTCCTCGATGTCTTCAACCCGGAGGGTGTCTAGAAAATAGCACGACGCACAAGCGAGTGATTTCGGTGCACACCACTCGAACCACTCGCTTGCGCGTCGTGCTAATCCTGTCGACACTCGACCTCTTCGATTCATTGACGAACTTCACAAACTTTCTTCAACGATGTTGCAAGCCCCGTTGACAGTGCCTCGTGAGGTTTCCAGCATGTGCCCGCGTTAGTTCCACGCGAACGACGATCCCGATGGGATTCAGACGGACCACAGGTCAGTTCAGAAGACTGACACGGGTTAGGCGGGCCATGCCACCCGGTAAATCGCGATTGCTTTCGGAACTAACTCCGTAGCCCGGTCACTCCGTGACCGGAACTTTTCGAGTCACTGAGTGAGTCGGCTACGTTCAGGACAGCGCGGGCCACAGCGTCTGACCTCCTTCTTTGGGCCTCCCCCGGCCCACTCTCACTTGAGGACTGTGTGCCATGCGTTTTTCATCTTGGTTGAGCAATCTGTGTCTTTCGTCGGTGAAGACGGCTTCCGCTCGGCGGCGACCCTGTCGCTGGCACAGTTCGGCGGCGATCTCTGGTTCGCCGATGACGCGAGAGGCGAACGGTTCGCTCGACCCAGCTATTGAATCGCTGGAGGATCGTTCGGTCCCCTCAGCGTTCGCGCTCTTCATCCAGTCCACCGGCGAGTTGAACGTCTCGATGACGTCGAACGACAACGTTTCGGTCGGCGTGAATCCGTCGACCAATCGCGTGCAGGTGATCGCGAACGGTGTCCCGGTCGGCTCGCTATCGTCGTCGATCACGCCGGACCAAATCCGGACACTGATCGTCACTGGCAGCGACTCGAACAACACGCTCGATCTGACCGGCATCGATGATCGCTTCACAAATCTCACGTCGATTCAGGTCAACGGCGGTGACGGCAACGACTCGATCCTCGGCAGCGCGACGCGGGCAAGCATCCTCAACGGCGGTAACGGAGCCGACACGATCACGGGTGGGACGGCCGGAGATTCGCTGCTCGGCAGTGATGGCAACGACCGTATCAACGGCGGTGACGGAAACGACACGATCAACGGCGGCAACGGAGCCGACACGGTCAACGCCGGACTCGGCAACGATTCGGTGCTCGGTGGGGACGGGACCGACAACCTCAACGGCGAAGACGGTAATGACACGTTGCTGGGCAACGATGGCAACGATGTCCTCAATGGCGATGTGAATGCCGGTTCGGCCGGGAACGATTCACTCGATGGCGGCGCAGGGAATGACACACTGACAGCCGGCGCGGGCGACGACCATCTCAACGGTGGTCTCGACAACGATTCGCTGCGCGGCGGAGACGGCAATGACACGCTCTTTGGCGGAGCGGGCAACGATACGGGACTCGGAGAAGCGGGCGACGACACGGTCAACGGACAGGCCGGCAACGATTCACTCGAAGGAGGGCTCGGAAACGATTCGGTCGATGGCGGCACTCAGGATGACAAGCTCTTCGGCGATGACTCGGCTGGGACGGGCAACGGCAATGACACGCTCAGTGCGGGTGATGGCAACGACACAGCCGATGGCGGAGCGGGTAACGACACGATCTTTGGCGGAACCGGCAATGACTCGCTGCTCGGCAGTGATGGCAATGATTCAATCTCCGGCGACGGCGGAAACGACAACATTCAGGGAGGCAATGGCGACGACTTCACCCGCGGCGGCGACGGGAATGACACGGTCTTCGGTGATGACTCGCTTGGCACGACGACCGGCAACGACACGCTCAACGGTGAAGGTGGCAATGACTCGCTCGTCGGTGGCAGCGGCAACGACAGCATCCTCGGCGGCAGCGGCAATGACACGCTGAATGGCGGTGACGGAGACGACACACTCAATGGGCAAGGGGGCAACGACAGCAACAACGGTGGAACGGGAAGTAACTCGATCGTGTTCGATCCCACCGACGGGACAGATACGGCCGGCGGCGGCGGAGGCGGAGGTGCCGATACTCTCGTCCTGGCGGGCACCGGTGCGGCGGATTCGATTTCGATCAGTCAGTCCGGCGGTTTGGTGAGGGTCTCGGTGGGATCGAACTCGATCACGGTGGCTCCGAATGTGTCGCATGTCATCATCAACGGCGGCAACGGCAACGATACGGTGACGATCTCGGCACTCGATTCGGTCAGCCCGGTCTTCATTGAGGTCAACGGCGAAGCGGGCAACGACACGCTCAACGGTGGCGGAGTAGCGATCGGCGGAGTGCGACTGTTGCTCAACGGCGGCGACGGAAATGACAAGTTGACCGGCACCGGTGCAGCGGACTCTCTGTTCGGCGGCCTCGGCGATGATTCGATTCTCGGCGGCAGCGGAAACGACATTGTCACTGGCGACGCCGGTAACGACACGCTCAAGGGCGAAGCCGGTGATGACAACATCAACGGTGGCGACGGCAACGACGTCGTGCAAGGTGCAGCCGGCAACGACAACATCGACGGCGGCTCGGCCAACGACAATCTCGATGGCGGTGACGGCAACGACACGATCTCCGGCAGCGACGGCAGCGACACCATCACCGGAGCGAACGGCAATGACTCGCTGCGCGGCGGTGTCGGCACGGATTCGCTGAACGGCGGAGCCGGTAACGATTCATTGGATGGCGGCGAGAGCGACGACACGCTGATTGGGCTGACTGGCAACGACAAACTCTTCGGCCGCGACGGCAACGATTCCATCGACGGCGGAGACGGCGACGACACCGCGAATGGCGGCAACGGCGACGACACGGTCATCGGTGGAATTGGCAACGATCTGCTCGGCGGCGAAGACGGCAACGACACGATCAACGGCGGTGCGGGCAACGACAGCATGTTGGGTGGCGACGGCGACGATTCGCTGCTCGGCGGCAGCGGTTCCGATTCGATGCAAGGTGGCGACGGCGACGACACGCTCAACGGCCAAGGTGGCACTGACGTCATCGCCGGCAACGAAGGCGTCGACACGATCGTGGACGGCGCCGCTGAAACGAACGAAGCCTTCACGTTCCCGGCGTCGCTGCTTGCGGCACTGGATACGCTATGACGTAGGTTGGGACTCCGTCCCGACCATAAAGCAGGGGTCGGGACGGAGCCCCAACCTACAACGAGTTGGCTCGACATCAACGGCGAGCAACAGGATCATTGCCGCGTGATCCCGTCGCCCTCCGAAAGGTGAGCCATGAGCCTGTTTCCCGTCGTCTTGTTGTCAGCCATTGTGCTGTCGATTGCCTACGTCACCTATGGCCGATTCCTCGCGCGGTTGATGCGGCTCGACCCCAACAAGGCGACACCGGCTGTTGAATTCAACGACGGCTTGGACTTCGAGCCGATCGAGCCGAAGTTTTTGCTGAGCCAACACTTCTCGGCCATCGCGGCGGCCGGGCCGATTGTGGGACCGATCCTGGCGGGCATCGCGTTCGGCTGGGTGCCGGCGCTGATCTGGATTCTGGTGGGGTCGGTTTTCATCGGCGGAGTTCACGACATGACGGCGCTGGTGGCGTCGATTCGTCACAAGGCACGGTCAATTGCCGAAGTCGTTCGCGATCACATGACTCGACGGTCCTATCTGCTCTTCCTGACCTTCGTCTGGATCGCGCTGGTTTACATCATCGTGGCCTTCACCGACGTGACGGCGAGTTCTTTCCTCGGCATTCAAACGTTGGAGAACGACGAGCAAATCTTGGGAGGCGGCGTGGCCTCGTCGTCGCTGATGTATCTCGCGCTGCCGATCATCATGGGACTGCTGCTGCGGCACACCAAGCTAACGATCGGCTGGGCCACGGCGATCTTCCTGCCGTTGGTCGGAGTGGCGATTTGGGCCGGTCAGTTCGTGCCGTTCTCCGTGGACGATTTCTTCGGAGTGCAGCAAGTCGCCATCAAACTGCCGGCGATGCGAACCGAAGTCGAAAGCGTGTTGAACGAAGAGCAAGTGACGCTGCTCCGCAAGTCTGCTCGGCATGTGCGAGACACGTTCGTCGTCACAACGCCACAGTTCGCCAAGGATGCCAAGCTGACCAAGGATCAATCGAAGCAGCTCGCGACAATCACCGGCCCGTTGGCAAAAGAGTATTTCCCGATCATGTCCAACGCTCAGCGAGCTTGGGATGTTGGCTTGCTGGTGTATTGCCTGATCGCAGCCGTTGTCCCCGTCTGGATGTTGCTGCAACCGCGCGGTCATCTTGGCGGATACTTCTTGTATGTCGCCCTCGGTGGCGGAATGCTGGGCTTGATTCTCGGCGGAGGCGAGGTGAAGTACCCCGCCTTCACGAATTGGGTTGCGACCTCCAGCGGCAGGGAGCAGTCCTTGGTTCCGTTCCTGTTCATCACCATCGCCTGCGGAGCCTGCTCTGGATTCCATTCCATCATCGCTTCGGGAACGACGTCCAAACAATTGCGTTGTGAAACGGATGCCCGCGTGATCGGCTATGGCTCGATGCTGCTGGAAGCGATGGTGGCGATTGTCTCGCTGTGCTGCGTGATGATGCTCGCTCCCGGCGACCCAACTCTGAAACGCGAGCCGAACTATCTGTACGCCAGCGGCATCGGCAACTTCTTGAGCGTCTTGGGGATCCCCGCGACGTTTGGCATTTCTTTCGGCCTGATGGCGTTCACAACGTTTGTGTACGACACGCTCGATGTCTGCACGCGCCTTGGCAGATACATCATTCAAGAGCTGACGGGCCTTCAAGGCCGGCTTGGCCGCTGGCTGGGGACGGGGCTGACCGCTGGAGCACCGCTGTTCTTCCTGCTGCAACCCGGAGTTGATGCGGACGGGAAACCTCTGCCACCCGTGTGGAGAGCGTTCTGGAATCTCTTCGGCGCGAGCAACCAATTACTCGCTGCGCTGACACTGCTGGGCGTGACGGTTTGGCTGTGGAGGACTCGCGGCGAACGCTGGGTCTGGTTCGTCACCGGCATCCCGACCGTGTTGATGTATGTGATGAGCACCTGGGCGTTGGTCTCGATGACCTGGCCGAAGTTCTACGACGTTAAGGCCGGCTCGTTCGCGGCCCCGCGCGAAGTTGTGCCGTGGATCGGCGTCGTGCTGCTGGGGCTCGCGGCGTTGATGTTGATTGAAGCGATCGCCGTGTTGACAGGCGGACGATCATCGACTCCACCGCAAACAGGCAAGCTGCCCGCGGCGGTGCCGACGTAATCGTGAGGCCAACAAAAACAGCCCGGCCTCGCGAGAGGTCGGGCTGCGTGGTTCGTGGTCGGGCGATCCCAATGCGCGAATCGCTCAGCTTGCCGAGGAACTCGTATCGTTCGGTTCAAACTTAGGCGGTTCGAATTTCGGAGCCGTGGTCTCGACCGGCCGGTCTTCGGCGGCGGGGCGACTGCTGGGGCGCGAACTGGAATAACTGCTGGCAGTCTCCGCGTCGTCTTCGATCCCACGCACGCCCTTCTTGAACTCAGTAATTCCCTTGCCCAAGCTGCGGGCCACTTCAGGAAGTCGCTTGCCGAACAGCAGCAGGGCGACGATTCCGACAATCAACATTTCCATCGGATGTGCACCAAACATGGCATACTCCAAAATCTGAAATCAGAGAATTGAAACAGGGACGTCGGGGAGGAAAAACGAGTCACGACTGCGGCGGCAGTTTGTCGTCGGTCGGTGTCTCGTTGACTCCCTTTTTGAACTCGGTGATGCTCTTTCCTAGCGACCGCATCAGATCGGGCAATCGTTTGCCAAACAGCAGCAACGCGACGGCCAGCACGATTAACAACTCAAGGGGGTGCGCTCCAAATCCCAATAACATGGCAAGTCTCCGGTCAAAGCCGATCAAGAATCCACTCGGACAGACGCTGGGTTCCAAGCAACAGCGACAGTGGTTCGGCGGCGGGGAAATGGATCGCGAAGGAATGGTCTAGGCGAACTCCAGGGCGAACATCCCCAACAGCCGTGGCGGGAACTGTCGTTGGTCTTGGATGTCCACTCGGTCCGCCCGCTGGAAGAGCAGGTGGGGTGAGCGGTCGGCTGGGATTCTATCCCTGCCGTTCCGAGTGTCAACTTTCTCTTCGGCGAACACTTGAGCCGGGAAGGATCTAAAATCACGCTGCCCGCAGGTATTTCGAGAACCAGTCTTTTGTCCGCAGCCACATCGCGTCGGACAGCACATGCCCGACTCCCTCTTCGATAAATGCCGAGAAATGCCGCTCGGCGTGCATCGAGGCATAGGCGTTGGCAATCGTTTTGACCCCCTCGCGGACGAAATCAATCGGGCTGCCGCCGTCCTTCTCGCCGAAGTTCAGCAGCAGCGGACGCGGAGCGATCAAGGCGGCGATGTCGGGCGTGTCGCCGTGAGCGAAGATGCCCGGAATGAAATTCGGGAAGCAGTGCAGCATGTGCTCGCGATGGATCGCAGCGTAGGTCGGCAGACAGCAATTGCCGACCAGGCACTTCAATCGCGGTTCCCACGGCCCGACCATCCACGTGTGCGTCGAGCCCATCGAATGCCCATAGCAGCCAATCCGATCGGCCTGCACTTCCGGACGGCTGACAAGGAAGTCGATGGCGCGTCGCATGTCGAGAATGTTCTTCCAAGCCATGCACTTGCCGGCGACGACGTAACGCAGAAACTCGAACCGCTCAAAGTTGCCGTCCTTCAGCTTGCCGGTCGGGTCGCGCCGCTCCTCAAAGCATAAGGCGTCGGGACACAGGACCACGTATCCCTCGCGAGCCAGTGCCGCGCCGGTATGGTGCATCGGGTCCGCCATCAGGCCAGCCGGCTCGGACTTCCCTTTGGTCCAGTTCCCCGCGTGCTGATGCCAGACCGCAACAGCCGGCGCTGGTTTGTCAGAAGTGACTCCGTCCGGGATCAGCAAGAACGCCGGGATTGGATCGTTTGGCTCGGCGTCGTAGAAGATGGACTCGATGCGATAGCCCGGCTTCTGAATCGTCTCGCGATGCCGGACGTTGAGCGGACAGGGCTTCGGCCAATCGCTCCCCAGGCAAGCCAGCAGCTTTTCTCGGAAGTCTGGTGCGGGCATCTCGATACTCCTTCAGGGCGATTGCGAATTAAACGTCAGTGAGCACACGGAGTCGTCAGTCGATTGGCTCGTCAAGTTGAAACTGGCCTGTTTGCAGTCCAGAAAGCCCAACCAATAAAGGACGACCATCATCACGACCCGAATTTTCACGCATCAGAACTTGTTGATTCTGCCGATTCCAGTGACAATGGCCACCCAATTGGCTTGGCCGCAGGGCACAATAGCAGGCCAGGAACTCACAAACCGCTTCATTCACCCACCGACTCAAGAGGAGTCCCACCATGCTGACTTTCTTCGGTAAACACAATCGGTACTGCGATTCGGTGTCTCGACGGTCCTTCCTGCAAATCGGAGCGGCCGGAGTCGGTGGCCTGACGCTGGCTGATCTGTTGCGACACGAAGCATCGGCGGCGACGGGTGGCTCGAAGAAGTCGGTCATCAACATCATTTTGAGCGGTGGTCCAACGCATTTGGACACATTTGATTTGAAGCCCAACGCTCCCTCGGAAATTCGAGGCGAGTTCCGTCCCATCGCAACCAACTGCGCCGGATTTGAGATCTCAGAGCTGTTACCGAAGCTGGCACAAGTCGCCGACAAGTTTTCTGTCATCCGCTCGCTGACCGGTATCAGCGAAGAGCACACCAACACGCAGTCGGACACCGGCTGGTCCGAGAACACGTTGCGAACGATCGGCGGGCATCCGAGTATTGGATCGGTCATGTCGAAGATGTGGGGACCGGCCCAGTTCACCGCGCAAGGCTCCGCTCCGACTTTCGTAGACCTGACACACGTCTCGAAGCCAGGATTCCTCGGCCAAGTTCACGCACCGTTCGTGCCGGACGGAGTTGGGCGCCAAAACCTCTCGCTCAATCAGCAGGTCACGCTCGATCGATTGGGCGATCGCAAGGCGCTGCTTTCGGGATTGAGCAACGCACGTCAGGGAGTTGACTCGCGCGGCATGATGACGGCGCTCGACAGCTTCACCGAACGAGCGGTCAATCTCATCACTTCCGGCGAAGTCGCAAAGGCGCTCGACCTGCGAAATGAAGATCCACGATTGCTCTCGCGGTACGGCGTCGAGAAGGATCAGCAAAACCAGCGCATGATTCTGGCTCGGCGGCTGATCCAAGCCGGCACACGCTGCGTCTCGTTCTCGTGGGGTGGCTGGGACACGCACGGAGACAATTTCAACAACATGCGCCGCCAGTTGCCGAACCTCGACAGCGGACTGAGCACGTTGATTCAAGACCTCGACGCGCACGGCCTGCTGAACGACACAATCATCCTGATGTCAGGCGAGTTCGGCCGCACGCCGCGCATCAACGGCGGAGCGGGCCGCGACCACTGGGCTCGCGCCGGATTCTTCTTCGTCGCCGGCGGAGGCTTCCGACACGGCCAAGCGGTCGGCTCGACCAACCGCCTGGGCGAGATCCCCGCGACTCGGCCGATCCACCTGCAAAACATCTTCGCGTCCGTTTACAAGCAACTCGGCATCGACCCCGACACGACCACGCTCATCGACCCCAACGGCCGCCCGCAGTACCTCGTCGACGAACGCAAGCTTGTCGCCGAGTTGGGTTGAGACTGGACGGCGAAAGTAGGATGGCCGCCCTCGGCCATCCTGCATGGTCTCAGATTCGGACGGCCGAGGGCGGTCATCCAACACACTGCTTACCATGCGTTGCTCCTGCCATCGCTTTGAACCTGTCCTCTCGCGACGCGACATGCTGCGCGCGTCGGCATGTGGGTTTGGGACGCTCGCACTGGCAAACTTGTTGAAGGGGGAGACAACTCGCGCGGCGAATCCCCTCGCTCCGAAAACCCCGCCGTTGCCGGCGAAGGCGAAGCGGGTTTTGTTCCTGTTTATGCACGGTGGGCCTTCGCAAGTCGACACGTTTGATTACAAGCCGCTGCTCGAACGAGACCACGGGAAGCCGTTGCCGTTCGCCAAGCCGCGAGTCTTTTCTTCGGGGACCGGCAACCTGCTCAAGTCGCCTTGGAAGTTCCGGCAGTACGGTGAGAGCGGGGCGTGGGTCAGCGATCTGTTTCCGCATGTTGCTCAGCACGTCGATGACTTGTGCATGATCAATTCGATGTGGGGCTCGAACTCGCGGCACGGCGGAGCGTTGCTCGAACTGCACACCGGCAGCGACACGTTCGTCCGGCCGAGCATGGGGTCGTGGATCACCTACGGACTCGGCACCGAGAACCAAGACCTGCCCGGCTACATCACCATCTGCCCGACGCTGACGCATGGCGGAGTCAACGCCTACAGCTCGGCGTTCATGCCGGCGGTCTATCACGGCACGCCGCTGGGTAACGCGGGCATCTCGTCGGATCAGGCGAAGATCCCGTTCATCGAAAACGCCGACAAGCTGCCGCGCTCGTTGCAGTCGCTGGAAGTCGGACTCTTGCGGCAGATGAATGAAGAGCACCTCGCCGCGTCCGGCCCCGACACCGCGCTCGAAGGCCGCATCAATTCGTTTGAACTCGCCTTCCGCATGCAATCCGCCGCGCCGGAACTGCAAAACCTCAGCAGCGAATCCGAGGCGACGCAAAAGCTGTACGGCCTCGACAACCCGCGCACCGCCAACTTCGGCCGGCAATGCCTGATGGCTCGCCGCTTCGCCGAGCGGGGCGTGCGGTTCATTCAATGCACTCACAGCTACAAGTGGGACCAGCACGGCAACCTGAAAGTCGATCACGCTCGCAACGCCGAGGAAGTCGATCAACCGATCTCCGCGCTGCTGACCGATCTGAAGTCGCGCGGCCTGCTCGACGATACGCTGATCCTCTGGGGCGGCGAGTTCGGCCGAACGCCAGTCGCTCAAGGAGACGACGGCCGAGACCACAACCCGCAAGGCTACACGATGTGGCTGGCCGGCGGCGGCGTGAAGCCCGGCATCCGCTACGGCGAGACCGACGACTACGGCTACTACGCCGTCAAAGACAAAGTCCACCTCCACGACCTGCACGCCACCATGCTACACCTGCTGGGCTTCGACCACACCAAGCTCACCTACCGCTACGCCGGCCGCGACTTCCGTTTGACCGACGTGCATGGCGAAGTGGTCAGCGGCATCCTGAGCTAACAAGGCACCGCACCGCGCGGTTCACGTCGCACACCCGGAAGTCCGGAAAGACACGTTGCCGGTTGCGAATTGTTCAATCCTTCGGTTGGAGTCGGAGGCTCGGTCATTCGTTGAACCCGCATCGTTTCGCCTTCAACGTGACACGATTGGACGAAATCTGTGGCGGTACGATCCGCCGACAATTTGGTTATTTACAGCCACTTCAAATTCAGTAGTTTCAAGTTTGTTGAAAAGAGATAGGCGAACGCAGGGCTTTCCTTGAGACTGGTTTGTGTCAACGCAAATCAATCCAAGGAGGGAGCCCATGCGTTCGCACAAGAGTCATACCATAACCAGTGACGAGGTTCAGTCGTGCGTGTCGAGTTGGTTGTCGGAAGCGGTGGTGTTGCCGGATCATGGCTGGAAATGTACAGCGGCCGTGGTGTGGATGCTGTTGATTCGCGCGGCGGCGCGGCAGCAGTCGATCTCGGCGGCGTGCCGCGATTTGAAGGACGCGCCGTCCGACCAAGCGATGCTCAATGCGCTTCACGATGGTTTGCCGAAGTACGTGCGGGTGCTCGAACGGCACCTGGTGGCGGCCTTGCAGACGAAGTTGCCCCGCCAGTTGCTGCGCCGCTCGCGCGAGGTGGCCATCGACTGGCATCTGATCCCCTATCACGGCGAGCCGCAGAAGTCTGCGAACGAGCTGTATCATTCGGTTCCCAAGTCGGGGACCACGAAGTTCCATGCCTACGCCACGGCGTGCGTGGTCGAGGACGGTTGGCGTTACACCATCGCCTTGACGTGGATCAAAAAGGGAGAGAAACCGGTCGTGGTCTTGAAGCGGTTGTGGGAGCAAATCGCACAAATCGGGCTGAAAATCAAGGTGTTGTTGCTGGACCGGCAATTCTTCAGCGTGCCGGTGATGAATTGGCTGATTGGTCAGCGACAACCATTTCTGATGCCGGTCGTGATGCGCGGCCGCAAGTCCAAGAAGCATCGCAAAGCCACCAGGCTGCGCGCCTTTCACCAGCAACCGGCGGGCTGGTACTCGTACACACACGGCAACAAAACCGATTCGGTGTCGATCTCGATCTGCGTGGCCTACAAAAGCTACGCGAACCGGAAGACGCAGAAACGAAACCACAAGAAACTGTTGTTCGCCGCCTGGGGAGTCCAACGCTCGCCGCGCGCCACCTGCGAACTGTATCGCCGCCGGTTCGGCATCGAGAGCAGCTACCGCCAACTGCAACAAGCACGCATTCGGACCTGCACCCGCGACCCCAAACTGCGGCTGCTGTTCGTGGGTGTGGCGTTGGTGCTTCGCAACGTCTGGGTCTGGCTGCACGCCACCCGCCTCGCCGATCCTGGCGGCGAACTGAGACTCGAACGACTCCGCTTCCGCCGCCTTCTCGAATGGCTCGCCATGTACGCCTACTCGCAACTCCACGATAACTCACCGCCTTACGTCGCGATCGATGATTGAGACAATCTTGGAACTACTGAAATTCGAAATACGAACTGCTTCCGTCCGAATGTTCTTGCACTCCAACTCTCCAGTGTGACGCATCAACTCGAGCGTGATCCGCCGATAATTCTTTGTAGGACAACAACTCTGCAAGCGCATCGCGTAACTGCTGGGCATCCTCAACCGAAGCAATTCTGTGTCCAATCGAAACCAGAAACGGAATCACGGCCTCATTGCGGTCGATTAACCACACGGATTCCGTGTTGTTAACGGCAATAAACGCCATGTGTTTTTGAACCGAGTTTGTCACTGGGCCTTTCCGAAAATACGACAGCGATTGCAGCCACTTTCCACGCAGCAAGCGCATCGTTCAACGAAATTGACGACTCAAACTTCACGCCGTAGGACGGGTCAGAAATCGCATTCCCAATCGCCACTACAAAGTGGGCCGGAAAATGTTGCCCAGGCGTATCGATGCCCACACCGCTTCCTTGGGATGGAGTTGAGTGATTGGCCATAGGAATTCAGCAAACGATCGCCTACGGCACGTCAGATGTGTTTGTTGTTGTTGTCCGTATTTCTGCGGTCGTGACGACTCCCTTATCATTCGTCGTCAAAATCAGAACCGTATTCGCTCGTATGGTGAGTTCCCACGAATTCGTTTCCAATTGTCGATATCTCCGATCTGTCCCGCGATAACAACGGAAAGCCGTTAATACATCCCAAACGTCATCGACGTCAGACGCTGAATCAACATGAATCTGGTTCTCTGACAGAAACTCCGCAATCCCTTTCAAATCCTCGTAACAGTTGACCCACGAACGGCCACTCAAACTGTTAATGACCACGATCCGTGACTGGAACCCCTCCCATACCTCTAACCGGCGATCAAACACACTTCGATTAAATGCCGCCCAAAGCCCCTTCTTTTGCGTGAGTAGGAGCACATCGAACACATCGCAATCTTTCAGCAAATGAACAGAGCTTGATGGGAATCGCGACTTCACAATTACCCTTGTATGCCAATCGGGCTTGTCAATAACGAATCTGCCAACGGCGTCTCTCAACGAATCAGAAACATTTTTATTCGCAATCGAAACACGGATGTCCAAACTAGGAAGAGCTGGATTCAATCTAATAGCGAACGTAACCCCAAATCCTGCAAGCAACACTGCGATGCCGACGACAGAATATGCGAAAGAATTTTGACGCCCATTGAACATCGAATACTCGACTCTAGGCAAAATCGAATTATCGCGAACGACATCCGCCTATGTGAAAAAGTAGAATTTTGTGAACACGTCACCCGTTTTTCTTTTCTTGGCAAATGCGTTTTCCGTTCCCCAGCCAACAAAGACGCCATCGACACGGCGCTGCGTCATCTCAAATGCAATTTGAGGTTGCAGATTATTTGAGGAAGACTTCGTTGGGGGTTCTGTAGCCGAGGCAGCGGCGCGGGCGGTTATTCAGAAGATTTGCGACGCGTTCTAGCTCGGCCCAGGTGAC
>SXGS01751380.1_pt1 | contig 18233 bp, 10 predicted proteins | sample 3174681 | NCBI WGS metagenome assembly SXGS01 (sample SAMN11356861, study PRJNA531348) | freshwater metagenome | isolation source: freshwater sample F1-80 | place: China: Fuxian Lake, Yuxi | collected 2017-12-25 | reverse complement strand
TCTCCTGGTTCCAGCGAAAATTTCGCCGTCTTGTCGTCCGCTGGGAGCGCATCGAAGCCTGCTTCGACGCCTTTCTCTCCCTCGCTTTCATCCACATCTGGCTCAATCGCATCCTTAATCCCATTTAGTGGGATAGGTTCACGACTCTCTCGCCTCTTTCGTTTAAGGAGATTCTGTCTATCGTCGCCAGATCTCCTCGTTGAAAGGCCGATCGAGACGCATCGCCGACACCTGAGATGGGGTGGCGGTAAGGTCTGAACGTTTGAAGGGGAACTGTAGCCGTCTTAGTATGCTCTTGATGATTTTGTTCCGTATCAATCGAGGACGCCGGGGATCCATCAACACAGGATACAGATAGTGCTATAAGAAAAACTTGTATTTTAAGAGAAATGGATGATGAAAACGTGCGTGGCATGGGTGATTGACTCCGTGAAGACTGTTGTTGGGAGTATATGTGGAGATGATGGGCTTGCTTGTCAAGCTTGTCAAGCACGACCGATAGAGTACGCGTTCACCACGATCAGTTGGTCTGAGGTTGATTGCGAAGCGGTTGAGAAATGAAAGGCCGAGTTGTGGTAGGTTAAAAGCAGATAAATGTGAATTAGCCGATGGATGGTTGGGGCAGCGCCCCGTTCGACCGAGTCCGAGCCGCAGGTGGCCGGCCTCTTTCGAGCCCCACAACGACGGCCTGGATTCTCCGGATGGCTTCTCAAACGCTCTGGCATCCAAGGACGAGAGGCGCTGAAGTGGCTGACCGAAGCGGTCGTGGCACAGCGCCAAGGCTCAGCACCTCCCTCGCTGCTCCCCCCTGCCCACCTGAACTCATGCCACCCCTGTGAACACGTATCTCCCCATGAACGCGTACCATTGATTTAACAAAACAGATATAATCGAGAATTGACGCGAGGTTGCAAGATGCCTTGTCCTGACAGCCCCCGGTGTCGACCTGGCCCGCGCACGCTCCAAGCCCCACCCGACGAGCCCGCCCAACGGGCGGTGCCAGGAGCGTGGGTTCGTCGGGCGTGGAGTGTTGCAGACGGAGCCCGCACCTTGAAGACGATGGAGGCTGTGATAGAGTCTGGGGATGATCCCGCTTCGCCTGAGCCGCGCTCGGGCCTATCCGTCCCTGGAGAGCTTATGACCGCCTGGACCGCCCGCCTGCTCTTGATCCTCTTGGCCGCCGCGACGCTGGCCGGCTGCGGCGACGACGAAGGCCCCGCCGATCCCGTCAACAACGACCCCGGCGACGCGGGCGAGCCCGAGCCAACGCCTGAGCCCGAGCCGACGCCCGAGCCAGCGCCCGAGCCCGAGCCAGCCCCTGAGCCCGAGCCTGAGCCCGAGCAGGAGCCTGAGCGGCCCCCCGGATCGCTGTGCGCGCCGTGCAACATCGACGACGAGTGCGGCGGCCCGGACGATCGGTGCCTCAACCTGCCCTTTGAGGAGACAGGGACCTGCGCCGTGGACTGCACGGACGACGAGGAGAGCTGCCCCGAGGGCTACGACTGCCTCGTGGTGCAGGAGGCGCCGACGCAGGTGAGCCAGTGCGTGCCGACCTTGTTGCTGTGCGACAACCCCTGCGAGGGGGTCGAGTGCCCGGTCGGCGAGGTCTGCGATCCGGGCCGAGGGGGCTGCGGGCCGCCGCTGGGGCTGTGCGACCTGCCCTGCATCACGGACGAGGCTTGCGGCGGGGAGGCCGACCAGTGCGTCTTCCTCAACACGACGGGCGAGTTCTACTGCGCGAAGGACTGCGCCGCCGATCAGATCTGCCCCGACGGCTACTTCTGCGCGGAGGTGGGGACGGACACGGGGATCTTCCAGTGCGTGCCCGAGGCGCTGACCTGCGTGGACCGCTGCACCGGCGTTCAGTGCCCCGAGGGTCAGGTCTGCGACACCTTCACGGGGGCCTGCGGCGAGCTGCTGGGGCTGTGCGACATCAACTGCGTCAACAGCGGCCTGTGCGGCGGCCCGGACGACATCTGCATCTCGCCGGGCAACGCCGACAACGAGTCCTTCTGCGCCACGGCCTGCGTCAACAACGGCGACTGCCCGCTGAACTACTTCTGCGCCGATCTGGACAACCGGGAGCTGGGGGTCTGCATCCCCATCGAGATCACCTGCGTCGACGATCGCTGCGACGGCGTCAACTGCGGGCCAGGCGCCAACTGCGACAAGCGCACCGGGCAGTGCGTCCAGGTCCAGGTCCAGCTCTGCGATCCTTGCGGGGATCTGCCCAGCTCGGCCTGCGGCGGCCCGGACGACCTGTGCCTCAACATCGGCGAGCAGGGCGGGGTGATCTGCTCGATGGACTGCACCGCGACGGGCGAGTGCCCGAACGAGGGCTACTTCTGCGCCATCCTCCAGAACACGACGCGGCGAGCGTGCATCCCGATCGGCAACAGCTGCCTGCGCTGCCAGGGCGTCGAGTGCGAGGAGGGGTCGACGTGCAACCCGCTGACCGGCCAGTGCGAGGGGCCGGCGCAGTCGTGCCTGGAGGTGCCCTGCGGCCAGGGCGAAATCTGCAATCCGGACGCGGAGTTGTGCGAGGTGATCAACGCGGCGTGCAACTTCGACACGCGGGTGACGGACTGCTTCGGGCCCGTGCGCAAGTGCTCGGCGACGCGGGCCAGGGCGCCGGGGGTCTGCGCGGTGATCTGCAATGACGACGGCGACTGCTCGCCGGAGGCGCCCAACTGCGTCGACCTCTACCGGGTCGGCGAGCTCTGCGTGCCCGACGGCCTGGGCGCCCCTACGACGTGCGGGGTGACGGCGCCGGAGGGGGTCGGGATCGGCAGACCCTGCGGGGTCGGCGTCCAGGCGGCCTGCCCCAACGACGCGCCGACCTGCATCCAGGGGGTCGAGCCGGACATCCTGGGCTTCTGCTCGCTGGGCTGCGGCTCGGACGCGGACTGCGGCGGCCGGGGCACCTGTCAGGCGCTGCGGGGGAGGCCGGGGCGCTCGTGCGTGCCGGAGAACTGCCTGTGCCTGACCGGGGCGGCGGTGCCCGATGGCCAGAACGACGTGCTGGCGCAGGTCCTGGCCCGCCAGGGCTTGAGCCGCTGCAGCTTCAGCCTCGACCCGACCTTGCAGCGCAACCTCGACCCGGCCACGCCCAGCGCGCCGCTCAAGCCGGTGGGGGTCGCGGGGCTGGTCGGCCAGCCGCTCTCGGCGCCGGGCGCGGCGGCCTCGCTCAAGGCAGACCTGGACAACGCCTCCTTCGGGTCGTCGCTGGCGCGGGACGCGCTCGTGGCGGCGGCGGCGCGCCAGGGGATCATCGTCCAGGCCCGGACGCCCGACTTCCCGCTGCCTGACCAGCTCGCGCCGCTGGCCGAGGGCGTGCGCGCCTTCGTCCAGGCGACCGGCGAGGGCTTCAGGCCGGAGATGATCGAGGGGGACGTGGGGGCGGTGCCGGTGGACTTCCAGATCAAGGTCGCCCGGATCCTGGCCGCGGCGGCCGAGGTCGTCGCGGTGCGGCAGGGGATCGCCGACGCGCTCGGGCTGGACGAGGCCGGGGTGGCGGCGCTCTTTGCCCACACGCCCTACCTCTTCCTGCCGCCCGCCGCCGGGGCGGTCGTGCCAGACCTGGGCGACGCCGAGGCGCTCGACCGCCTGGAGGCCTTCGACCTGGCGGCGCTGACCCAGGCCGCCGCCGACCTCGTGGCCGTGATCGAGGCCGCCGACCTTGAGGCCGACCCGGCGCTGGACGCGGTGGACATCCGGGTGCAGACGCGCGCGGGGCTGATCGTCATCGGGGGGGCCGGCAACACGACCTGGACCCCGCAGCTCCTCGACGGGCCCATCGCGCTGCTGCTGGACGTCTCCGGCGACGACACCTACCGCGTCCCGGTGGGCGCCACCTCCGCCTCGACCCAGCCCGTGGGCGTGGGCATCGACCTGGGCGGCGACGACGACTACGGCTACGTCGCCGCGCCGGACCCGCGCGACCAGCAGGCGTGGCTGCCCAGCGACGCCGGGGGCCGCTTCGCGCCCATCCTCCCCGTTCAGGCCGGCAATGGCGCCGTGAGCCTCTCGGACACCCCGCGCCAGGGCGCCGGGCGCCTCGGCGTCGGCCTGCTCTTTGACCTGGGCTCGAGCGCAGACACCTACACCTCCCTTCGCATGAGCCAGGGCGCCGGGATCCTCGGCGTCGGCGTGCTGGTCGACAACGGCGGCGACGACGCCTACGCCGCCGAGGCCTTCGCCCAGGGCGCCGGGCTCCTCGGCCTCGGCCTCCTCATCGACGACGGCGGCAACACCGTCCGCGACACCTTCCGCGTCTGGCACGCCGGCCAGGGCTTCGGGGCCGCCCGCGGCGTCGGCCTGCTCTACGAGCTCTCCGGCGACGACGCCTACACCGCCGAGCCCGCCGCCGGCATCCCCGACGTCCTCTACTTCTCCCCCCCCGACCGCGGCCTCTCCAACCAGAACCTCGCCCAGGGCGCAGGCGCCGGCGTCCTGCCCGCCGACCTCCGCAACCCCAACCGCCAGGCCCTCGGCGGCGGCTTCGGCGCCCTCTACGACTTCGCCGGCGACGACACCTACCTCAGCGCCACCTTCGCCCAGGGCGCCGCCGTCCACCTGGCCGTCGGCCTCCTGATCGACAACGCCGGCGCCGACGCCTACACCGCCCGCTTCGGCGCACAGGGCTACGGGGAGCTGGCCGCCCTCGGCCTCCTCGTCGAGCGCGGCGGCGACGACACCTACAACGCCTCAGGGCGACAGATCGGCGCCCTGATGGGCCACGGCGGCGACCTCGGCGCCGGCGTCCTCGTCGAGCTGGCCGGCGACGACGCCTACCGCGTCCCCAACCTGTCCTGCGGCGCCGGCTCCCTCAACGGCGCCGGCGTCATGCTCGACCTCGACGGCGCCGACCAGCACGACGCCCTGACCAACACCACCTGGGGCTTCGCCTCCACCAACGTCGGCGATGACCCCGGCAACCCTCGCCTCCAGGCGCCCACCTACGGCCTCTTCATCGACACCGGCGCCGACCCCGACACCTACTCGCGCGTCGACCTGGAGGGGCAGAACCCAGCCCCCATCGGCGACAACCGGAGCTGGTCGCAGCGCGCCGACGACACCAACCCCCGCGAGATCGGCCTCGGCATCGACGGCGCCGGCCTCACCGGCATCGAGTAACCCCCTTGCCCACACTGACCCGACGCCGCCTGCTCCTGGCCGCGACCGCCGCCGCGCTCGCCGTCGGCGCCGCTGGCGCAGCACACCTCGCCTGGAAGCGCTGGAGCCCCGGCTGCGTCCCAGGCCCCGCCTCCACGATGGTCTGCGCCGCCTCCGACATGACCCGGCTCCCCAACCACGGCCGCGTCCCCCTCGACGGCCCCGAGTACGACCTCACCCTCGGCGGCGTCCACCTCGACGCAGCCCGCAACGAGGTCGTCGGCTTCCAGATCATCCTCCAGCGCAAGGCCAGCGACACCGCTCGCCTGAGCCTGACCGTGACCGACCTCAAAAACCCCAAGGGCGACATTCTCCCCGCAGACCCCTGGATCGAGCGCTTCCTGGCCTATTACGCCTGGGTCGACAACGCCGGCTACACCTGGGGATCGCCCACCGAGGTCCTCCCCTGGCCCGACTTCTACCCCGACGCCCTGATCCCCTTCCAAGCCTCCTGCGACCCCACCCCCAAGACCCCCCCTGGGTCCAACGACCTCCACCCACCCTCCGACGACAAGCCGGCCGCACCGCCCGCCGACGCCGCACAGGGCGCACAGGCCACACAGGCCGCACGACCCGCCGCCGAAGGCCCACCGCCCGCCGCCGAAGGTCCACCGCCCGCCAGCGACAAGCCAGACGCACCGCCCGCCGACACACCCACGGGCGCGCAGAGCGCCGAAGCCGCGCCCCGCGCCCCGCTGACCGACTTCCCCCTCCCCACCGCGCACGGCCCCAACCAGGCCGTCTGGATCGACATCACCGTCCCCCGCGACCAGCCCCCCGGCCTGTACCACGGCCGCGTCATCGTCGCCGCCCAGGGCGAGAAACTCGAAATCCCTTTGTACATCGAGGTCTTCGGCGCCACGCTGCCCGACGAGACGACCTTCCAGGCCGTCGGCGAGATCTACGACCCCTACGTCGCCGAGGGCGTCAAGCCCGACCAGCTCGGGACGCCCCGGTGGCGCCGCACAGCCTGGTGCCACCAGCAGCTCGCCCACCGACACCGCACCGTCTTCATCGAACGGTTTGACGGCGCCGCCGGCCCTGATCGACCCGCCGGCCCCGATCGACCTGCCGGCCCCGGTCAACCCGCCGGCACCGATCGACCCGCCAGCCCCGATGGCGCCGCCGGCACCGATGGCGCCGCCGGCACCGATCGACCCGCCGGCCCCGGTCAACCCGCCGGCACTGAGGGCGCCGCCGGCACAGATCAACCCAGCGTCGACAAGGCGTGGGCGACCTACGTCGAGGCCTTCGGCCCCGCGCTCGACGGCCGCCTCTTCACCCCCGAGTTCGGCTACCGGGGGCCCGGCCAGGGCGTCCCCGTATCGGTCTGGCGCACGCCCTGGCCCCAGGGCTACAACGGCTCCCTGGCCGGCCCGCTGACCGACGCCGAGATCGAGGCCATCAAGGGCCGCGCCGCCGCCTGGGCCGAGCTCGTCGAGGCGAAGGGCTGGGATCGGACCTCCTGGTTCGCCTACATCTTCGACGAGGTCGACGGCCCCACCGACCACGGCGCCGGCTTCGCCGCCACCGACCCCGCCCACGACGCCACCATCGCCATGACCCACGCCCAGATGGCCCGCGTCCAGCGCGCGCTCGACGAGGGCAGCCCGAAGCGGCGCATTGACCTGATGTGGACCAGCCACAGCAACCCGACGATCTGGTCTGGCAAGGCCGACCTCGATCTGGTCGGGACCATCCGGCTCTGGGCGCCCAACGCCGCCGCCGCCGACGTCCCCTTCCTGACCGCCCGCCGCAAGGTCGGCGAGCGCGTCTGGTTCTACCACGACGGACACCCCTCCGTCGGAGCCCACGCCATCAACGCCTCCGGCGTCGAGATGCGCACCTGGGGCGTCATCACCGCCCGCTACCACCTCGACGGGCACCTGATGTGGGCCGTCAACCTCTCCGACCCAGAAAACCCATACAACAAGCCAAGTTACAAGAACTCCGACGACCGCTTCGGCAACGGCGCCTTGATCTACCCCGGCGCCATGCTCCCCACCATCGGGCACCAGGCCCTCGATGAGCCCGTCCCAAGCGCCCGCCTCAAGGCCTGGCGGCGCGGCCTCCAGGACGCCGAGCTGATCGCTCTGGCCCGCGCCGCCGCAGGCGACAAGGCCGTCGACCCGCTCGTCGAGCGCATGATCCCCCGCGCCCTCTCCGAAGGACAGGGCCGCGCCGCGTGGCCCTCCGACCCCGCCGCGTGGCTCGAATTCCACCGCGCCCTGCTCCGGCTCGCCTCACCCTGAGCGGCCAGGGGCGCCTCACGCTCTCCACTCCCTGAGTCGCGCTGACAACAAACACATCGGCGCGGCGCTCACCCTGCGGCCACGCTCACACCGCCGGCGCGACCTCGATCCCCCTGGCGCTCGCCGCGTCGATCAGCGCCCCAGGCGCCGCAACGAGCAGCACCGCGCCCTCGCCCATCGCGTCGAGCGCGGCGGTCAGCGCCGCGCGATCTCCAGCCGGCATCGCGGCGATCTCCGGATCGGCGCTGGAGGGGGCGCCCCAGCGAGGCAGGACGACCATCGCCGCGATCCAGAGGGCGACGGCGCGCGCGTCAGCGCCGCCGCGCTGGAAGGCCTCCACGGCGCAGACCAGCCAGGGGTGGTTGACGCAGAGCTGCGCGCGATCGTCGAGGGCGGCCATCAGGTGCGCGCGGGCCACGCCCGATCCCTGGGGCGCGTAGAGCCCGGCGATGACCTCGGGGTGGATCACGAGCATCGGGCGACCGACCAGCGGCGCGGGCTCCGGCAAGGCCTCGACCTCAACGCCGAGCTGTCCAGCCAGGAAGGCGCGGTGATCGCCGCGCACGCCATCGAGCCCGCCGTGGCCGAGCCCCTTGGCCCGATCGTAGCCGCGCCGGATCAACGCCGCGACCGGGACTTCGCTCGCCGGGGGATATACCATCTGCCCCTCCCTTCACCCCGAGCCCTGGAGCGCCCGCGGGCCCTTGTCCAGCGACTCGCGCCACTCGCCTTCGATCGTGCTGTCGGCCACGATCCCGCCGCCGACGTGCCAGACGATCTCCCCCTCGGCCACGAGCGCCGAGCGGATCACCACGGACAGATCCGCGTCGCCGTCAAAGCCGACGTGGCCCAGGACACCGGAGTACCACCCTCGCGGCCCGGTTTCCAGCCTCGCCAGGAGTCTCATCGCCTCGATCTTGGGCGCCCCGGTCATGCTGCCCGGCGGGAAGCAGGCCCGCAGCGCCTCGACCGCGCCGACGCCTGGCCTGGCCCGACCTCGGATCGTCGAGGTCATCTGGTGGACGGCCGCGTAGCTCTCGATGGTGAAGAGCTCAGGCACCTCCACGCTGCCGATCGCACAGACTCGGCCCAGATCATTGCGCATCAGGTCGACGATCATCACGTTCTCGGCCCGATCCTTCTCCGACGCGGCCAGCGCCTCGCGCAAGCGCGCGTCCTCGACCGCGTCCGCGCCTCGCGGCCGGGTCCCCTTCATCGGCCGGACCTCCATCAAGCCCGCGCGGATGCTCAGGAATCGCTCAGGAGATGCCCCGGCCAGCGCCACGGGCGCGCCGCAGGCCAGCAGCGCCGCGAAGGGGGCCGGGCTGCGCTCGCGCAGCGCCGCGAACACGTCGAGGGCCGACACCTCGGGGGGCCGCGCGGCCCGCAGCGGGTGGGTCAGGCACCCCTGATAGCACCGCCCCTGACCGATCGCCGCCAGCACCTCGGCGGCGGCCGACTCGTAGGCCGCGCGCCCCATGATCGGCTCAAAGCCCAGCCCCTCGACAGGGGCGCAGGGGCCCGGCGCGGGCGCGTCGACCAGGGCATCGACCAGGGCGCGGGCGCGGGCGCAGGCCAGGGCGGGGTCGGGGGGAGAGCCCCAGGCGGGCAGGCCCCAGGAGCAGGCCCAGGCGCGGCCGGTGAGACGATCGCAGGCCAGGAAGGTGTCGTAGAGGCCCCACCAGGCGTCGGGCTCGCCCCACCGGGGTTGATCGGGGCTCAGGGACTCGACCGCGGCCCGGCAGCCGTAGCCGAAGACGCCGACGGCGCCGCCGCGAAAGGGCAGCCCGCCCAGCGGCCCGGCGTCGAGCGCGTTGAAGGGCTCCAGCATCGCCGCCAGGGCCTCGAAGGGGTCACCGAAGAGGGCGATCTGGCGGGCGGGGGCGCCGTCTTCGAGGGCAGCCAGCGCACAGCGGCCGACGTCGCCGCGCACCTCGGCCACCGGGCACAGGCCCAGGAGGGTCCAGCGCCCCAGGCCAGCCTGGATCATCGCCGAGTCGAGGCAGACGATCCCCTCGGCGACCCCCGCGCGCACATCGTGAGCGCGCCCGCGCCCGCGAGAGACGCGGTCAGCGGCGTCGATCAAGGCCAGGGTGTCAGGGGCTGGCGCCGGGAGCTCAAAGCGCACGGGCGCGCGGCGGTCGATCATATCGCCATCGCAGATCTGAACGTGACAGCGCGCCTCGTTCGACTAGAATGATGAGGCGATCCTGGCGGCTGAACGTCGATGTCGGGGAATGGATGGGGGTTTGAAAGCGTCATGAGGTGACTTCGGAGCTGCGCGCGGGATCTTCGCCGAACCCTTCATCAGACACATAGCACGACTCACCTTGATTCACGAGCCACCACGCCCCGCGCCCGCCCGACCGAGGCGCCCGCAACCCCGACCGCTGCCCCGAAGCGCGCGGCGGTGGTGGTGGATTCTCGCCCCCATGCTCCTGCTGCCCTGCGCGCTGATCGGCGGCGCCGTGGCGGCGCGGTACCTCGCCGAGGGCTTCATCGCCGACAAGCTCACCGAGGAGGCGAAGGCGCGCGGGGTGACCACCTCGTGGGAGTCGCTGGAGCTTGGCTACGATCTGCGCCTGGTCATCAAAGGGCTGGCGGCCTCCAAGGGCGACGACCTCCTGATGACCTTGGAGGAGGCGCACATCGAATGGGACTTCGACGATCTGCTCTCGGGGCGCCGCGCGCCGCGCGGGATCACCTTGAGCGGGCTGGACCTCCGCGTCGATCCAGCGGCGCTGCGCGCCTCGGGCGTCTCGGCGACGGCGGAGGGCTCGCCGCCGGGCGAGGGCCAGGAGCGCGGGTTGATGGACAAGATCGCCCCGCTCTTCGAGACGGCGGTCGTGCTGGAGCGCGCCCGCGTGCAGGCGCGCGGGCTGCCGGGCCCGACGCCCGAGGTGCTCTTGACCGACCTCTCGATGAAGGCCAGCCCATCGGACGGGGATCGCTGGAAGGGGGAAGCCGTCGGGGTGTGCGAGCGAGGGTGCGGGGCGGGGCCTCAGGAGGTCAAGGCTTCGGCGCTCTGGGGCATGCTGGGGTTGGAGCTCAAGGCGACGCTGGAGCGGCCGGTGACGGTCGAGGTCCCGCTGCCGGGGCAGGAGGGGTTGACCCCGGTGACGGTGGCCGGCGTCGACGCGCTGCTGCCGAGGCACGGCGGCAGGCCGACGCTCGGGGCGCTGGGGGTCGCGCTGCCCATCGACCAGCGGGGCCTGCTGGGCAGCGCGCGGATCGAACGTGTCGAGGTCGAGCTCCCGGAAGGCGGCGGCTTGCCGAAGCGCGTGGCGCTTCAGCGGCCCCTCATTGAGCTTGAGCGGCCCGCCAACCCGGCGCCCCAGCAGGAGCTCTTGAGGGCGGAGCGCCCGAAGGTGAGGATGCCCGCCCTGGTGCCCGAGGTCTCGACGCGGGCGCGGCTCCTGGCCGCGCTGCCCGCGCCCTCGGAGATCCTCGCGATCCGAGACAAGATCCTGCCATTGCTGGATAAAATAGAGGTTGAGGACGGCGCGCTGCGCGTGCGGGAGGCGGGGGGCAGAGAGCTCCTCGCCTTGAAGGGCGTACAGATCCGGCACGATGGCGAAGCGGTGCGCGTGGCGTTGAGCGACCGGGGCGGGGAGATCTCGGCGACGCTGGTGGCCGGGACGGACACGATCGCGGTCGACCTCGACGGGGTGTCCATCGACCGCGCCGAGCAGCTCCAGGACCACGTCGATCAGCTCAAGACCAGGAAGCGATGGCGCCTCGAAGGGACGCTGAACGGGCGGCTGCGCGTGCGCTTCGGGGGCGAGGCCTTCAAGGCCGCGCCGATGACCTACATCGAGGATCGGGGCCAGGTCGGGGGCTTCCACGTCGAGGGCGCCCTGGAGCTCAGCGGCGGGCTGCTCTACGTCAAGGGGCTCTCGCCGGGGCCCATCGACGGGCAGCGGGCCAGGATCGCCTTCAACGCCTCCTACCAGCCGCCCGGACCCGAGGGCCAGAGCGATCGGCTGACGGCGCGCAGCGTCAAGGTCGAGCTGCCCTCGCGGGGGCACGAGGGGCGTTGGGCCGAGGCCCGCGCGGAGGTCGAGGTCGAGCACGTCCTCGACGGCGAGTCGACGGAGATCGCCGCGCGGCTGTGGGTGCCCTCGCTGGACTGCGGGGTGGCCTTCGGCGCCATCCCGAAGGGCATGCTGCCCAACCTCCACGACCAGCTCAAGGCCAGCGGCGCCTTCGCCCCCGACTTGACCTTCCAGATCAACGTCGCCAACCCCTACGGCCTGGAGATGGACCTCAAGGGCCTGCCGGGCGATTGCGCGCTGGCCTCGCTGGGCAAGTTCTCCCCCGACTACCTCAAGGACGACTTCGCCCAGGAGGTCCGCGAGGGCGTCTCTCGCTCCGGCATCCTCGTCGGCCCCGACAGCGGCAGCTACGTCAAGATTTACAACGTCCCAGACTACGTGCGCGCCATCACCTACATGACCGAGGAGGGGGGCTTCTACAAAAGCGCCGGCTTCAGCCTGAACCTGATCAAGCGCGCCGTGCGCCTCAACGTCCACAAGGGCCGCTACGCCTATGGGGGCTCGACGATCTCGCAGCAGCTCGTCAAGAACCTCTTCATGACCCGCCAGAAGACCTTGAGCCGGAAGCTGGAGGAGGCCTTCATCGTCTGGCGCATGGAGGAGGTCTTGACCAAGGACCGCATCCTGGAGCTCTACCTCAACTGCATCGAGTACGGCCCCAACATCTACGGCATCAAGCGGGCCGCGCAGTTCTACTTCGGCAAGCAGCCCGCCCAGCTCGACCCCATCGAGGGCGCCTTCCTGGCCGCCATCAAGCCCTCCCCGCTGGTCGGCATGAACTTCATGGGGCCCGGCCACACCCCCGCCATCGGGTGGTGGTACGATCGCATGGAGGGGCTCGTGCGCGGGATGAACCGAAGGGGCATCATCGGCCTGGATCAGCTCAAGGCGGTCGAGCCCTTCATCGTCTTCTTCCGCTCCTTCAGCGGCGACCGCAATCTCTTCCGCGAGCAGGTCCGCCGCCAGCGGGCCGGCCTCAGCGGCCTGGCCGTCCCCGAGGGCGAGCCCGCCGATCAGGTCGCCGCTCAGACCGCCAACAAGCCCGCCAACAAGCCCGCCGCTCAGGCCGCCAACAAGCCCGCCGACAAGCCCGCCGATCAGGCCACCCGGCAGGGCGACAAGAAGCCCGCCCCCCAGACCTCGCCGCTGCCCGCCAACGCCCGCCGATACCGCCTCGAAGAGCTGCCCCCAGGGCCCTGAGCGGACCCTGGCCGCTCAAATCCCGAAGATCTGGATCGCGAGGCCGCTGGCCGCGATCGCGACGCCCGCCAGCGTGTTGGCGTGGCGCTCCAGGGCCCCCATCGGCAGCGACCGCATCCCCAGCGAGCCCACCGCCACGAGCCCCAGCATCGTCCCGATCGTCACCGCCCCGAAGACCACCGTGACCGCCACCACCGACCACCACGAGCGCTCGTAGGCCGGCGCCATGAACATCGGGATGAGCGCCTCGCAGGGTCCGAAGATGAAGAGCACGAAGAGCGCCCAGGCCGTCGCACGGTGCGCCCCGTGCGCGTGCGCGTGCTCCCTGGCGTGGCCGTGCTCATGGACGTGCACCGTCCCATCCTCGTGCGCGTGCGCGTGGCTGTGCTTGTGGCCGCGCCGCGCTCTGTGGCCGCGCCGCGCTCTGTGGCCGAGCTGCGCTCTGTGGCCGCGCCGCGCTTTATTGAAGGACCACGCCGCGTAGACCAGCCCGAAGGCGATCAGCCCCCAGGCCGCCAGCGACCCCCTGGCCCCTTCGAAGACCTCAAGGCGATCGAGCGTCACCCCCAGGCCAATCCCCACAAAGCCCAGCAGCACCGACCCCAGCACGTGGCCCAGCCCGCAGGCCGCCGTCAACGCCAGCGTCCGACCCAGCGACCAGCCCCTGGCCTTGCCCATCACCACGAAGGGCAGCGTGTGATCCACGCCGACGAAGGTGTGCAGGAAGGCGACCACCGCCGCAGCCTGGAGGAGCGCCCATAACCCCTGCGACGTCATTCAAACACCCCGATTCATTCAAGAAACGACTCAAAAAGACAGCTGATAGCCCGAGCCCACCAACGCCTCGATCGCCTCGACCGACTTCGGCACCCCCGAGGTCAGCACCTCCGGGCCATCCGCCGTCGTCAGCACATCGTCCTCGATCCGCACCCCGATGCCCCAGAAGCGCTCGTCGACCCCCTCGGCGCCATGCTGGATGTAGATCCCCGGCTCGATGGTCTGCACCACGCCAACTTGCAGGGACGAGGCCTGCTGGCCCTCGTAATAGGGGCCGACGTCGTGCACGTCCATCCCAAGCCAGTGACCCGTCTTGTGCATGTAGAACTTCTTGTACGACTCGTCCTCGATCAGCGCGTCCACCTGCCCGTTGAGCAAGCCCAGGTCCACCATCGACTGCGTCAGGCTCTTCACCGTCGCCTCGTGGATCGACTGCCACGAGCTGCCCACCCGGCACAGCTCGATCCCCGCCTCCTCCGCCTCAAGGACCGCCTGATAGACGTCGCGCTGGACCCCGGAGAAGCGCCCCGAGGCCGGGAAGGTCCGCGTGATGTCCCCGGCGTAATAGCCCAGCTCCGCCCCCGCGTCGATCAAGACCAGATCCTCCGGCCCGATCGCGCTCCGGTTCTCCGTGTAATGCAGGATCGTCGCGTTGACCCCCGCGCCCACGATCGTCCCGTAGGCCGGCGCCAGGGCCCCGTTCTTGACGAAGATGCACTCGATCAAGGCCTGAAGCTCGTACTCGTGCATCCCAGGTCGACACGCCTTCATCGCCGCCAGGTGCGCCTCGGCCGTCAGCGCGCACGCCGCCCTCAACAGCGACAGCTCCTCGGGCCGCTTGATCAGCCGCAGCGGGTGCACCAGCGCCCGCGCGTCGCGCCACACCGTCGGCCCCGCCGGGGCCTTGCCGCGCCGCGCCCTCAAGCCGCCCACCGCGCCGATCACCAGCGCGTCCGAGGGCTGGCCGAGCTGGTAGTGGATCTCCTCGGCCTCCTCCAGCAACCTCGGCAGCTCCTTGGCCAGAGACCCGATCTCGAAGGCCGCGTCGGCGCCAAAGCGCTCCCTGGCGCCCTCCACCCCCGCCCGGCGGCCGTGCCAGATCTCCTGCTCGGGATCGCGCGGCCTGACGAACATCGCCAGCGGCCCCGCCTCCATGCAGGCCCCCAGCACCACCACCGCCTCCGGCTCCTCGAAGCCCGTCAAGTACAGCACGTCGCTGCTGGCCCGGTAGGGGTAGGTCGTGTCCCGGCTGCGCACGCTCTCGCCGCCGCTGAAGAAGATCGCCACGCCCCGAGGCCCCATCGCCTCCAGAACCCGCGCACGCCGCTGCTCGTAAACCCCGTCGCTCATCACGCGCTCGCCTCCGGCCTCTGCGCCGACCCGCCCCCGGCTCGCCGCCCCTGTGATATGTAAGCATTCAATAAAATTGATGAATCCGAGCCAACGGGCCCGGGCGATCCGCTACTTGATGTCGTTGCCGCGATCGCGGAAGAAGAGCTTGAGCTTGGAGCCCTTGCGGATGCGGATCGTCTTGACCTCGCTCATCTCGCCGCTCTCCCAGCGCACCTGCACCTCGTGGCGCCCCAGCTCCAGCTCCCGGTTGATCATCGGCGTCGTCGCCCCCACCGGCGACCCATCCACGAAGACCTCTCCCTTGGGCTTGGAGTAGACCGTCAGCTTGCCCTTCTCGTCCCCCTCGGCCTCCTCCTCCTCCGCCGCGACCGGGTTGGAGTCGGCCGCCGAGGGCGGCGGCGGGAAGCTCGACGCCGCGGCGGCCGCCGGGATGCTCGACGCCGGGGTCGGCGGCGTCTGGTAGCCCGCCAGATCCACCATCATCGTGCGCAGCTCCTTCGGCCGCACCACCACCGTGTAACTCTTCTGCTTGTCGCCCAGCTTGAAGATGACCTCGTGGCGCTCCAGCGCCGAGACCTTCATCCCCAGATCGCTGCGCTTCGGGTAGGGCTTGCCGTCCACCGTCACCTGGGTGGCGCCCGTCGTGTAGATCCGGATCCACCCCGACGTGCTCTGCGGCGCCTTGCGCGCGCCCCTCCCCTGCGCCTCGGCCACGTCGATCGACGCCGCGCAGAGCGCCCACACGCTCAACACCAGGACGACCCCGAAGACACCCAAACGCCGCGCTTCAAACATCACTTCAACCTTCATTGCTCCACGCGAGCCCGCCTCGACAAAGACCCGGCCCCCCTTGATACATCGAACCCACACCGCGCGCAAAGACCGCCCGTCCAGGCGAGCGCGCCTTGTCCTCAGGCGACCCGCCCCACACCCTCAACACCCCCCAGCCCCCGGACAGTCCGGCGCCGAGAGCCCCCCCCACATCACTGGCGCCACGACGCGCCCAGCGCCTCCTGGACCAGCGCAGGCAGGACCGCCTCGATGTCGCCCTCCAGCATCACCCCGCGCACCCGCCTGACCGCGCCGACCTCGACCTCCTGCCCGATCGCGATCGTCACCCCGCCCTCCTGAAACATCTCCTCCGGGATCCGGTGGATCGGCGGCCGCGTCAGATCCACGCCAAGCACCAGCAGCGACCGACCCCCGTAGACCCACCCCGCCGCCTGCTCCCTCGGCCCCCTCGGCATCGCCTCCCCGAAGAGCACCATGTCGGGCCTCAAGGCGCCCCCGCAGGCCCCGCACATCGGCGGCGACGCCCACGCGACCGAGGCCGGTGCCTCCCGCCGCGCCCCGCACTCGGCGCACCGGAGCCTGTCGACCGCCCCGAAGAGCTCGGCCACCGGACCTCCCCCCGACCGCCGCGCCAGGCCGTCCGTCGTCGTGCTGATCACCCCCCGCACCTTGCTGGCCTCCGCCAGCGCCCTCAACGCCCCGTGCGCCCTCGACGGCCCCGACGGCGACCCCAGCGCCCCATCGACCGCCGACCGCCACGCCCCCCAGGCACCCCACGCCCGCTCCGGCCAGCGACCAAAGGCCTCCGCCGTCGCGCAGCGCGCCGGATCCTCGTCCCAGACCCCGCCGGGCGCCTCCGGCGCCGTCAACCCCGCGCACGACAGCAAGCCCGGCCCGGCCAGCACCACCGCGCGCCCCTGGGACAACACCTCCACGGCGCGCGCGCGCGCCTCCTCTTGATCTCGCGTCACCAACCCACACCTCCGCCTCGCACCACCGCCTCATCGTCGCCTCGACGCCGCCCCAGGGCAAGGAGATCTTGACGCGGCGATCCCCCGCCGCCCTCCGCGCGCCGACAGATCTTGACGCGCGATCCCCCGCCGCCCTCCGCGCACCCACGGCAGGCCGCCGCGCGTTGCCTCATCCTCGGCACCTTGGTATCAATGTCGGGCGCTCGCCCAGGAGCCCTCACGCCAGCTCGCCCAGGCGCCCCACGGAGGCCCAGCCATGACCCAGGAGAAGATCGCCCTCAAGGAGGTCCGGCACGTCGCCCGGCTCGCCCACATCGACGCCACCGACCAGGACCTCGAGGCGATGCGCGCCGACCTCAACGCCATCCTCGATTACGTCGCCCAGCTCGAAACCCTCGACCTGGAGGGCGTCGCGCCGACCACCCACGCCGTCCCCCTGGAGCTGCCCTTGCGCCCCGACCTCCTGGCCGCCACCCTGACCCGCGACGAGGTCCTGGCCGGCGCACCCGACCAGGACCAGGGCATGTTCCGCGTCCCCCGGATCGTCGAGGGGGGCAACTGACCATGACCTCACCCCTCGACACCCTGACCATCCGAGGCTGCATCCGCGCCATGGAGCGCGGACAGACCAGCGCCGTCGAGCTGACCGAGGCCACCCTCAAGGCCATCGAGGACAAAAACCCGAGCATCAACGCCTACATCACCCTCAACCCCGACGAGGCCATCGCCCAGGCCCGCGCCGCCGACCAGGCCCGCCTCCAGGGCCGCGCCGGCGCCCTGGCCGGCGTCCCCATCGCCCTCAAGGACATCCTCGTCACCCGCGGCCTCCGCACCACCGCCGCCAGCCGCATGCTGGCCGACTTCGTCCCGCCCTACGACGGCACCGTCGTCCGGAAGCTGCGCGAGGCCGGCGCCGTCGTCCTCGGCAAGACCAACCTGGACGAGGTCGCCAGGGGCTCCTCCACCGAGAACTCCGCCTTCGGCCCCGTCCAGAACCCCGCCGCCCCCGGCCGCATCCCCGGCGGCTCCTCCGGCGGCTCGGCCGCCGCCGTCGCCGCTGGCCTCTGCGCCGCAGCCCTCGGCACCGACACCGGCGGCTCCCTCCGACAGCCCGCCGCCCTGACCGGCATCCTCGGCCTCAAGCCCACCTACGGCCGCGTCAGCCGCTTCGGCGTCATCGCCTTCGCCTCCTCCCTCGATCAGGTCGGCCCCATGTCCCGCACCGCCTGGGACGCCGCCAGGCTCCTGGAGGTCATCGCCGGACACGACCCCCTCGACGCCACCTCCGCCCAGCGCCCCGTCCAAGCCTGGACCCAGGCCGCAGACATCGGCCCCGCCGCCCTCGATGGCCTGCGCGTCGGCGTCCCTCGCCAGTACTTCGTCGACGGCATGCAGCCCGAGGTCGAGCGCGCCGTCCGCGCCGCCATCGACGACATGGCCGCCGCCGGCGCCACCCTCGTCGACATCGACCTCCCACACACCGCCTTCGCCGTGGCCACCTACTACCTCATCGCCACCGCCGAGGCCAGCTCCAACCTCGCCCGCTACGACGGCGTCCGCTTCGGACACAGAGCCCAGGCCGACGCCCTCGACGACCTCTACGCACGCAGCAGAGCCGAAGGCTTCGGCCCCGAGGTCAAGCGCCGCATCATCCTGGG
>SXGS01652973.1_pt1 | contig 18235 bp, 13 predicted proteins | sample 3174681 | NCBI WGS metagenome assembly SXGS01 (sample SAMN11356861, study PRJNA531348) | freshwater metagenome | isolation source: freshwater sample F1-80 | place: China: Fuxian Lake, Yuxi | collected 2017-12-25 | reverse complement strand
CGCGTGATCGGTCCCGGGCAGCCACAGGGTGGCGTCGCCGCGCATGCGATGCCATCGGGTGGTGACATCGATCTCGGTGTGCTCGAGCATGTGGCCCATGTGGAGCGATCCGGTGACGTTGGGTGGCGGGATGACCAGCGTGAAGACATCGCGGCATTCACCGGCGGCGGCATCGGGAGCGTGGAAGATACCGGAGTCGACCCAACGGCGAGCCCATTCCGGCTCGAACCGCTGGGGTTCATACACTTTGTCGAGCTGCATTTTGAGGGGGAAGTCTTCAGTTTAGCGGTTTCGGCGACAGGACACTTCGTCCGGCGGACCCGCCAAATTGTCCGGGTCCCCGGATCCGGTGCGCCAGTTTCGCTGGACTTGGCGGATTGGCCCCTCGAGTGCAGGGGCATGGTGATATGGAAGTCACACAACTGCTTCGACGAACGGTTTTGGCCGCCGCCATCGCGAGTTCGGCTCTGGCGGCCGGGCCAACCAAGATGCCCGCCGACCTGGTGCGCTGGTTGGAAACCGCTCGCCCGGGCGATAACGCGGAAGTGATCGTGCAGTTCAAGCAAGGCCCGGGGAAAGCGGAGCACGACAAGGTGACCGCGCTCGGCGGCACTCTCTTGCGGACGCTGGCGGTGATCAATAGCGCCGTCTACAAACTTCCGGCCGGCAAGCTGAGCGCACTGGCGGCCGATTCCGGCGTGCTCCGCGTGTCACCCAACCGCGGCGTGTCCGTTCAGAACAAGCAGGCTGGAGCGGGAGTGCTCGTCGAGGGCGACCGGTAGCAGCCTATTTTCCGCGTTGGATCGAGCGGACCACTTCAGCCGCCAGCGCGGCCGATCCCGCGTCGGTGAAGTGGACGTTGAGCGGACGCTGCAATTCCGCCATGCGCGGCAGCACGAATGCGTGAAGGTCGTCGATTTCGACGCCGTGCTTGTTCATCACGCGCAACGCGGCCTCGTTGTAGCGGCGGCAGTCGGCGGGAATTCGCACGGGCGTCACGCCTTCCGGATAGGGCGTGGTGGTCGCGAAGATCAGCCGCGCGCCGGTCTTCTTCAAGCGCGAGACGATCGCGTCGAGATTCCGCTCGTACTCGTCGAGGGGAACCTGCACCTTGCCGTCGTCCATGTGGCGCAGGTCGTGCAGTCCCCAGTTGAAGTGGATGGCGTCCCACTTGCCGGCTCCGAGCCATTCGTCGAGTTTCGCCAGTCCGTTGCGAGTGTGCGCGGCGTTGGCGGGGGGACGGTGTACGTTCGCATTGCCGTCCAGCAGTTTGCGCACCGGCAGCGTGTAGCCGATCGAGATCGAATCGCCGATCAACAGCACGCGCGGCAGGCCGGGCTTGTCCCGCACGGCCGCGAACGCGGGATTCGGCTGTTTGGCCTGCTTCTGTTGCGCCGGCGCGAGACCCGCGGCCAGCAGCAATGCGGCGCCGAAGATTGTGATTTTCATCGCCTTGCTCCATCGAATAGCGCGAACGTGAAGACGTCGGATTCGCCCGCGATGGTGACGTGCTGCTTGCCATCCACCTCGAACGTAATGGGCGACGCGTAGAGCGTCTGGCCCGTGGGGAAGTGCCAGAGATCGGTTCCGGTGCGCGCGTCGAGCGCCACCAGGTTGCCGTCGTCGTCGCCCGTGAAGACGACGCCTCCGGCCGTGGATACGGTTCCGGCCCACATGGTGGCGGGGCCGGGCATTCGATACTGCCACTTGATCGCGCCCGATTTGGCGTCGAGCGCGCGCAGGTAGAACTCGCCGGGCTCGGTGGGGATGCCTTCGCCGCCGGTGCCGCGGAATCCGGTGGAAGGCTTGGGGTCCTTCGCGGAGGTGGTGTAGACGTCGCACTGTTCGAGCGTCACGACGTAGAGAAGTCCGGTGGCGGGGTTGTAGGAAGGCGACATCCAGTTGGTGGCGCCGCGCACCGACGGGCACACGCGATTGCCGCCGGTGGTGGGCTCCATGCCGGGCTTGACGATGGGACGGCCCTTTGCGTCGAGCCCCTTCGCCCAATTGAGCCGCTCGACGAAGGGAGTGGCGTGGAGGAACTCGCCGGTAACGCGGTCGAGCACGTAGTAGTATCCGTTGCGATTCGCCTGCACCATTACTTTGCGCTGGCGGCCCTTCCAATCCATGTCGATGAGCACGGGCGTTTCGTTGGCGTCCCAATCCCACACGTCGTGCGGGGTGAACTGGAAGTGCCATTTCAGCTTTCCCGTCGCGCCGTCGAGGGCCACCACGGAGTCGGAGTAGAGGTTGTCGCCGGGACGGGCGCCGCCGTGGAAATCGGGCCAGGGATTGCCGGTGGGCCAGTAGATCAGATCGAGAGCGGGATCGTAGGAGCCGGTGGTCCAGGTGGGTGCGCCGCTCCATTCGGTGGGGAAGCCGCCCCAGGTTTCGCTGCCGGGTTCGCCTTTGGCGGGAACGGTCCAGAAGCGCCAGTCCTCGCGTCCGTCCGCGACGTTGAGCGCGGCGGCGAAACCGCGCTGGCCGGATCCGCCGCCGCCGACGCCCACGATAATCTTGTCTCGATAAGCGAGCGGCGCCACGGTGGAGAAATAGCCTGCCTTCGAGGACGCAAATTCGCGATCCCACAGCACCGCGCCGGTGGTTCGATGCAGCGCCACCGCGTGGCAGTCGGTGGTGACCAGGAACACCGTGTCGCCATGAATGGCCACGCCGCGATTCACGCGCGCCGACTGCACGGGCGCGCGGTACGACCAGATGGGCCGGCCGGTGCGCGCGTCCATCGCCAGAACGTGGTTCGAGTCGGTGACGTACATGATGCCGCGATACACCACTGGCGACACGGCGAGCCGCCTTGCGCCATCCACTTTGTGGACCCATTTCGGCACGAGAGAGGCGGCGTTGGCCGGCGTGATCTGGCGTAGTTGGCTGTGTCGCGTGGACGCGTAGTCGCCGGCGTACGTCAGCCAATCGCGATTCGGACTGCGCTGGATGTCCTGGGCGGTCACGGGCGGTCCGGCCGGAGGCGGCGCCGTTCTGGAGGCCGTCATGCCGCGATGGGAGAGCGTCGCGAGATAGGCCACCAGGTCGCGCCGTTCGTTCGCGGAGAGGCGCTGCTCGTAGTCCGCGGGCATCAACGATTCCTTGGCGTGTTCGACGCGCGCCACCTGATGGCGGGAGAGCAGATGCGCCTCGCCTTTTTCGTCCACGATCTGGTAGGAGTAGTTGTTCCAGTTCTTGGCGACGCCCTTGATTTCGCGGCCGTCGGTCAGTTTGGCGGTGATGCCGGCGAAGCCCTTTTCGACGCGGGCGTTCGGCTTGAAGACGCCTTCCGCGATCTGGTCGATCGAACGCTGCCGGCCGAGGTCGGACAGGTCCGGCCCGAGGAATCCGCCCTGGCCCGCCGCCATGTGGCATCGGGAACATGCGGCTGCGCCGAAGAAGATCGCGCGGCCGGCGGCGGCGTCTCCCGGCGCCTTGGAGTCGATCGCTGGCGCGCTGAGGCCGCGCACGAACGACACCAGGGACCAGACTTCGTTGTCCTGAAAGTTGGGGAACGGCGGCATGTCCGTGCCTTTGACGCCGCCGCGGATCGAATCGAACAGTTGGCGGTCCGACGCGCGGCGGGCGGCGAGACCTCGCGCCAAGCTCGGTCCCGTGCCGCCGTTGCCGGTAAGGCCGTGACAGGCCGAGCAGGCGCCGCGGAAGATCTCCTGGCCCCTGGCGGCGGCGCCTGGATCGCGGCGGAGCGGATTGGCATCTTGCGCTTGGAGAACGAGCGCGAACAATGCGGCGGCGTACGGCTTTCCCATCAGCGATATGATACTGCCATGGCCCGCGCCAAGTCCCGGCGCGAACTGCTGCTCGAAATGGGCGGTGGGTTCGCGGCGCTTCCTCTCGTCGATCTGCTCTGCCGCGACGGCTTCTTCGCGCGTCCCGCGTTCGCCGCCACGGACAAGCCCAAGAGCGCGCTGGCGGCCAAGCCGCCGCACTTTCCGGTGAAGGCCAAGCACTGCGTGTTTCTGTTCATGAACGGCGCGCCGAGCCAGGTGGACACCTTCGACCCGAAGCCGGAACTCGACAAGCGCGACGGCCAAGCTTACAAAGGACCGCTCGCGGTGGGATCGAACGGGCGGCCCGTCGGATATCTGATGAAAAGCCCGTTTCCGTTCCGCAAACACGGCCAGAGCGGACTGGAGATTTCGAGTCTGTTTCCGCACGTGGCGCGCCATGCGGACGATCTGTGCGTGATCCGGTCGATGCACACCGACACGGCCGCGCACGCATCGGGCTGCCTGCAGATGAACACGGGCCACATCCTGATCGGCAAGCCTTCGCTCGGATCGTGGCTGGGATACGGATTGGGTTCGGGGAACGAGAATCTGCCGGCGTTCGTGGTGATGACGGATCCGCGCGGAGGTCCGATCAGCGGCGCTTCCAACTGGACCGCCGGCTACATGCCCGCCGCGTATCAAGGCACGTTGTTCCGAGCCTCCGGCGCTCCGCTGCTCGATCTGGAAACGCCGGCGGGAACCAGCGCCAAGACGCAGCGCGCCGCGTTGGACCTGCTGCGCGATCTCAATGAAGAGCACCGCGAGTTTCACCCTCGCGAGTCCGAGTTATCGGCGCGCATCCACTCGTATGAGCTTGCGTACCAGATGCAGACCGCCGCGGCCGCGGCCGTGGATCTGGACCGCGAACCCGCGCACGTGCGCCGCGACTACGGCCTGGACGACAGGCTCACGGCGGACTTCGGACGCAAGTGCCTCATCACCCGCCGTCTGCTGGAACGCGGCGTCCGCTTCGTACAGCTTTACTCGGGCGGCGGCCATATCGAGGATACCTGGGACGGCCACAACAACTGCGTGTCCAATCACACGCTGCACGCGGGAGAGACGGACCGCCCGATCGGCGCGCTGATGAACGACCTGAAGCGCACCGGCTTGTGGGACGAGACGCTGCTGGTCTGGGGCGGCGAGTTCGGCCGCACTCCCACCAGCGAAGGCGCCGGCAAACCGGGACGCGATCACGACTGGCATGGATTCTCCATGTGGCTCGCCGGAGCGGGCGTCAAGGGCGGACAGGCGATCGGCGCAACCGACGAACTGGGATTCGCGGCTGTGGAAGAGAAGTGCCACGTCTCCGACCTGCACGCGACTATCCTTTATCTGATGGGACTCGAACACACCAGACTCACGTACTTCCACCAGGGAATGAACCAGCGGATCACCGGCGTTCGCGGCAACCCGGTAAGGAAGGCGATCGCTTGACGCGCCGGTCGGCCTTGGCTCTGCTTCCGGCGGCGGCGCTCGCGCAAAAGCGGGCGGTGCGTCCGCCGAAACCATCGGGTGGTCCGTACAGCGGGGGCGTCTGGGCGGGCGATCTGTTTCACGTGTCGGGCCACGTGGGACCGGAGCCCGGCGGGGGATTCGCGCCGTTCGACATCAAGACGCAGACGCGACGCTGCCTGGATCTGGTGGGGAAAGTGCTCGCCGAGGCGGGGCTCGACCAGCGCCATGTGGTGAGCACCACGCTCTATCTCACCGACATTCGCACGTTGGACGCCGCCGACGCCGCGTATCGCGAGGTCTACACGGCTCCGTATCCGGCGCGGGTGGAGATCGAGAGTCACCTCTTGATTCCCGAGGCGCTGAGCGAGGTGAGCGCGGTGGCGGTGCGCGATCCGGCGATGAAGAAGGCGGTTTCGCCGGAAGGCTGGCCGGAGCCGAAGCGGCCGGTGAGCCACGCGATGGATGCCGGCGCGGCGCTCTACCTGTCGGCGTTGCGGCCGGTGGATCCGCGCACGGGGCAGCCGGTGGGATCGACGATCGCCGGGCAGACGGCGCAGGTGATGCGGAATCGCGACGCGATGCTTGCGGCGGCGGGATGGAAGCCGTCCGATCTTTCGGGATCGCGCGTGTTCCTCGCGGATGACTCGCACCGCGCCGGATTCGAGGCGGCATGGCGCAACAGCACGCGCGAGCCGCTGGCGGCGTTGCGCATGGAGCCGGTGGAGAGCGGGCATTTGTTGCAGGTGCAAACGATCGCGCGGAGAGGTCCGGGCAAGGTGCTCACCGCGACGGCGGACGGACGCAAGCCGGGCGGCGGCTACGATCGCAACGACATCAAGGCGCAGACTCGCCAGATGCTGGCGAATCTGCAAGCCGAGTTCGCGCGTGGCGGCCTGTCGCTGGCCGATGGCGTGGACGCGGTGGTGTTCGTGCGCGACGCGCGGCACGCGGGCGCGATGAACGAGGTGTACCGCGAGATCGTCAAGCCGGATCCGCCGGCGCGGGCGACGGTGCGGCTGGCTTCGATGGAGCCGGACGCGCTGATCCGCATCCTGATGATCGCGGCGAAGTGAGAGGAGTGCATGCCTGCAGCGGGCGAACCGGAACGGAGGCCGGCCTCGCACAAGCCGAGAGAAGTCGTCGCGCGGGACGATCTGCAGAGAATCTGGGTCGACATTCTGATGGCCCTCCTGGGTCTGATTCAAGGGCTCATTTTCAACGACTTGGCGAACAAGTTCTCGAAACACATGATCGCCGACGGCGGCCTGAATTGGACGGTTGCCTGCCACCTCGCGTTTTGCCTGGCGGTTCTGCTCCGGGTGATTCAAACCTACATAACCGCCGCTCTCTACTACAGGAAGGATCTCCAAATTGGGGAGATCCTGATCATGACCGTCATCGGGGCCTTGCAACACTTGCTTGCGGAGAGCATCCGGGATCCTGGCGCGGAAGCGGATGCGGTCGACCTCGGTCTGTTCCACGGCACGATCGTGGCGATTTGCGCATTGGCGAGCCTGGGGTATTGGCTGACCCTGCGGTCCCTGGTTCGGAAGTACTTCGGCGGAGCGGAGCCAGAGGATGCGAGCGCTTTTAGCAAGACTGTGGTTCTTCAGTTTGCGAACATCGCCGGATTGGCGTTTATCGCGCTTGCCAGCTCGTGCGTGCTTTGGGCGGGGGCCGGTGGGTATGCCGGCTGGGCGGCCGCCAGTTGCGGCGCGGTGCTGATGGCCAACACGACTTACTCGAGCCGTCTGAGCTTCGTGGCGACGGAGCCAGAGGAAGCGCCGGACACGGGAGCCGGCGATCGCCCGAGGACCATCTGCCCTCATTGGGTTGGCGCCGGCCTCGTTCGCGAATTCGACTACGTATTCGGCGAGTTCCTCCCAAGGGATTCCGATCCGGCTCGAACTTCCGGTGTTCGCGCCAGGATCATCGCGCTTGCGATGTGTTTCTTTCCGAGGGGACAGTTATTGGGTACTGGGGCGTTGGTGGCCGTGAACGGACCCCGAGGTCCGGCTGGTTTCGCGGTCGCCGGTGGGCGGCCGGGCGTGCTACCCGGAATCCAAACGATCCTCGCATTTGGGGCGGCGATCCTCGTGTATGATCCCTTCCGGGTGTTACAGTCTGCGGTGCGGGCTTGGCGTGGCCGCGAACTGCTTTTTCCGCCGGTGGAGGAGCAGGGCGGCGGGCGCATCTGGAAGATCCACTACCTCGTAACCGACCCGGCCGAGCGGCGGGCGGGTGCGGCGCGCCGGCTTCTCGGCGATCTCGAGGAAGCCGCAGTTCACAATGGAGCCGCGAGCATCGTCGCCTGCGTTCGCGCCAACAACCTGGCGGCGCGGCTGCTCTTTCGCCGGGCTGGGTATCGCAAGACACGCAAGTATCGAAGTTTGGCTCGGGCGGCGCCCGGATTGGGAGGAATCGACATGTACGCCAAGCCCCTTCGTCCCGCGGAAGCGCGGACGGCTCAGATCCGCGCCGGGCGACGTGGAGGTACGCTGCTCAGATGGATATCCCTGGTGGCGGCGGGGATCGCCGCTATCGCGGTCATGAGAACGACATGGGTTACCGACCGGCAGCCGCGGCCGTTCGACGCGACACCGATTCCACCCAGCCCGGTCGATTTGATGGCCACTCTGTCCCAGGCAATTCGGCTTCGGACGGTCTCCCAGAACTCGACGGGGAAAACGCAACCGGTCGGGGGAGAATTCGATCGGCTCAATGCTCTGCTCCAACAGAGCTTCCCGACGGTTTTCGCCGGAGCGCGGGTCGAGCGGGTGAATGGCTCGAGCCTCTTGGAGCTGCCTTCGAGCAAGCCTGGAGCCGGCTCGATACTCTTGTACGCACATTTGGACGTGGTTCCGGCGGAATCCACGGGTTGGAACAAGGACCCGTTCTCGGGCGAGATCGCGGACGGATTCGTGCACGGCCGCGGGGCTATCGACGACAAGTTCTCCGTGGTTGCGATTCTGGCCGCGGCTGAAGTCATGACACGTTCGGGCCGGCGTCCAGACAAGACGGTTTACCTCGCCTTCGGACACGATGAAGAACTCGATGGGGAAGGAGCGCGGGCGATAGCGGCCCGGTTGCAGGCGTTGGGCGTCCGCGTGGATTCGCTTCTCGATGAGGGCGGCGGCGTGGTCAAGGGCAAGATTCCCGGAGTCGCCGCCCCGGTGGCGGCGGTGGGAGTCGCCGAGAAGGGCTACCTCGACGTCGAGATCTGCGCCGCCGCGACAGCGGGTCACTCGAGCGCTCCGCCTCCGTCCACCGCGGTAGGCGTGGTCGCGAACGCGATCGCCAGGCTCGAGGCGGATCCTCCTCCCGGCGCTTTGAATGCGCTCGTGCGCCAGACGCTGACTTTCCCGGCCTCGCGGATGAGCCTTCCGTTCCGGTTCCTGATGTCCAACCTTTGGCTAGCCGGCCCGCTGGTTGAACGAGAACTGCGGGCCGATCCAATGACTAAGGCGCTTCTCGGGAGCACGCAGGCCGTCACCATGGTCTCGGGTGGGACCAAGGCCAACGTACTGCCGTCCAAGGCGTGCGCGACCGTCAACTACCGCCTTTTTCCCGGTTCGTCTTCGGGAGACATCGAGAAACGAATTCGGCGGATCGCGGCTGGGCTGGCAGTCACGATCACGCTTGGAGAGTATGTACCGCCGCCCAAACCCTCGGATATCGGGTCGCCGGAAGGCGGCGTGCTCGGCCGCTCTATTGCGAGCGTTTTTCCCGGCTCGGTGGTGGTTCCAGTGCTGACTCCCGGGACGACGGACTCGCGTCACTTCGGCGCGGTGGCCACGAGCATCTTCCGATTTTCTCCGCTCGAGCTGGGCGACGCGGACCTGGCGTCGATTCACGGAGTGAACGAGAGGATCGGCGCGCGCGGCCTCGAGTCCGCCTACCGGTTCTACTACACCTACCTGTACCATGCGGCGGGGTGGCGGCAATGAGTCAGGGTCCGCTTTCCGTCGAGACTCCTTCTGGACTATGCTAATGGTTCAACACATGGCCGTACCTAACCACCCTGCCGCGAATCCCTCCGCGTGACCAAGCCACCATTCAAAGCTTACGAGGGCGACGAGCCATACGTCTTCGTGAGCTATGCGCACGCCGACTCCGGCATGGTTTTCCGGGATGTCGACTACCTGCACGAGCAGGGTCTGCGTATCTGGTACGACGAAGGGATTCGAGCCGGAGCGGATTGGAACGACAGGCTGGCCGTGGCGATCAAGCGTTGCCAGTTCGTCCTAGTGTTCGTGTCGCCGAATATCGAGGGATCTCCGTGGATCGCGGACGAGATCCTGACCGCCAAGGAACATAAGAGGCCGGTCTTGGCGGTACACCTCGTCGAAACCAAGCTGTCCGAGGCGTTGGAGCATCAACTTCGCCGATGGCAGCATGTGTTTCGCTACCAGCACGGCGAGGATGTCTACTACGCCAAGCTGCGCGACCTGGCGTTTCTCGGATGCGAACCGGTTCGACCTGCTGGCGTGGCCCGAGGAGCCAAAGCCAGGCGATTCGAGCGGTGATCCGCCAGAGGGGAATTGGAGCGCGGCTCTAGCCGCGCGGGTCTCCAAGAACTGGCTCGACGGTTTTCTCGGTCCGGCAATTGAGGACGGAATTCCCATTGTCCTTCCGATGAGTTTGGAACAGGCTGGAGTCGTGGAGCCGCTTCCTCCGTCCTTCTCGCGCTCTTTTTTGTTTCACAAGCGGGTGGAGCGGCGTCTCCTGATCACCGGCGGGGAGGGCTCCGGGAAGACGATTCAACTCCTCGAGTTCGTCAAGGATCTGATGCCGCGTGGCGCGCGGGTTGCTAAGGATGCGATCCCCGTAGTGCTCTTCGCCTCCAGTTGGGTGGACAAACCCGGCGCGCCGCCGGAGCGGCAACAAGGAATCCGGCAATGGCTCGACAAGGAGTTTTTGGACCGATACGGGTTTCCGCAGAAGCGTTCCGCCGAGTTCCTCGGCGGGGTAGGTTTGATCTTTTGCATCGACGGCATCGACGAGATCGGCGGAGCCCTCTCCAGCCCGGCGCCGGGCGATCCGGAATCGGCGGCGCGAGCGGTGTACCGAAAAGCGCTACGGGCTCGATTCATCGCCCTACTGGCCGATTTCATTCGCGCCGGTGAGCATGACCGCTTCCTACTTTGTTGCAGAAGCGAGATCTCCCCTGAACTGGAGCCGCTGAGGGACCTGAAGTTCTGTGATCTGAGGATCAGCGCCCTGAGTCCCGACGAGGTGATGGCCTGCCTGGAGCGCAACAATCTCGGGCTTCTTCGGGCCCTGTGCGCGAGGCCGGACATAATGCAGGACTTCGGCGTGCCGCTGCAGTTACAGATCTTCGCCACCGTTCATCGTGGCAACGCCGCTCCCCTGGATGTCGAGAGGCTCACGCGGCGGGCCTGGGCCGACTACGACGCGTTCAAGGAGACGACCTATAAGGACTACTTCGATTCGAAGCTCAGACTCTCCCTCGAACTTGGCAAGCAGGACGGCGCAGGCGCCGGTTTCACGGGGCAGCAGTACTACCACCATGTCCGACGAATCGCGCGGTATTTGCAAAATACTGGCAAGCCCGCGTTCCGGCTCGACAGGCTTCAGCCGTTCGAACTGCCGCACGACTTTCGAGCGTCGTACCTCTGGATGAATGCCGCCGTCTTCCTTGCCGCGGTGTTGATGCTGGTCGGGCTACCATGCGGCGTGGCGGTAGCCTCCGGATTCGGTTCCGGGGGCATCCGCACGGGACTGACGCACGGCGCGCTCGCGACCCTGGGAGTGGGCCTGGGAGCTGGGGGAATCATCGGGCTCGGATACAGGTACACGAAGGGTTGGAAGCTGGGCGCCTGCATCGGTCTTGCCTTCGCTCTGGGGCGGGCAGGAACGGTAGGCCTGTCGGCGAACGTTCCGGGATCGATGAGCGGTCTCCCGGCGGCGCAACTGCACGGCCTCCTGTCGTTGCTCGGTGTTCCGATCTTCGCTTGGATACTCCACAGCATCCAGGAGGATCCGTCGACAATCGTCCCGATCGAAGCGTGGCGGACCGACCGCAGGAAACTGGGGATCGCGCTGTCTATCTCCGCGGTTCTAGGAGCCATCATGTGGTTCGCGCTCGGTCCCGCTCGCGGAATTTCCTTCGGTTCCAGTCTGGCGCTGATGTTGGGCATCCGCTTCAGCAAGAAAGAGACCGATTTGCTCATTCAGGTCCGCCCGAATCAAGCGATCGAGTTCTCGGCGCGGGAGGCGTGGAAACATACGGCGGGAATCACCGCCGCGGCAGTAGCCATTTTCGGTGCGAGCTACGGCTATTGGATCTCCCCTGATGAGGGCTTGAACAACGCCGCTCTGGCGCTATCGTTCCTGCTCTCCTTCTTCTTCTTTGGTGGCATAGCGGTCTTGAAGCACTGGGCGTTGCGCGCGACCCTTGCAAAGGCCCGTCTCCTTCCGTGGAAGGCAGAGGGCTTTCTTTCGGCCGCGGTGCGGGCCGGCATGCTGCGGCAAATTGGCGGAGGGTATCTGTTCCCGCACAACCGGATCAGGGATTATTTCGCCGGGAAAGTGGCGAGCGAGACTTGGGGATCGGAGGACCCCGGAAGAACGTAGCCACCACGCTGGCTACGTAGCGGGAGTCCAGAAAATATCCCATATGGCCTCCCATCTCGGGATGGAACACCCGAAAGTTCGACTTCGCCCGAAGGCTGTCCAATTCGCTAGCGACGCGATCCGCGTGGGCAGGGGATACAGAAGAGCGAACGAGGACGGGGTCGTCTTGCGCCAAGACGACATAGACGGGAGCTTGCACCACAGGGGCCACCATGCGTGAGAAGCCCGTGTACTCCGCCAGCGTCACTTGTGGGTCGAGAGACCGCAACCGCCGGTGGAGCGGTAGGACGTGCTCGCGGTAGAAGGAGTCGAACGAAAGCCGCACTCCCAGCCGTCCTTCCTCGACGGCCTCCCGGTAGGGAGCCTTTCGCACGCCGCGAAGATCGACGATCTGAAACTCCCGGTAGAACCGGTGCACAAGATCTTCGGCTCGCGCCGGGGACGCGTCCGCACGCATGATGCCGAGAAACGCTTTCAAGTTGCCTGGCCGGTAGCCGTTGAGGAACGGACCAATCATGTTCATCAGTGTTGTCAGGCCGTGGGTGGGCGGGAATCCCTTGGCGAGGATCGCGTTCGACGATTCGTCCAGGAGACGAAAGGTTCCGGCAAGATCCAATACCGGGCTGAACGCCAACGCCCCAGCTCGAAACCGCCGTGTTTGTCCCTGCCGGGCATCTTCGGCGAGCATGGAGAGCGCGACGTTCGCACCGCCGGAGAAGCCGACTAGCCCGGCTTCCAGATTTTTCGGTAGGATTCCCGATTCCTGCATCTCGTCCATTGCGGACGCGATGCGGCGGAACAGATCGCCCGCGGTAAGTTCGCCGGTCAGTTCGGGCATCTCCGGTTCCGCCGCTAGCATCTCTGGGGTCAAGAATCCCGGCGCCGCAATGAGGTGCGGTCGTGGAATACGCAGGTCCAGGATGGCCGCGATTTTGTTGGTCCAACTGCCGCCTCTCCATGTCGAGTAGCTGGATCCCAGGATGACAACGAGTTCGCGGCTGGCGGGATCTCCGCGACGGAAACGGAGCGGCGGCGGCCGGCGAAAGTACGCCGCTCCGGCTCCGGTGCGCGGCCGCAATTCCTTCCAGTCGGCCTCCTGCCTGCGGTAGGCCCGCGACTCCACGTTGGCAGCAATGGTGAGCAGAACTGGATCGTAGTGGTAGGCCGTCGCGCCCCCGCGCGCCGCCCCGGGATCCACAACCGGCGCACCACAAGGGGTCACCTCGGTCGCGTTCAAAGACGGAGCACACACGCCGCGGAGGGACACGGTCCGGGGCGTCTTGCTCGCGGACAGCATTAGGTGATCCGTGACGAGCCCAGCCACGGCGCCCGCCTTCGACGGGTCCAATGCGTAGAGACTCTCGGCTCTCGCCAGACCGTCGCGGATCGATGGCGTCATCTGCCCAGACGTCTTGGCCAGCACAACACAAGCCGCAATCGCGCCAAAGAGGCTAGCTCGTTCATGCATTGGGATCTTCGGGGTGTCGGCGGCGACCGGTGGTGAATGCCAGCGGCATGAACCATGGTACCCCGCCGGTTACAGACCCGATTGTCGTCCGGGCGAAACCCGCACTGGGCATCGTACAATTGGGCGCTAGGCCTTTCATGCCCGCCGCCACGCAGACACTCATCGATCAGTCCTTCCTCGAAAAGCTCGAGCGGCTCACCATCCACTGGCAAAAGTCGTTCCCCGGACTGGTCGGAGGGCACAACGCGTCGCGATTCGCCGGGCCGGGCCAGGAGTTCCTCGATCACCGCAACTTCCATCACGGCGACGATCTCCGCGCCGTGAACTGGCGCGCCTACATGCGCCTGGAAAAGCTGTTCCTGAAGATGTTCCAGATCGAGCCGCGCGTGCCCGTCCGGCTGCTATTCGATACATCGCTATCGATGGGCACCGGCGAACCAGCCAAGTTCGACTACGCGCGCAAGCTCGTCGCGGCGCTGGCCTACGTCGGGCTGGTGCGGCTGGATACGATCGTGCTGAATCCGTTCGCAGCCAGCCTGGGCCAGGAGCATGTGTGCTCCGGCGGGCGGCATCGCTTCGGTCCGGCGGCCGAATACCTGATGAAGCTCGAGATGGCCGAAGCCACCGATTTCACCGCCGCCGCCCGGCGCTTCGTGTCGAAGTACGTGAGCCGGGGGCTGCTGGTCATCGTCTCCGACTTCCTGTCCGACGGCGATTGCGAAAAGCCGCTGCAGTACTTGGCCGAGTTCGGGCACGAGTTGTTTCTGGTGCACGTGTGGTCGGAGGAGGATCGCACGCCGCCGTGGACGGGCGAACTCGAACTGACCGACGCCGAGACGGGCGAGCACCTGGAGCTCGATTTCGACGCCGGGGCCCGCGAGCGGTACACGGCCGCGTTCGACGAGCATTCCGAACGCATCCGCCGCGTCGCGCTCCGGCACGGAGGACGATACGTGAGCATCCCGGTTTCAATGCCGGTGGAAGATGCCGTTTTCGGACCGCTGATTCGCGCGAGAGGAGTCCAAGGATGAGCCCCGAGGCGAAGCTGAAGGAACTGGGCATCGAACTGCCGCCGGCGCCGAAGCCGGTGGGCGCGTATGTCACCTGGGTGCGCACCGGAAACCTGGTGACGACTTCGGGCCAGTTGCCGTGGGAAGGCGGTGTCATGCGGTATCCGGGGCGGCTGGGCGCCGAGGTGGACACCGAAGCCGGCTATCGCGCGGCGCGCATCGCCGGGTTGAACGCGCTGGCGCAGTTGAAGGCCGCCGTGGGCAGCCTCGACCGAGTGAAACGGATCGTGCGGCTGGAAGGCTACGTCCACTGCACTCAGGAATTCCGCGGCCACCCACGCGTGCTCGATGGCTGCTCGGACCTGCTGGTGAGCGCCTTCGGCGATCGCGGCCTGCACACGCGGATCGCGCTGGGGATCTACGCGATGCCTCTCGAGGCGTGTGTCCAGTTGGTGGTCTGGGCCGAGGTGGAGGACTAGCCTCGCGTGTCGCGCGACCGGGCCGCCCTTCGCGATTTCTATTCCCGTCTACTCTTCGACGGGATTCTGCCGTTCTGGTTCGAGCACGGCGTGGACCGCGAACTCGGCGGCGTGATGTCGTGCATGACGGAGGAGGGCGATCGAACCTCGACGGACAAGTATCTGTGGTCCCAGGGACGCTGGCTCTGGTTATGCGCGCGCATCCACAACCGGCTGGGCGCGCGGCCGGAAATGCTCGAATCCGCCCGCAAGACGGCGGAGTTCCTGCTGCGCCACGGCCGCGATCCGGAGGGACGCTGGTACTTCGCGGTATCGCGCGAGGGCGAGCCCCGCGTGGGGCCGGTCAGCGTCTTCTCCGACTGTTTCGCGATCTACGGTCTTGGCGAATACTATCGCGCGGTACAGGATCCGGCCGCCATCGAGGCCGCCATCGCCGCGTTCCGCCGGGTGCGCGCAAGAGTGGACGAGCCCGGCTTCACCGAGGTCGCGCCCGACGCGGCGATCCCGGGACGGCGGCGCCACAGCGTCCCCATGATCCTGCTCGAGGTGGCGAACGAATTGGCGCAAACCACCGGCGAGCGGGAATTCGAGGAAGCGGCGGACGAGGCGGCGGATCGAATCCTGCGGCATCATGTGAGTCCGGAACTGGGCGTGGTGCTCGAGTATCTCGATTGGGATTACCGGCCGCTGCCTCCCGGCGAGGGAACGGCGGTGGAGCCGGGCCATGCGATCGAATCGATGTGGTTCCTGATGCACTGGGCGCGGCGGCGGGACCGGCGCGATCTGATCGCACGCGCGGCCGAGGTCATGCGCTGGCACATCGAGAAGGGCTGGGACCCGGAATTCGGAGGCTTGTTCCTCGGCATCGATGCCCTGGGCGGCGAGCCGTACGTCAAGAACGCCACCAAGAAGGTCTGGTGGCCACACACCGAGGCGCTCTACGGCCTGATCCTCACCAGCGAGTTGCTGGAGGTTCCGTGGGCGGAGGAATGGTACCAGCGGATCCATGACTGGTCCTTCTCCCATTTCCCTCTGCGCGAGGGCGGCGAGTGGCGTCAGCGGCTGGACCGGGAGGGGAGGCCAGTCTCCGATCTGATCGCGTTGCCGGTGAAGGATCCGTTCCACCTGGCGCGGGCGGTAATTCTGATTCTGGAAGTCCTTGCCGGTCCTGGTACAAACAGGACCTAGATTTCCTGCTTGAAACAGAACCACCGGAGCATGTTTGGGCCCCGATCACCCCGCTTGGGGTGGTTTTTTCGTTCAAATAGGACTTTTCTACCAGAAAACGAGTGACAACTACCCCTGTTTGGGATGTACAATGTACCCAACTGGGTGGTATCGGTGATCCTCGCCCAAGGAGAAAGCTCTCCGAATGAACAAGTTGATGTCGCTCACCATTGGCGCTCTCGCACTCGGGATTTTGGCGTGGCTGTGCGCTCCCAGGCACGCCGCGTCGATCCAGGCGCACCTGTTGGCGGAGTCGGAGCGCGCGGTTAGTACCACGGAATGGCGTCCCGCTCTCGCCGTCAGCGGGCGCGACATCGTCCTGAGAGGAGTGCGGGGGCCGGCCACCGAGGTCGATGCCACCAAGCGCGCGGTGGCGGGGATTTGGGGCGTCCGCGACGTGAAATTGGAATTGACCGATCCGCCTCCCCCGGCCGAGCGAGCTAAAGACATCCAGACCAAGGTCGAGGGAATCCTGCGGGTGAAGATCGTCGAGTTCGAGACGGCGAAAGCGGACCTCACGCCAGTGGGAAAGGCGACGCTGGACGAGATCCTGCCGTTGTTTCTCGGCGGCGCGGATCTGACGGCGTTGGTCGAAGGACACACCGATTCCCGCGGCAATGCCACGCTCAACCAGCAGTTGAGTCTGCGAAGGGCCCAGGCGGTTCGGCAATACATGGCATCGAAGGGTGTGGCGGCGGCCCGCTTGACAGCCGCCGGCTTCGGTTCGTCCCATCCGGTGGCGGACAATGCCACGCCGGAAGGACGCCAGCGAAACAGACGGATCGAGTTCAAGGTTGCGGCGGCACAGGGGGACAAACGCCAATGACGGGCATTGGGTATGTGATCGCGGAGATTCTCGCGTGCCTTGGCATCGCGAGCCTGATCGGGGCGGTGGTGGGATGGTTGTGGAACCGCTCCGGCAGCACCGCCGAGATCGAGAACTGGCGCGGCCGGTCTGTGCGCGCGGAGCAGGAACTGGGTGCGCTCCAGGCGTCGATGCAAGCCGGCCGCGTTCGGCTGCGCGACGCCGAGTCGGCTGCCGCCGAGTGGCAGGGCAAGGCGGGGACGTTCGAGGCGGATCTGCGCGACAGCGTGCGCCGCGGGAACGATCTGGACCGTGAGGTAACGGTGCTGCGCGCCACGGCTAGCCGCTTGGAGGGCGATGCGTCGGGCCTTCGGTCCAAATTGACCGGGCTGGATGTTACACTCGCCGCGGCATTGGCGGCGAGCGCCGCGACAGCCGCCAAGCTCGAAGCGAGCGGCCGGGAACGGGAGCGCGCCGTGGCCGAAGCGTCGGAGGCCGTTCAGGAAGCGGCGGCGGCGAAGGAACTCGCGGCGGCGGCGGACGCGGAGTTGAAAAAGGCGGGCGTGCGGTTGGCGGATCAGGAGGCGCGGGCGAAATCGTTGGCGGCGGCCAAGGACGAGGAGATCGGCCGGCTGCGCGAGTCCAGGAATTCGCTCGAGGCGGCGTTGGGAAAGAAGGACGCCGAGGCGGCCAAACTCGGCGGGCGGGTGAAGGAGTTGGAAGCGCTGCAGAGCAAGCTCGACTCCAACCTCGGCGGATTGCGAAAGGATCTGGCGGCGGCGAAGGCCGCGGGGGCGGAGAAGGACTCGGGGCTGGCGAGGCTGGCGGCGGAGGGGGTCGCGGCCGCCGCGGCTCTAGCCGCGCTCGAATCGAAGTTGTCGGCGGCGGTTACGGAGAAGGACGGGGAGATCGCGAAATTGCGCGGCTCCTTGGAGGCTTCCACGGCCCGCGCGTCCGGCTTGGACGCGGAGATCGAGCGCGTGCGCGAGATGGCTGGCGCGGCGGGGAAGGCCGCGGCGGATCGTACGGCGGGGTTGGAAGCGGAGATCGCGCGGCTGACATCGGAGAAGAGCGCCGTGGAGGAGGCCGCGCGTGAGCGCGCGGCGGCGCTCGAATCGGCGATGGCGCTTTGGAAGGCGGAGAAGGCGGCGGCGGATCGGTTGCTGGAAGCGGAACTGGCTAGCGCCAAGCTAGCCGCCGAGCAGGCTGCTAGGTCGGCAGCAGAGCGCGACGCGGCGGAGAAGGCTCTCCAGGCGGAATTGGCGAGCGCGAGGAGGGACGCGGCTGAGTTCGCTGCTAGGTCGGCAGCAGAGCGCGACGCGGCGGAGAAGGCTCTCCAGGCGGAATTGGCGAGCGCGAGGAGGGACGCGGCTGAGTTCGCTGCCAAGTCGGCGGCG
>SXGS01124354.1_pt1 | contig 18237 bp, 18 predicted proteins | sample 3174681 | NCBI WGS metagenome assembly SXGS01 (sample SAMN11356861, study PRJNA531348) | freshwater metagenome | isolation source: freshwater sample F1-80 | place: China: Fuxian Lake, Yuxi | collected 2017-12-25 | reverse complement strand
TCGCGCTGTGGGACATCTGCGGCAAGTTCTACGGCCAGCCCATCCATATTCTGCTGGGCGGCAAGTGGCGCGAAAAAGTGCGCGCTTACGCCAGCACCCTGTTCCGCCCTACGCCGGAAGCGATGCGGGAAGCCGCGAAGGTGTATCTCGATCAAGGCTTCACAGCGGTGAAGTTCGGTTGGGGCGTGTTTGGCAAGGACCGCCGGCTGGACGTGCGTCTGGTGGAGGCCGCGCGCGATGCGCTGGGCACGCAGAACGATCTGATGGTGGACACCGGGTGGTTCCGTGAACGCACGGCCAAGGAAGCAATTCAGGTGGTGCGCTCCATCGAGCAGTTCGAGCCGTTCTTCGTCGAAGAACTCCTGCATCCGGAAGACTACGACGGCTACCGTCGCGTGGCTGAAGCCGTGGACGTGCGCATCGCGTGCGGTGAGCAGGAGGCCACCGAATGGGGCTTCCAGCAGTTGATCGAACGCGGCGGAGTTGACGTGGTACAGCCCGATTTGACGCGCTGCGGCGGCTTCACCGTGGCGCGCAAAATTGTTCACATGGCCGAGCGCGCGAATCGCCTGGTGGCGCCGCACTCGTGGTCGAGCGATCTGCTCACGGCCGCCTCGCTGCACCTCACGGCCTTCCAGCGCCGCGCCGAGTTCGTGGAATTCAGTACGTCGCACGGGCCGCTCAGCCGCGCTCTGGTGAAGGAGCCGTTGCGGCTGGTCGATGGATATTTGCCGGTGCCTACGGGGCCGGGCTTGGGAGTCGAGGTGAACGATGCAGTCATCGAACGTTACCGAGTCGCCTAAGGCGGCCAATGGGCAGCCCGTTTGGGACATCGCCCTGTGCGAGTTTGTGGAGAAGAACCTCTACACGGCCGTGGTTTCAGATTCTTTGGACCAACTGGGCGCACGCCATCAGGCCATGCGTGAGCATCTGTGCCCGGCGCATAAGAATAGCCGCTTTGCCGGCTGGGCCCGGACCATCGCCTGCTCGGACGTGTATCACATTCTCGACGAGCCGTACGCGATGGAGATCGAGGCGATCGATAGTTTGCTGGCCGGCGAAGTGGCCGTGATCGGAACGCAAAAGTCACAACGTAATGCCCCGTGGGGCGAGTTGCTTTCCACGGCTGCCAAGGCCCGCGGCGCGCGCGGCGCAGTGGTGGACGGGCTAATCCGGGACGTGATGAAGATCGAGGAACTCGGCTTCCCGGTCTTCGCCGCCGGCATTAAACCCGTGGACTCGATGGGCCGCGGCATTGTTACTTCCTACAACCTGCCGGTCGAATGCGGCGAAGTAATCGTGCATCCGGCGATCTTGTTTTTGCGGACTTCGATGGCGTGGTGGTCATCCCCAAAAATATGGTGCAGCCTGTCGTGGAACTGGCTGCGGACAAGTGAAACGCGAAGACGGCCCGCGCGCTGAACTAATGGCCGGCGGCTACCTGCGGGATGTTTTCCGCAGATACGGTGTGTTGTAGCGCCCTGCCCTGGCGCTTTCAAAGACCATCCGGACCGTGATTGCTCGTCGGTATAGCATGGTAGCGGGCTCCATTCATAACGGCAATCAGCCATGGCAGCCTGGTAGCGCACCTGCCCTGGGCGCGCGTCCCCATTTTCCAATCCTTTCCATTCCTTCCTGTTTTCCTTAATTAACTTTCAACAGTTTAGGGAATCTGCTTTCGCTCAAACAGATAGCCCTTTATCCCTAAAAGCGATAGGGTTTTGAGACAGTTTTGATACAGGAACGAGCCCATGAACCTTGCCAGATCATCGAAGCGCTCCGGCTCCAGGTATACGTCCGACGCGGCGAGCTCGTCATTCACTTTTCAACCCCGGCGGATCTGATCAACCGGCTCGCCGAGACATCAGCGGCGCTGTCCGACCTGGATCGACAAGCCAATACCTCACGTACCGAGGGAAAGGCCGACCGTGCCAGTCGACGCAGGAGCACTCGATCCGCGGCAGCCGGCGGACCGGCAACCCCAACGACTCGCAATTCTACAAGCTCGTGGCGCATGTCACTGAGCCTGGCATGCCGTTCAATGGCAAGAAACTCCCTCCGGAAGCCATCGATGAATTTGCCGAATGGATCCGCGCCGGCGTGCCGTACGGCGAAACCGCCGAAGAGGCCGACGCCGCGTTTGCGCGATGCCGCCAAGCACTGGGCGTTCCGCAAACCTGTGAAACCGCCGGTGCCCAAGGCCGCGCCGGCGCGAATCCCGTGGACCCGTTCCTTTGCCGCGCGCTACGCCGACAAAGGCCTCGCGCCACTGGCCGAAGCCGACAAACGCACACTCATCCGCTGCTCGTATCTCGACCTCGCCGGGTTGCCGCCGTCGCCGAAGCGGTTGCCGCGCTTGTGGCTGACAAGAATTCGAAAGCCTGGGAAGCGCTCATCGATCGTCTGCTCGCCTCGCGACCGTACGGCGAGCAGCGGGGCCGGCACTGGCTCGACATCTGGCGCTACGCAGATTTGTACGGCTATCGCAAAAGCGGCCAAGTGCGCTACTCGCAGCGCTACACATAGCGCTGGCTAGCCTGAATTTCCACGGAACCCAATCTGCCTAAGATCAGAGTCTTTTTCAGCAGTCCGTATCCTCAGCCGCAGCAAAGCCGGAGATCCCCATTGGATTGATCTTCGGCACGCCATTTTGCGAAGGGTTTGGGGAAATCGACTCCACACAATGCTTAAGTAATTGGTGCGCTTATAAGCTATATATGCTACTATTTAATAGGCATTGGGTTCTAGTGACAGTATCCGGTGGAAACGGTGCCAGAACTCCTATCGATTCCAATAAAGTTGCCTTCTACCGCACAACTACCGCTTGTGTGATTACAAACGAGTTGACACGAGACATTGTATGTGATATCGTACTTATATGGGGTTTGGCGCACCAAAAGACCTAAGCGATTGCCGCGGCTTCTTTCTCCAACCCGCCAACCCCAAACACCGCATGTACGAAGCCTTGCGGGCTTATTTCGTCGAGGGGCGCCCCTCCGCCCAAGTGGCCCGCGACTTTCAATACTCCGCGGGTTCGTTTCAAGTCCTGTGCCATCACTTTCGCCGCGATCCCGACCCCTCCTTCTTTGTCTCCACACGCCCCAGGCCTCGCTCGCAGCCGAAGAAGTCTGCGTCTCGAGATCTCATCGTCCAACTGCGCAAGCAGAATCACTCCGTCTACGAAATCAGCGAGACGCTCAAACTACACAACTGCCCTCTCAGCCCCACGGCCGTACGAGAGGTCCTCAAAGAGGAAGGATTCGCCGCGCTGCCACGCCGTTTGGATTCCGAACGCCCCGAGGACCCCCGTCCCACCGTGGAGCCGATCGCCGATGTCCGCCAACTGTCTCTGGCCCCGCGCACCTTCACCACCCGCTGTGGCGGCCTCTTCTTGTTTGTTCCAGAATTGGTGCGCCTGAAGTTGGATTCCTTGGTCCAGGCCGCGCATTTGCCCGGATCGAAGATGATCCCGGCCGAACACGCCCTGCGAACTTGTCTGGCGTTAAAGCTTTGGTCGATTGAGCGCCACAGTCACGTGATGGCGCTGGTTGCCGACGAAGGACTGGCGTTGTTTGCCGGACTGAATGCCTTTCCCAAGAAAAGCTTCCTGTCGGAATATTCCTCCCGCATTCACCACGCCAAAACCACTCAACTGCTGGCCGCCTGGCATGCCCGGGTGAATCCCGATCGTCTCTTTGATGGTGAATCCTTCAACCTGGATTTCCACTCCGTGCCCTACTACGGCGAAGATCCCGTGGTCGAGCGCCATTACGTGTCGGCTCGCAGCCGCCGCCAGCCCAGTATCCTTGCCTTTCTGGCTCAGGACGCCGCTGGCCGCGCCTTCTGTTACTCCAATGCCGACCTGCGCAAAGGCGAGGAATCCGAGGAGATCTTCAACTTTATCTCTTTCTGGAAACGCACTCACCGACAACTGCCCCACCATCTGGTCTTCGATTCCCGTCTGACTACCTACGCCAACCTGGCGCGCCTGGACCAGATGGGGATTTCCTTTACCACTCTTCGCCGAAGGTCTCCCCAATTGTTGAAAGAAATTGTGCTGCTGCCCCGTTCGGCTTGGCGAACCGTGGAACTCGACGTCCCCACCCGCAAGTACCGTACACCCCGCGTCTACGAGCAGAACGTCTCTCTGGCCGGCGCCACCTTCCGGCAACTGTTCATCCAGGATCTTGGCCACGACGAACCCACCATTCTGCTCAACAACCAGCCCCGCCGCCTATCGGCCAAGAAGCTCATCACCCGATACGCTCAGCGCATGCTCATCGAAAACGCGCTCTCCGATGCCGTGCGGTTCTTTCATATCGATGCCTTGTCCTCCACCGTCGGACTCAAAGTGGATTTCGACATGGTCCTTCTCGTCCTTGCCAGCGGACTCTATCGGATCCTCGCCAAAACCATGCGCGGCTACTCCGATGCGCAAGCCCGTCAAATCTTCCGCGATCTGGTCGACATTCCCGCGGATGTCACGATCACGGAACGCGAAGTCCAAGTCAGCTTCCACCGCCGTTCGCACCTGCCGATCCTGTTGGCCTCCGGCCTGCTCGACAAACCGGTCTCTGTTCCCTGGTGGAACGGATTGAAGTTGCGGCTCACCACCTACAACGGACCCTCAACCCCTAATTCTTAGGTGTATTGTTGTCCGTGGAAATTCAGGCTAGAGAACATCGTAATCTCTGCCGCTTTTTGCGATCTGACGAAGAAGCGAATCGGACGTTTAGAAGGCGTCGCTCTTCCGGCTGATCAGCGAAAGAAACTCATCCCGCGTTTCCTTCCGCTCGCGAAAAGCCCCGAGCATGGCGCTCGTGATCGCGCCCGAGTGCTGTTTTTCCACGCCGCGCATCATCATGCAGAAGTGCCGCGCCTCGCACACAACTCCCACACCAAGCGGCTCGATCATCGCCTGGATCGTCTGCGCCACTTCCTGCGTCAGGCGTTCCTGTATCTGAAGCCGCCGCGCGAATACGTCCACAATCCGCGGAATCTTGCTTAGCCCGATCACGCGAGTGGTGGGCAAATAGGCAACATGCATCTTCCCGAAGAACGGCAGCATGTGGTGCTCGCACAGGCTGAAGAACTCGATATCCTTCACGATGACCATCTCGTCGTACTTAACCGAGTACAACGCGCCGTTGACGACCTTGGCGGGGTCCATGTGATAGCCGCTTGTCAGGAACCGCATCGCCTTATCCACCCGCTGCGGCGTGTTGCTCAAGCCCTCGCGTTCCGGATCTTCGCCTAACTGCGCCAGGAGTTCGCGAATGTTCGTTTCGATGGAACGGTCCTCGCGCTTGGGAGTCATCACCCTCACGGTTGCGTTGTTCTTCTTCATGCTTCCGCCACTTCAAAGATGTTACGATCCGTCTCCGCGATTCGGACTTTTTCAAGCGCGGGCCACGGGCCGGGAAACACGCTCTCCCAACGGTCCTTCAGGCGGCGATACACTTCACGCCCGAAATTCTCCGTAGTCGGAACCTCCTCCGCGAAGCGCGGGACCTCCGAGTTCAGATTCCGGTGGTCGAACTGCCGCAGCACCGCCTCCTCCACCAGGCGGTCAAGCGCCGCAGGGTCCAGAGCGCGTCCCGAATCGTCGAGCGGGCCCCGTGCGCTGATCTCCAACCGGTAATTGTGGCCGTGTCCGAACGGATTGTTGCATTTTCCGTAGAGCACCCGGTTCTCCTCGTCCCGCAGTTGAGGAGCGTGAAGGCGATGCGACGCCGATAAACGGTAGACGCGGGTCACGCGAATCATGCCCGGTCACCCGCTTCGTGCTCTCCAAAGTAATCGACGAACAGGTCCTCGGTCTCGTAAAGTCGCACGGCTTCCAGCCCCGAGCCGCCGCTTGTCAGTCGCGGAGCGATCCTTCGCCAAATCTCGATCGCGATGTTTTCCGTGGTGGGAATCACGCGGTCGAACGGCGGCACCTCGTGATTCAGGAATCGATGGTCGAAAGGCTCCACCACTTCCTCATTCAGGATCGCCTTCAGCACTTTCAGGTCAAGCACCATCCCCGTGACCGGGTCCGGATCTCCGCGGAGCGTTACCTCCACCACGTAGTTGTGTCCGTGGCCGTTTGGATTCGCGGCCGCACCGTAGATTTCCCGGTTCCGATCGTCCGTTAGCGCCGGGTTGCGGCAAACGTGCGAGGCGGAGAATTCGACTTTTCGGGTAATCAGCATGGAGCGGACACCATTACTGATGTCCCAGAACGTCATCGAGATGCACTAAACTTATTATAGAACGCAATGAACGCACCCCAATCCGAGCGCACCTTGAAGGCGCTGATCGGACTGCTGCTCGCAGTCTTCGTATTCGTGATCTACGACTCCGTCCGGGAGACTATCGTCGTCGTGGGCGATAGCGCTCCAGCCTTCAGCGTCACGACGGATTCAGGCCGTGCCGTCTCCCTGGGAAATTTCGGGGGAAAGCTTCTGGTGCTGAATTTCTGGGCAACCTGGTGCCCGCCCTGCATTCAGGAAATCCCGTCGCTCAACCAGTTTCAGAGGCGGTTTCAGGACGCCGGCGTGGTGGTGCTGGGTGTGAGTATCGATAAGGACGAGAAAGCATACAGGAACTTCCTTGGGAAGGCGCGCGTGGGATTCCTCACGTCGCGCGATCCGGAAGCGAAGATCAATGGCGAGTACGGCACGGCGAAGGTGCCGGAGACCTACATCATCGATACCAAAGGAAAGGTTGTGCAGAAACTGATCGGCCCGCAGGATTGGAACGATCCTGGCATCCTCCGCGACGTTCAGGCTTTACTGAGGAGCAACCCATCGTGATTGCGGCCGAAGCGCGCGCGAAGCTGATAGCGGTGGTAGGGGCGCGAGGCTACCTCGAACGCCCGGAAGATCTGCTGCTCTACGAATACGACGGAAGCGTGGACAAGGCGCGTCCGGACATGGTCGTGTTTCCGCGTTCGACGGATGATGTCGTCGCGATCGTCAGGATCACCAACGAATACTCGATACCGATCGTCGGCCGCGGTTCGGGGACCGGCCTCAGCGGAGGTGCGATTCCAAGAGCCGGCGGAGTCATCATCGGCTTCTCCCGAATGAACCGGATTCTCGAGATCGACCTTGAAAATGAGCGTGCGGTGGTGCAGCCCGGCGTTGTGAACCTGGATTTGACGCTCGCGGTGCAGGGCGACAAATATTTTTACGCCCCCGATCCTTCGAGTCAGCGGGCCTGCACGATCGGAGGCAATGTCGCGGAGAACGCCGGAGGGCCGCACACGCTGGCCTATGGCGTGACGACGAATCACGTGATGGGTATCGAAGTGGTCTTGCCGGACGGGACGGTTTTCGAGACGGGTGGCAAAGAGATCGATGGGCCCGGATACGATTTGACGGGCCTGCTGACTGGCTCCGAAGGCACGATGGCGCTGGTGACAAAGATCACGGTTCGCCTGATGCGCGCGCCGGAGATGGTGAAGACGCTGCTTGCGGTTTACGATTCGGCCGACGATTGCGGCCGTACGGTGGCGGAGATCACGGCTCGCGCCATTACGCCGGTAGCGGTCGAGATGCTTGACGGAGTGATGCTGCGGATGGTGGAAGAGGCCACGCATGCGGGCTTCCCCATGGACGCCGCCGGCGTTCTGTTGATCGAACTGGAAGGCCTTAAGGAAGCCGTGGAAGAGCAGGTGGAGCAGATTCGCGAAGTCGCCATGGCGTGCGGCGCGCGTGAGTTGCGCGTGGCCCGGACGGCCGAGGAACGCGAGTTGCTTTGGAAGGGAAGGAAGAACGCGTTCGGAGCCGTCGGCCGCGTAAGTACCTCTTACTACGTGCAGGATGGCGTGGTTCCCCGCAAGCAGATTGCCGCCACTCTGCGCAAGATCGGCGAAGTGGCGGAAGGGAGCGGGCTCACGATCAGCAATATTTTTCATGCCGGGGACGGCAACATGCATCCCATTATTCTGTTCGATTCCCGCAAGCCGGGGGACCTGGAGAAGGCGAAGGCGGCCGGCGAAACGATCCTCGAATATTGCATTTCCGTCGGAGGGTCGATCACAGGCGAGCATGGAGTAGGCATGGAGAAGAACGAGCTGATGAGCCAGTTGTTTACACCGGAGACGCTCGACATGATCCGGAACTTTAAGAACCTTTTCGATCCGCGGAACCGGCTGAATCCCGGCAAGGTACTTCCGACAGGGAAAGGCTGCCTGGAGATTCGGCAGCAGCCGCTCGCGCCGGCGAGCCTGGTTTACTGAAAGGAAGCTCCAGAGGGGACGTTGAAGGAAAACGGCTGCGCCCGGGCATTTTGGGGGCTGGCCATCGCCGTTTTCGGACTGTGATTGGTGTCGGGGAACGCTCGCTTGCCCTGCCGTTTGAAAATTGCAGGCGTTGATTTCACATTCTTGAGAGGGCGCACTGAGAGGACGTATGTTGCGAAGAATGTTTCTGGCTCTGCCAGCCGCCGCTGCCGCCCAGACGGGGGTTCAGACATCAGCCAGGAAGGCCGTGTCGAAAAAGGGTTCCGGGGCAAAGACCGCCTCTCGCGCGGCGCTGAGCGCTAAGGAGCGCGTGAACCGCGCCCTGCGCGGAGGGGACGCGGACCGTCCGCCGTTCACGTTCTGGTATCACTTCGGCCTGGAGAAGCGTCCGTTCGACCGCCACGCCAAGGCGACCCTGGAGTTTCATCGCAAATTCCGCACGGATCTTGTAAAGGTCATGAGCGACTACCCTTACCCGAAGGCCAAGGGAAAATGGCACGAGCTCAAAGTAGACGGGAATCCGTTTCCGGAACAGATTAAGGCGCTCGAGGCGATAAACGACGGCATCGCCGGCCGCGCGCACTTCGTCGAAACGATATTCAATTCCTGGACAGTTGCGGAAAAGCTTTCTTCGAAAGACGAAGTCCTCCGGATGAAGAGCGAAAATCCGCGGGGTCTGCTTGCCGCCCTCGAGATCATCGCGGAATCCCAGACGCATCACGCTCGAAAGGCTGTTGAAGCGGGCGCGTCTGGTATTTTTCTCGCGATCGCCAACGCCCAGGAAGGCGTGTTGTCGCGCGCGGACTATGCGAAGTTCGGCGAGCCTTTCGACCGGCTGATCCTGAAAGGGGTGGAATCCGCGCCTCTCAATACGCTGCACCTGCATGGCGACAAGGTCTACATGGACCTGTTCTATTCCGGCTGGCCGGCGGCGGCGATCAACTATTCGGCGCACGCGACCGGAGTCGGCATCGCCGAAGTGCGTCAGAGGTTTTCGGGACTGATCATCGGCGGAATCGAAGAAACGAAGTACCGCACGCTCACCGAAGCCGGCTTGAAGACGCAGTGGCAAATGGCCGGGGATGCGGCGGGCAGGCGTTTCGTTCTCGCGCCGGGATGCTCGGTTCCAAACGAAACAACGGACGAAGAGATGCTTCGTCTGACGAAAGCGATCAAAGCCTGAATGAACAACAACGATAAAATTGCGCTCGTAACGGGCGCTGGCAGCGGCATCGGCCGCGCGGTGGCGATCCGCCTGCAATCGGCGGGATATTCGGTGGCGCTCGCGGGACGCCGCGAGGCGGAACTCGAGAAGACGGCCGCTCTGGCGGATCCTTCGGGCGGCAGGATGCTCGCCGCCGTCACCGACGTGAGCGAACCGGATTCCGTGCGCTCCCTGTTTGCGAAAACCGTCGCCGCGTTCGGCAGGCTCGACGTTCTCTTCAACAACGCGGGCACAAACGCGCCAGGCATTCCGATGGAGGACCTGACGTTCGAAATGTGGCAGAAGGTCGTCGGCGTGAACCTCACGGGAGCGTTCCTCTGCGCGCAGGAGGCCGTGCGAATCATGAAGGCGCAGGAACCGCGAGGCGGACGCATTATCAATAACGGCTCGATTTCCGCGCACACGCCCCGGCCGAACTCGGCCCCTTACACGGCCACGAAACACGCGATCACGGGGCTCACGAAGTGCATTTCGCTCGCTGGCAGGAAGTATGACATCGCGTGTGGGCAGATCGATATAGGGAATGCCGCAACGGAAATGACCGCACGAATGACCGCCGGAGTGGCACAGGCGAATGGCACGACTATGGTGGAGCCGAGGATGGACGTGCGGCACGTGGCCGATGCGGTCCTCTACATGGCGAATTTACCGTTGGACGCGAACGTAGAGTTTATCACGGTGATGGCGACAAAAATGCCGTTCGCCGGGCGGGGTTGATCAACCAGTTAAAGTGGCGAGGCCAAGCCGGCCAAGGTGCTTTTCCATCCGGCGGCGCAGTACGGAGCGGGCGCGCAGCAGGCGGGACTTCGCCGCGGTAACGGTGATTCCGAGCCGGTCCGCCACATCATCGATCGGAAGTTCGTTCACGTCACGAAGCCACAACGCACTCCTCAGAAGCGGCGGGATGCGCCGGATCTCCCGGACTAGGACTTCGCGGATCTCGCTCGCGGCGAATCCAGCTTCCGGGCCGGCGCCGGCGGATGCGAGTTCGAGGGGACGGCCGGTATCCGGGTTTTCCCGGGTGTCGAGTGAAATCAGACACGCGCGCCGCTGCTGACGGAGCCGCATCAGGCATTGGTTGACGACGATCCGCATCAGCCACGTGGAAAACTTTGCCTCGCCGTGAAATTTTCCGATATTCCGCCACGCGCTCCAGTAAGCGTTTTGCACCTCATCTTCGGCGCATTCGCGTTCGCGCAGTATCCTGACGGCTTGGCGTACGGACTGGACGTAGTGCCGCCGGAACAACTCCGAAAGGCCGCGTCATTCCCTCCCTGTGCCAGCCGGACGAGTTCGGAATCCAAAAGGTTTTGCATCGCTGTTCTCTTCTCCAGATTCAAAAATATCAGACAAGAGCCGCATAATTTCAGTGACTTTAAAACTGTTTTGAGCCATAGTAAAATTATCGCTTCCTATTTCAATATGGATAAAACGGGATTCGCAATTTCGCCGAAAACGCCCACTGCGATCGAGGATGTGCTGGCATCTCACGAGATTGGGGCGAAGCTGAACCGGCTCCGGCTCCGAAAGAAAATCTCCCTGGTGGACCTTGGAAAGCACACGGGCCTTTCGGCTTCTCTCCTGTCTCAACTGGAGAACGGGAAGCTCACGCCGACGCTGCCGACGCTCGCGCGCATCGCCATGGTGTTCGACGTCGGTCTCGACCACTTCTTTGAAGGCCGCCAAAGCCGGAAGGTCTTCTGCGTGGTCCGGTCAAGCGAACGGATACGGCTTCCCGATACGCCGGATTTGCCATCGCCCTCCTATTTTTTTGAATGCCTGGCCTACCCCGCCGTGGGCAAGAGCATGCAAGCCTATTTCGCGCGGTTTCCCAGACGCACGAAGCACGCGGCGGCTCATTTCCACGATGGTTGGGAATTCCTCTATGTGGTTGAAGGCAAGCTCGAGATCCGGATTCACGCCGCGAGCCATCAATTGGCAGCAGGCGACAGCCTTTATTTCGACGCTTCCGAGCCCCACAGTTATCGCGGGGCCGGGCAATCCGGCGCTAGTGCGATCGTGGTTGCGCTGCCCCTCCGAATTTAGAACCATCGTAGTTTGTACGTTTGGCAATCCTTGCAGTCTGTGAATAGTGGAGATAATGAGAATGATGTACGAGAGCAACCTGAACCTTCTGCGTTCCGTTCGTGCGGAAACGCTCCGCATCAGTCAGGGCTTGACCCAGGCACAACTGGATTTCGCGCCCTCGCCGGGCAAGTGGACGGCTGGAGAAGTGCTTGACCATATCCTGCTCGCCGAGAAGCTTTATCGCGATCTGATCGGACAGTTGATCGATCTCACCAAGGCGGGGCGTGTGGCGGAGATCGACAAGGGGTTTGAAGACGTCAACACGTCCATCTTCTTCATCCCCCAGGCGGTGCTGCCTTATTTAGCCGTGCCCCTGACCATTTTCAACATGTTCGTGCCGGGTTTCGTGCGCGAGGCGATGACGCGTTTCCGCCTCATGCCCGTTCAACGGCCGGATATCGCAAGCCCGCGCAAGGGGCGCCCCGCCGCGGAGCTCCGCGATGATCTCCGGGCTTCAATCGCGGCAACCGAAGGGCTGCTGGCGGCCAACCAGTCGCTCGATTACACCAGGATGCGCTACAGGCACCCGTTAATGGGGGACAACAACGTCCTGCAAGTTCTTCGCATCGTCTCGTCCCACGAGCAACGCCATCAGTCTCAACTGAACGATATCCTTCGCTCCCGGGCCTTTCCAAAAGCGGCTTGAAATGCGTGCGCTCACGCTCATCCCGATGCTCTGCACGCTGATCCCCTCGACGAGAGCGGCCGCTGAGGACTGGATTCGCATCGGTGCTCCGGAGAAGGCTGGGTTCGAGGTTTTGACCACGGCTGGCGCGCATGCCGGGCGCGAGACGCTTGTGCGTTTCGAGCAGTTCCGCCACGCACTCGGCTGGATCACCGGCAAGGCGGACCTGAGGGGCGACTTGCCCGTTCGCGTCATCTTGTTCAGGAAATCGCAGGACGCGCGCGGTTGGCCGGAAGGCGTCACAGTGGCACGCGATCGAGGCGCGATTGTCCTGGCCGCCGGAGCACCGCCTTCGCGGGAGGTCCTGAGGGCCACCGCGCGTTTGTTGCTTGAGACGGGCTTGGAGCGTATGCCGCAACCGCTTGAGACGGCTCTCACGGCGCTGATGTCCACGCTTGACGTCTCCGGGATTCGGATTACCATCGGCCGTCCGGTGCCGCCCGCCGAACGAACGCGCGAATGGGCGCGCCTTCAAATGCTCGCGACCAGCCCCGAATATGCGGGCAGGATGCGCATCCTGTTTTCCAACATCCGAAAAGGCGTGGACGAAGAGACGTCCTATCGCAACGCGTTTGAAAAATCGCGCCAGGAAATCGATCGGGAGTTGGACCGGTATGTGGCCGCGGGCCAGTTTCAGACGAATCCGGTCTCAAGCCGACCCATGGCGGAGAAGGATTTTCCGGAGAAACCGGTGGGGGCGGAGTCAATTCGTCTGGCGCTCGCGGACCTTCTCGTAGAGGCGAAATCCCGGCCCCTCTATGAAGCGGCTGTTGCCGCAAAGGCTTTCGCGGCCGAGGCGAACGAGGGTCTCGGCCTGCTCGATCTACAAGGCGGACGCAATGCGGAGGCGCGAGCGCGCTTCGCGGCGGCAATCGGCGGCGGCGTCACCGGCACGCGCGCGTATATCGAGTACGCCCGGCTCGAAACGGACCGCGAAAAGGCCGTGGCGGCGCTGGAGAAGGCCATCAAGCTGAATCCGAAATCGGCCGAGGCCCACTTCCTGCTTGGAGGCGTGGAACATCTGAAGACCGCCGCCGCGCTCGATCCGAGACGCGCCGATTACTGGCAGGCGTTAGCCGAGGTCCAGTTGCACGCCGGTGACTTCGGCAGCGCCGCCAAAGCATGGCGATCGGCCGAGCAAGCTTCGACTACGGATGAGCAGCGCAAGCGCATGCAGGCCGCCAGGCTCGCTATCGAAGCCCAGCGGCTCGACTGGGAGGCCGCGGAGAAGAAACGGGTTGCGGAAGAAAAAGAGCGCGAGATCCGAAAATTGAAAGACGAAGCCATCAGCGAAATTCGGGCCCTTGAAGCCAAGGCGAATCAGGGCAAGTCTCCCGGCGAGCGCGGAAAAGACGTCGTGGAGTGGTGGGACGGCCCCAATGTTCCCGCGAGCGCGGCCGGCAACCTCACACAGGTGGATTGCATCGCCCGGCAGTTTCGTCTGGTGATTGAGACCGCGGACGGCAAGCCTGTGAGGCTCGCGGTTCGCGAACCCGCGAAAATCACAATCATTGGCAGCGGCGAGCAGACTCTCGGCTGCGGCCGTCAGAAACCTCGTGCGGTCCTCGTCGGGTACTTTCCCAAACCGGACGCCAAGCTCGGCACGGCCGGCGACGTAGCGACCATCGAGTTCAAGTGACGAGTAATCGCTGGTTCCTTCTGAGCGTATTCCTGCTCTCGTCCTCAATCAATTATCTGGACCGCTCGGCTCTCGCCGCGCTCGCTCCTCTGGTGCGCGCGGAGTTCCGCCTCTCGAACGCCGAGTACGGTTTCGCGGTCACCGCCTTCTCGATCACTTACGCGGCGGGAGCGCCCGCGGCCGGCTGGCTTATCGACCGCCTGGGGCTCGCGCGCGGCATCACGCTGGTGGTTTCGATGTGGTCGCTCGCATCGGCGGGCGTGGGGTTGACATCGGGCTTCGCGGGATTGCTCTTTTGCCGCGCGCTGCTCGGACTCGCCGAAGCCGGAGGCATTCCCGCGGCAGCGAAGGCGATCCATGCGTATTTGAAGCCCGAGGAGCGCGCACTCGGCAACAGCCTGAATCAGGGAGCGATCAGCCTTGGATTAATGATCGCCCCTCCAGCCGCAACGTGGATCGCGGCGACTTTCGGATGGCGCGCGGCGTTTCTTGCAACCGGAGTACTGGGATTGCTGTGGATTGTCCTCTGGAGGGCCGCCGATCCAGCCATCGCGCTTCAGCCTCAGGCAAGTGCCGGGTACGGTACGATGAGCGCTCGGCGCATGTGGGGATTGCTTACCGCGAACGCGCTCAGCATGGTCCTTTACTCGCTCTGGACCAACTGGACCACGCTATTTCTCACAGGCCCAGCACGCCTCAGCCTTGGAGAAGCCGCCTGGTACGCCTGGATTCCGCCGCTCCTCGCCGCGCTCGGAGGACTTGCGGGCGGGTGGCTTTCCTACAAATGGATCCGCGGCGGGATGGAGACCATCGCCGCGCGCACGCGCGTTTGTTTTTTCGCGTCGCTGGCGGGCCTGCTGACCGCGGCTGTGCCGTGGCTGGCCGGTTCGGCGGTTTGGGCGACGGCTGGAATTTCGTTGAGCATCTTTTCGGTCGCCGCATTCAGCGTGAACTTATACTCCATGCCGCTCGATCACTTTGGCGGAGCCGCTGCCGCATTTTCGGTCTCGCTGCTGGTGAGTTCCTACGGCGCGATGCAGGCTATCGTATCGCCGCTCTTTGGTTGGGCGATCGACACTTATGGCTACGCGCCGGTGTGCGCCATCGCCGCGCTGACGCCGCTCGCGGCTTACGGCGTGCTGCGGTGGACGGAGATTGACGCCGGCGGCCGCTAACGAAGCCCTCACTTCACAAACACAAGTTCTCCGAACCGTTCCGGCTTGTGCGGCCATGGCTTCGGCTCCTGCGGATTCGTCCACATACTGAGCCGGCGGTTCGGCTCGGTGCCATCCCAGCGGTTCAAGTTGGCTGTCCAAACTACGCCTGGCGTGGGCCGGGATGCGCGTTCCTCGAAGTTCCTCCACGGGATGGCTACCTCAAGACTCCAGCCATTGTCCTTGTCGCCATTCATGTTCAGCGTCCCGCGAATGTCTGTCGCAAGCTGCACGCCGTCGAACTGAAACCGCTTCAGGAAATGCCTGGCGTTCACGGCGAAGTAGTCGTAGAGGACCGCGCGGACATTCATCTCAAGGCCGTAGTAAACGGCAATCTGCGAAGGGACGGGGTTGATGAAGATCTCGACTGCATCGTCGCGATAGGTCGGGTCGTCGCGTTGCGTAAACTGCGCGGTGATATCGGTGTCGTCGCAGTCGTAGGAGACGTAGAGAAATTCATCGTCCCAAAGGAGACGCGCGGTGGTCTTCTGCTTCGCCCCGGTCTGGAAGTCCCACGGGAAGCCGAACTCGACCTTGCCGGCAGCTGCCCACTCGCCCGCGTCGATCTTGCCGTCGACAACAATCGGCTTTGCCGCGCGCTTCACTTCATAGCGGGGCGTCTGCCCGTGAAGCGCGGCGCAGGAAACGAGCACGATGGTGGAGAGTCTTCTTGTCACGCTGATATTCTTGCACAAGCGCGGCCTGCGATAATCGAAGACGGATGGGATTCGCCGGTTTTCTGCTCGCCGCGGGCTTGGCGTTCAACTTGTTGGACGGCGAGGGCGTGCGCCACACGGCGGCCGAGATTGCGCCCGGCAAACCCACCGTATTCTTCTTCCTGAGCGCCGAGTGTCCAATTTCGAATTCCTACGGGCCGGAGATGGCCCGAGCGTTCTCGGATTATTCGCCGCACGGCGTGAGTTTCTTGGCTGTCTACGCCTCCTCCGCGCGTAAGCATCCGTTTCCCGCCCTGATTGATGCGCCGCTGTCGCTCGCCGCGCAAACAGGGGCGGCAGTTACGCCGGAAGCGGTGGTTGTCATGGATGGGAAAACGCTCTACCGAGGCCGCATCGACGACCGATACATCGATTTCGGGAAGTCCAGAAGGGTGCCCCGGCGGCAGGACCTGCGCATCGCACTCGACGAAATTCTTGCCGGAAAAACCGTATCGCAACCCACGACGAAGGCTCTGGGCTGCGCGCTCCCCAAGCCCCCCGCTTCCGCGAAAAATGCCTCCGTCACGTTCACCGAACACATCGCGCCAATCCTTTACAAAAACTGTGCGGCGTGCCACCGTCCGGGAGAGGCCTCGCCGTTTTCGTTGCTGACCTATGAGGACGCAGCCAAGCGCGCCGCCCAACTTGCGGACGTGACTTCCCGCCGCATCATGCCGCCGTGGAGGCCGGAACCGGGATATGGGCACTTCGAGAATGAGCGCGGTCTGAGCGCGGCGGAGATCGCGGAGCTCGTGAAGTGGGCAGGCGATGGCGCGCCCGAAGGCGACCCGGCGCGGCTGCCGCGGCCCCCGAAGTTTCCCGATGGCTGGCGGCTCGGAACGCCCGAGCTTACGGTCGAAATGAAAGCGCCGTTCACCGTCGCCGCGGATGGACCGGATCAATACATGTGCTTCGTCATTCCTTTGCCGATACAGGCGGACCGATGGGTCAAGGCCGTCGAGTTCCGTCCGGGCAACCGCAAGGTGGTGCACCACGCGCTGATGTTCACGGATACCAGCGCCGCCACGCGAGGCCGCGACAGTTATCCATGCTTCGGCGCGCCGGGCTTTCTGCCGGGCGGCGGGCTCGGCGGTTGGACTCCTGGCGCGGAGCCGGTCCGCATGCCGGAGAACACAGGCGTGGCGCTGCGAAAGGGCGCGAATCTGGTGCTTCAGCTCCACTTTCACCCGACGGGCAAGCCGGAGGAAGAGCGGGCGAGCGTCGGCTTTCACTTCGCGGACCGTGCGCCGGAGAAGCGTCTGGCGGACATTCCACTCGGTTCGCGCAACATCGATATTCCGCCCGGCGAACGTGCGTACAAGGTACGGGACGCGTTCACTCTTCCGGTGGATGTTGACGCGATCGGGATCGTGCCGCACGCTCACTACTTGTGCAAGGAGATGAAGGGCATCGCAGTGTTGCCAAACGGCAAGAAACAGTGGCTATTGTGGATTCGCGACTGGGACTTCAACCGGCAGGAGCAATACCGGTATGCGAAGCCCGTCCGCCTGCCGGAGGGGACGCGCGTCGAGATGGAGTTCTCCTACGACAATTCAGACGGCAATCCGAACAACCCGAATCATCCGCCGCGCCGCGTGGCGTGGGGTCCGGATGCGGGCGACGAGATGGCCGGTCTGCATATTCAGGTGATTCCGGTGCGCGCCGCGGACATGGGAGAGCTATCGGCCTCGCTCTGGGGAAAGTTCATGAGAATGGTTGGAGGTGGATTCTACCGGCAGGCCGAACCGGTGAAATAAGCGCCTATATGAAGCAACCCATCTGGAATTTTGAACAGGAACCGGCGGAAGAGCCGTGCGATGAGACGTCGTATAACCTGCGCGCCTACTTCGACCGCATGCCGCAGGAGAAGATGCAGACGTATCGCGCGGATTGGACCGATGCGGCGGTGATCGCATGGGACGGTAATTTCAAGGACGACGGCACGCTCATGCTGATCTGTTCCGAGCGCGAGGTGGATATTGAAGAGTATCGCCGCGTGCTGGCGCAGTGCATCGCATACCGGGAACGGGCAGGCGCGTAAACCTCCAGCCGTGCTCGACCAGCTTCTGGAAGATTGCGGCCGCGCGGCTCGATCCCACCTGGGCCAGGGCCGTGGCAACCAGGAGAGCAGGCCAGGTTCCGTAGCGTTGGACTTGCGCGGCACCGTATTGCTCGATGATCGCGTCCTGCTGAGGATGCTCGCGCAGAAACGAAACCAGCGAATCCGCGTTTCCATCCCGTAGCGCCCGATTCAGCGCAGATTGTCGTCGCCAACGCGTGCGTAAGGAACCGAACATTCTTAGGCCGAAGTTCTTGGGGTCAAAACGCATAAGTCAATCCGCACCAATGCATTAGGAGAATCCTCTGACCGTGCTGCTGCCTACAGCCAGCTCAGACAGTCCGTAGCGTCACTCCAAGCAAATCCAAAGCGCGCTGCTGA
>SXGS01134635.1_pt1 | contig 18239 bp, 13 predicted proteins | sample 3174681 | NCBI WGS metagenome assembly SXGS01 (sample SAMN11356861, study PRJNA531348) | freshwater metagenome | isolation source: freshwater sample F1-80 | place: China: Fuxian Lake, Yuxi | collected 2017-12-25 | reverse complement strand
GGGGCACGACGAGATAGAGGGAAACAGGCCGGTCAGCACTGACAAGGTCCATAACACTCCAGTCGCTTACCGAGGTCAGATGGGCAATCACCGGATCGGTATAGACTTCCAGAAGGGTCAGGGTCGTGGACAGGACGCCGGAGCGTTCGTTCTCCGATTTGTTCAGCATCGCGCGCGCGCCTTCCGCGACCTTCGGATGAACAACACCCTTCCCGTCCGGCCCGGTGACGTGAAGGGTCGTCCGCATCCGGTCTATCGTCTGAAACAGGGTCCGGTCAGGATGAGACAGGAACCGGGCGCAGCCGGCCAGTGACTTGTCGTCCTCGGCATGGAGCACGTGCAGGATCACCGCCACAAGCAGCGCGTATCCTGTCTTGTCCCAGTGATCACGCCGCTCGGCGCTCCCTTCGGGATCGACAAGGATATCGGCAATGTTCTGAACATCGCGGACTTCGAACTCCCCTTTCCGGACTTCGAGCAGCGGGTTGTAGCGCGGGCTGGCACGATCGGTCGGATCAAACCGGATGCAGGGCCCCAGCTTTGATCTCCAGCCAGACGTGAGCTGCCAGTTCTCACCTTTGATGTCATGCACAACGCAGCTTCCGGTCCAGGACAGAAGCGTCGGCACAACGAGGCCGACCCCTTTGCCCGACCGGGTCGGAGCAAAGGCAAGTATATGCTCCGGGCCGTCGTGACGCAGATAACTTCCCCGCCAGGACCCGAGAAAAACGCCTCCGGCGCAAAGAAGCCCCGCCTTCGTCAGATCGCGTCGCCGTGCCCAGCGGGAAGATCCGTAAGTCGTTACGTGCCGGTCCCACCGGGCACGCCACAGGGATCCGGTTATGGCGGCCAGAATACCCAGAAGGCCGCCGCTCGCAGCGATGGCCCCGGCCCGGGCAAACACACCGGGCGCGTAGGCCTCGTAGTCGTACCACCACTGGTACAGCCTCCAGGGAAAGTAGACCTGCTGGCCTCGCGCCACAAACCACGGTGACCCAAGGGCGGGTTGATATCCCAGCATGTGAGCAGCCCACTGTGTGGCGCCCCATGTCGAAGCCAGTATGATGCTCAGAACAAGGACTATCTGACCGATCAGGATTCCGGAAGGGGACATCGGGCCAGCTCCTGCAGGTATTGCAAACTCCGCCAGTTTCCGCTCACAAAGCTGCCCGCGCCAGTGTGAATGGCGGCATATCGCGGCATAACCGGAAACGCCGCTAACGTTCCATCTCCCGGCCCCGCCCTCCCGGGAGCGTCCAGGCAAGGCCTGATCCCCTTGCTTCGAGGATGAGCGTCTGCCCGCGATAGCGTTCCATCTCCCGCCGCCATGGCACGAAGGCAAAGCCCGTCTCGGTACCGATCAGCGCCATGCGGCCCCGGGCAAGGTCAAGAACACGCTCGAATCGTCCCTCCAGCGGCGCGCCCGGGGCCGCGCCCATAAGCTGCCGCCCCGACCCGGCAGCCTCGATTGCTGCCGCCCGCGCGAGTTCTCCGGCCCGCAACCGCTCCCGGGCAGCTTCAGAAAGGCCGTTTTCAACGGCCCCGATGAACCCCTTCTCGCGCAGGAAGGTGGTCCGGGCGGCGCGGGCTTCCTCCAGCCTGCTGCCGCCGGACCCTGCGCCGGCCAGTTCAGCGCCGTCGAGCCAGGTCTCGGCGCGCGCGGTGACCTGTGCGTCCAGCGCCATCCAGCTGCGCACCCTTATCGCAACGCCCCCGCCCCGTGCCGCCTCTGCCGCTGCGGCGCGCTCAAGATAGTCATCAGGGATATGCCAGAGCCCGTCCGGGCTGCGCGTGACGAGGCCTTGCACGCGGAGCGCTTCCAGCCGGCGCTTGTGTGCCAGCCTGAATGCAGCCGACGCGTCCGGATCGTGCGCCGTATGCAGCGTATCCGAATAAACCCCGCCATTTCGGACTGCGATCTCTGCGATCGTCCTGTCTGCCTGTCTGGGAGCGGCAGCTCTTGCGGACACTTCCACGACCGCGCCGGTCGGAGGCAGCTCGCCTGGCTCGAGCCCGAATGCGGGGACATGCCAGACGGCGCCGGAAAAATCCTGCACCAGCAGGAACCTTCGGTCCCGCAATTCGTCCTCCGGTCCCTGCGAGAGCACTGTCCCGGTCAGGGCTTCCGCATCAGGCGCGCGATCCGCAAAGAAGCTGACTCGACCGGCGGCCAGTTCCTTGTCCCTGCCAGCAGCAAGGGACCGGATGATGTCACCGCGGCGCCCCAGTGTTTTCATCGTGGACTCCCAGCCAGGCTGTAGCTCCCATTCTCCCGCCCCGACGGGCGCGGCGAGATGCAGTGTCTCCAGATGGCGCAGCCGCTGAAGCAGGACGGCCCGGTCAGCGCGCTGCCCTGATGTCCCGGCCGCCGGGACAATGACACGGCCACTCTGCGAGAGTTCGGAAATTCTCCGGTCCGCCCCGGTGAACCGGTCAGCGGTCGTCTCCCGCTGCTCTGCGCGCAGGATATCGAGCTCCCGGCGGGGCCCGAGCTCCTCCGTTGCCAGCTGACTTGCCCGGCCGCGCAGCCCCTGCATCAGATAGGCCGGGGCGATAACGAGATCACGGCCGGCCTCGTCTTTTCCCCGGATGACGATATGCGTATGCGGATGACCGGTATTGTGATGATCTACCGCGACCCAGTCGAGGCGGGTGCCGGTATCGCGTTCCATGTCCGCCATCAGCCGCCGCGTGAACAATTTCAGGTCCCCGAGTTCAATCGCGTCCTCCGCAGATACGATGATGCGGAACTGATGCCTGTCGCCTTCGCAGCGCTCGAGGAAGGCGCGTGCGTCGGCGGCCTCGTTCTCCCTGTCATAAAGCAGCCCGCCGCTGCCGTCCGGCTCGACACCGTCGCGCTGAACGTATTTCAGATGCGCCCCCAGCGCGCCGCCGCCGCCCTGCCTGCCCGCCCGCGCTATATGCACTTTCACCGTCACCCGGCGCATGTAGCGCGCGTTCATCCCGCGCGGCCGGCGCCTTGCCTGGGGGACGGCGCCGGTTCCCCGCCCGATCCGGCTTCCCTTAAACCCCGTCCTGCCTTTACGCGGACCCGCACGAGCGACCGCCTTCCGGATGTCTCCGGATATTCGCCCGATGGCGCCCTTTCCGCGATCCCCTGGCCGGCCGATTCGCGGTGTGAAGTCATCCTCGCCGTTCATCTGCGAACCGGAAGGATGTATGACACGCAATCACCTGACAGTACGGGCATTCTGCCTGAGAGTGTCTGTCGGAAACCAGGGCGACCGCATACGGAAAATCGATGTGCAGACAAAGCCTTGGATGTGCGTGTACGCACATCCTTATATCTTGCCCTCACCCATACTCTGAAATGTCCCTCGCCCGCCTGGTCCGGCGTTCGCCGCGCCATGCCGCCTTTCCCCCAACCGGCCCGCCAGGCCGGAAAGACGAGGATGGCGCGGCCGTCGATATCCGACCTCCGCGTCATCCCGAAATACCGCCCGTCAAGCGACCGGGGATGCGCATTCATAAGGAATACCTCGCTCGCCCCGACCGTCCGGCACCCCGACCAGACCGGCAGAAAAACGCCGTTCTGAGCAGACACACGCGCTGTGCCGATATGCATCCCGTTCAGAGATACAGCCCCGTCCTCGCGGCAGATTGTGTCGCCCGGCATGCCTGCCACCTGTTTGAGAAGCGGCCAGTCCGGACCGGTAAATCCCCGGGCAGCCGCCCATCGGGACGCCGCGCTGCCGGAAGAAACGGCGACCACATCACCGGCCCCGTAGGCCCCGTCGCTGAGCCAGTAGAGACCCTCCGGAACGCTGGCGGTGCGATTCCAGATCAGCCTTTCTCTGACAGGCATGGACGCGGCCAGAAGAAGCGTAGTGATCCCGAGAGACGTCAGGAGAAGTGCGCCGCGCTTCATGCCTGCCCCCGCAGCGGCTTGCTGGTCGAGGCCCATTTCTGGCGCTCTGACCAGGCAATCAGATCGGCTTTTGCATAGTAGACCCGCCATCCATGCTTGCGATAAACCGGCCCGCCGCCCTGGTACCTGTAGTGCGATAGCGTGATCGGCGAGAGGTGCAGGAACTCTGCCGCTTCGACCGCCGTCATCAGGTCAAGTGACGGTTCTGTTCCGGAAGTTTCTTCATTCGGTTCAGCCATAAGCCGGGCTCCTTTCTTTCTGCCTTCAGCAGGCGAAAAGAAACCGCTACTCAGATAAATCGGACAGTCTGAAAATACCCGGCAGGCCACTTGCGCCGGGCATTAACGCTGTCTTCCGTCCACGGAAAACCGCCCCGGAGATGTCTCCGGAGCGGCTGAATGAAGCTGTGGAGGTCCGCCTATTCGCGGGCGTTCCAGAGGATGACGTGGCGTCCCTTTTTACCCTTGACCGGTGCGAGATTTGCGAAGATCCGGCGGGGTCCGATCTGCGGATCTGCGAGCGTGATCGAGAGATATTCCCGGCCGCTTGCCTTTGCCTTGCGCATCCAGCCGCCGCCGATTTCGGTGGAGGTTTCTCCGGCGAAGATGCGGTAATCCGGCTGGACGTCGCTGGCTTTCTCCGCGTTCTTCTCGATCCGGATCGGTGCCGAGAGGTTCATCATTGCGAGGGTGCCTTCGAAACCGGTCTTGGTTTCCGTGACGTATCCGAGTGCGTTTGCCATGGGGGTCTCCTTTTCGTTTCCCTGGTTGCCGTCCGGGAACCCTTTGTTCCCGTCGACGCCGGACCGGAAGGACGGCCTGCGGCGGGCGTGAACCCGTCAGGGGCGCAGCGCAGCGGAGCACCGCCCGGAGAGGGAAATTTGTTTCGCAATGAATGCGCGGCACGCGCAGAGGAAATTTCCGTCTCTGGGCGGTTTCAGGCCCGGCGGAGGGCGTCCAGGTCCAACGGCAAGAGACGGAAACAAGAGGGCCGCACATGCCAGGTTGCGGAAACGAACGAGAGCCTGATCCTGCAATACAGCTCGGAACGACATGGAATGGCACAGGCCATATCCTGTTGCGCCCCGCACCTCCTGAGCCGCGCCCCCTGATCCGAGCGACGAAACCTTCGCGCATACAGCCGCCCGAGAAAGGAGACAGAAATCTCAGGCCGCGCTGGCCTGGCAGGCTTCCGGGTCGGCGCCGGATGTTTCGTCCGCCCCGGCCTCGAACAGCCCGGCAATCCGGTCCCAGCTATCGGCCGGGGGGCAAGGCGCGCCTTCAACATGGCGGGCGGGCGGCAACTGCATCCAGCCCGGTCGCCAATCGGGATCGGGCGCGCACCCCTCGCCCATGATCCGGTTGGTCAGCGCGCCCTTCCGGGCCTTCGCGGTCTCGGCCCGGCAGGTCTCCGCAAGGGACGGCGAGGCGATATCGGCCAGCATCGCGTTGATGACCCGCTTGTCGCGCAGGAGGTCAAAGAAAGCTTCATCGGGTTGCCAGAATGCGCCGAGGTCTGCGGCGCACACATGGAGCACTGCCTCGACAGCCGGTCCACCGGCTTCCAGGGTGTGCGCCATCACGCAGGCCATGACCTGAAGGACCTCGGCATCAGACATAGTGAGCAGGGCGGCGAAAGTTTCGCAGAGGTGGCGGGCATCTCCGTTGCGGCGCGGAACCGGCGCGCCCAGCGCCTCGAACAGTGCCTCGACGCGCTCCCGCGCCGCGCGAAGTTCAGCGGCGGCCGGTCCCCCCTCAACGCTCGCCAGCGTGGTTTCTTTCACTGACCCCGGCGTGTGCGGGCGCACGTTCCAGAGCGCGGACCCGCAGAGTACATGCGCCGCCATCAGGCGCAGCGCGATGGCCGGATTGCGGGTAAGGCTCACCTGCGCGGCGCCATGGCGATGCAGGCCGATATAGTCTGCCATCGGACCGGTCATTTCAGACCGGATGCCCGCTTCCGGCGACACTCCGACGGCCGTCTTCTGCGTCTTCGCCCTGCGATCCTCTGCCGCCGTCAGCCAGCCTTCATGGAAGCTCACCGTGCCGTCATGGCGCTGTTCGACAATGACCTTGCCGCCCTGCTTCTTTGTCGTCTGCACATGGTCCCAGCGATGGAAATATGCCCCGCGCTCGAGCACCGTCACACCCGCCCAGCCCCGCCGGGTGTACCCCACAATCTTCTCCGCGATCGCCGCCTCCTGCGCCTCCCAGAAGGCGCCTGCGTCGGCAAAGACCGCCGCTTCGCCAAACAGGTCCGCCGTCACCGCCCCGGAATACAAGGCAAGATCAAACAGCGCCCTGTCGGTGGTGATGACGCTCCCGCCAGTGATCCATGCGCGGCAGGCCCGCCCCATTGGCGCGCGCTCGGTCTTGCTGTTCCAGAGCTTCAGCCAGGCAGCCTGCTGGGCCTCCGTGGCTAAAGTCAGGGTACGCACCGTTTCCCGATCTATTTCGTCATCTGCGTAAAGCTTCCGGATCGGCGCGCGCAGGGCAGCCAGTGCCAGCACGCGCCGGACACTCAGCTCGGTCACACCGAAGAAGGCGGCAATTTCCTCGACCGGCCGACCCTCTTCATGGAGTTTCCGGAAGGCGGTGTACTGCTCCATCTCGGTGGCAGGCAGGCGCGCGACATTTTCGATGATTGAGGCTTCAATGGCCGAGGCCGCATCGCCTTCGGCCATCACGGCGCAGGGCACCAGCGGGTCTGTGCCGGTTTCGCTGGCGATCTGCCGGAGCGCAAAGAAGCGCCGCCGCCCGGCGATGACGCCATAACCGTCTCCTTCCCGCCGCACCAGCAGCGTCTGGCGGACGCCCTTCTCCCGGATTGACGGCAGGATGTCGGAGACATCGGGCGCCTTGCGGCCATGGCGCATGTTGAGTTTCGAAATGCTGAGTTCGCTCAGCCGGATATGCATCAGGTCAGGTCGGGACATGGGATATCTCCTTTCAGAAGGGGAAGAGGGATTGCGGGGCAAGGGCGAGGCCCAGCCGCCAGGGCGGCAGGGACCAGTGGACCGGCACGTAAGGCGCGCCGAAAAAATCATGGGCGGCATCGGGAGCAGCGGCGCCGAGATCAAAGTCGCGGATCGTAACATCCGGCCTGCGCCCTGCGACCCAGAGGGCGGTGACAAAGCCCCGCTCGATGTCGAGGGTCAGCCGGGGCCGCGGCCCCAGCACGCGTTCAAACGGGTCCATCGGGCGCCTCCTTCTGCGCGGGAGTAAGGGCGACCGGCGCGAGGGCGGTCAGACGGGCGAGCACCTCGCGGGCGGCGGCGAGCGCCTCAGGCAGCAGGCTTAAGGCAACCGCTGTCAAGTTGCTGTTATCCGTCTCCGGATAATTCGCCTCAAGGCCCCATAGGCTCGCCGCATGGGGCGCAAGCTCCACCCCGTCCAGCGAGACCGACAGGACAATCCCGCAATAGAACCACTCGCCCCGGCGCCAGCCCTCCATGAGGGCCGCGGCTTGGGCCTGCGCCTCGGCGAAGCGCTGGCGATGGTCTGGTCCGGGGCCGATAAATCCCGGCGCATCCCTGTAGAGGGACGGCCAGAACCCGTCCTGTCGCTGGTCGGGCGGGTCGGGGCAGTCATCGGGAACAATCCTTGCCGAGACGGTAAAGCCTTCCGTCTCGCAGGAGATGACATCACCGGGGCAGACGAAGGATGAGAAGTGTTCGGTAAACATCACGGCGCCCTCCCTCACCGCGACCAGAAGATGTGGACTTCGTCGAAGCCCGTCTGGAAGACGAGGATTTCGCCATTCAGCGCCATGTCGCGGGCAAGGGCCTGCCAGTCGATATAGTATTCCAGTGAAGCAGGGATCTGCGTGCCGGTCTCGCGGGTCATCTCCTCGGCAAAATCGGCGGCGGTTCTATACTGTCCGGCATAATCCTCAAAGGCGGCGCGCGCCTCTTCCAGCTGTCCCCCGAAATGCCGGTGGAGCTTCGCGCCCAGGCGGCCATGCTCGCTCAGGAACGCGGCCAGGTCGCAGACGTTTTCAAACGACGCATGTTCGGAGACCGAAACATCCTCAAAGCCTTCATGATCATGGATCGCCCATTCCTCCGCCTCCGGAACGGGACTTTCGGCCAGCATCGCGCTGACCTCGGCCCGCACCTCATCCGGCGTCGTCGCCGCGATCCAGCGCCCATGCAGGACACCGCTATTGTAAGCGGCAAGGCACGCGACATAGATGCGGGGGCCTGCCTCCGCAGCTGGCACGCCAGCTGTTCCGGGACGTGCAACAGGGGTGGGTTGGTCAGTCATGTCCGGTCTCCTTCCCGCCCGCATCCTTCCCGCGTCAGGCGGGGGTGGGCGGCAGGAAGGCGCATCGCCGGGGCGCGTCAGGGCGCCGCGCAAGGGGTGCTGAAGGTAAGACGCCTCAGGGGTTTCCTGACCGGCCTGCCCCGCCCCCTTGCGCGGGGACCGCGCTCCGGCACACGCGCCGTCCGCCCACACCCGGCTGACGGGACACGTACGTCCTGTTGAGACCGGTCTCGCTGACCTTCCGTGGAGGCTGCCAGAGCTACACCCGCCAGCCTCTGATGACGGAGGAGCTCATTGGTGACGCCTGACCCGGCATGCCCGCCGCGACTTCGGGGTGGCGCCCGCCCGGCGGTTCTTTCCATGCTGCAGCACATGGCGCTTCACATCCGAGACTTCCGGGCTTCAGACAGGGCCGGGCTTTCACGGCTCGGCGCCGGGAGCCGTCTTCTAGGGCGCAGGCCCGCCCCCGACGCCGGCGTCCGCATCCTGTGCGGCCTTCGCGGCGACAGTCTGGCGGCGGCTGTGTGGATGCTCCTCTCTGACCATACCGGTTTCATTCCCGCACTGCAGGCCGGCGAAGGCGCCACACGGACCTCAGATGTCCGGGAGATGCTCGCCGAAGCCTGCCTCTGGCTCACTGCGCGGGGCGCTACGCAGATCGAGCTGAGCTTCATGCCGGATGACGGGGACCTCATCTCCACATTGCGCGAGATGGGCTTCGCGCCCTGCCCGGCATCGCGTGTACTACGCCGGGCGGTACCGGCGCGGAGCGCCGCCTGACACCGGCTCCGGTCCGGCGCCCGTCACCCCTCTGACTGCAATCGCCTGCTGAGGCCTCTCTCCCATCACACGCTCGCAGGCAGTGGGAAGGGCGGGCGCGCAGTGCGCCGGCGGGCCCCGGCACCACGGCCTGCTGACGAACCACCGGATCCTCAGCGTGTCCCGCCGGGCAGGCCGGAGGCCGGACAGACCCGCGCACCCCGCGCGGGCGGACTGCAGGACAACTCCTGAGACAGAGACGGCCAGGCAGGCATGGGAACGGGGACATCAATCACACCACGACAGTGCGGATTTGCGTAATCTATGCCTTGAGACTTTATGAGGTCTGCCCGGGCATGACCCATCCGCGCTTTAACCGCGGACGCGGAGGCAGAATGAAAGATCTTTGCAGCAACGAACATGAGTTCGTCGCGCATTCAACGAGCCTGCCAACAACGGCAACCAGAACTCAAATCAATGCAAAGGAAATTCTGAATGGGAGATCAGAGGCGACAGGTTCGTCATCAAGCATCGCGATCATACCCGTCGGCTGGACTGCAAAGTTGGCAACAAAGAGCGCGTTTGAGTACATGACAAGCCCGCTCAAAAGGAAATGTCCCTTATCATTGATCCCGTCATAGCTGACAGATCTGATGAGTTTTTCATAAGGTTGCAGGGCCCTCTTGTCCGGCAGAAGAGGGTCATCAGGACGTTCGAGCAGATAGAAGGGACCTTCCTGTCCGTGGACAAACAAACAGAAGAACCGGAGATAGTCCGCAACATTCTCTTCTGTCAGAAGAAGGGGCGCTTTGGCATTCACTTCGTGAATGCCGGGGGACGTCCCGTTCAGACGAAACAGCTTCTGGTTCAGGACGATATAATGCAGCGCAAGGTCTTCCCTGCTCCACCCCGGATCGTAAATCCTCAGCAGGACGACATTCTCGTACCAGGGCAGCTTGCACCAGTGAAAATTCGTGGTCTGACCAGATACCCTGAGCTTTCCGTCAACAGGGTTTATCTGCCGGATCAGATCCTGCAGCCCTTCGCCGCCGAGACGATGCCAGATCTGGCCGTCAAGTCGCTCGAGATCTGCGTTTGCGGGTAGCGATACGAGTTCGCTTCTGTAAACACCTCCGTCAGAATTTAGTCTGCCCGCGTCCAGTGCCTCGAGAGAGGAGGCTGAGATCCTCCCGGTTTCGGAAGCAGCCCATCTGTGCATCTCCTCAGACAGCTGATTGTTGGCAAGAACTGACTCAAGTGTGTCTGCATAAATGCGGTAAGGTATCTCACCAAGGTCGACCAGCCGCCTCAATCGCTCCATATCCTGCATGGCCACATGTGTGTCCTGCGTCTTGCCTGCCCTGTCCGCAAGCGCCGCCGCCACCTTGCCAAGCAACTGCCGCCGACTTTCGATTGAAACCATCTGCATTGCTCCTTCAGACATAAAGCCAGTCGCTGGCGGACCCGCCAGCGCGTATTTCCAGCGCCGCAAACATCGCCGCACATTCGATCAGCGCCTGCTCGCCGGGATCCGCACCCGCCCGACCCTGGTCCGGTCTGCGAGGGCTGTCTTCATCGAGAAGCCGGAGGATGCGCAAACGCCATTCGGTTGGTTCAAGAACGCTCAGGCCTTCCAAAGCAAGCACAAGCCAGAGCTGATCAAAAAGTGCCACCCGATCAGACAAGGTCGCCAGTTCGCCGAGGCTTTGCCAGGATGCTTCAATCTCCTGCAAAATCGCGTCACTGTTTCCGCCGATGAGATGCTGGGCGGTTCGCGCCAGCCCGATCTGTCGGTGGTCAGCTCCTGAAACGGCATAAGCTGCCGGCGACATCATGATCGAACAGAACGCATCAAAGACTGCGGGTGAGCAGTCCGACTGCGGATAGTGATTTTTTATCACACCCGCCAGTTCATCGGTAAACCTGGCACCGATCTGGGAGTTCATTGACGCTGAGATGAGGGCAAGCTCCCCGGCGGCTGCCTCGGGGCTGCGTAACAGCCAGAAGATATCATAGGCAAAATCGGTCCACATCTGCGCATTGAACCCGACCCTGTCGAATTTTCCCTGGCTCAGAATCGGTGCAAACCGCAAAACAATCCCGAGTTTGTCCTGATCCGTCAGCTCATCTGTCGCGATCATCAGAGATAACAAACTGACTTCATGGGTTCCGATAACCCCAGCTCCGAAGCGTTCCCGAAAGCCAAAGTAGGTTTCAAAAGAAGCCTGCAGATGAGGCGCAGTAGAGCGCTCCACCTGGTCGTCGTAAATCATCAGCCTGCGCACCACATCCGCATAGCTCAAGGCAATCCTGTCCCGTGTCCGGTCGTCAATCCGGTCCAGCCGCATCACTGAGCCCATCATCCGGTCAGCTACAGCCAGTATCGGGCTCAGATCCGCTCTTTCCGCCTTCGGTTTTTCCAGTTCTGTCGCCATCTCGTTGACAGCATGGTTCCCGAGGAAATTAAGGATCTGAGATGTTTCCGCACACTTCCCGAATTTGCCTTCATAGGCCCAGCGCTGGATAATTTCAAAAACGGGCCTGCCCCGATAGCGGTCCTGCCCCTGTTCTGCGTACATCATGATCCTCAGAACAATGCACACAATCGCCAGGCTGCTTTCATCAAGATCTGCGCGGGACAGCAGTTCCGAACAGCGCTCCCCCAGCATCCGGAATTCCGCTCTTTCCTCATCGGACAGTGGTGTGGCTGCGAACCCGAATTTGTCTTTCCGGTGGCGGTCACTCCAGAAGAGTGAAGTCACAGCCCATGCCACAATCCCGGCCGCCGCCCTTCTGACCTCGTACGGTTCATCCGAGAACGCAACCACGAGGGCCTCGTCATACAGTTCGCGCAGCAACACCAGCGCGGCTTCCACCGTCTGCCCGTCGCTCGGATTGCGGAAGATGGCCTGAGAAAAACCTGGTTCGCCGTCTTCCGGCAGACCGCCGATTTCCCGGTTCGCGGCCTCGGTCAATGTCGCATGCACCGCAAGTCGCGGATCATGGATCAGTTTGAGGCGGCTTGCCGTCCGCGGTGCCACAGACTTGTTGACAATGAAGCTCAGGTGCTCAGCCAGATGCTCAACCCCTTCCAGGTACTGCAACCATGCGTCCGACGGATCTGTGTCGAGCGGCCGGAACTCAGACATGATCCCGGTCATGCGCTGAAGGTCAGCAGTCGTCGCGGCGCGCCGGCCGAGCGGGGTTACGGTATTGCGGACCAGACTGCTGAACAGATCCATCTTTGCTCCGGAGGCATGCCCGGGCAACTGGTCAGGCAGGAGCCAGCGATGTCTGGCAGCGTGCATCGGATAGTCCTGGTCCACAAGCGCGCAGAAGAATGCCGTCCCCTGAGGATCTGCGGCCCAGGCCAGGTTCAGAAGATGGGCCTGCCGGTTCAGCCAGGTCCTGCTCTCCTCGGCTACGCTTTTACCCCTTGGATCAAGCAGGAGGAGGACAAATGCCTCTCCCAGAAGATCAGGTTGTACGGTCGGGTAGAGGTCTGTCGTGAAGGCCCCGCGCTCCCCTCCCGACAGGAGCGACAAAACGCTTTCGTTGAGCGGGCATCCATAGTCGCTGCCTGAAGTCTGGGATCGCGGAAGCAACGCCCTCACGCCCGCCTTCGCAGCCGGGCTGGTTTCAAGGGCCTGCCATCGGAGGTCACCGATACCCCGGCAGAGTGTCGACAGAGCGAGGAAGGAAATATGCCGGTCGAGGTCTGCCGCGCTTCGGTCCGCGCTGGCTGACAGACGCCGGACTGCGTCTTTCCACCGCTTGTTCACTTCTCTTTCAAGTATCTCCCAGAATAGTCCCAGCCGGGCTTCTTCCTGACTTTCACTGACGTCAGCAATGCTGATCGTTCCCCTCTGGAGGGCGTCGGCAACAATAAGAGCATAAAGCGGCCGGACTTCCTGATCGTAGCGCCGGACGAGTGAAAGAAGGGCGGCGTCATCAATTTTTTCGGAGGTCGCGGATCTGTTTTTGCCATCATCAGACGCTGCAACCCACTCCATCCGTGAGCGCATAAGTTTCAGAGTATATGTTTCTTCAAGGCCTTCGAGTCTCAAAGCGCCGAACTGCGTGCAGTTCGGATGCAGACCTCTGAAATCAACAAACGAATCCAGCGCGTCAGCCCCGTCTGAGTCGTTTTCGACGAGGCTGAAGAAGGGATCATCTTCCCTTCGCAGCAGAACAAGGACCCGGACCGGATGGGTCGCCGACCTGGCCAGCGCAGCGCACCGCTCAATCAGACGGATGCACCGGCGCGGAGAAAGGTCGGCATAGTCCAGAATAAAAAGGGTGGCTTCCGGGAATACATCGAGGCTGGTGAGGTGTGTCTCCACATTCTCAATAAACGCGCGGCGCACAAAGCCGCCGACCGGCCAGTGATCCGAGCTGATCTTCTTCAGATGGAGCGCGAGTCGGCTTTTTCCGCTGCCCGCCCCGCCGCATATCGCGGTCCACTGGAATTGCGGGCTCCCCGGTCCCCGGCTCAGGAAATGCTTCCAGAGCAGGGAAATCTCCCGGCTCCGGCCGGAAAAATCGTCGTGCTCCGAAGCAAAATAGAACTGCCTGAAAGCCGAATACTGAAGAGTTTTCTCCGAAATCCGGGGCTCAAAAAAAACGCTCTCCGCCCTGGCCTGCAGATTCCGGATCAGTCCTTCCAGCCGCGCCTGGTCTGCTGCCCGCCTCGTTTCAAACGCCCGGGCTTCAGCCACAGCGGTTTCCAGCTGGGCGCGAACGTCAATGAGGACTTCCGCCTGAAAGATGGTTGCAAATTCGGTATTGTGCCGCAGCTCATGCGCGACATAAGCCGCGAAACCGGCAAAGAAGCCCGGTCCTTCTCCGATTCCGTCAAACCGGTCGAGGAAACTCTGGGGCGCATCCAGTTCGGCGATGAGCATCGCCCGGACCGAGGAGACGGCCTGCCTGCGCAGATTGCGCAGCCTCTCTTCACCTGCCTCCTGCGACGTCGCTGTAAGGAGGCTGCTCTCCACGGAGGCTTTCAGGGACAGAGAGAACTGCGCATCCAGGGTCTCTTCAGAAACCTCGTTCCATCGGGCAGCCCAGGCATGCAGGCGTTTTTCGAAAGCTGCGGCTTCTGCCAGGTATCCTCTGCTGACGAGAACATCGGCTGACGTCAGCTCACGTTTCGCCAGATCTTTCAGCGCCCGGATTGCCGCAGCCAGGGCGGCCCTCGCCGCGACATGGTTTTTCGGAAAATTGTCGCTGAGAAGATGAACCGCGTTGCTGTGCGCTTTGTCCACCTGCTTCTGGAGCAGCTTTGAAGAACAGACGGCCCCGGACACCAGGGTCCATATTCCCGCGACAAGAGCGCCGCTGAGTGGGTCCGTCATGACAAGCAGCTCCCCGGTTCCACTGCTGCAATCATGTTCATCAGCAACCTCTGGCTGATGCAAGGTCAAAATGACAACCACGCCGGTTTAACGGTCTTCATTTGCTTTCTCTGACGGGCTGTGAGACCGGACAGATGCCGGTTTCAGCCTGACACCAGGCTACAGGCAGCATCGGCCGGTCATTGCCACTCAAATCAACAACCGCTAACACACATCAGCCGTTGAGGGTTTCAGCACCGCACCGGCGCCGTGGAGCTGAAACAAGGGTTGAAAGCAAAGATACTTGCTTACTGATCAGCTTCCCTTTGTCCTGCTCGTTCTCGGCACTTTCTGCGTCGCCTATCTGGTGGCCGCAATCGGGCCGACAGGCGGATTGCAGCTTGCCGTAACCTCTGTGACCCTGCCTGCCCAATACGTCATCCCTGTGCACGCCTGGATTTCCGCCGTTTCGGCAGCTTTCCGCGTAACTGCACTCAGACAATCGGTTGACTGGAGGTTTGTGTGCATCTTTGCCCTGCCCTCCGTTCTGGCGACCGGCCTTGCCATCCTGATCGGTAACTTTGCAGGCTATCACTGGATAAAAATCCTGATTGGTCTGCACATCATCGCCGACGGACTGGGCCTGCTTGCGTTTCCCGGAGCCGTCGCCCTGTTCTCACGTGGATCGAGACCGGAAATCGCCGGGGCGGTGACAGGGTTTGTGACTGCCTTTATCGGGGCATCGGGGCCTCTGCTCTGGTCCTTGATGAAGGATCGCTTTCCGGAAAGAGTGGCACTCTCCGCAACTCATTCGGCGTGCCTGATCATTCAGCACATGTCCAAGATCCTTCTGTTTGGCGTCATCGGACTTTCAATTCTGGAATTCTGGCCCCTGCTGATCGCAACCACGGCCGCGTCCCTGATCGGTACATGGCTGGGGCAACGCAAGCTTCGCAGGTTCGACGAAAAGACCTATCGGCGCCTTCTCAACATCGCTCTGGTGGCGTCCGGCATTGTGATCGTCACGCTGGGCATCCTCGCCCTGCGAACCTAACGACGATTGAGATAGGTCAGCGCTCCCCCGATCCCCACAGAACTCATCAGCCATCCCAGAAGCATGAAGAACTGAGTAAACGTGCGCATCGGGGGAAAGTCATTTCCGGCTTCATGAGCAACCCAGAACTCCTGCTGGCGCAGGGAAACGAATGGCAGAAACGCGTCTGCCGCATACCAGTACCCGTTAAAGTCGGGATAGAGTGCAAGGGCGCGCGCTTCGTCATTGCCGGCCTCAGGTGGCGCCTGTTTACAGAGATGCAGCGAAGACTGCGTTGAAAATGAAATGGGAATTGCGCCCTTGTTCCGTTCAGTCCGGGCCTCAGTCAGGCACTCGTCCCAGACCTGCGAGCGGGCGACAAAAATGTTACTGGGTGAGATGCGGCCGGTTTCAAACGCGTGATTAAAGTAAAGTCCGCCCGCAAACATAAATCCGAAAATGAACCACAGGATCCGGTAGGGTCTGTAGCCATAAGCAATCAGCTCAAGGAATGGCAGCGTTATAGCGCGCATCGGCAGAACTGCGCACCAATGAATCCAGCGCTTATGTTTGCTGCTCAGAATATGAGTACGGTCTTTGCCCGATCCTGGCGAGAAGTCGCGTGTCGTCGGCCGTTTTGCAAAGTGAATCTTGCGGTGCTTGGTAACCTGAATTTTTACGGCAGCATCTGTGTCGCCCTGACTCTGCAGCACCTCGGCGAGTTGTTCATATGGCTGCGGATCAAACTCCTCATCTCTTCGTTCGTCGGCGAGCAGCCACTTTTTTCTGAACTTCACATCACGGCGGGGCGCCAGTCTGCCGAGGCTTTTGTAACGGAACCCGCGAAGCACCAGCTTGTGATTGTGCCGGAACAGCTCATCATACGTTGCCACGCAATCGGTGAAGGAAAGGCAGCGGGCCCGCTGAAAGGATATGCCGCCATGGATAATGCACTCGTCGATTTTCTTGCCATCAAGAATTTCTCCGTCGGCCCCCGGGGAGTCCTTCGGACCCAAGATGATGGATTCAATATCAGCATCAGACAGATCGAGTGCGTACTTGTCAGAAGGATCCGCTGACGGCTTTTTATTGCCCACACCGCTGCCCTTGTCGCTGGCGATGTGCGCACCGCGCGCCGACAGCGCGCCGCCAATCTTGGCGCCGGACAGATCCACATGACCGCGTGATGTAAACCGCTTCGCTTCTCGGTTCCGGGCCGCATCCGCTTTGAGGCTGCGAAGATACAGCGAAGTCGTGACGTGAACGCGCAGCCCCTCCAGTTTCCCGATCGTTGATCCGTCGAGCCGAAGCGCCCTGATCCTTGCAAATCTCAGAATGACGGCGCCGTCTATCCTGCTGTCGATTATCGAAATTTCCCGGTCAATCGTCAGACCGCTCAGATCAAGATCGGCGTTTGCGGGTCGCCCGTCCGGACCGTATACGGGCTTGTTGTCGGCATCATGGTCTCCGACAACAAGGATACGTTCGGCCTTAACACTTCCGCTCACACCAAACGTCTCATCTCGGCTACTGACCACGGCGCGCAGGAAGCGGGCGCGAACAGGTGTCGTGCCGTCTCCGACAAATGAATTTCCCTTCCTGAGCGCATCCAGAAAAGCGGCCTCACCGCGCGGAAGCTCACCATTGATGTAAAACTCAGCCAGCGGATCTGTTTTTTCCGGCCGCTCAAACCGGCATCGCTCGGCTGCCCGCTCTTTATCGTCCATCATGTGCCCCCACAGCGACAGTATTGGTTGATAATAAACCTACTTTTGCGCGCCGGGTCAATATGACCGGAAAGGGCTGTACAGGATGAAATCATCCCGTCGCAACAGACGGACATGAAGGCTGCCGCCGCGCGCGGATGTTCCGAAATTCCGGTCCGGAGAAGGTGTCGGGACCCCGTCTGATGCATGAGCTGGTCCGTATTACCTGCGCGTCCCACTCCGTTTCCCGCATCCGTCGCCGAAGTCCTTACCCGGAAGACCGGCCCCGGACGGCCGCATACCTTCCCCACGCACCAACACCCTGCGACCGGTCTGCAACCGGCCGGCCGTGTTGCGCGCCCGGATGGTGAGGCAGTCCCGCGTCAGCCGGGAAACCGCGCAGCGCCTGCCAGGTCTGTCCCGGCAGGTCGCCGGGACAGACCCTACAGCTCAAGCCGGTCGCTCAGGCTGTGGAATAACGAACGAACCCGGAACGCTCTGATTGACCGGCGGGACGAATACTGACATCCCGGCAACTGGTTTACCTTAACGAGAGCGATTCGCATGGTGACGGACTTCACGCGGCTGAGATGCCAGGCCGGCTACTCGGTCGAGGAACTTGCACGGGAGCTGGGATACTCTGAGCGTCAGGTCTTCCGCTGGGAAAACGGCGAGATCGTCCCGAAGAAGGCTGTGCTCGACCGCGTCCGGGATCTCGCCGGCAAACGCCGCGAGCCCCCGCCCTATGCCGGCTTCACCTTCATCGATCTCTTCGCGGGGATCGGCGGGCTGCGCACGGCCTTTGACGATGCCGGCGGGCGCTGCGTCTTCACCAGCGAGTGGGATAAGTACGCCCAGCTGACCTATCAGGCCAATCACCGGGACAACCGCCCGATCGCGGGGGACATCACGAAAGTCCATGTCATGGACATTCCCCGGCATGACGTACTGGTGGCGGGTTTCCCCTGCCAGCCTTTCTCCATCGCCGGGGTTTCCAAGAAGAACGCGCTCGGCCGCGCCCACGGCTTCAAGGACGAGACACAGGGCACGCTCTTCTTCGATGTCGCCCGGATCATCGACGCCCACCGCCCGGCCGCCTTCCTGCTGGAGAACGTCAAGAACCTGCAGAACCATGACAAAGGCCGCACTTTCGAGGTGATCCGGCGCACCCTGCAGGATGAGCTCGGCTATGAGCTCCACACGAAGATCATCAACGCCAAACACTTCCTGCCCCAGCACCGCGAGCGGATC
>SXGS01330579.1_pt1 | contig 18240 bp, 15 predicted proteins | sample 3174681 | NCBI WGS metagenome assembly SXGS01 (sample SAMN11356861, study PRJNA531348) | freshwater metagenome | isolation source: freshwater sample F1-80 | place: China: Fuxian Lake, Yuxi | collected 2017-12-25 | reverse complement strand
TCCGTCGAGCAGGCGGTGTTCGTGCCCTCCTTCGAGCTTCTGAATGTCAGCCCCGGAATCGACGCCAGGTTCAAGAAGAGCCAGGGGCAGTTCGAGTTCGATTGGATCGTCCATCCCGCCGGAGAGGTTTCAACCATTCGGCTAACCGTTCCCCGGGAAGCGTCCGCCACTGTGCTGGCATCGGGCGATCTCTCGGTTCGGTTGGGGGCGACCCTGTATCGCATCTCGAGGCCCGTGGCCTACCAGCGAGTTTCGGGGGTGCAGCGCCCCGTTGCCTGCTCGTACACGTTGCACAACAAGCATACCATCGGTGTGCGGGTCGCCGAGTACGACCGCAACGTCGATCTCGTCGTCGACCCTATTCTGGTCGGCAGCACCTTCGTGGGTGGCGAGGGGTCAGACTTCATCGAATCCATCGCGGTGGGAAGCGGAGGGGACGTCTTCATCGGTGGGATTATTGCTAACGGGGCGCTCCTCGGCCAGGTCTTCGGCGGCGGCGGATCGCCCTTGCACGGCTTCGTCGCCCGACTCGACTCCGACTTGCAGCGAGTGCGAAGGCTATACATCCTGCCGGGGTCTCTCGTTCGGGATGTGTGCATCGCCGACGACATCCTCTGGCTGACCGGTGGCGCTCGCGATAGCTCGTTTCCCACAACGCCGGATGCGGTGAAGCGGGAGGGCACTGACCCATCCGATGGCGACTGCATCCTCGTGCGGATGGATTTGGAGACGTTGCAGATCACGTACTCCACCCGCTATGGCGGGCACAATCTTGATGTGGGAGAGAAGCTCTGCCGCTTCTCGGACGGAAGCATTGGGGTAGCGGGTACGACCAATTCGGAGGACTTCCCGGTTGTCGGCGGCTTTCAGAGCTCCGGTGGCGGCACGCAGGATCTCTTCGTCGCAAGGTTCGACCCGGAACGAAAGGCCTTTCGATTTGCGAGTTACCTGGGAACCGGCGAGTATGAGGATGTCGGAGGACTCGTTGCGGGCGCCGAGGACATATCGCTGGTGTCAGTGCAAGCGCGGGCGAGCCAGGTCGATGACCGTCTCCACCGCGCCTATTTGGCTCGTATTTCCGGTGATGGAGCTCGGCTACTGGGAGTGGATCTGCCGGGCGAAAACCGCCAGCCCTCCACGGGATGGGTGACCGTGGCGCCGGATGGATCCATCCTGGTGCGGCGAGTTCTGGATCCTCTGCAGTCGGCGACCGACCCACGTGGGCTACTCCGCGCTAGGCCACGTGCGATCATCGACCGACTCGATCCGACCGGGACACGGCTGTTGGGGACGCTGGTGGAACCCGAGGGTTTCGCTAGATCCCGGTTTGTACTGGATGGCCGGGGCCTGTTGTGGTTGGCCGGAGAACGATACACCCAGGTTCCCAACTCCTACGACCTTCAGGCGCTCAAAATGGACTTCTCGACGGGAAAGGTCCTCTCCTCACTCACCTTTGGCGGGAGTGAGGAGGACTATCTCAACTCCCTTGCGATCACTCCGAATGGGGATGCGGTGCTTGCGGGAGCCACCAATTCGCTCGACTTTCCCGTGCGGAAGCCCCTCCAGAGCGTACATGGAGATGCTGCCGTGCAGAGTATCTTCCCGCAATTAGACGGGTTTATCGCGAGGATCTCCTTCGAACCACCCTCTGGCCCTGCGCCGCGGTTGGCGTTGGGTTTTACCCGGGGCTACTTGAGGGTGAGTTTGCGCGGGTCGGAGGGAGCCCGTCTAGCGGATCGACGCACGCTGGGGTTGGTCCTGAATAACCCGGGCGTCGTGCCGGTGAGTGTCACGGTTGGCGAACTTCGGCCCCCGTTTACCGTGCAGAGCGGCGGGGAAACCTTCACCATCCCGCCTCGGGGTCGGAAACGGGTGGAGATCCACTTTCAGCCGGATCGGCCGGGCATCTTCCACACCCAATTGCCGATCACCAGCGATGATCCCAAGCATGCTGTGACGCACATCCGCCTGGTAGGAACGGCGACTCGGTAACGATCTGTGAGCAGGAAGGCAGGGAGACCGCCTGGGGCAGTGAGAACAAGGCTGTGTCGCTCTCGGTGGATTTGAACCGGAGGCCTGAGTTCGATGATTGCCCTGCCTCGTCCACACGGTCTTGCGCTGGCGATCCTCGCCGCCGCGTTCGCGCTGACGGCGGCGAGGCCCGCGCCGCAGGCCCGGGCCCGAACCGCCTCGGCGGGACCGGTCAGCCGATCCACGAACTGCTTTGAGCTCGGCCCTGGCCGCGAAACCAACCAGCCGTCCTGACCTACGAGTTCTGCGGGTTCCGGCCTGTGTTCTCAGGGGAAGTCGTTGCGCCAGACGTTTACGGCGAGCTTTGCCAGTTCCTTCTGTCGCTTCTCGATGTGCTCCAGCGTCCACTCTTCCGGCGCCAATTCGGCAATTCGACGGGTTAAACCGTAACGGCTTGCTTCGTAGGAGTTCAGCTTGGCTCCGAATTCCCGATTGGCGATCTCTCGGTTCGCAGGCGCTTCCAGAAAGGCGAGATTCCCCAGCCGGTAGATCGCGGAGTCCCAGTGCCGTGGCGGGATGGAAGCTTCCCACGCCTCGGACGGGTTCTCCGGGAGAATGTGCTCAATGGTCCCCGGGTCCGTATCGGGGTCGATCACGACACTCCCGGGGAGCTGGCTCTCCAGCCGGGCCAGAAGGTACCGCACGAGCTTCTTCTTTTGCCCGCCGGTCTCGAAGGTAGCGACGGCGAAGTCCTGCTGGAACTTGACGTCGTCTACGGCGACCGGTTTCATCCGTTCGTACGCCTGCCTGGGCGTGGTGGCATGGCCCTCAAGGATGGCCTTCGCCGTCTGGTGGTAGGCCGTCTCGAGGGCGCTGGGATTCAGGCCGCCGATGACGGTGTAGCGAAACGAATGAACCGAAACAACCTGGAGCAGCCGAACGAAGTTCTCCCTGGAGAAGCGCTCCCAGGCGGCAAAGAGGGCGGGGATTGCCTGCCGAACTCGAAAGAGCTGCAGTTCCCGAACGGCGCCCCTGGCCTGGGGTAGATCCAGCCAGTACTCGTGGTTGGGGTCGGTGAGTGCGGCGTAGATCTCGCCTCTCGACTCAAGAACCGTCAGGAGGTCGAGCGCCTGCTCTGGCTGCCGGACTCGCTCCGACACGAGCTTGAACAGCCGGGATGCCCGTACGTGGGGCTCTTCGCACGAGAGGTGGAACCTGAGGAACTCCGGAAATCGTTCCTGGCCCACCGTCAGCATCAAGGTGTGCCAGCGTCGCTCCAGGGACTCGAGATCGGAACGGCTCTTCAGGATCGAGAAGAGATAGTTCTTGAGCAGATCCGCGGAAGAGAGTTCCAGCCCGCGTGCGTTGAGCGTTTCGAAAACGGTGTAGGCGCTGAGATCGTCCTCGACATCGATCATGATGAACACAAGCTGCCGACCGACTGTTTCCGCCATGAAGCTCGCCACCACGGCGCCGGTTTCGAGCGAGCGGTCCAACTCCCGAAGGCGCTTCCGAAAGTACTCGAAGCAGCTCCAGAGATCGCGGTTGGAGCGGGGGAGCCTTCTCAGGTTTGGCGGCGGATTGAGCTGAACGAGGCGGTCCTGGTAGAACGGGTTGTCAATCCGATTCAGAGTCAGCTTGCTGGACTCGAGCAATGACGCGGGGTCTTTTTCCCCGACGAACCTCGATCTCAGGGCCTCGGCTCGCTGTTGGTTCTCGCTGGCCTCGACTCCGAGGTCGGCAAGATCCTTCAGATGGCGGATGCAGGCGAGCGCGAGAACGCTGAGGGTGGCGTCCGCTGCTGGCCATCGATGATGCGAAAGGCGCGGTCACTGATGGCCTCCAGCACCAGGGCGCCCATATAGTGCGGACCTCCGCCCTGGTGGATCTCCACCACGTCCCGCCACAGATCCCCCCACTGCTCCTCGGTCCACGAGTAGTCCCGCTGATACGGGGGAACCAGGTAGCTTTTGCCGTTCCCCACCAACTCCAGGAAGGTGGTGGTTCGGGCATCAAGGTACCTTGCTCGGGACAATCGGGTAAGCTCGCAGTTCGGAGCTAGGGTTGTGCCTCGAGGTCGAGGAGCTCGTCGAGCCGGCGGGCGAGATCGGCGAGGGGGGCGGTGAGGTCGGGCAGGATCGTGCGCTCGGGGACCACGATGCTGGGGAGCTCCAGCTCGCCGAAGATGTAGCTGTCGGGGATGCCGTACACCTGAAGCGGCTCGGCCTTGCCCTTGATCGGGATGGTGCCGAGGTCCATCCATGGGATCTGGCTGTCGTGCAGCCGAGCCACGAGGGGCGCCGTCGCCAGGATGTTGGCCGGAGTCTCCTTGGTCAGGCTCTCCAGGCGGGCGGCCACGTTCACGGCGTCGCCGATGACCGTCACATCCATCCGCTCCTCAGAGCCGATGTTGCCGTAGGTGCTCATGCCGAGGCCGACGCCGATCCCCGTTTCGATGGGAAGCGCGCCCTGGAGGTGGCGCTCGGCGTTGTGCAGACGAAGCATGCGACGCATCTCGATCGCGGACCAGACGATGTAGTCCGGCACATGCTCGTGCGGGTCGAGGGCGCCGTAGACCGCCATAATGGCGTCGCCGATGAACTTATCCAGCATGCCCCGGTAGCGGAAAATGATCGGCACCATCCGGGAGAAGTAGGCGTTCAGCAGCCCGACGATTTCATGGGCGGTGCTGTTTTCGGTGAGGGTGGTGTAGCTCCGGATGTCGGAGAAGAGCACCGCCACCTCCTGGGTCACGCCGCCGAGCTTCTGTGGCTCGCGGATGAGGCGCTCGGCCACTTCGCGTGAGACATAGCGGCTGAGGCTGCTCATCAGACGCTTCTCCGCGGTGATGTCCTGCGCGGCGACCACCAGCCCGGTGTTCGCGCCGGTTTCGTCGACCAACGGCAGCACGGTAAGGTCGAGCCGCACCGAGTCGCCCGACGGCCGCACCGCCGAGACGTCATAGCCCCGGGTCTCGGCATTGGTGGAGAGCGCGGTGTGGATGGGTGTCACGAGTTCGGTGTTTCGACGCTCGTGCATGGCGGAGCCGAAATGCTGACCGACGGCATCGGGACCCAGCTCGAAGAGACGGGAGGCGGCGGGGTTGACGCCGGTCACCGTTCCGTCGGCGTTGAGGGTGATCACGCCGGTGGAGATGCTGCGCAGAATGCTCTCGTTGTAGTTCTTCATGCGCATCACTTCCTGGAAGAGCTGCGCATTCTTGAGAGCCACGGCGGCCTGCGAAGATACGGCAGCCAGCAGCCGTTCGTCCTCGGGCTCGAACGAGCCGATCCGTTTGTTCAGGACCTGCGTGACGCCCAGCACGCGTTGGCCCACGGTTCCGTCATCCCGACGCACGTCTTCGATCACCGGCATGCAGAGGATGTTTCGCGTTCGGTAACCGGTGGCGCGGTCGATCTCCCGGTTGAATCGGGGGTCGGCGTAGGCATCGGGAATATTAACGGTCTCCGGAGTGGTGGCGACATGACCCGCGATCCCCAGATGTTTCGGAAAGCGAATCGACTTGCCCTCGAGCCCCTGTCCGACTTTGGACCAGAGTTCCCCCGCCTGCTCATCCACCAGGAACAGCGTGCAGCGGTCGGCATCCATCACTTCGCGGGTCTTCCGCATGATTTCCTGGAGCAGCGTCTCGAGATCCAGGTGCTCGGAGAAGGTTCGCATCACATCGAGCAAGATTTGAGATCGACGCGACTCTTGCTGAACGCTCTCCACGGCATTGGCGTTGGCAAGAGCGATGGACGCCTGCCCGGCAAGCGAGCGCATGAGCTGCATCGATTCCTCGTCGAAGGGGACCACTTCGTCAAGCGTCTCTGGGGAGAGCACACTGCCGACTCGCCGCTTGCAGTTCATCAACTGCACGACCCCTAACACGTTGTTGCCGGGCTCGGCATTCGGATCGAACATCGGCAGCGCGAGCATGGAGGCCGTGCGATAGCCCGTGGCGGCGTCGAACGAGCGGCTCCCAGAGGATGACGGCTCTCCGTCGGTCGGCAGATCGTAGACGTCGTCGCAGCAGAAGACTTCTCCCGAACTCGCGACCCAACCGGCGACGCTTCGCGGATCGATGGGCACCCGGAACTCGTGGTGCTCCAGCGGAATGGAGTGGTTCTGCGACACGGCATTCCGGAGGAACACACCCTCGGGGGTGCGTTCGGTGACCCAGATGCTGCCCGCATCGGCCCGGGAAAACAGCCGGGCGTTGGTGAGGATCAGCTTGAGCAGCGAACTGAGACTTCGCTCGGAGGAGAGCGCGATGCCAACCGCCTCGAGCTCCTTCATCTCGTGCTTCAGCCGTTCCCGATCCTGCCGCATCACCGCGACGGAATGGTTGAACAGCGCGAGCCGCATCCCGCGACGGACTGCCAGCGCGATCACCACCGGTCCGGCATTCACCGGCCCTGCATCCACGATCCGAGGATCCAGCGGCAGAAGCGAGGTGCAGACCTCAGCAGGAGCCAGCACCAGAACTCTCAGTTCAGGACGGCCCTCTGCGGTGGGAAGGGCGCGAATCGCAGCAGCGGCGGCCTCACGATCCTCGCCCACCGCCACGGCAAGTTCCACGACACCCTCGATCGGCTGAAGATGGTGAACCTGTTCGAGGGGCAAAGTGATCGCATTGAGTTCCTGGAGCGTGTCCGCCGGGAGTGTTGCAGGGACAAAGATTCGCATCGGCACAACGGGCATGGACACGGCTGAACCATCGGCCGGACGAGAGACTGAGTCTGCGTTCAATTCACGATCCATTCGTACATGACCCCTGCACTGGAGTCGTCGGGCTGCTCAACGGCTCGGCGAAACAACATGCCAGCGGGTGCGTTCACCGAGCCGACCTGCGATCCAACGCCCGGCGCGGAACGCGGGGCGCGACTTCGCATCGGCATTCGCCTTTGAAAGCGCCTGATCCGTTGAGGACGCCGAGTCCACATGATGCCGATTCTTCAATGGGGGCCGCCATCCCTCTCCACGGCTGCGCTCCCCGGCGGGGTTGGAACATCGCGTACCCGAAACCGAACCAATAGAGGGAGTGTCGAAGTTGGAGGGCAACACTGGCACCGTAGACACCCTTCGGATCGGCGGGCGACTCTTGATGAACAACAACGCTTTTCCTCATCGCCATCGCATCGGCTTCTGCCGGCGCGAGGTCTTGCAGGCCGGCTTTTCCGCCGCGATGGGGCTCACGCTGCAGGATCTCGCGCAGTCACGACCGGCAGCAGCGGCGGACGGCGCCGGATTCGGTTCCGCGAAGCATGTGATCGTCGTCTGGATTCCCGGCGGCCCCTCGCAGATGCAGCTCTGGGATCTGAAGCCGGACTCTCCGACCCAGGCGCGCGGCACCGCGAAGCCGATTTCGACCTCGGCGCCGGGCGTGGAGATCGGCCATGTGCTGCCGAAAGTCGCCCGGCGGATGTACCACATCGCCCTGGTGCGCAGCCTCACGCTCGGCGCGGAAGACGACAATCACGAGATCGGCCATCAGAAGATGCTGGCGGGGCTCCGAACCCGGGTGCCCGGCGCCACCATTCACGACAGCCGCAAGGATTGGCCCTCCCTCGGGTCCGTCATCGGAGCGCTGCGACCGGTGGAGTCCGGGCTGCCCAGCTCGATCCATATGCCGATCCGGATGACCCATCGCGGGGTGCCGTTTTCGGGCGAGACGGCGGGCATGCTCGGGGGACGCTTCGATCCGTGGCTGATTTCGGGAGACCCGAACGAAGCCTCCTTCCGGGTGCCGGACCTGATGCCGCTGGCCGGGTTCACCCTGGACCGGCTCTCCGGCCGGCGGAAACTGCTCTCGGAGATCGACGCGCACCGCCGCGATCTGGATCGCGATGACCAGATCAGCAAGCTGGACAGCGTCCATCAGCGCGCCTTCGAAATCTCCACCAGTTCCCGGACGCGTGATGCGTTCGACCTGTCCAAGGAGCCGGCGGCTCTTCGGGATCGCTACGGACGCCATCTCTACGGCCAGTCGCTGATCCTCGCACGGCGCCTCGTGGAGTCGGGTGTGCGATTCGTTCAGGCGAACATGGGCCCCATGAACAGTTGGGACTGGCACAACGACGAGGACGAATACATCGGCCGCCAGCTTCCGCCGTGGGATCAGGCGTTCAGCAGCCTGCTGGACGATCTCGAGGCGCGGGGGCTCCTGAAGGAGACCCTCGTTCTGGCGATGTCGGAGATGGGACGAAACCCGATCCTGGGACGGTCGGTCACCGGCGCGGCAGCGAATGCGGCGAACCCGGGCGGGCGGAACCACTGGCAAAACTGCTGGTCGATGGCGTTTGCGGGCGCCGGCATCCGCGGCGGCACGGTGGTCGGCAAATCCGACGAGCTGGCCGGCTTCCCGGATGGCGACGGCTACTATCCGAACGATGTCGCCGCTACGGTCTACCACGCGATGGGCATCGACCCCCGCACCGAGGTTCGGGACTACGAGTCGCGACCGATCGTCATCAACGACGGCACCCCGATCCGTGGATTGTTTTGATCGACCGAACCGGCGAACCGTCCTGACCGGGATGGTCGGGACGGTTTGCGGCGGTACGGGAGGGTTCGGCATGACCGAGGCCGCACAGGCTCCGCGCTTCGATTGGGTGCAGGCCACACCAAAGGCTGCCTGGCAGGCTCGAGACTCCAGCGGCGAGGTGGTGTTTCGAGACCGTCTCTGGCTGCTTGGCGGCTGGTTCGACTCGTTTCAGCCCGCCCCACGCGATGTCTGGAGCTCGGCCGACGGCGCCGACTGGACCTGCGTGACGCCGGAGGCTCCGTGGAAGCACTCTGACTTGCCGATGACGGTGACCCACAACGATCGGATGTGGATCCTCGGAGGCTGGTACAACGGCCGGCTTCCGGGTCACGAGTCGGGCAGTGAGGTCTGGTCGTCGTCGGACGGGCTGAACTGGGAGCGTAAGGCAGACCGACCCGGATGGTCGGCGCGGCTGGCGGCCGGCGTCGTCTCCTTCAAGGGCCGGATGTGGATTCTCGGCGGCACTGAAAACTACTACTTCGGTGATCGCGCCAGCTTGAAGAACGATGTGTGGTCGTCGGTGGACGGCAAGACCTGGAAGCTGGAGACCGAGCACGCCGGGTGGAGCCCCCGCGCCTACCATCAGGCGGTGGCGCACGCCGGCCGCATCTGGGTGATGGGCGGCGGCAACTATGTGCCCGAGTATGAGGCGCTGAACGACGTGTGGTCGTCGGAAGACGGGGTTCACTGGGAGCGGGCCACCGAGAAGGCCCCCTGGAACCCTCGCCTCTGGTTCTCTTCGGTGGCCTATCGAGATCACCTCTGGGTGATCGGCGGCTGGTCGAACAACCCTTCCCGCAACTGGGGAGACTCCTGGTACTCCGCGAACGGTCGAGACTGGAAGCAGCTTCAGACCGGCAGATGCTGGAAGGAGCGCCACGAGCACTCCGCCTATGTGCATCGGGATCGCATCTGGGTGGCGGGCGGGCATGCCCAGCCGCTGAACAGCGAGGTGTGGTCGCTGCACCTGCCGGAAAACTGGCGCGGAGACTGAGTCCGAGCCCGGAGCGCACGCCTCGGGCTCGAAGGTCGACTCAGCTCCGCACAGGGTCTTCCACGGCCGAGCGATTGGGGTTCAAACAGGCCCAGCTCACCGCTCCGGCGAGCGACACCCCGACGTAGACCCAGAGCACGGTGTTCCAATCGCCGTGCGTGTCCTCGATCCGCTTGATGAGGCTGCCGATAACGGTGGCGCACGACATGGCGCCGAGATTGCCGGCCATGTTTCCCACGGCGAACATGAACTGGGTGTGGCGGCCGGAGATGTCCATGGTTGCGGCCCATGAGGCCGGGCTGGAGAGCGCGAAACAGAAGGCGCCGGCGGCGAGGATCATAACCAGCCCGCTGGGGGAGCTTGCGGTGGTCGCCACTGCCTGGGAGAGCGCCGTGAGCAGCATCGCCACGGCGCCGAGTCCGCTCCGAGAGATCCACTTGCTCTTCGTCTTCACGTAGAGGCGGTCGACAAGGACCCCGCCGACGATGCCGCCGAACACACTTGCGGCAAGCGGCGCCATGGCCAGCATCCCGGTGTCTTGCAGCTTCACGCCGTGTCCCTTTTCGAGGAACGCCGGGAACCAGGTGAGGAAGAACGCCGCGACGAAGGCCCGGAAAACCGCCTGGCCGCAGATCATCCAGGCGCTGGACGAACGCAGCATCGAGCCCACGAGCAGGGCGGAGCGTCGCATCCGCTCGGGCATGGGGATCTCGTCGGACTTTGCCCCCGCGCCGGCCCGGCCTCCTTCTGAGACGCCGATGAGATCTCGCTCCGCCCGATTCACCCCCGGGTGCTCGGAGGGAAGATCCCGAAAGTAAAACGCGAAGGCTGCTGCCCAGAGCACGCCGACGGCTGAGTACGCGAAGAAGACGCCGCGCCAGCCGAGGGGAAGCAGCAGCAGCGCTGTGAGCCCTTGAGCGATGACCGCGCCGAGGGACATGCAGCTCGTGATCGCCGAACTCGCACGGCCCCGGCCCGCGGGCGGAAACCAATCGAGCACGGCTCGCCCGGCGCAGGGCACCAGCCCCGCCTGACAGACGCCGAGACCCACCCGTGACCACCAGAGCTGACCGATCCCGGCGGCGAGGCCGGTCCAGATACTGCAAAGCGATGTTGCGACGCTAAGCGCCGCCATGGTCCAGCGCGCGCCGTACCGCAGTCCGAGCCATCCGGTCGGGATCTGAAACCAGGCGTAGCCGATGAAGAAGGCCGCCATGACGACCCCCATCTGCTCGCTGTCGAGTTTGAGATCCCTCTGGATGGTGGTGTTCGCGGTGCTGATGCAGATCCGGGTGAGGTAGGCGCTGATGGACGCCAGAGCGAGCAGCACCAGGACGCCATAACGGACGCGGGTGTCACGTGCGGTGGTGTCGGTCGAATCGATGGGGACGGCTTCCGATGTCATTGGGCAGAGCTCCGGATGCAGCGTTGCCGGAGCGGGCCCCGTGTTCCTCCCGCGCCGGAAGATTTCCAAAACCCGCCTGTGGGTTTACAACCGGCCGTGGCGGATGTCGAGCATTCGGGGCTGCAGTTGGAACTGAAGCGGCTGCCCGGAGAAGTAGCGCTCGAACTCCAGCGCCGTGAGTTGGAAGTAGCGATGGAAGGCGTTCGGCGCATACCAGGCGGTGTGCGGCGTGAGAAAGACGTTCGGCAGCTCCCGCAGCGGGTGCGGATGAGGCAGGGGCTCCGGGTCGAACACGTCGAGGCCCGCGATCAGATCACCCCGCTGAAGCCGCTCGATCAGCGCCGCTTGATCGAGCACTTTGCCGCGGCTGCAATTGATGAGAATGCGTCCCGGGGGCAGCAGCGCCAGTTCCCGGGCGCCGATGAGGCCCGTAGTGCGGGGCGTGAGGGGGGTCTGGATCACCAGAATCTCCGCGTGCGTGATCACCGTGTCGAGATCCGCCCGGCGAATGCCGAGGCGCTGGGCGGTCTCCTGGGGAAGGTAGGGATCGCACACGAGCAGATCGACGCGAAACGGCGCGAGCAGCTCGACCAGGCGCTGTCCGACGTGACCGCAGCCGACCAGTCCGACTCGGCGCTCGGTGAGCTCGCCGGAGACGAAGCTGTCGTTGTGGGCGCGCGCCCAGGTCTCGGTTCCGGCGATCATCTGGCGGTAGAGCGCGCCGCCGTTCTTGAGGCAGATCAGCATCAGGCCGAGCACCCACTCGGCGACCGGATGCGCGGAGGCGTAGTTGTCGGCATCGACCACGGTGATGCCGAGCTCGGTCGCGGCTTCGATGTCGATGCCGGTTCCGAAGCGATCGCTGCGGAGCCCCACGATGCGGAGGTGCGGCAGCGCTTTCAGCAGATCGGCGGTCAGTTCCGGCATTCGGCCGCCCAGCTTGATGAGGCCCACGCACTCTGCCGCCTGGCGCAGGAACTCGGCCTCATCGAGCGGCGCTGGTCCCACGCAGTCGACCAGTTCCACAACACCGGCCAGACGGGCGCGGTCTTCGTCGCGTACCCAATGGGGTGGGTCCAGCAGCACATTCGGGCGGTTGGGATCAAGCACGAGGGACCCTCACTTGCAGGTGCGCTTCCAGAGTTCGACAAAGGCGGTATCGAGTTCGGGATCGGTGACGCGATCTACTCCGCCGGGATTGTTGTCCCATTTGTAGCTGCCGAAGCCGCCCCGATCTCGGCGAAACAGTTCACCCAGACCCGGCTGCCCGCTCCAGACGCGCAGGCAGCGCTCCAGGAACGAGATCCGCTGTTCCGGCACGTCGAGGTAGCTGTTGGTGACCCCTGTCAGGATGGAGAGGGTGGACACAGAGTTCAACTCCCGGCGCCGGTCCATCAGCCACAGGAACCGTTTCGGAAAGACGGCGCCGCCGACAGCCTCGCCCCTGAGAAAGGCGGCCAGCCAGTCGTCCGGCGCAGGCTGTCGGAGCGCCATCGAGCAGCGCGGATACATCTCGACCGACAGGTGCGCCCCGGCCTTCAGCAGCGCGTCGATGGCGCCGGTTCGGTTGAGATTGGGATAGGCCACACTCGTGCCGTGCACCAGGAAGGCGCCCCACCGGCCGGCGTGCTCAGGGTGTCGGGCTGCCATGATCCGGGCGCACGCGGCGACGGCCTCGGTGCTGCGGACGTTGAGCTCATCCAGCATCACGAAACCAGCCCGGCGCTCCGAGAGGATGGTGTGAATGCTCCGGGCGAGAGTCTCACCCGCTGCCATCGCGTCGGCCGGCGCCGGCTTGATGCTGAGCGCGGAGAGCTTCTCGCACCAGCGCTCGGCGGGGAACTCGTCCGGCCGAAACGTGCTGCAGATGTAGCCGCTCCCGACCTCTCGAACGAGCGCAGCAAGCGCGTCCCAGAGCTGAGGGTGGGCGCGATGGATGATGTGAAACATGCCGTGTGGATCCGGTCCTGATACGGGACTTCAACAAGCTTGACATGCGGTGGCCGGGATCTCAATGGCGGATTGGGATGGGAAAGTGGCACGCGAAAGGCGCGGGGGTGCGATGAGAAAGAAGGGGAAGGCGGAGGTGGCACGCGAAGGCACGAAGGCGCGAAGAAGAGGAAAAAGGGGATGGGGAAGGAGGCACGCGAAGATGCGATGGTGCACTCTCGATGGACTCTCCGGGGGATGAGGTAACCGTCACGAAGTCTCTGGGTTGGCGCCGATGGCGAGGAGATCATCCCACGATTCGACGGAAGTGGCCTGGTCCACCCACCCTTCCAGCACCGACACATCTGACTGACCCCGCAGCAGTTCAAGCTGATCCGGCGTCGGATCTCCGCACCGACGCCTGCAGCGTCGAATAATCTGGTTCTGGAGACCGACCAGCACACCTTCGGCCTAGCCTTCGGCTCGGCCCTCGGCGATCCACTGCTTGACGGGCGGGTAATCCTTCAACATGACTTCCTCCTGACTGAACCCCCGGAGACGGTGCATTCACAATGCCCTTCGCCGGGGGACGAGGGAACCGTCAGGAAGCTTCCGAGTTGGCGCCGATAGCGAGGAGATCGTCCCACGACTCGACGGAAGTGGCCTGGTCCGTCCACTCGTCCAGCACCGACAGGTCTGACTGTCCCCGCAGCAGCTCAAGCTGAACCGGCGTCGGATCTCCGCACCGACGCCTGCAGCGTCGAATAATCTGGTTCTGGAGACCGACCAGCACACCTTCGGCCTGGCCTTCGGCACGGCCCTCGGCTCGGCCTTCGGCTCGGGCTGCGTCACTGCTTTCGGCGATCCACTGCTTGACGGGCGGGTAATCCTTCAACATGACTTCCTCCTCATCGAACAACTGGCGAACCAGATCGTACGGGAACCGGGCTGCCGCTAGAGATATTGTAAACGCCTGCGCGGCCGACTCCAGATTCGGGTCGGCGATTCGCGTCTGAACGAGGTCTCTTGCGAGGACCAGAGTCTCTTCCCTCGGTTCCTCCTCCCACAGGAGCAAGAACGGCGCGAGTTCCGGGTAGAGTCCCGCGCGGATTTCCGCCTCGAGGGCCCAGAGTTCGAGGGTGTCGAAGTAGAACGCCGTCTTGAGTGTGCCGACCCGCGAAACGAAGCTGGATGGGAAGAGGCGCCGGGCGCCGCGCCGCAGGTAGACCGTCAGCAGCACCACCTCGCAATCCAGTTGCAGCGCGAGTGCAGGGGCCTTCCAGTTCCAGCGCAGGAGGGTGCGGCGGCTGGGTGGGTTCAGGGCGTACTCCACGAGAATGCCGCAGCGCTCGGCGGGCTTTGGGCCGTCGAGAACCATCACATGATCGGCGCGGTGCTCGGGAACCCGAGTGATGGCGGTGTCTTCGATGCGACAGGTGGTACTTCGCGCTGTGCTCTGCTCACTCCCGTCACTCGTTCCGCGTTCCGGGGCGATCGTCGTCGAAGAGCTCAATGTAGCTGGAGTACTGGAACCGACGGTTTCGACTTTGCCCGGTCCTCTCTTCCAGGATCCCGCACTGAGAGAACCGCTTCACCACATCGTTGGAGACCGCGTAGGACGCGCCGAGCAGATTTTGAACGTCCTGCACCTGCACGATGGGCCGCTGATAGAGGATCTCAAGGAGTCGATGACCGTTCGCCGCAGCACGGCCGAATGTGTCCGTAATCTGGTATCGATGCTTCTCGCGCAACCTGAGAATGGAACGGGCGACATCTGCCGCCTGACATCCGACGTCGCTGACCCCTCTCAGGAAGAATTCCAGCCATGCCTCCCACTCCCCCCGGTCTCGAACCGCTTGAAGCCGGTCGTAATACTCCTGCCGATTCGCCTTGAAGAAGTGTGAGAGATAGAGAACCGGCTTTTGCAGCACGGCCTTTTCGCAGAGCAGGAACGTGATCAGCAGGCGACCCAACCTTCCGTTCCCGTCGAGGAACGGGTGGATCGTCTCGAACTGGGCGTGTGCAAGTCCGACTTTGACGAGGATCGGCAGGCTTACATCGCCGTGCAAGAACAGTTCCAATTCTCCAAGAGCAGTCGGCACGTGATCCGGCGGTGGGGGGATGAAGGTCGCATCCCGGAGCGTACAGCCACCGGGGCCGATCCAGTTCTGGGAGGTCCGAAGTTCACCGGGTGCGAGGCGAGATCCACGGACATCCTTAAGAAGTTCGTGGTGGATCTCCTTGATGAGACGAATGGATACGGGAAGCTCATTCAGTCGCTGTAGGCCGAGGTTCAGCGCGCGCACATAGTTGACGACCTCCCCGACATCCAGCGGGCGATCCGGATCTAGAATTCGTGCTTCAGCCGCCAGCACATCCTGGAGGGAGCTCTGGGTTCCCTCGATCTGGCTGGAAAGCACCGCTTCTTTGCGGACGTACATAAATACGAAGAGGTCCGGGTTCGGAAGCGTTTGGATAATGCCATCCAGGCGTCCAAGAGCCTGATCCGCTTCGGAGAGGCGGATCTGCAGTCCTCCGGCCACTCCAATCGGTGGATCAGGCGGTAGAGCAGTGGGATAGAAGGCACGGTAGCCGGCGAGTTGCCGAATGTACCGCCCCGCTCTATTTGAGTGGCTCCGAGACGCGTCGGTTTGGTTCATCTCACCGCAATCCTGGAGGTGATCACCCGCGGGAGCGGGCCTGGGGGTCGAGGAGCCTCAGACCCCTGGTTTCAGTGAAGCATGGTCTCATAGAAACATGTTAGCCGGCCGCTCCGCCAGCCTGTACTTTCCCGGATGTTCGGCCCCGATCCTGGTTCACCCGAGGCTCAGGGCCTACCCGATCTCCTGTGCGCCATCCCATAGGTCACGCTGCGTAACATATGGAGCCGAACCTGTTCCATATGTCACGCTGCGAGATATGTGGAGCCGAAACAGTTCCATATATCTCGCTGCGTAACATATGGAGCCGAAACCGTTCCATATGTCACGCTGCGAGATGTATGGATGCGGCGAACCTGCCGGCGGGCCTCAGTCGCTGCCCGAGGGCGCTGGGGTCTCCGAGAGGGTGATCCAGAGCTCCTGATCGATCGTCTCCACCGGGAACCGGCGGAGGCGCTTGCTCGGGTCGGCGAGGGCGCGGCCGGTCAGCAGGTCGAACTCCCAACCGTGCCAGGGGCAGGCGAGGATCTCGCCGTCTCGGCCCCAGCGCCAGACACCGGGCTCGGAAGGGAGCGTGGTTCCGCCAACGCGGCCGAGACACACGGGCGCCAGTTCGTGGGGGCAGACGTTCTGGACAGCGACCACCGTGCCGTGCACGTTGAAGAGCCCGATCGATCGGCCCTCGATCTCCAACAGCCTCCGCTCGCCGACGGGCAGCTCGCTCTCAAGACACACGCGGTGTTTCATCTCACGGGGGGCTCCGCCGGCGGCAGTCGGTACAGTTCGCGGGCTGTTTCGCTCATGATGCGGGGTCTCAGCGGGGGCGGGAGTCGACGCGCGGCGAAGTCGGGGGTGTCGCCGTCCCAGTGGGGGAAGTCGCTGGAGAACATGAGCATGTGGCCGGCATCGAACATCTCCAGGATCTGGTGCAGGTGCTCGGGACGGCCCGGCTCCTCAAGCGGTTGGGTGGTGAGGAGCACGTGCTCGCGCACGATCTCACTCGGTGGACGATCGAGCCACGGCGTGGTCTGTCGCAGCGCCCGCCAGTTCTTGTCCATTCGCCAGAGTAGCGCGGGCAGCCAGGAGACGCCGCCCTCCACCAGCACAAACTTCAACGTCGGGAACTTCTGGAAGACTCCTTCGAGCACCAGACTGGTGAGCTGCGCGATGTAGCTGCCGACGAGTCCGGTGTGCCACTCAAAGTAGTTCGTGGGGTAGCCCGCGGCGGTGGGCGGACCCGAGATGCCGACGCCTTCGGAGCCGGGATGGACGGCAACGGGCAGATTGTGCTCGACCGCCGCCCGGTAGATGGGGTGGAAGTAGCGCTGGCCATACGGGATCCGGCCGGCGCTGGGCATCATCACCTGAACGAAGCCGGGGTGGTCGCCCAGCCGGTGGATCTCGCGGGCCGCCAGTTCGGGATCCGCCGGCGAGACCATCAACGAGGCGCGCAGGCGGGGATCGACCGGCAGCCAGTCGTGCACCAGCACGTCGTTCTCGGCGGAGAGCACTGCGGCGGCGAAGTCGGGATCCGGCGAGAGACCGATGTGCTGGTTTCCACCGGTGAGAACCCCGTACTCAATGCCGTACGGCTCGATGAAGTGACGCGCCAGCGCTTCAGCGGAGGCCTCGATCCGAGAGCCGTCGGGCAGCACCGTGTCGGCGCGCATCACGCCGTTGGGGTTCCAGTAGCCCAGGTGTCCCGGTCCGCGGCTGCCGGAAAGATATCGGCTGCGCCAGGGCTCCGGGAGGAAGTCCGGCACTCGACGGGAGTCGGGCACGTGGTGGATGTCGGTGTCGATGATGGGCATGAGGGGTTCTGTTCAACCGGCAAACCGCGCCGGGGTGGCCACGGGGTTTAATCACTCTCCGTCTGTGCCCTCTTGGCAGCGGCTCGCTCCTCGGCGAGGAGATCCACAACCGGCCCACCCGGTTCCTGGATCCAGTAGGGCGTACCGGTGCGCCGGGCGAGCTCGAGGGCGTCCTGCCCCGCGAGGCGCAGCGCTTCCAGGGCCCAGTTCCGCTTGCCCTCAAACTCCTCCTGGAGGGGGTTTTCCCGAATGGCGCCGGGCGCCTCGGGCTCCACGTCGGGGGCGCCCGCGAGGTCGACGATCTCGCCATCGATGATGACATACACGGGTGTGTTGGTCCGTCGCCCCAACTCCAGGGCATCCGCAGCGGCCAACCGGGCCGCCTCGAGCGCCCACTCCGCGCTGGAAGGATCAAACGGGGAATCGATCTCCATTGGAGCCTCCTTGATCGACCAGAATCGGCGCCGGGCCGGAGTTCTCCAGAACCATCCAGCGGTCCGCGAGTGGCTTGTAGTGCGTTTCGAAGAGCTGCCAACCCCGCTCATAACGGCGCCGAATCACATCCTCCGCGACGAAGTGTCCGCCCTGACGCACTCTCGCAGCCACCCGGGAGATGGCCAACTCCGCGGACTGGAGACGGATGTAAGTGAGGTGGATGTGGTAGCCCGCTTCCCGCCAGCGATTGATCCAACGGACATACCCAAAGCCACTCAGGGTCGTTTCCAGGCCAAATGTGGATCGATGGGTCACCCGGGCGCACGTCTCCTCGATCAGCAGCCTACCGGCGCGGAGAGCGGCTTGAGCCGGATCGAGCGGTGAGAGGGCGGCGGCCATGACGTCGGCGTTTAGAAACTCGATGGCGCTGCTTCCGACCGAGAGATACCGCCGAGCGAACGTGCTCTTGCCGGCTCCGTTGGGGCCGG
>SXGS01673856.1_pt1 | contig 18244 bp, 16 predicted proteins | sample 3174681 | NCBI WGS metagenome assembly SXGS01 (sample SAMN11356861, study PRJNA531348) | freshwater metagenome | isolation source: freshwater sample F1-80 | place: China: Fuxian Lake, Yuxi | collected 2017-12-25 | reverse complement strand
TGATCACGTCGGCGCCCCAGTCGGCCAGTTGGCGCACGGCGGTCGGGCCCGCGCGGTGCGCGGTCAGGTCAAGCACGGAAAATCCATTCAATGGCAGGCGGGTTGATGTCGGCATGATGTCTCCTTGAGTAATTTAATGAGTTTGTCGCCAAGACCAGTGACAAAACTGACCCCTGAGTATCGCATCACTGAAGGCGCCGTGCCACTCACCTGCGTGGCAGTGTTAACATGAACACCATCGCGTTGTGAGCAAAGGCATGCATGCACCGCAAGTGGTGTAGCGCCTGGTTGCGGACGGCAGCCAGCCTGCTGAACGCATGACGGCCGGGAACTGCGCGCAGCCGTGACACGTTAATATGCAGAACTCACCCGGCAAGTCCGGCAGCTCAACATCAAGCTGCAATAATCCCGCATTACTTCAGTCCTGCCGCCCGCGCTATTTCGTCGAACATCACCAGTTGCGCCCGCAGAATTTTTTCGGTTTCTTCGGGCGTTGTCGGTGTAGGAATAAAATCGATCGCTTCCAGCTGTTTTCTGACTTCGGGCATCTCCAGAACACGTCCCGTATCCCTGGAAATTTTATTCACAACGGCGCGCGGCGATTTGGCCGGCACCAACATCATGTGCGATGCGTCGCGGCGGAACGCCGGCAGTATTTCGGTCAGCGTCGGCACATCAGGCAATACCGGCGAGCGCCTTGGCGCCAATACCGCCAGCGGCAGCAAGCGGCCATCGCGAAACAGCCCGATCCCAGGGCCCAGACTGATCACCGAATAGTGCACGCGCCCGGCGAGCAGTTCCACCATGATTTCCGGCTGCCCCTTGTACGCCACGTGCACACCCTTCATACCAGCGGTGCTGCGAAAACTTTCAATCGCCATATGCCCGCCACTGCCCGCCCCCGGCGATCCGTACAACAATTTGCCGCCCCGTTCGTGCGACAGCGCAATAAGTTCCTTGATCGTTTTAACGCCCAGTGAGGGCGCCGAGGTAATCACGCTGGTGGGCAGACCCACCTGCGTCACTGGTATGAAATCGTGCAGTGGGTCATAACCGGCGTTACGCCGCAACACCGCGTTGATCGCAAATGATGCTGACACGTAAACCATGGAGTAGCCGTCCGGCGTGGCTTGCGCGGCAACGCCCACGCCCAGCGAGCCCCCCGCGCCCGAGCGGTTTTCGATTACCAGCGGCTGCCCCCACAACTCGGCGAGCCTCGGCGCAATAATCCGCGCCGTGGTATCCGTCGAACTGCCCGGCGGAAAAGTGACGATCAGGCGCACCGGACGCGTCGGCCAAGCCGCACCCGCTGAATGCGCATGCGCCAGCTGCACCGCGGTAGTCACTAGGGCGCCCAACAAAATATTCAATAAAAACAGATACTTACGACTCATGGAAATCCCCCTGTATGAGGCATTGCGAGGCTCAGATTAACAGAGTACTGGCATCCCCCTCCCCCTAAGGCGACTTCAAACCGGCCGCCCTTGCCACCTCGTCAAACGTCACCAGCATGCCACGCAAAACCTTGTCGAACTCTTCCGGCGTTGATGCTGCCGGCACGAAGTCCATCGCGTCCATCTGCTTTCGGACATCCGGCATGTCGATCACACGCGCCACGTCGCGGTTGATTTTATTGACGATGGCCCGTGGCGTTTTCGCCGGCGCCATCAGCGCGTGCGAGGCATCGCGGCGAAAGCTGGGGAGTGTCTCCAGCACGGTGGGCACGTCGGGCAGCAACGGCGAGCGTTTCGGCGTCACCACAGCCAGCGCCCACAACCGTCCGTCCCTGATCATGCCCAGCGCCGGCCCCAGCCCGGGCACGCCGTAATGTACGCGTCCGGCCAGAATTTCAATCAGCATTTCCGGCTGCCCCTTGAAGGCCACATGCGTCGTCTTGATGCCGGCCGCCATGCGAAAGCGTTCAGCGGTCATATGCACGCCGCTGCCCGCGCCTGCCGAGCCAAAGAGAATTTTCCCCGGCCGCTCGTTGGCCAGCGCAATCAATTGCTTCACCGTCTTGACGCCCAGCGTAGGCGTCACCACCAGCGCGCCGGTCGAATAACCAATCTGCGACACACTGACAAAATCTTTCAACGGATCGTAGCCTGCGTTGGACCGCAGCACGGCGTTGATGGCAAACGACGCAGAAATCACCAACAGCGTATAGCCGTCGGGCGTGGCCTGCGCCGCCATCGCATTGGCGACCGAACTGCCCGCTCCGGTGCGGTTTTCTATCACCACCGGCTGGCCCCATATTTCCGACAGCTTGGGCGCCAGCAGGCGCGCCGACATGTCTGTTGCACTGCCGGCGGAAAAACCGACGATCATGCGTACCGGACGCACCGGCCAGTTTGCCGCTGCGTCCGCGGCGCCTTTTGCGACGGGTTGCGCGAACACGATTGAGGACGCGCCCATGGCGAGCCATGGCAACAGGAAAATCAGTTTTCTTGTCATTATTCTTAGGGGCATGGTGTGAAACGTCTGAAATAGTTGGGATTCATCGGGATTGCAGGCGCCGGTTAATGCAATGTCAAATTTGCCGCCTTCGCAAGGGATTGTATCTGCTTGATCCTGGCGCATATGAACGCATCGAGGAAGGCCGCGCAGCAGCCAGCAAAAACAACGCGGCGGGCATGTGTAAAGCCTGTTGGAAATCCCTCTGGTGTCCGCGCAACTTGCTCAAGGCTGTGATCCACCACTTAAGGCTTTAACGACAACCCCACCCGCTCCATATTCACCTTCTCCGCGTCATACCACACCTTGATCTGCCGCGCGTAATCTTCGGTCGAAAGGTAATAATTTTCCTGATCGAGCCGCGCCAGTACTTTCTGATAGCCGGGATCATCCATGGCTTTGCGAATCGCGTCGTGGAGGATTTTCACGTGCTTCGGATCCATGCCCTTCGGCCCGGCAATGCCGTAGGGCGACGCGGACACAATGTTGTAGCCCAGTTCCTTTAGAGTGGGCACCTCGGGCCAGCGCTTGGTGCGCGTGGCGCCCCAGCTCACCAGCAGCCGAAAACGACCCGACTGAATGTACTCGGCCCAGCCGAAAGCGTCTGCCGACGCCGTGATATGCCCACCCATCAGCGATGCGGAAGCATCGGCGTTTCCCTTGAACGGCACTTGCGTCCACTGGATGCCCTCTTTCGCGGCGATGTCCTCCATCGTCGTGTGCAGCGGCGTACCCGTACCCGGTGTGCCGTACGTAACCTTGCCGGGATTCGCTTTGGCGTACGAGATAAATTCCTTCCACGTTTTCCAGGGAGCATCGGCACGCACCACCACGCCGAACGAATACCCGGTGATGCCGATGATCCAGGTGAAATCCTTCAGCGGATCCCAGGCGACCTTTTGCATGTGCGGATAACTCAAAATGGTCAGTGGTATCTGCGACAGCGTGTACCCATCGGGCCGCGCATTGGCCGCCATGCCCGCCGGGCCGATGGTGCCGGCCGCGCCGGGTTTGTTGTCGATGACAATGCGCGTGTTTAGCTGCCTGCCGAGCACATCACCCAGCGCGCGCATGGCCACATCGGTACCGCCGCCGGCGGGCCACGGCACGATCAAGGTGATCGGGCGTTCGGGATAACCTTGTGCTGCCACGGTTGCCACGCTGGCCATGCCGGCTACCGCCAGTGACGACACCAGCAACACGCTGCTCGCGATTTTCTTAACCAGCGGGTTCATTCTCACCGATCCTGCAGTGTGTGCCGCGTTCCACGGGAGGCCCATACTGAATGTTGTAAAAACTCAATTAAAACAGATACTTACAAAAACCCTCTGTGTCCTGACCAATACCCCTCTCGCGAAAGAAGAGTGGCGCGAACTCCGCTGGGGAGCCGCAGTCGGTACGCGCCTTTATTCTTCTCGCCGAAAATCCAAAACAGGCTCTAGGATTTTTGCACACCTGAAGCGACATGTTCCGCCGCCAGCAAGCCAAACGTCAGGGCTTTCATCAGCCCTCCCGCGTAGCCCGCTGCAGGCCCGCCCTCGAGACCACCAGTGGATGCGCCTGCTGCGTAAAGCCCCGCGATGGTGGAACCATTCTCGCGCAGCACCTGCGCGTTGGCGTTGATGCGCACGCCGCCCATGGTGTACGTAATCCCGGCACACAGCGGTGCGCCATAGAAGGGTGCGGTGGCGACTGGCATGGGTTTGCGCCGGGTGGCGCTGCGCGCCGGTTTGAGTGCCGCGAGTTTGCCCGCCGCCAGCGCGGCGTTGTAGTCGCGCACCGTGGCTTCGAGTCCGGCAGCGTCCACACCCAGTTGAGCAGCCAGCGCGGCCAGCGTAGCGGCCTTGAACAAGGTGCCGCCGTGCTCAATCAGCGTGGCGTTGGGTGGAATACCCGCCGCGCGTCCCGCTCCTTGCCAAATGACTTCGTCGAACACCGCCGACAGGGCAAGGGGATCAGGCTGCCGCGCCATAATATTGGTGATATACACACCGCCCATGCCTTCATCACCGATGCGTTGACCGAGCGGGTTGACCACCATGCCGGCAGCCGCCAGTTCATCGAGCTGCGGATACGGCCACAGGCGGTCATTGTGCATGGCGTCGCGCGACAGCACGTGGCCATAAAACGCTTCGAGCGGACTGACCGCCGCACCCACCGCGCGCGCCATGCGCAAGCCGTCGCCAACGCCGGTGCGCACGTTGCGCTGCTTCAACGCCTGCGGCGCAGGCGAAATATGCTGCTTGAGCAAATCCGCATTGGCCTGAAATCCCCCGTCGGCCAACAATACGGCGCGTCCACGAAATTCCATCGTGCTATCGCCGCGTTGCACATGCACTCCCACGCAGGAATTATTTTCTTCAATTAAATCAATGACCTGCGTATTTCTATGCAAAGCACCACCGCGCTCGCACAAATTCTTTTCCAGCGCCCGTAAGCCCTGATCCGAACCCAGCCCCTGCCATTCCAGATGCGTCGCCGGCGGCCGTACGGGCGCCAACACCCAATTGCGCCAGCCCGCTGTAGTCAGCCGCTCAAAGTGCGCGCCTTCGCTTTGCAACCAGTGCACCGCGCGCGACGCGTTATCCGCCATGGCCTTGACCAACGCGGCATCGGCATAACCTGCTGTGATTTCTGTGATGGCTTGTGCGATGGTATCCGGCGGCACAGCCGGATCGTTGTACGACACATGCAGCACGCCACCCGCCACGCGCGAATTACAAGCATAGAGTTCATCCGCGCCACGTTCCAGCACCACCGCTTTCAATCCAAGTTGCGCGGCACGCGCAGCTGCGGATAAGCCGGCGTAACCGCCGCCAACGCAGATGAGATCGAATGCCACTGTGCTTGAGGGTGTACTCATTGGGTTTCCTTCAAAAGATGGCGCCGCACTAATCAGGCTGTATGCCCGCCGCGCGTATCACCTTGCCCCACTTCTCGATGTCATTTCGCAAAAACGCCGTCAGCGCTTCCGGCGTGCCGGGTGCAGGATCGGCACCCTGCGCGATCAGCCAACTGCGCGTGGCGGGCGCGGATATCGCAGCCACCATGTCGCGGTTCAGCACGCGAACTCGCTCCGGCGGTGTGCGTGCCGGCGCGAACATCGCGAACCAGGTCACAGCCTCGAAACCGGGAAACCCCGCCTCGGCCACGGTCGGAATATTCGGCGCGCCGGCAAAGCGGTTGGCGCCGGTGTTGGCGTACGCCTTCACCTTGCCTGCCGTCACCTGCGGCAGCGACACTGGCACAGGCACGGTTCCCAACTGCACCTCACCGCTCATCACGGCAGTTAGCGAAGCCCCGACACCTTTATACGGCACATGCACCAGCTTCAGACCGGCAGTGACATTCAGCAACTCAAAATTCAGATGTCCGATGAGGCCGGCCCCACCCGAGCCATAATTGATCGCGCCGGGACGTGACTTGGCGTATTCAACCAGCTCTTTCATATTGCCCGGCGGAAATGACGGGTGCGCCACGATCAGCAGCGGCACATGCGCGTAGAAAGTGATTGGCGCGAAATCCTTCAGCGGATCGTACGACAGCTTTTTGTAGAGCCCCGGCGCAGCAGCAAATGAACCGTGTTGCCCGAGATGCACCGTGTAGCCATCCGGAGCGGCCTTCGCCGCCACTTCGGCAGCAATCACCGCACCGGCGCCAGACCGGTTTTCCGTTACCACAGGTTGTTGCCAGCGTTCGCTCAGGCGTTGCCCCAGATAACGCGCCAGCAAGTCGCCGCTGGTGCCGGTGGAAGCGGCAATGATGCGCACCGGCTTGGCCGGGAACGGTGCATCTGCGGCCGCTGCCTGCACCACCGCCAGCGTTGCCGTTGCCACCAGCGTGCGGAGTAATATCGCAAATATTTGTTTTATATCACTATTTTTAAAACCAAGCATGGGATACGACTCACGCGGCCATGCGTCCTCGGTCCTCTTGCAGCGCGCGATGCGCAGTGACCTGAATCGACGAAAACGTGGGGCGGCCAAATTCGCGTTCCAGATCGCCGAGAATTTCCGCCGTTGGCAACTGCGAACAGCCGATGAACATCGCCTCGCAATCGTCGCCCATGGTTTCGCGCGCGAGCTGTGCCACCTGATGCGCCTCGATGCGTCCCAACTCGTCAACATTCTGCGCGTAAAAACTGTTGAAACGCGTAACCGTGATGCCGCCGTCGGCCAGAAACGCCTTCAGTTGCGTATTGACGCCGTCCAGATACGGTGTCACTAGCGCGATGTTCTTGACTTTCGCGTCCTGCAACGCCAGCACCATCGAACGGGCAGTGGTCACCACGTTCTTGCCGGAAATATTGGTCAGGCTGCGCGCCAGCGCCTTGTCACCCGACGGGCCGGAAATAAACCCGGCGGCGGTGCAGCCGTAAGCCACCACGTCCACTTTCGGATCGTCGAAGACTTCTGCAAGCTTCAAGGCCTGTGCCATGTATTCAGGCAGGGTTTCCTTGGTCAGCATGCCCTTGCCACGCGGTATGCGCTGCGTCATGCATGTGGAACCGGGCGGTAGCCAGAACTTCAGTTCACGCTCCATCGTGGTGTTATTGCTGGGCACCATCAGGCCGACATGCAAAGCATTTGAAGGATTTGCCATGGGAAATCTCGCTACACGTTGGGTAAATTCCGCCATGTTATCCTACCGCGCACCACATGACGAGGCTTGCGCATAAAGTACGTACGGAATCTCACTTTACAGTCGCGTTTGTTAGTATTTTTGTCCGTATTTTTGCTGACATCGGTCAGCGCCCCAGCCCAGACCACCGCCCGCACCGGACCACGGCAAGTGCCGCATTCATGAAGGCTGAGTCAGCGAAGTGGCGAGCAGAGTTCAGACGTGACTTGCGCCCACCGCGCCGACTTCTTCGTCCAGCAATTCGATCAACGCCCGCACCCACGACTCCCGCAGGTTGCGGCCAATAAACACCATGCGCGTGCGTTTGTCTTCGGAGGGCCAGCAGGGGAGCCACGCGGGCGCGTGATACACATGCTGCACGCCGTGGATCACGGCGGGCCGATTGGGTGATTCACGCACGTGTACGATGCCTTTTACGCGCAGCAAATCGGTACCGCAGTTTTCTGCCAGCGCTGACAACAGCAGCGGCAGCGTCACCGCGTGCAACGGCTGCTCACGCACAATGCAAAAACTGGTGATGGACGGGGTGTGCGTGTGGGGAGCATGCGCATGTTCATGACCGTACGGGGCGTGGAGGGATTCATGATTCAGCCACACACCCACATCCGGATGCTTGCCAGTCACGTCATAAAACCCGCAGCCGAACAGCAACGCAGGCGACATTGTGCCATACGCCCCCTCGGTTATTCGGGCACCCGGATTCATGACGGCCAAGCGGTTTTTGAGTGCCTCCGTGCGCGCCTCTGCCAGATCGCTCTTGGTAATCACGATCCGGTCAGCCACCGCAGCCTGCCGCCGTGATTCTTCGTGATGATCGAGCGCATCGATGCCGACCACGGCATCTGCAGTAGCTATCACAGCATCCAGCGCATAGGATCCACAAAGATCGCGATCCGTCATCAGCGCATGCAGGATCGGTGCAGGGTCGGCCAGACCGCTGGTTTCGATCACCACCCGTTCAAAAGGCGGCACCGTGCCCTGCTCGCGCCGCGCCGCCAGATCAGCCAGCGTTGCCGTCAGATCACTGCGCACATTGCAGCACAGGCAGCCATTCGATAGCTGCACAAAACTTTCTTCGCTGGTTTCAATCAAGTCATGATCAAGCGCGATTTCGCCGAACTCATTGATGATGACCGCGGTACGCCCCATCGCCGGGTCACGCATCAGGCGCGCGAGCAGCGTAGTCTTGCCGCTGCCAAGAAAGCCGGTAATGACCGAAACCGGAATCACGAAAGCACCGGCTCCGGCGCAGGCGCCACCCGCAGCGCACTGCCCCGCTCCACACCCAAGCCATCACGCACGGCCGCCAGCAACCCCACCAGCGAACTACAGGCGCGCGGCCGCACCTCACGCACGCCGCCCGGCGCATCCCCTTCCCTGCGCCAACGCACGAACCAGCGAAACGGTGTGTCGTCTCCTGCGCGCTCCACCCACACCGAAGCGCCACTGCCGGCCCGTATTTCGGCTACGACAGGCGCCGCGGCCAACTGCACAGTGCCCGTAACCTGCCACAGCGCAAGACTTTGTTCGAGAAACGCGCGCAGTCGCTCGTCGGCAGCGGCAAGCGGCGCGTGCTCCACAAGGCTCACAACAACTCACCGCTGCGGATGTCCTGCGAAATCTTGCGCGGCAAGAATTGGCCATCTTTCAGGTCACCCAGATATCGCCCGCCATCCACCACCACCTTGCCGCGCAGTACTGTGGTCGAGGGCCATGCCAGCATTTCGTGGCCTTCCCACGGCGAATAATCCGATTCATGCAGCATATCCTTGGTCAACACGAATCGGCGCGACGTGTCCAACACCACTACGTCGGCATCCGAGCCCGCCGCCAACGCCCCCTTGCGCGGATACAAACCCATGATTTTCGCCGCGTTGGTGGACACCAGATCAACGAATTTCTCCAGCGAGTAACCGCGCCGCCCCACCATTTCGGAATACATCAGCGACACGCGCGGCTCGACGCCGACATTGCCGCCGGTGGTGTCATCGACGCGCTTGCCCTGTATCTTGTCCTTCAGCGAACAGCACACTTCATCGGTGGCGACCGTGTGTATAGTGTTGTCCACCATGCCGGCCCACAACGCGTTCTGATCCGCCTGCGCCTTGATCGACGGATAGGTGTGATAGATCTGCCCATTCGGCCTTTTATAGTCCTCGGACGTGTACATCAGATATTGATGTAGCGTCTCGCCATAGATGGGCATGCCTTTGGCGCGTGCCTCGCGGATCGCCTCAACACCGAACGCTGCGCTGACATGCATGAAATACAGGGCGATACCCGGTACATTCTTCGCCAACCCCAGCACACGACGGAACGACAAATCTTCCGACATGGCGTTATGTACTTCGGCCATGTTTTCAAAGCCCGTACGGTTTTCGCGGATCACCTTGTCGTACATGTGCATCACGATATCGTTGTCTTCGCCGTGAATCACGCACATGCCGTGCGCGTCGGCCACCACTTTGAACACTTCCCAGATATCGCCAAAATCGACCATGCGCCCGCGACGGCTGGGCGTGATGTCGGTGGTGAACATTTTTATGGTCGGATAGCCGGCATGCAGCACTTCGGCAAGCTGGCCGAAAATCTCCGGCGGCAATGCGCCCTCCACCATCACATGAAAACTGTAGTCGCACTGGCACTGGCCAGTCCAATCCTTATGCCGCTCGTCAATCGCCTGTTGAATGGTTTTTCCATGCGTCCAGCGCACGAAATCGATCATCGTCGTGGTGCCGCCATACAGCGCGGCACGCCCCACCACCGACGGTGGATCGGTGTAGGTCACACTGCCGTCCGGGTGCGGCGAATACCACTTCAGATGCACATGCGGATCAATGCCGCCAGGCATCACGATCTTGCCGCTGGCGTCAAGCAGGCGCTTCGTGGTTTCTGCAGCAAACGATCCTGCCGCACCCACCGCCACGATTTTCTCGCCGCGTATCGCCACATCGCACGCTGCCACGCCTGCCGGTGTCACCACACGGTCGCTGCGTATCACCAGATCGAACATGCGTAACTCCTTGTTTTAATTGATTATTTTAAACAGCTCGCAAGAGTGCTGCAAATTCACCGACACTCGTCCATTGTTCACACGCATCGATCGCCTGCTCAACTTGCGCCACGCGCGGCACACTCAGCACGTGGCCCGCCAACTCACGGAATTTGCTTCTCAGCACCGCTTCGGCGTAGGGCTGATGGAAGTCTCCGGCATGGCTTTCACAAGAGTGCGTGAGGCTGCGTCCATCTTTCAGCGTCAACGTCACGCGCGCGGGTTTCAACCTTGGCACCTGCGCGCTCATCGCCGGATCTTCCACCACGCTCACGCGTGCACGCAATGCCGTAATCGCCGGATCAGTAAGCGCACTGTCGTCGATATCGCTGTGTTGCGCACGACCGCGAACGACCATCACCGCCGCCGCATGCGGCAGGGAATATTTCGAGGCAAAAAAATTCGGCGGATTCGGGCCGCGCATCACTGAGGCAAACCGATAGGTGGCGAAATCGATACGTTCGATGTCTTCGGCGCGCGGCTTTAGATGCGCCAGCGCGGCTGTCAGTGCATCCAGTGCTGGGTGTATCGGGTTGCAGCAGGCATGCAGCCGGAAGTAATTACGCGTGATTTCCCAGCGCGTTCCAAGGTCATCCAGCAGGGTATCCGTTTTGAAACCATCGCCGACGAGTTTGCCTAATGCTTCTTCGATGGCGTCCGGCTGCGCTTCGATGCCCGCCAGCGCCAAATCAGGTGCCAGCGCACCCGCAAAACCGCTCATGCCGCCCGCAATGTTCAAGGCCGTGGCGCCCGCACCGGTGTTCATGTAACTCGGCGTCATCATCAGCACCGCTGATATGCGCATGGCGCGGCTGACACCGGCAGCATCCAGCCCACGCATGCGTGCGGCAGCGGCAGCGGCGGCCAGCAACATCGCCTGCCCGTTCTGGTGTGCCAAAGGTCGTGGCGTAAACGCCATGCCAATCCGCGCAGCAACGTCGTAGCCCGCCGCAAACGCGGCCAGCAATTCCTTGCCGCTGGTCTTTGCGTGTTCTCCAACGGCCAGCATGCCGGGCAGTATTTGTATTGCGGGCTGGCCGGATGCCAGTCGCAATCCTTCGCACAATTCTATCGCGCGGCCTGCAATGCCGTTGAGCAGTGCCGCCGTTCGCGGATCGTGCGTGGGCCAGCCTCTTGCATACACGGTGGCGCCCGTGCCGGCAGTGGGGGCCATGCGTTCACGCACCGCGATCACTTCGGGCCGTACCGAACCGGCGAGGATCACGCCGATCGTGTCGAGCAACACCAGTTTGGTTTGTTTTTGCACTGGCACGGGCACATCCGCCCAGCGTGTCTCTGCGGCAAACTTCGCCAGCGTTTCTATCTCGTGCCCCATGACGCGCTACTCCAGCTTGATCCCGGCATCCCGAATAATCCGGGTCCACTTCGCGATCTCGTCGCGTACAAAGCGGTCGAACTGCGGCGGGGTGTTGCCAACCGGTGTTGCACCATCCTGCATCGCGCGCTCGCGTATTGCAGGCAGTGCCATCGCTTTGGCGACCTCCGCACTGAGTTGCACGACAATCGCTCCAGGGGTATTCGCGGGTGCTAGCATGCCAAACCAGCCTATCGCTTCATAATCCTTGAATCCTGCCTCGATCGCCGTCGGCACGTCCGGCAAGGCTGGTGCGCGTTCACGCGTGGACACCGCCAGCGCACGCAGCCGCTTTGCACGCAACAAGCCCATGATGGTTTCCGGTGTGTTGAACGCCACAGTAGCCTCGCCGCTCATGACCGCTGTAGCGGTTTGCGGGCCGCCTTTGTACGGCACATGGCTCATCTGAGTTTTGGTCACCACACCAAACAGCGCGCCCGCCAGATGCATCGCACTGCCCGGTCCCGCCGAGGCGTACAGCACCTGCCCCGGCTGCTCACGCGCAAGGCGCACCAGACCTTGCACATCTTTCACCGGCAGCGTCGGCAACACGGTGATTACATGCGGTACGCGCACCACCTGCGACACCGGGCTGAAATCCTTCAGCGAATCGTAACGCAGCCTGGGGTATAGGCCCGGTGTGAACGAAAACGACGCCGAGGTCATCAACAAGGTGTAACCGTCAGCAGGCGCCCGCGCGACAAATTCCGTACCGATGGTCGAACCCGCACCCGGACGGTTGTCCACGATAAATTGCTGGTTGTAAACCTCGGACATGCGCTGCGCAAGGATGCGCGCGAAGACGTCAGTTCCACCACCGGGCGTAAACGGCACCACGATACGCACGTTTTTTTCAGGGTATTTCTGTGCGCATGCGTTGTATGCCCCCGCCACACCGGCAAGCACAATCAACGCTTTGCCGTAGCGCCACAAAATCAAGGAGTTCACGCTTGCTCGCCTCTCACAATAAGAATTCGCCGGCCAAGGCGCGAAAATCAGCTAGTGCTTCAATTTTCATCAGTCTATCGTAAAGGTCCTGTGTGATGGGTCTGCCCCAAATCGGCTCACCCAGCTCGAAAAACTTTCCAGTCAGATCCGCCGGCGTATGCGGGTTTGCCGGTTCGCCCTTGGTGACGGTGCAATGGCCTTGATAAGTCACTCCGCTTTTCATGGCAATGCGCACATGCACGGGCTGCTCCGCCGGATAGCGTGCGGTGAATGATGGCTCCTCCCGCACAAACACGCGTTGCACAAGCGCCTGCACCTGCGGATTGGCAACGGCGGCATCATCAAAACTCTTCAACCCAGAGCGGCCATGAACCAAAATGCTCGCCAGGGCAAACGGCACCGAAAAACGCGCACCAAAACTTGACACGATATTTTTGCCGTTGAGACTCGCCGCCAGCATATAAGCTGCTACGTCTATGCGTTCAATGTCATCCACCGCCAGCCTCCCGCCGGGCGCTTGCGCCAACAGATGCTCCAGCGCATCGATGGCTGAGTGCGCGTAGCGGCCTATCGGATGCAGCTTGAAATAGCTTTTCGCGATCAGCCATTCCGAACCCAGCCCGGCAATGGCCAGCGCCGGATCGAAGGTGTCCGAGTAAATACCTTTGCCGTAGGCATTGCCCACGCCATCCACCTCGCCGGTGAACCCGCAATCGACCAGCCGCGCTGCCGTCAGGCCCATGAATCCCGAATGTCCGGTAAAAATATTGCGCACCGTGGCGCCATCGAGCAAAGTCTGGCGGCTGCTCGCCATGCCCATGGTCGCTGCGCACTTGATGAGCTCCAGTATTTGCGCGGCGTTAAAGCGCTTTAACACGCCCGCCGCGATCGCAGCGCCGATCACGCCGTACGTGCCATGCGGATGAAAAGTCAACCGCATTTGTGCCGCGCGGCTGATGCGCGACGACAGCTCGTAACCCAGAGTTACCGCACGCAACACCTCGGCGCCACTCGCCCCCGTCGTCTGTGCCAGCGCCACCGCCGCCGGCACCACCTGTATACCCGGATGCTCCTTGGCGAAAAGATTCCCCTCATCCAGTTCCAGCCAAGTGCCCGCGGTGCCGTTGAGCAGTGCCGCATCCAACGCCCCGACGCGCTTGCCTGCGCCGATGACCCAGGCTGTGTTGGACGCCGCATCCGCCAGTTGTTGGGCAACAAAGGCCTTCATTTCTGTTTGCTGCATCCCCGCCGCGATCACGGGGATGGAATCCGCGATGATCCAGCGCCCGCGTTCGCGCGCGGCGGCGCTGAGGTCTGCCAGGCGGGTGTTCGCTGCGAAATCGGCGAGCGTGATCAGATACTGCGGCGTGGTGCGGTCAGACATGCTGAGTTCCTCCTGCACCCATTCTAATCCCGCCACGCAGCGCGTCCCGATTCGTCGGTTGTCGTTTGCATGGCAGTCACACGGTAGAATGCCTGCTCATCCTTACCCCGCCCCCGAGGATTCACATGGCTAACGCCAACGCCATCACATTTCGCCGTTTGCCGTGGATCGCCGCGCTGTGCGCCTGCGCCAGTTGGAATGCCGCTGCGCAAGCCGCTTCCACCCACTACCCAAACAAGCCGTTGCGCCTGATCGTGCCCTTCGCACCCGGCGGTTCCAACGACATCATGGCACGCATCATCGGCCAGAAAATCGGCGAGAGCGTCGCGCAGCAGGTCGTCATCGACAACCGCGGCGGCGCCAGCGGCATTATCGGCACCGATCTGGCGGCGAAGGCGGCGCCGGACGGCTATACGCTGTTGATGATGAGTCTGACCCTGGCGGTTAATCCCAGTCTATTCAAGAAACTGCCTTACGATACGAACAAGGATCTTGCGCCAGTGAGTCTTGTGGCGTCCGCTCCGCTGATTCTGGTGGTGCATCCTGCGCTGCCGGTAAAAACCGTGAAGGACTTTGTTGCGCACGCCAAGGCTAATCCCGGCAAGCTCAACTTCGGTTCCGGCGGCCCCGGTACCACGCCGCATCTGGCGGGCGAGATGCTGAAGTCAATGGCCGGTCTGCAAATGACGCACGTGCCGTATAAAGGCGGCGGGCCAGCGCTGGCCGATCTGGTGGGCGGCCAGTTGCAACTAATGCTGGAGAATATTCCGAGCACCCTGCCCCATGTGAAATCGGGCAGACTGCGCGTGCTGGCGTTGAGCGGCCTCAAACGATCGGCACTGGTGCCTGAGGTACCCACACTCGATGAAGCCGGCCTGAAGGGTTACGACATTGTCGGCTGGAACGGTTTTTTTGTTCCGGCCGGTACAGCGCATGTCATCGTGTCAAAGCTGCATGCTGAAACGTTGAAAGCGTTGGCACTGCCCGATATCAAAGATCGTTTATCGGGCATGGGTGCTGAAGGTGTGGGCAACACACCCGCAGAATTTGCTGCGTTCTTCAAGGCGGAAATCGCAAAGTGGGCACAGGTGGTGCGTAGCGCCGGTTTGCGTGTGGAATAAAAAACTTTATTAAAACAAATAGTTACATAACCTCCTTAGGAGCGATCATGCCTTACGCTAAATCCGGCGATGTGCGTCTGTATTACGAAGAAACCGGCAAGGGTGCTCCCATTGTGTGGGTGCACGAGTTTGCCGACGATCTCAACGGCTGGGAGGCTCAGCTGCAATACTTCAGCCGTCGCTACCGCTGCGTCGCCTACAACGCGCGCGGCTATCCGCCGTCGGATTTGCCCAAGGCCGCTTCGAAATATTCGCAGGCCATCGCCACCGACGATATCGCCCGCGTGATGAAGCATCTGAAAATCCGCAAGGCGCACGTCATCGGCTGCTCGATGGGCGCGTATGCGGCACTGCATTTCGCACTCCGTTATCCGCGCATGGCGCTATCGTGCACGGTGATCGGCGCGGGCTACGGCTCTGATCCGGACAAGCGCACGCAATTTCTCAACGACAACAATGTGATGATCAGGCGTTTTCTCGAACTGGGGACGGCGGAAGCCGTTCGGCCCTATCAAATCGGCCCGGCGCGCGTGCAGTTTCAAAACAAGAACCCGCGCGGCTTCAAGCACTTTTGCGCCGAATTCGCCAAACATTCCGCGCTGGGCTCTGCCAACACGTTGACCGGCGTGCAGGGCAAGCGCCCCACCATTTACAGTTTGGAGGCCGCACTGCGCAAATGCCGCGTGCCGCTGCACATCATGAGCGGCGACGAAGACGACAATTGCCTCGACCCGGGCATTTTCATCAAACGCGTGTGCCCAAGCGCCGTGCTGACCGTAGTGCCCAACACTGGCCACGCGGTAAATCTTGAAGAGCCGGTGCTATTCAACAGCCTGGTTGCGGAATTTCTGGCGCAAGTCGATTCCGGCCGTTGGCGCGGGCGTGATCCGCGGTCGCTGAATAAATCGACGATGGCAAAATCGTGATGTCTAGGCCTTGAGCGGCGCCAACGCCTCACCCATGACCTGCCGCGCAAACCGCATATCCGACAGGTCTTCGTAGGCGGCATTCCTGCGAATCGCGCCACATGCCAGCATGGCATCACGCAGCCACTCCAGCCCCGCGCGCTGTTGCAGCGGATCCGTATTCCAGATGCCGCTCGCCTTGTAGCCTTCGCAGCTGGCCGCGAGGACCGGCAGCGGAATATCCGGAAAATACCGGGCGACTGCCTCGGCCAGCGCACGCCCGTCATGCGCGGCGATCCAGCGCTGCGTGCGATACGTGGCGCGCGTCATGCCCAGCACGGTGGCTTCGTTCTGCTGAATGAACGCGCGCGTGGTGTTGAGTGTGGTGTAAGTCGCCGGGCCCCGGCTGGCAGCCGCGTACCACACGTGGCCCGCGCCATCATCCACCAGTTGCCTTGCATACGGCTCGAACACCTGAATCACATCGACTTCGCCGGCCCGCAATAAAGCCACGTTTTCGCCCATGGTGCGCGCGGGCGTGCGGCGTAGGTTTGCCGGATCGATGCCCGCCAGCCGTATGTCGTGCTGCAAACAATACCAGGGCGTCGGCACTTCGCTCACCACGGCCAGCGACCGGGTGGCGAGATCGCGCATGTGAAACGCCGGGTTGGGCGCGCGCCCCAGCAGGTAAAACGGATCGCGCCCGACCACTTCGCAAAACGCCACCAGCCCGTTGCCGGGATTGTCGTCCCACGCGTGCAGCAGACGCATCGGGCCGCCCCACGACACCTGCCCTGCGCCAGTGAGCACCGCGTTCAGCGTCTGGGTGGCGGCAGACGAAGTCTTCAGTTGCACGTCGAGGCCTTCTTCTTCATAGGCATGCAGCGCAAACGCCGCGTAGAACGGCGTGTAAAACACCGCACGAAAATTTTCGATGAGGGTAATTGGCATGATGAGATGACTTTCCGTTGATTGAATGGCGTAACGCCTGGGCGTGTGCTGTCCGTACGCGTTATTGCTCGCCCTTGATACCCGCGTCCTTTATCACCAGCGCCCAGGTGGCGGTCTCGCGCTTGATGCGCTCGGCCAACGCCTGCGGCGTGCTGGTATCGGGCTCCAGCCCCTGACGCGACAGCGACTGCTGCACGTTTGGCATGGCGATGACTTTCAGCGATTCGTCGCGCAGGCGATTCACGATGCGGGCTGGCGTGTTCGCCGGCACCATGAAGGAGTACCAAGAGCCCACGTCAAATCCCGGAAAGCCCTGCTCCGCCAGCGTCGGCAACTCCGGTACCACCCTGGAACGGCGCAGCCCCGTGGTGGCAAACGCTTTGATGCGCCCGGTTTTGACATGCGGCATGGAAGCCGCAATGCTGCCGAACAACACCTGCACCTCGCCTCCCAGCAGTGCGGCCGCCGCCGGACTGCCGCCCTTGTAGGCGATGTGCGTCATCCGGATACCGGCGCGCTTGCTGAAGAGTTCTGCCGCCAGATGCAACGGCGTGCCGGCGCCACCCGATGAAAAGTTAAACGCGCCCGGCTTTTGCTTTGCCGCCGCAATAAATTCCTTGAGATTGTTCGCGGGCACGCTTTGATGCAGCACCATGATGTATTGCGCGTTGGCGAGTAGCGTCACCGGCGACAGGTCTTTCTCCATGTTGAAGCCCAACTTATACAGCGTCGGGTTGACGGTGAGCACGGTATTGAAGCCGAGAAATAGCGTGTGGCCATCGGGATTCGCCCTGGCGACGATCTCCGCGGCGAGATTGCCGCCCGCCCCGCCGCGGTTGTCCACCACCCACACTTGCCCCAGTGCGTCGTGCAGCTTGGGCGTAAGGATGCGCGCGGTGGTATCAGAGCCACCGCCGGGGGCAAACGGCACCAGCAGGCGGATGGGGCGCGTGGGATAAGCAGGGTCAGCAGCCTGCACGGGCGCGGACAGCCCCATGATGGGTGCAGAAAATAGTGAATAAAAACAATTACTTAGCTTCATGTCGTCTATACAACCGTTAAGCGCGAAATCTCGCCTGCATCGTTCATGTCTTCCAGTTTCCACAAGCGTGCGATCAGCGCGTCGGCTTTTTCCGCCGGCAACACCTTCTTCGCCAGCGTGCGAAATTTCTTTTCAATCTCCGCGTCGTTCATCGGATTTTTCCAGTGCCCTTTGTGGTGATCGACCACAGTGCTGTACGCTTGGCCGGACTTTGTGATGAGCTTGAAGTAACAACGCATCGCATCTGGCATGTGTTTGTCCGCTTCGGCGGATGCCTTCACCTTCACCTTGCGCGTCAACGCGCGGATCGCCGGGTCAAACACATGCGCGTCGTCGAAATGCTCTTCCTGCACGTCGCCGCAAATCAACGC
>SXGS01019792.1_pt1 | contig 18248 bp, 15 predicted proteins | sample 3174681 | NCBI WGS metagenome assembly SXGS01 (sample SAMN11356861, study PRJNA531348) | freshwater metagenome | isolation source: freshwater sample F1-80 | place: China: Fuxian Lake, Yuxi | collected 2017-12-25 | reverse complement strand
AGCACGACCGACGCGATCACCAGCCTCTCACGCACGACCGCGAATGCCGAGCTGCTGTTGGATCACTCGCGCGGCCGCTGGCACATCGAGAACCGCGGCTTCCACGTCTTGGACGTGAGCCTCGGTGACGACGCCAACCGCCCCCGCACCGGCCATGCCGCCCGTGCTCTGCACGCCGTCCGCAGCATGGCCCTCAACCTCGCCCGCCGCTGGAGACAATCAACACCCAATCTCTGTCGCGAACACGCCCTCAAACCCAACCTCTTGTTGAACAGACTACGCATCTTCAAAAACTAGCTTGCCCTGGGATCACGCGGCGGGTTAGTTGATTCTTCGGGGCGGTCGGCATACATCTTCCGCCTCTCGCGATGGTCGTGAGGGACGTGGAAGCCGGACGGAAAGCGTCTGCCGTCTCACATCGCAAGGATTTTTCGTTTGGGGTGCGCACTTCGACTGGTGCTCGGACCCCGCAAACTCAAGGAGTTGCAACCATGTCGATGTACATCGGCGAAGCGCTGTGCGGTGAAGGTAACGAAGTGGCTCACATCGATCTGCTGATCGGTGACAAGGACGGCCCCGTCGGCACCGCGTTTGCCAACGCTCTGTCCAACCAAAGCGCCGGCCACAGCAACCTGCTGGCCGTGTTGACCCCAAACCTTGCCGTCAAGCCGGCCACCGTGATGATCACCAAAGTCACGATCAAGGGTGCCAAGCAAGCCGTCCACATGTTCGGCCCGGCTCAGTACGCCGTCGCCAAGGCCGTGGCCGACAGCGTCGAGAAGGGGATCATCCCCAAGGACCAGGCCGAGAAGCTGGTCATCATTTGCGGCGTGTTCATTCACTGGCAGGCCAACGACGACAAGAAAATCTTCCAATACAACTACGAAGCCACGATGTTGTCGATCGCTCGCGCCATGAAGAACGAGCCGAGCGCCGACGAGATGGTCGCCAAGAAGGACTCCGCCAAGCACCCATTCTTCGCGGGCTAAGGCGATTGGTTTGAGAATCATGTGTTCGACGACCCGACTTCGGTTTTTGAAGTCGGGTCGTCGTTCGTTTTGAGCGGCAAGTTGAACGAGCGTTCGGCTTCAGTCTTCAGTACGATCTCAAGCATGGCTTTCGCTCCGAAACATGACTGGACTCTGTTTGAAGCCCGATGCCGAGAGGCTCGTGTTTCACGGCTGCGGAGCCAGACGACCGACGAAGCTTGGATGCTGTACCTCAGCATGCACGATCTCGTCGCCGGCCACGCGGAGCGGTTGCCAAACCGAGCCGCGACGGCTCGTTGGGACGAAAAGCTGGCGATCCGTCGAAAACTCGCGGCGGCCTTTTCCAAACTCGATGAGATGAAACGTGGATGCGGGCCTGCAAACAACTCTGGCGGATGTCACGAGGTGGCTCCGTGAGGAGCGCATCCCGTTCGCGGTGATTGGCGGCATCGCAGCGACGTTTCGAGGCGAAGCCCGATTCACAGCCGATGTGGATGTGGTGATCGGTGTCGATTTGGACGGAGCGCTGCGACTGCTGGAGAGGCTCCCTAAGAGTGTTTTTCAGCCGTTGTTTCCCGACGTCGAAGAAGTGTTGCGGAAGTCATTCCTCTTGCCGCTGCGTCATTCGATCACGCACATTTCCGTGGATATCGCCGTCGGGCTGAGTGGTTTTGAGCAGCAAGCCATTTCGCGGGCGACGGAGATCGAGTTGCCTGATGGTCGAATTCCCGTCGTCTCTGCCGAAGATTTGATCCTGATGAAGCTCTTGGCCGGACGACCGCGTGACACCGATGACGTGCGAAACATCCTGCTCCGACAAGGACCGGCTTTGGACTGGAACTACTTGCTGGAGATCGGACAACAACTTCAACAAGCGGTCGATCAAGACCTGCTAACCGAGCTACAACAACTTCAAGCGGAAACAGACGAGACTTTCTGAGAGGCAACCTGATTCATGCGCAAGATTCTGATTCAACTCGACACAGACCCACTGCCGTCCGTCTTCGACCGAGTCGTCGCGATCGACTCTGGTGTCGATGAGCTGTTTTCCTACGGCGGCGTCACGCCCGAGAACGTCGTCGGACTCGTTCACGGAGCAATCTTCACGCGCGGCGTGCCGGACCTGAAGAACACAGCGATCTTCATCGGCGGCAGCAACGTCGCTGCCGGCGAGCAGCTTCTGGCCAAAGTTCAGAAGACGTTCTTCGGCCCGATGCGAGTCTCGACGATGATGGACTCGAACGGCTCAAACACGACGGCCGCTGCTGCGGTGCTGGCGTGTCGCAAGCATGTGCAGCTCGCCGGAGTGCATGCGCTGATTCTGGCCGGCACAGGACCGGTCGGACATCGTGCGGCTCAAATCCTCGCGGCCGAGGGTGCTGAAGTCCGAGTCGCTTCACGCACACGCGACAAGGCAAACCAAACCTGCATGGCCATCGCGAACGTCGTTTCCGCCGCTCGTGTGACTCCGGTCGCAACCGGCACTGATGCCGAACTCGCTGAAGCATGCGACGGAGTGTCGCTGATCATCGCGGCCGGAGCAGCCGGCATCGAACTGCTCTCCGCCGAACGCCGGGCAAATTTGAAGTCGCTGCGCGTCGCCGTCGATTTGAACGCCGTCCCGCCGCTGGGCATCGGCGGCGTCGAAGTCATGGACAAGGCGAAAGACCGCGACGGCCAACTCTGCTACGGAGCCATCGGCGTCGGCGGCACCAAAATGAAAATCCACCGAGCCGCCGTCGCTCGTCTCTTCGAGACCAACGATCAAGTGCTCGACACCGCCGCGATCTACGCGATCGGACAATCGCTGTGACGAATGTGGTTCACGCGGCTCGCGTGAATCGTCGGAATGAGACTGACGCACACGAGCCGCGTGCGCCACAGCAAGGGCAACGGCTGGCAATCCGCTGCCGAGCCTCGATAGCATGGGGCCGTCTCTGAGGAACACGAACATGACCGCAGTCGCTGTCGCCGACGATGAGAAACTGATGACCGCCGATGAGTTTTGGGCGCTGCCCGATTCAGACCGGCCGATGGAACTTGTTCGCGGGAGAATTGAGTCCATGAACGTACCTGGGCCAAGACATGGGCAACTCTGCGGGCGAGTGGTTCACATCTTGATGGGCTTCGTGGAAACCCACGAATTAGGCCATGTACTGTGCAACGATTCGGGTGTCGTGACCGAGCACGATCCCGACACTGTGCGCGGAATGGACGCCTGCTTTTACAGTTACTCACGGCTACCCAAGGGGCCACTGCCAGCCAAATATGTGGGGGTGGTCCCGGAGTTGGTCGTCGAAGTACGTTCGCCCGACGATCGTTGGAAACGCATTCTTAAGAAGGTCGCCGAGTATCTTGAAGCTGGTGTGACCATAGTCTGTGTGCTTGATCCCAAAACCGAGTCGGCCTTCATCTACTCCGCGGATTCGGAGCAGATTCTCCGGACTGACGACGAGTTGACGTTTCCCGATATCCTTCCGGGCTTCGCGGTGCCGGTGCGGCGGTTCTTTGAATGAGTGCCCGCTTTTCGCAACTCTGTGAGTCTGAGTCACCGCGTCTCACCTCTCCCGCGCGAGTCCGCCCGGAATTGCTCGCCCCGGCCGGCGACTTGGAGTGTGCTCGTGCCGCCGTCGAGAACGGGGCGGATGCCGTTTACTTCGGCCTCGACACCGGCTTCAACGCGCGGGCTCGCGCAACGAACATCACCGAGGAGCAACTTCCCGAGCTGATGCGGTTGTTGCACGAGCGCGGCGTGAAGGGTTATCTGACGCTCAACACGTTGGTCTTCACGAACGAGTTGCCCGAAGTCGAGCGAGTCATTCGCGTCGCGGCCGAGACCGGCGTCGATGCGGTGCTGGTGCAAGACCTCGGAGCGGCACGGCTGATTCGGGCCATCTGTCCCGACTTGCCGATTCATGCTTCGACACAAATGACGCTGACGAGCAGCGAGGGAATTCAGATCGCGAAGGAACTCGGCGTCGAGCGAGTCGTGCTCGCCCGCGAACTCTCGATCGAGCAGATCGCGAAGACTTCATCGCAGACCGACATGCCGCTGGAAGCGTTCGTGCATGGGGCGCTCTGCGTCGCGTACTCCGGCCAGTGTTTGACGAGCGAGTCGCTCGGCGGCCGCAGTGCAAATCGAGGTCAGTGTGCGCAGGCGTGCCGGTTGCCCTACGAGCTTGTCTGCGACGGCGAGGACGTCGACCTTGGCGATCAGAAATACTTGCTCAGCCCACAGGACTTGGCGGCGTATGAACTGACTCCAGAGCTGATCGACGCGGGCGTAATCTCCTTCAAGATCGAAGGTCGGCTGAAGTCAGCGGAATACGTCGCGAACATCACTCGGCATTACCGCCGCGCAATCGACGCGGCGTTCGCGCACCAGCCGGTCGAGTTCTCGAAGCAAGATGTCGAGGAGATGCAGCTCTCGTTCTCGCGCGGCTTCTCACCTGGTTGGCTGCGAGGGGACGATCACAAGATGCTCGTGCCGGCGATCTCGTCGGCGAAGCGCGGAGTCTTTCTCGGCACGGTGCAGTCGATGGCTCGCGGCCGAGTCGCAGTTCAACTGGCCTGCGGCATCGCGGCGGGTGACGGACTCGTTTTTGAGGGGAACCGAGCGGACAACGACGAACAAGGTGGACGAGTCTTCGAGGTCTGGCAACGTGGTCGACAGTTGGATCATCCGGTGTCGATCGGTGTCGTCGAACTGACGTTCCAGCGTGGAGTGATCGACTTCGAGCGGCTCTGGCCGGGACAGCAACTTTGGAAAACAGCCGACCCGAAACTGTCTGCTCGATTGCGGAAGACGTTCACGAGTGCCGACCCGCAACGTCGCGTCCCGCTCGGCCTGCGAGTCGAAGCGAGTGTCGGTCAGCCGCTGCGAATTGTCGGACGGTCGCCGAACGGTGCCGCGTGTGACGTGTCGTCCATGTCGCCACTTGAGGCAGCGAAGAAGCATCCGGTGACGGAAGACTTTTTGAAGTCGCAACTCGGCCGACTGGGGCAGACGGTTTACGAACTGCAAAATCTCGATGCCGCGATCGACGGCTCTCCGATGATTCCGCTGAGCGTGTTGAGCGAACTCCGGCACGAGATGATTCGCCAGTTACAGTCGTCGGCCGCGCGCGCCCCGCAACGACGCATCGCCAGCGAGCCGGCGCTGGCGGCACTGCGAACAACTGAAGCACGGAATTCCCAGGCGAGCGGGGCGGCGTTAGCCCCCCGGTCTTCGGTGATGATCGTAACCACCGGGGGGCTGACGCCGCCCCGCTCGCCTGCTGCTGTCGTGTGCCAACTGCACGTCCTCTGCCGCACGCTCGAACAACTGCGAGTCGTACTCGAACACGGCGAACGAAAACTCGCCGTCGATTTTCAGGACATCCGCGAGTACCGCGAAGCGGTCTCGATCGCGCGCGAGGCCGGTGCCGAGATTTGGTTGGCGACGCCGCGCATTCAAAAGCCGGAGGAGTCCGGCTTGTTTCGTGCACTGCTGAAGCACGGTGCCGACGGCATTCTCGTGCGCAATCTCGGCGGCCTGTGGTTCTTCGCGAAGGAGGGAACGCCGTTCGTGGCTGACTTCTCATTGAACATCACCAACGAACTGACGGCTCAGTTTTTAATGGAACACGGCGCCCGGCGGCTCACGACTTCCTACGACCTCAACCGCGATCAGTTGCTCGATCTCGTCGCGGCCTGCCCGCCGGACTGGTTGGAGGTCGTCATCCACCAGCACATGCCGATGTTCCACATGGAGCATTGCGTGTTCTGCGCAGTGCTCTCGCCGGGTACGAATCCAACGAACTGCGGCCGTCCCTGTGATCGTCACAACGTCCAACTGCGCGATCGGCAAGGGGTCGAGCATCGTCTGACCACCGACGTCGGTTGTCGCAACACGTTGTTCAACGCGATCCCTCAGAGCGGGGCCGAAGTTGTCCCGGAGTTGCTGTCGCGCGGCGTGCGAAACTTCCGAGTCGAGTTGCTCGATGAGTCGCCGGACGAGATTCGGCTGACGCTCGATTCGTACCGCGATCTGCTGGCGGGGCGAGTCGCCGGGCGTGACGTCTGGAAAAAGCTCAATGCGGCGAATCGCGTCGGCGTGACTCGCGGCACGCTCGAAGAGCGACGCAATCCGCTGGCGATTCTGTGACCTCCAGAGCCGGTTTTCTGCGGGAACTTGCGCGGTTTTCGATGTTCGTCCACCGACTTCCGAATCGTTGTGAATCGACGGAATCGGCCTTAGACTGCCGCCCCTTTCCGGCAGGCCGTAGTCGTTTGGTCTCGGCTTGTGGCGGAAGTGGTTGGCTCGCAAGGTGATTCTTGAAATGAAACATGTCCTCTCGGCGCTGGTGATGAACCAACCGGGTGTGCTCGCACACATCTCCGGGATGCTGGCGTCGCGCGCGTTCAACATCGAAAGCCTCGCCGTCGGCGAGACTGAGAACCCCGAATACTCCCGGATCACGTTCGTCGTCGAAGGTGACGAACGGGTACTGGATCAGGTTCGCAAACAGCTTGAAAAAATCATCAACGTCGTTCGCGTGATCGACTTCTCCGACCAGAAGTTCGTCGAACGAGACCTGATGCTGATGAAGGTCAGCACGGCCAAGGATCGCCGTGCGGAAATCAAAGAACTAGTCGAGATCTTCCGTGGCCGGATCGTGGACGTCAGCCCGACGCACGTCATGGTCGAGATCTCCGGCCAAGAAGGAAAACTGGAAGCGTTCATCGAGCTGATGCGGCCATTCGGAATTCTCGAAATGGTCCGCACCGGCCGGATCGCTCTGCAACGCGACCACGAAGTGACTCCGAATGCGTAGCCTGACTCTCCGAGTCGGGCCTAGCTTCGGAGCACAACACACCTGACTCGGAGAGTCAGGCGACGAACTCAGGACGAAACTTGTTGAAGGACTCTTTCCCATCTCGAACCACTGACAACGGACCAAACACGACACCATGCCAGTCACCATCTACTACGACGCCGACGCTGATCTTTCGCTCCTCAAGAACAAGACCATCGCCATCCTGGGCTACGGCAGCCAAGGACATGCTCAGGCTCAAAACCTGCGCGACAGTGGCTGCAATGTCATCATCGGCCAACGCCCCGGCAGTGCGAATTACGACCTCGCCGTCAGCCACGGCTTCAAGCCGATGTCGATCGCCGACGCCGTCAAGCAGGCGGACCTCGTCAACATCTTGCTGCCCGACGAAGTGCAGGGAGACATCTACAAGTCCGAGATTCGTCCGAATCTGAAGAAGGGCGCACTGCTGATGTGCTCGCACGGATTCAACATCCACTTCGGCCAGGTAATTCCGCCTCCCGGCCATGATGCCGCGCTGGTGGCTCCGAAAGGCCCCGGCCATCTCGTCCGCAGCGAATACGAAAAAGGTGGCGGTGTTCCCAGCCTGATCGCGCTGTTGCCCGGTGCGTCAGAAGAATCTCGCAAGCTGTCGCTCGCCTACGCCAAGGGCATCGGCGGCACGCGCGGCGGAGTGATCGAGACCACCTTCGCCGAGGAGACTGAAACCGACCTGTTCGGCGAACAAGTCATCCTCTGCGGCGGCGTCAGCGCACTGGTCAAAGCGGGTTTCGAGACACTCGTGGAAGCCGGTTATCAGCCGGAGATGGCCTACTTCGAATGCATGCACGAACTGAAGCTGATCGTCGATCTGTTCTACCAAGGCGGCTTGAACTACATGCGTTACAGCGTGTCGAACACCGCCGAGTACGGTGACTACACGCGCGGCCCACGGATCGTCACCGAACAGACCAAGGCCGAGATGAAAAAGATCCTCCATGAAATCCAATCCGGCCAATTCGCCCGCGACTGGATCCTGGAAAACAAAGCCAACCAGGCCAGCTTCCAAGCGATTCGCAGACGCGAACGCAGTCACCCGCTCGAAGTGGTCGGCAAACAACTCCGCCGCATGATGAGCTGGATCAAAGCCAAAGAGTACTAACCGACGAGACACGATCTCGCCCCCGTAGCTCAATTGGATAGAGCGTCGGCCTCCGGAGCCGAAGGTTGGAGGTTCGAATCCTCCCGGGGGTAACTGCCAGAACCACGAGAAACAGCCTGTTTTCTCGTGGTTTTTTGCATCTTGCGAGACGTGGCCGATGAATGTGTTGAGAGCGTAGAGGCCGGTGATATCGGTTGAAAACGGGTGGTTTCGGCAGCGCGAGTGCAACCATTTGTGCAATCACACTCTGAAGCGTCATCCGTCATGCCGGTCGGCATCATGAGCGTCTCGGCGATGTGCTTGAATTATGAAGAGGCTCAGACCCTGACCGGAGCCGATCTGGATGCGGCCGATCAACTGGGCTGGCCCATCGCCGCACCGGAAGCCCACCCACAGGTGTATCGTACGGGACGGAATGAGGTGCTGGAACCCCCCTCGGTCGAGGAGTTCGATCTCTTGGACGCCACGCTGCAAACGCTGCCGGATTTCATCGCGAGCGGCAAAGAGTTCGGCAATCTGACCGCCATCGTGAATGGCTCTCCTGTGGAGGTTCGCATCGCGCGAGTCCCCGGCAATCGCCTCAAAACAAAAGCCAAACGACGTCGGTCATGAGTTGTGCTCAACCGAGGGGCAAACGAAATTAGGGCACTCCGCCATTCGTGTTGATTCCTGTGTCTCGTGAGCCGCAAGGCGCTAACCGCGGGTTGTTTCCCTCGACTTGCGGCTCACGAATTCGTTTCCAACACGAATAGCGGAGAACCCATTTTTCGCCAACTCATTCGAAAGTGGTCCGGCGGCAGGCGACAAATGGAGGGAAAACGATCGGACATCCTCCGGAGCGGCAGGCTTTTCGCATGTCGACAACCACTTTTGCCATGTCATCAAACGCGCGGCTGAGTTTCTCAGCGGGGACGCTGACGTTGGAGCGAGCATCACGAGCGTTCGCTGAGTCGTTGCTGCCTCCGGAGACCTGGGTTTGGGACGCACGCGCGAGTCTCTGGCGATGCGATGCGTTGCAGTACCCGAAGTTGCGTGAGCGAATGGCGATGGGCCGTTGGCCGCTCACCGATGACGTGCCGCTCTGGAAGCCGGTGAGTTGGCCGAAGTCTGAGCTGCACACATTGCGAGCCGATCAGGAGGCGGCGGTCGCGGGCTGGATGAAAACGAAGCGCGGGGTGGTCGTGATGCCGACCGGCACCGGCAAGACCGAGGTCGCACTGACGATCATGCGGCAGGCGGCGGTCAGTACGTTGGTGGTTGCGCCGGTGCGCGACCTGATGTATCAGTGGCATCGCCGCATCCTGCAAGGTTTGGGCTTCGACGCGGGGGTCATCGGCGACAACACTTATCGTGTGAGGCCGATTTCGGTGACGACCTACGACAGCGCTTGCATTCACATGGAGCGGCTCGGCCAGATGTTTGGCCTGCTAGTCTTCGACGAGTGTCATCATCTGCCGGGGGCGATCCGCCGCGATGCCGCGCGGATGTCGGCCGCTCCGTATCGGCTGGGTCTGACGGCGACTCCCGAGCGGACGGACGGAAAACACTCGGACCTCGACTGGCTGATCGGGCCGCTGGCCTACGAAATGAAGCTGTCGGAAGCTCGCGGCAAAGTGCTGGCCGAGTACGAGGTGGCTCGCATCCCCGTGCATCTCTCGGACGAAGAGCAGCAGCGATACGACGAGCTATCGCAACAGGTGCGGCAGTTCGTTGCCGATCGGCGGCAGAACGATCCGAGCTTCACCTGGGAGACGCTCTGCGCGGACAGCGGCAAGGACCCGGAAGCTCGGCGAGCGTTACGGGCCTTCCGCATGAAGCAGGCGATCGAGGACCGGGCCGAAGAGAAGTTGCGCGTGCTCGAAGATCTCTTTCGGCTGCACGCGGGGAGTCCGGTGATCGTTTTCGCCGGATCGAATGCGATGGCTCGCGAGGTCTCGAAACGGTTTCTGATTCCCTGCTTGCTCGCTCACTGCGGCAAGGCCGAGCGACTTGAGGTGCTCACCGGCTTGCAGGCGGGGACGTATCCGGCCCTCGTCTGCAATCAGGTCTTGGACGAGGGCGTTGACTTGCCGGAAGTGAAGGTGGCCGTCGTGATCGGCGGCATGGCCTCGACGAAACAGGCTCGGCAACGCTTGGGCCGCATCCTCCGCAAATCGGGCAACGCGCGAGCCATGCTGTATGAGGTCGTCTGCGCCGACACCAACGAATCGAAACGCTCCCGCCAGCGCCGCAGTCACGAGACGTATGCGGGAACGAAGCATCGGAAGATGTGACGGAGGATTTTCGATTTTTGATTTTCGATTGAACCACAATCGAAAATCAAAAATCGAAAAACGAAAATCAACATGCTCACTCGCGACCTCGCCATCGCCACCTACGACCGCAACCGCGTGCTGCCCGATCGGCTGACGCGAGTGGCTCACGGACATTACATGCCACTCGCCGAGCGAATGTTGCAAGTCTATCGCACAGGAGTCGGGCGGACACGCAGCGAATTGCATCGAGACATTCACAATTTGTTTGCCTTTGAGTTGAACTGTCCGACGCGCCGCATCGACGCCTTCTGCAAGTTGCTGGATGAAGCCTCCGAGTTTGACGGCGATTCGCGGGGCCGCGCGGCGGAGCTGCGGCGACAGGTCTTTCACTCGGCCGCGAAGATGCATCCGCTGGTGAAGCAGGCGGATCGCTTCTTCGAGTCCACCGAGGCTCAAGCCAAAACTCAGATTGCCGAGCAACTCGGCCGCCCGTGGGACACCATCGAAGCCGAGTTGTTCGCCGACATCATCGACTTTCATCGCCTGAAGTCGTTCGACGGTACGCGTCCCACGAGCGACATCAGCCGGAACGCGCTAGCGTCCGGTTCTCAGTCGGATCGCACGTCTGAACCGGGGGCTAGCGCCCCGCGGCTGATGGAGCTGGCGGAAGCAGGCGGTGATGCACGCGAGCCACGGGCTCCACGTTTCCCAAATGCCGTCGCGTTACTGTCGCGGTACAACGTCGCGCAGGTGCAAGTCGCGCTGTTCGGTGCATTGTCTCTGACCGTTTGGGCGAGCGAGGATTTCAAGACGATTCTGCGCTACGCGAAGCTCGCGCGGCTGATGCACTCGATCCGGCGCGTGAACGATCGCGAATACGAATTCCAATTTGATGGTCCCGCCTCGGTCTTGAGGGAGACGCGGCGATACGGCGTTGGGATGGCCAAGTTCCTTCCCGCTCTGCTGGCCTGCCGAGGCTGGCGGATGCACGCCGTCATTCAAACGCCGCGATCTGGCTGGCAAGTGGCACTCGATCTCAGCCCGGCGGATGGTTTGCAGAGCCACCTTCCTGAGCCGGATGAGTTCGACTCGGACATCGAGTCCGAATTCGCTCGCAAGTGGGGTAGTGAGCCGCGCGACGGTTGGACCCTCTCCCGCGAGTCCGACATTCTGCACGCCGGACAGAAAGTCTTCCTGCCCGACTTCACTTTCCAACACACCGACGGCCGCAAGGTGTTACTGGAGATCGTCGGCTTCTGGACCGCCGAGTACCTCGTCAGCAAGCTGCAAACGCTCCACACATTTCGCTCGACCCCACTGCTGCTGGCGATCCACGAACATGTGGCCGAGCAACTCACGTCCTTGCCGCTCGGCACGATCGTCTACAAGACGGCGCTGAAGGTGAAAGATGTGCTCGAACGATTGGGGGCCATTCCTAAGGAACGAGATCGCAATAACTTCCCGAACGGAACAGGAAAATAGCACGACGCGCAAGCGAGTGGTCGTGGTCGGAACCACTCGCTTGCGCGTCGTGCTAACAGCACTTCGGGAAGTTATTGCGATCCTGTCCCTAATTTGACGAATGAACATGGCGAGCGAGGTGGCGTCAGCCCCCCAGTTCCGTGACGAATTCACCGTGACGAATTCACCGTGCCGACTTGTTTGACGAGTCCGTCATTGCGAAGTCCGTGACAGTATTTGAATCTCCCTCTCCGCCAACGCGCGACGGTGGAGTCGTACTTCACGAATCTTTCCGGTGAAAAAGTCTTGTTCACCGGAGCCGATCCGTAGCGACTGGTTGGTCGAGAGGTCGTAATCCTCTGACAGGAACGGTGCGGACTTCGCCACCAGTCGGCCAGCGACATAGAGCCGCAGCTCCCCGCCGCAACGTAGAGCCACCAGGTGCTTCCAGCCCGCACCGAGATCCTCGTCGAACGAGATGCACTCGCCGGCCTTCAGGGAATAGACGCTGCCTCGCACCCCGGCAGGGGCGTCCTTCACGGCGCTGGTGCAACTGCCGATGCTCGCGTAGAGCAAACCCTGATAGACGGTCAGGCTCGTGACCCGCGTCCAATTGTTGATCTCTTCACGCATGGGGTCGGTTGGCGGACCAGGCTCCCAACCAGGAGGCGAGAAGAATTTGTGCAACGAGGTCCAACCGCGCTCGTCATCGTACCGAGACACTTCGCCGCGCGGGATCGCTCCGGCGAAGAGCTTGCCATTGTAGACGGTCAGCGCGTTGATCTCCGTGCCGTCCCCCAAACGGCCGCGATCGATCCACTGCTCGCCACCTTGATGCTCGACGACTCGCGCTTCCGGCCACATGCCAGCGAGGAGCTTGCCTCGAAAGACCTCCAACGAATGCACTTGCAGAAACGGCTTCTGATCGAGCGGAGTGTTGCCGATCGGAGTGCCGACGAATTCCCAATTCCGTCCGTCGAAGGCGTAAACATTCGGGTAGCCGACATACAACTTGCCGTCGTGAACCGCCATTGCGTGAGGGTAACAGTTCTTCGGCGGCTCGGAGGGCAAGCTGCCAGCGACGGACCATTTCGTCCCCCCCTCCCAGACATAGACGCGATACGGGCGGCCGGTCCATTGCTTCTCGCCCGGAGGGGGCAGGCCGCGGTCGCCGCCGATGTACAGCTTCCCGCCATAGGTCGCCATGCAGTTGATGCGCAGCATCTCGCTGGGCTGACCGCAATCGGTCCACGTCGTTCCGCCTTCAAAGCGATAGACGCGAGCGGGTTCGTACTCGCCAGAGAAGACTCGGGTCCAGTCATACGTCGCAGTCCCCGCGTACAAGTTCCCTTGATGGACGATGAGCCCCATCACGCCGGTCGTCTTTCGCTGTCCAACACGACCGCAGTCGATCCACTTCTTCCCACCGGCAAATCGGAAGACGTGACACCAATCGGCTTCGTTCTGAGCGTCCATGATGGCGGCGTACAAGTGGCCGTTGAAAACGGTCAGAGAGTTACTGACATAGTTGCTGGTCGGATTGGGGCGACCGCAGTTCTGCCACTGACCGAGTTTCGCGTTGTCGATACCGAAGTAAACGTGGCGGTCATCGCCAGAGGACTGATAGCCGCCGGAACTCGCCTTGAGGTTCAACGTCACCCCTCGGCGTGCCTGCGGATCGTACATGCTGAAGACGTCCCCCAGCGTGTCATCGACGATCGGGTCGGTGTGAACCCAAGCGGAGATCGTGAAGTCCCCTTGTCCCAATTGGAGCGAATCACGATTCGGAACCTCGACATAGGCGGAGCGTCCATCGAAGCGGCCGGTCTTCAGATCGACGCCGTGATTCGTGCCGTGATTGTTCAGCCCCGATGAGTCGCGGCAGTCTCCTTGCAGCTTCCAATAGCCGACGAGGTCGCGTTGCAAATCGACCTCCGGCGGCGCGGCCGACAGCACGTTCTGGGCGACGAGCCAATGACACCCAAAGACAATCAACACGCCCAGTAACAGGGATCGCCGCATGATCTCGAACTCTCTTTCCGTCGATCGACCGAGTCGTTTTCGGCATCGTATCAGACACGCAAATGGTTGTGTGAAAAGTGGGATCAAACGATGCCCAGACGACATTCGTTGACTGTTGGCCGTCGATCGCTGCGATGGTCATCGCAGCGGAGCAGGTCGGATGCAGCCATTTGTGCAACGACACATCGGGAAGTACGATTTTCCCGCGTGAGATGTCAATTGCGATTGGCCTCCTGAGTTGAAGGATTGAGGTTGGAATCCACTCTGGAGCACTGGCGGAACGGTGTCGTTGCCGCTGAAGGTTGATCGCGGCGAACCGTCGTTGGACAGGACGTCGAATCTTTGGAATCGAGGCGGCTCATGAATCGGATTCGTTGTGGCGTCATCGGACTGGGCTGGTTTGGCGAGCATCACGTCGACACGCTCAAGCAGCTCCCGCTGGCCGAGCTGACGGCGATCTGCACCCGCAATCCAGTGCGACTTCACGAGGTCGCTGCGAAGTACGGTGTCTCGCAAACCTACACGGACTATCGCGAGTTGCTGGCCAATCCCGACATCGATCTCGTGTCGATCGTCACGCATGTTGGCGATCATCTCGAGCCGACGCTGGCAGCGATTCGAGCCGGTAAGCATGTGTTTCTTGAGAAACCAATGGCTGACAGCGTCGAGGCGTGCGATCAGATTCTCGCGGCGCTGCAATCGACGAACAAAGCCTTCATGGTTGGGCACATCTGCCGGTTCGACTCGGTGTATGCGCTCGCCAAGGAAGAGATCGCCGCTGGAAGCTTGGGGCGAATTATCAGCCTGCATGCTCGGCGGAATTTGGCAAAGTGGATTACCGAAAGTCATCTGCCAAAGATCAGTGCTCTCTTCGGGGATGGCGTGCATGACCTCGATCTGATGTTGTGGTACACCGGTGCCAAACCGAAAACCGTTTATGCTCAGACGTCGAATTCTCGGCCGCACCTGCCACACGATGATCTTGGTTGGGCGATGTTTCGGTTCGACGATGGAGCAATCGCGGTGATCGAGAATGTGTGGTGCTTGCCGGAAAACGCGCCGTTCGCGATCGACGCGCGGATGGAAATCATCGGCACGGAAGGAGCGATCTACATCGACAACTCCGGTGGCCAATACACGCTGCTGACGAAAAAGGGTCTGAGCTACCCGCAGTCGACGTATTGGCCGAAGGTGCATGGCCTGCGGCGTGGCTACCTGAAGGAGGAACTCGACTATTTCCTCAAGTGCGTTCTGGCCGGCGAGGCACCGAGCGTCATCACGCCGCAAGAATCCCGTGATGTCGTGCATGCCGTGCTCATGGCGGAACGTTCGGCACGCGAGAATCGATTGGTTGAGTTCTCTCCCTGAACTCGGTCTTCGAGCGACGTCGCCAGGGACTTCTTCGAAGAACCTTTGGTCGCGCATGACTGGCATCGAACAAGTGGTCTCGATAGTTTCTGCCGCCACTCGTTCCGTGTGATTTTCAGGGAGGTCATCCATGCGTCGTCTGCGTCAATCGGTTGTTTCTGTGGCATTGCTGCTTTCTGCGTCGATCTGTCCATTCGCGGCGGATCCGACTCGTGACTCGGGAATTGATCCCGACGGTTTCGACAAGTCGGTGCGAGCTCAAGACGACCTGTTTTTGCATGTGAACGGCCGCTGGTTGCAGCGGACTGAGATCCCAGCGGACAAGTCGAACTACGGCTCGTTCAACAAGCTGATTGACGAGGCACAGCTCAACATCCGCCAGATCATCGAAGACGTGGCCAAGAACCCTAGCGACGAGACCAGCCGCAAGGTCGGTGACTTCTTCAACAGCTACATGAATGAGACGGTCATCGAGCAATTGGGGTTGAAACCCCTGCAAGCGGAGATCGCTCGGATCGAGAAGCTGGCGGACAAAAACGAGATCGTGCGGCACTTCGGATACTGCGAAGCGATAGGAGTCGGCGGGCCAGTCGGATTCTTTGTCGATCAGGACGATCGCAACTCGACGCAATATCTCGCGGGCGTCATCCAAAGCGGGACGACGCTCCCGGATCGAGACTACTACCTCAAAGACGATCCGAAGTACGCCAAAGCGAGGCAGGCGCTGAAGTCGTACATCGCCACGATGTTTCGCCTCAGCGGCAAGGCAGGTGGCGAACAAGCGGCCGATGCGGTTCTTGATCTGGAAACCAAGCTGGCGAAGGTGCAGTGGGATCGGACCAAGCTGCGCGATGCCGAGGCACGCTACAACAAAGTCCAAGTCGACAAGTTGAAAGAGCTGACTCCGCAGTTTCCGTGGCTGGTCTTCTTCGAGTCTGTCGGAGCAGCCAAGCTGACCGAACTGAACGTCGCCACGCCGAGCTATTTTGAAGAGTTGCAGACGATCGTCGCGGAGACCTCAGTCGACACATGGAAGCAGTATCTGCATTTCCGGCTGCTCGATTCGTCCGCCCCGGTGTTGTCAAAGGCATTCGTCGAGGCGCACTTCGAATTGCACAGCAAAGAGCTGAAGGGGATCCCGCAGCAGCAACCGCGCTGGAAGCGAGCGGTCGATACGGTCGCTGGCGGCGGCAGCAATCGGATGGGAGCGTTGGGCGAGGCGGTCGGGCAGTTGTACGTCGCCAAGCATTTCAGGCCACAGGCGCGCGAGCGGATGAATCAGCTCGTCGGCAACCTGCTCAAGGCGTTCGAGCAGAGCATTCATGAACTCACCTGGATGACCGATGCCACCAAGAAGCAGGCGCTGGTCAAACTCTCCAAGATCACTCCGAAAATCGGCTACCCGGAGAAGTGGCGGGACTACTCCAAGCTGGTCGTCAAAGCTGACGATTTGATCGGCAACATGCGGCGGTCGGCGATGCTCGAACATCGGCGTATGCTCGACAAGCTGGGGCAGCCGGTCGATCGGGGCGAATGGGGGATGACTCCGCAGACCGTCAACGCGTACTACAACCCCGGCCTGAACGAGATTGTTTTCCCGGCCGCGATCTTGCAGCCGCCGTTCTTCGATGCCGAAGCGGACGACGCCGTGAACTACGGCGGGATTGGAGCGGTCATCGGTCACGAGATCAGTCACGGCTTCGATGACCAAGGCTGCAAATACGACGGCGACGGCAATCTCAAGAATTGGTGGACCGAGGCGGATCAAGCCGCGTTTGAGAAACTGACGAGCCGCCTCGTCGCACAGTACGAGGGCTACGAAGCTCTGCCCAACAAGAAACTCAACGGCCGTCTGACGCTCGGCGAGAACATCGCCGATCTCTCCGGCATGGCGATCGCCTTCAAGGCGTACCACCTCTCGTTGGGTGGCAAAGATGGCCCGGTGCTTGACGGGTACACATCCAGCCAGCGGTTCTTTCTGGGCTGGGGCCAAATCTGGCGACGCAAGTACCGCGACGCTGAACTCCTCAATCGGCTGGTCACCGACCCGCACTCGCCGTCGCACTTCCGAGGCAACGGGCCGGTCACCAATCTCGACGCGTTTTACGAAGCCTTCAACCTGAAGCCAGGCGACAAGCTCTATAAGCCGAAGGCAGAACGGATTCAGATTTGGTGATTGAACCGTAGGGTGGGACCAGCGCAGCGCCGGCCCACCGCAGTGACCAACAAGTTGGTGGGGCGGCGCTGCGCTGGTCCCACCCTACGGCATCGGAAACACAAAACGTCCGGGGAGTAACTCGCGCAGGTGACTTTCTGAAACATGATCCGGCTGGTCGCTGTCGATGAGCAGGATCGGCAAGTCCTCACAGAATTCGGCGGCGAATTGGCGACACGCTCCGCATGGCGGATGCCCTCCCGATGTGGCGATGGCGAGTGCTTGAAAGCGTCGATGTCCGGCGGCGACAGCGGTGCTCAATGCCACTCGCTCGGCGCAGATTGTCAGGCCATACGACGCGTTCTCGATGTTGCAGCCGAAGACGAATTCTCCTGATTCGGTCAGCAAGGCCGCCCCGACAAGGAACTTCGAGTACGGCGCGTGTGCATTCGTGCGAGCTTCGCACGCGAGGCGGATCAGGTTGGAGCGTTGGTGATTGGTCATTGGCTATTGGAAATCATCAATGACCAATTGCCATTGACCAATCACCAATTTGTCCTTCCTGTCACGGCACCATGTGAACCATCATCAAATCGTGCCCTTCGTCGGACCAGTTGGTGGCGGCGATCAGGATGATGCGGCCGCCCGATTGGACAATCCCTTGGCGTTTGCCCCAATCGACAACGTATCGCAGCAGCGGCTCGGCGTTGCCGACGGTGCGGGTGTCGGTCAACACCGGCGTGACTCCCCAAAACAAGCACATGCGGCGTGAGATTTCGGGGCGGTCGCTCACGGCGATGATCGGCACGGAGATGCGCTGATTGGACAGCGCCATCGCCGTCAGTCCCGTTCGCGAGGCGACCGCGATCACGCTCGCATGGAGATGTTCGGCGGCGGCTCCGGCTCCTTGGGTGACCGCTTCCGTGACCAACAAGGCTTGAGCTTTCATCGGAGCGGACCGCGCTCGAAATTGTGACGATTCGACCAATGGCTCCGCTTCGCAGGCGACGCGGTTCATCATGCGCACCGCCTCGACCGGGT